>Ga0209700_101006_pt1 | contig 57047 bp, 42 predicted proteins | sample SiratroredBW_FD_187528 | JGI IMG/M metagenome (GOLD analysis project Ga0209700, IMG submission 187528) | Root nodule microbial communities of legume samples collected from California, USA - Siratro red BW (SPAdes) (version 2) | ecosystem: Host-associated > Plants > Roots > Nodule | place: USA...
ACATTTCTAGATCCTAGATTCAATTCTTCAAACTTCAAGAGGTCTTCACCCATCTATCACATAATCTAGAGCATCTTCACTTGGTTGAATTCATCAAATCACTGCAGCAGTCCACTGGTGCTAACATCTTCAAAAGAAAATTAACTATTTGATTACTATTGCATCTAGACTTTGTGGTATTTAGACAGTGGATGCTCCAAACACATGACTGGTGATGCTTTACAGTTGATAAATATAAAATGGAAACCAGATGGCTTTGTCACCTATGGAGACAAAGCGAGGGAGAATACTTGGTGTTGGTGACATTGGAGGAGATGATGATGTGATAATAAAATATGTGTTTCTAGTGGAAGGATTAAAACATAGCCTACTCAGTATAAGTCAATTCAGTGACAGAGGCTACAAGGTTACATTTGAGCCAAACCTGTGCCTAATTACAGATTCAAAAACCAGTGAGACTGTACTTGAAGGTAAACGGGTAAACAATGTCTACATGCTCAATGTCTCTTGCATAACATCTAGTATGAACTGTTTTTTTCTAGAAATGATGAGACATGGTTATGGCATAGACGATTAGCCCATATTCACATGCATCATCTCAATAGGCTTGCATCTAAAGAGCTGGTAATTGGCTTACCTAAGCTCAAGTTTGAAAGGGACAAATTATGTGAAACATGTCAAAAAGGTAAATAGACCAAGAGCTCTTTTAATCAGATAAGCATGGTTTTTACATCCAGGCCTCTTCAGTTGCTTCATATTGATCTGTTTGGTCCCTCTAGAACTATGAGCCTAGGAGGTAATTACTATAGTCTTGTTGTAGTAGATGATTATTGTTGTTTTACTTGGACTCTTTTCATTGCCACCAAGGATGAAGCTTATCATGCTTTTAAGAGACTTGCCAAAGTTATCCAGAATGAGAGGAATTGTAATATTTTTGCCATTAAGTCAGATCATGGAGGTGAGTTACAGAATGAGAGATTTGACAAATTTTATGGTAAATTTGGAATCAAGCACAACTTTTCAACACCAAGGACTCCACAGTAGAATGGAGTGGTAGAGAGGAAGAACTGGTCATTAGAGGAACTAGCAAGGACTCTCGAATGAAATAGATCTTCCAAAGTAGTTCTGGGCTGATGTAGTGAGTACGTCTTGCTATGTTCTCAATAGTGTACTCATTAGACCAATCTTGAAGAAGAACACCTATGAGTTGTTTAAAGGTAGAAAGCCCAATATCTCTCATTTGAAGGTTTTTGGATGCAAATGTTTTATATTGAACAATGATAAGGATAACATGGGCAAATTTGACTCAAAAGTTGATGAAGGTATCTTCCTTGGCTATTCATTGCATGGTCATGCATATAGAGCATATAATAGGAGAATCATGCTAGTTGAGGAATCCATGCACATTGCATTTGATGAGACATACCAAAATATGCAGGAAAGTGTTAAGACAGGTGCAAATGATGAGGTACCAACTGGATAGAAAGTTGATACAGAACTACAGAATAAACCAGAGAAACTTGCTCAGCTGCAGGAAAATCAATCAATTGAACCGGGAACTCAATCGATTGAATCTAGAGTTGGTGTGGAGAAAATCAGTTTTGAACTGCCTAGGGAGTGGAGAGTGCTTAAGAGTCTTTGGATAATGTTATTGGTCAAATGCAGAACGGAGTATCAACAAAAAGATTATTGAATCACTTTTGTGAGCATATGGCCTTTGTATCTCAAGTGGAACTTAAAACCATGGCTGAAGCACTAGAGGACAACAATTGGATAAATGCAATACATGAGGAGCTGAATCAATTTGCAAGAAGTGAAGTTTGGACTCTTGTTCCTAGAACAAAGAAGATGAATGTCATTGGAACCAAGTGGGTTTTCAAGAACAAGCTAGATGAACAAGGAGTCATAGTGAGGAATAAAGCTTGACTAGTTGCAAAAGGGTACAACCAAGAAGAGGGAATAGACTTTGGAGAGACTTATGTACTCGTGGCTAGACTAGAGGCAGTGAGGCTGCTGGTGGCATAAGCTTGCATGAATGGATTCAAATTACACCAGATGGATGTCAAGAGTGCTTTTCTAAATGGATACATAGATGAAGAGGTTTATGTGAGTCAACCACCTGGATTTGAGGATCACAAATATCTAGAGCATGTGTTCAAACTTAAGAAAGCCTTGTATGGGTTAAAGCAAGCACCTCGGTAGTGGTATGAGAGGTTGAGTAACTTCTTGCTTTCTCAAGGCTATGAGAGAAGAAAAACATATAAGACTTTATTCATTAAGAAAGCATGAAATGATATTATTCTTGTTCAAGTTTATGTTGATGACATCATATCTAGATCCACTAATGAAAATTTGTGTGAGTATTTTGTAACAGTTATGTAGGGAGAGTTTGAGATGTCTATGATGGGAGAACTCAACTACTTCTTAGGATTGTAGATCAAGCAGTTAAAACATGGAACTTTCCTTAGTCAAGCCAAATATTGCAGAGAATTGCTGAAGAAATTTGAGTTGAAAAACTGCAAAGAGGTTGCAACACCTATAGTTACTGGATGCTACCTTGATGCAGATGAGAAAGAAGCTAGTGTGGAGCAAACAAAATACAGAGAGTTCATAGGATCACTCCTTTATCTTTCTGCCAGCAGATTAGATATCATGTTTAGCGCCTATTTATACGCAAGATACCAAGCTAATCCTAAAGAGTCATACTACACAGCAACCAAGAGAATCCTGAAGTATCTCAAAGGAACTGTAGAAGTTGGCCCATTGTATCCTAGTGAAGTGTCCTTGAACTTAGTTGGTTACTCTGACTCAGATTTTGCAGGCTACAAACTTGATAGAAAGAGCACAAGTAGAACTTGCCACCTACTTAGATCCAGTTTAATATCATGGCATAGTAAAAATCAGGCTTGTGTAGCTTTGTCAACTATAGACGCAAAGTACATAGCTGTTGGGAGCTACTGTGCTCAAAGCCTCTGGATCAAGCAACAATTAAGTGACTTCGTCTAACTCTCTCTAAAATACCTTTACTTTGTGACAATACTAGTGTAATAAACCTAACAAAGAATTCAGTGCAACATTTCATAACAAAACACATTGAAATATGCCACCACTTTATAAGAGACCATGTAAATAATGGTGAGTGTGTAGTTCAATTTGTTTCTTCTGAGAAACAACTAGTTGGTTTATTTACTAAGCCTCTTAAAAAAGAAAGATTTATTTTTCTTAGAAATGAACTGTGCATAATTGATATTAACAGTGTTAATTAAATCAGTCTATGCATTATTGGTTCTTTGTTTAGTTTTTGCATAACTAGTACAATTAATTGATTTTTGTTGCATTGTACAGTATTTGAGTGAAAAATGGTTCTGAACAAATTTTGATGCAAATGTTTAATCTATGCGAGGTTGAGAACTAGATAGAAGATGACCCCTGCAGCAGTAAGCTCGGTCAAAGAAGAAAAATTAAATAAGTTGAGTCATTCAAGACATGGAGTTGGCATGTGAAGAGTGAGAATGTACCAAGTGCCACATGTCTTCAATTAATTGAAGGTCAAAGAGTAAAAAAACTGCTGCAAAGGACTTCTGAAGCTAAGTCATATCTGTTTTAATTAATTGAATGTGTGCAAAATCCCAACAACTTTAAATCAACTTGTTGTTTTGTCAATCAATGCACTATTCATGCTTTTGGCTACTTTTGCTTTTCTTCTCATTGAATACCGCATTGTCATGTATTCTACTACATATCACTACACTACATTTTTTCATTCCAAGTTGTTATGCGTAGCCTAGTACCCCCTTATCCATTCCATAAAAACACCAACCTTTCCAACCATGTATTCCTCCTCAACACCAAAGAAGAGGACCAAGAGATCTATAGTAAAAAGGGCTGAGCAAGAGGAAACTAGTGAGGCTGGCTATCTTGAGAGGTGATTTTCAAGAAACCAAGAGAGGGTTGAGGTCTATCATCATGAGGTACGTAGGAAGGCCATCAATAGTCCTAGATTTCTGAGAATGGAGTGGCTGGAATAAAAAAAGTTGGATGATGTGAGAAGAATGCTGAAACACCAGAAGCTTGAGAGGTTTTTAAATCTGATATGAATCTATTCCCAAACTTGGTGAGAGTTTTCTTCACCAATCTGTCATTTGATGATGGTGGAATGTACTCCCATGTTAAGGGAGTTAATATGGCCATAACCGATGAGGTATAGCTTGTTGTGGCTGGATTGAGGAATGTAGGACAATCAGTAGGCAAAGGGAACAGATCTGAATTGGATGATTTCAACAAGGTGCAGTTCTTCATATCATTATTGAGAAATCCACATCCTGCTATGAGAGGTTATCATGTTGGAAGCCTTTCTTTGACTCCAAGAATCCTGGCTTTCATAGTGATATGACTGCTAACACCAAGGGGATACAACTATGCAGTTTTGAATGAAGAGGACTTGATACTCATGTATTGCTTCATGCACAAGTTCAAAATCAACTGGATAAATGTTATCAAAGAGCATATGACAAAGACTAGGAAGAGGACCGAATATCACATACCATATGTGGTGCTAGTCTCTAAGTTCATAGAGCATTTTGAGGTTGATGTGGACTGTGAAGTGGTGGAGGCTGTAAAGGCTCAACATGAAGTTACTGCTACAATTCTTCATAAGATAGGATTGAAGAAGGTGGATGATGATTATTGGATCTGCAGAGCAAATAAAGAAGAGGCTGGACAACAACAAAATCAAGAGGATAATGGAGCTGAACCAGTGTTGCTGCTACTGCTGGAGTAGGAGTTAACCCTAGACAGTATGCACTCATACCTATGAGTCTACAGTGGAAAGAGGAGAACCATTCTCTAGGTTTGAGCAAATGGATCTTGGAAAGCTGTACACCATTGGAAATGAGTAGAGAAGTTACCATGAGTACTGTGCAACACATTTTTAGCACCTTGATGGGTAGATTGAAGCTATCCAAGAGAGAAACATTTTGACTGATCATTTGTGATATCCTAAGAGAGAAAAACGTGCCCAAATTGTGAGAACACATTCTACATTGATTTAAAACAAGAAAACCTCAAGAACTTGAATCTTGGAGTTTCACTTTGAGTTGATTTCGTGCATCCTTGGCTTTGCACCAGAGCTATGTCTTTTGCACTGGTTTTATATCAATTTTGTAATATGTTCTTATGTAGAAGAGTTTCTATTTTGATTTCTCTTGAACTTTGAGTGGTTTGGTTACAAATTACATAGGCTTTATGGTTTGTAATTGTGAGATTGTAATTCAAATTGCATAGCTTTGTAATTTGGATTGGTGCAGTAGGGTTCTGCACTGTTTCTTGGCTTTTGTGGGGTGTAGAGGTGGTATTCTATTATGTGCAGTGGGTTTCTTGCTTGGAGCAAGTGTAATTGACATTGATTGGATTGATCTTGGTGATCTTTTAGTGAAATTCTTTGCTTGTTGGCAAGGAGACTGGACGTAGCCCTTGAGGAAGGGTGAACCAGTATAAATCTTGGTGTTCTTGGTTTCTCTTTAACCCTTTCTTAAAATGTGTTTCATAACTGCTGCATTTTGTGCTTACTGTCAAATTTTCAATTAATTATTTTTCGCTTTCAACTAATTGTTTTTCTTGATACTACATTATACCCTGAACTATTCTGCATAATTCTGATTTTTTGCCATTCCAAATTGGTTTTATGCATTTCTATATTAGTATATTGAAATATATTGGATCTGCTGTGAAAAATTGGGTTCTGGCATTTTTCTCTTTTGAAAAATTAACTAATTGATTCTCTGTTTCAATTAATTGATTCTTTTACTGTTGCTGTTTTGACTCTTCTGCAATTAATTGGTTGTTTTGCTTAATAGATTGCTTCCAATTCTTGACTCCGGTTTGAGTGTTTGCAATTAATTGTTCCTTCTGTTCAATTGATTGATATTTTGGAACTTAGTCTTCTTTAAGAAATTTTAATTTGTTGAGTTTTCACTTTCAATTAATTATTTTCTGGTTTTTGAAGAAGGTTGAGAAATCACATTCACAGTTATGCTTATTTCACTATTTGGAACAGTTTATTGAAATTGGTTGAGTTTCTGTTCAATTAATTGAATCTGTCTATCTTGCTTAGCACTGTGAGTGTTTTTCAATTGATTGTTTTTGTTGATCAATTAATTGTTTATGGTCTGTGCAGTAATGTATACTCCGTTCAATTGATTGCTTCCGCATTTCAATAAATTGTTATTTGTTGATTGCTGTACTGAGTGATTTTCAATTAATTGTTTTGGAATTTCAATTAATTGATTTTTTTACTGTGCACCTCAAAATCAAACTTTTGATTATTTTGATAAAGAACTTTCATTCTACACTTTATTACTTTTCATCTTTTGTGAATATTTTTGAAAGTTCAATTCATCCCACTCTTGAACTCAACCTAAACTACTTTTCAATACCGTCCAAAAACAAAACTAGATAGCATGGTTTCCATCGATTTTTGTTCCTTGTTTTTTTTTTTATTCTAAAATTGAATTTTGCTTTTTCTCTTTACCATTCATTTTAATTCTTGTTGGTTTAACTTTCTGGAATTTAAAATTTTAGTTTACAAGCTTCATTCGATTCTTACAAGTTATTTCAATTGTCATTCAATTTTCCCATAATATTTTTTCCAACAATTTACATTTCTACACTTTCACCTTTTTCACTTTTATAATTGTGCACTTTACAATTCCTTGTCATTTACATTTTGTCTTTGTTTTTTTTTACTTTTTTAGTTTATTTATATACATTCATGTAATTTTAAGTTCATGTTCTTCACTTTGTTTCAAATTTGTTTATTCTGTCATTCTATTTGCACAATTTAATCTTAGTTTCATTTTCAAATGTTGTCATTGTTATTTTCATTTAATTATGTCCATTAGTTTTACCTACTTTCAATTTGATTTTTTTTTCTCTTTTATTTTGATTTTCTTACTGTTCATTTTTGTGTATCTTTTTTATTTTCATATTCTATAATTTCTAAACCCCAATTTAATTTGTACACTTTTTCCCGATCAATGGAATCAATTAGTGTACGTTTCTTGAATTTGACCTAGTTGAACCCTATAATGTATATTTTAGAGGAGAGATTAGTTTACTTTGAAAATGTTATGCAACTTGATGTTGATCACCTATCTTCTTAATTCATCAACTACTTGCATGGTGTGCTATAGGGCTACATAATCTCCTTCTTCTAATGCTTGGGATCGAGGTCCTCTTATGGTGTATATTGAGTGGTCTGACTTTTTGTGTTGTAGTAGGATCAATTTTATCACATTTCCTCAAACGGCTACAAAATGTGCCATCAAGGATAGATGACTACATTATGATAAAACCTTTTAGTGTATGATGATGAAGAATTAGAAGGATAGATCACCTAATCTCCACTCGTAGGGTCAAGGTCTTTTTGCAGGGGAAAAATTTCCTACTTAGGGTTGGTACTTAATTATGGGAAATTATAGTTATCCTTTTGGAATTCAAATAGTTGGTTGTATGTGTTTAGTTGGTTAAACTCTTTTCCTATATTAAAGTGATAGTCTCAAGATCTGCTCAAAGGTTTATGGTGAGTATTTTTCAGACTTTAAATACAACAATTCTAAGACCGACGAGTATACCGATATCACCTGAAACCTGATATACTATTATGCACTATCCACGTCAACAAGAATAAGAACAAATATCTCCAAAGGGAGAGATATATTGATGCATTTTTATTATTATCCTTAGTTAATTACAATTTAAAGTGGAACTTGTGTACAAATTCATTTTAAGGTGCGCTCTTCGAAGATGCTTTAATGGATATTTCATCTTGCAATAAAACGAATTTATAAGAGTTCTGTATTTTGTCATTTGCATACTGAAAAAAATGAATTCGTTGTTTTTCTTTTGTGCGGGATATTAGCATGCTCTTTTAGTGTATATGTTTTTGGGAAAATTGAAATTGTGTTATTCGGGTAAAATTGAGAAACGTCAGACTAAAAAAACATGGACTTTCATATTGTCGTGTTTGTGACAATTTCAAGTTATATTATCCAAAATTAGATAGGAGTAATCAGTAATGCACTTTTAAGTAAATGTTTAAATTTTAGTTAATAATTTAATGATTAATTCTGACTAGAAAATATATTCAATCTAACTATACATAGTAGTCGCAAACAATAAAAAATAATTTTAATTATATTGGGAAAAATTATATAAGTAAGCATGTTATATCCAAATGCACGATATCTTTCCATTGTTAATAATATCAATTTGATTAAAAACGGACTTAATATTGTTTAAAGATTATGTTATTTAACATTTTACATTCCAAATATAGAATATTTTTGAAATCTATCCATCAACATTGTTGATATAAAATTTTAAAATATTAACTACGGAACTTAAATTATATCTATTTTAATGTAATTTATGGTTCGTAATGAACATATAAATTCAATTTAATATTATTTTAATAATTGAAAATTTTATTTTATTTTCATCAATTAAAATTTGCGCAATAAATATAACTTCCTTTCATCAAAATCCCATGAAAAAGTCCTGTGAATTGCACGGCTAATACCTAGACATTTTGGGTAACAACTACCAGCAAATAAGGATGGTGATGAACTTGTGTCAGCAATCATAACTTTTCATGTCAATAAAAGGTTTAGTTTCATAAATTTCAACCATGGAGAAATGTCCCTTGTGTCATACTTTTGCTTCAGAATTGACCATAACCACAACTAGATATGTCTATGAAACTTATTTCCATAATTGAATTTTGTAGATTTCTTGATTTATTCATCGTCAAATTGAAGCTAATCTAGACTTCTACTGCAATCAGGTGGACAGTTTGGTTATCACGAGTTTTTCACTTACCTTTACGGATATTAATTTCATCTGTTCATAACTAGCTTTGCTTCTTCCAAAAAATTGAGTTATTATTTTGCTCAGTGCAAGCAATGTTATAAATGATATTAACAGGAAGTGAAGCATGTCACTGCAGACATTATTCCAAAGTAGTGTAGACTAGATGCATTTCAAGCTGAGGAGAAGTGAAATATATTATCCATCTTTCCAAGAGTTCATAACTTACATCACTACTACCTTGCACAGATCATGCAACAGTAACACTACACAATTAATGGCCTTAATGACTACAGATAGCAGAAGGTGCAAAGCAGTAAGCAACTGTATTTGCAGTTTCTGCTACCAGCAAAACATGAGCTTAGTTAAAAAGTACTAACAATTCACTCACTGAATATAAACCAGAAATCACTTTTGGCTCTTCTTTTTCCATAAATCACCAAACATTCTAATCCCAGAACCCTTCCTCTTTCCTCCTCCAAAACCATCATCCAAGTCATCAGCCATACCAGGAGACCCCACATAACCATTGTACCTACCAGCAGGTGTCTCAAACGTTCCACCAAAGTGCTTATCCATGGAACCGCACCTGTCAGGAATCCTTGCGCTCATATCCACACCCCCAGCAAGCACTGCAGCTGCAGCATCTGCTGCTTTTCTCCATTGCTCAGTTTGCACCCTTAGCTTCTTCATCTCTGATTCTAAACCTTCCTTTTCTGCTTCCACGGAGTTTAACTTCCCATTCAACTTTTCTGCACTGGCTTTACTTGCTTCTAACTCTTCTCTCAGTTGGTCCAACTGCAAGGTCATTCCTTCTTCCTTGGATTGAGCAGCTGACACTTTTAAAACTGCTTCATCCAGTTGGTTCTTCAGATTCTCTTTCGCATTAGTAATGGACTCTAACTCCTTCTGTTTCTCTTCCAAACTGGATTTCAACACTGCAATTTCATCATTCTTCAGTGACAGTTCATGTTCATCCACAGAAGGCTTTTCTGGCATTGATATTACTGGTGCATTTGAGTCTTCAAACGGTAGAGTTTCTTTTTCTGATTGATCTTCAGGTTTGCCGAATTCAATTGCCAACTTCTCAATTGGAACTTCAAACACATCAGTCTCTTGTTGGTTGTCATCAGGTATATTATCTTGGGGTTTGGTTTCAATTTTGTTAAACTGTTGATCATTCTTGGAAGTGAACTTCTCTACCACAGGCACTACTGATTGCACAGCTTTCTTCACTAGCTCATCTTGAGCTTCTTTCTTTGCAGCTTCAGCAGAAACTAGCTGATCCTTCAAAACTTTTAACTCTTCTTGTGCTTGACCAAGCTGAGATTCCAAATCTGCAATGCGAGTTCCTAGCTTCTTCTGATTTAGTGCCTCAGATTGAGTGCCTCTTGGTGAACGCCGGTCTCCTAGCTTTGGACTTCGGTCAGCAATCAGCCGTTGATGCAATGGATCAGAGTCAGAACTTGATGTCCGAAGTTGATGAGGACCTCGTGGAGACTGCCTTTGAGGCAAATCAGATCCCCTGGTTGGAAACAGAACTACATAAAAAACTATGCATGGGAAGAAACTACAAGTTAACTAGAGAATGGTATGTAATTTGCTGGCCCATCTCATCATGGGACACATTAGTAACATGATCAAATGACAACATTCTATATAAAAAAAATACATGTTTCAACTATCTTCACATCATACTTTGATTGTGTACAGACATTGTCTAAACTTTCCACTTAACTTCGGTTGAGGTCAGGTGCTAAAGAATATTTTTACCTAACATGAATGGCATGGGCAGAATTTTTCAATGTCAGCGTGGCAAGAATGACTCAGGCTCAACCGTTTACTAACCAATTTGACTTAAATTGAGCTGACAAGTGAAGGCTCAGAAGTAGTTTTCATCATTCAGATGGGGAAGATGGTGAGTTAAAGTTATAATGTATGGATAGATCAATAACATTGGAACCATGGAAAAACCACATATAATAAATCAATTTGTCAAATGCAGTACAACTTATAAAGCAGCAGATGAACAAGAAAAACAGTGAAAGAATACAAAAAATTAAGTTTATTAGCATCGGAAAATGAGGATGTAGAGAAACTAGTACATGGAAGCAGCGGAATATTGTACTACCAGATAAGATTATCACACCTTGATCTTGGCATTTGATATGCTTGAAGATGGCAAATGATGGAACAATGAAGGATTTCTTTGCTAAAAAGTCTCACCTGCTGAACAAAAATGCAAGTTCAAATGAATAAACTGTATGATCCAGTGAACTACAGCGAATCCAGAAACACTACAAACATGAAGTATAACATAATTATATTTGCAAAAAAATGGGAAGAACCTGCCCATATATATAAAATAAATAGTAGATAAATAATACCCCTTTTTATAATTGAAAAAACAAAGGGTTAGAGGCGTAGGAGCTTGGAATCTTTCTAGCAAAACGTTAAACAGCAGAGAAATGCCGATGAGAAAACTTACTTCAAGATTTCACGTAAGTTTTAAAGTTTAATAGCAGTTAGGCTTTATATTCCTCCATCTAGCCTTAACCTCCTCCAAACCATAATTAGGTAAGAGAAATATAGACAAAGAAACTCACTATGGCCATGCACATTTATGGCCTTGAACCCACATTATCATAAAGGAGCCAACTCACTACAACCGTGACTAATAAACTAAAAGGCAGTTGATTTAAACCCAAGATACCAAAATTTATTTTCCACGAGAAACTAGGAAGGTAGATGACCCTTACGGAAAAATCATGAAGAGATAAAAAGAAGAATAAGGCAGCCCCCACATTGCACACTGGTCCTGTGTTCAAACAATGACATGCTAAAAAAGTATGCCTCTAATACAACCCCAAGAGCAAGAAAGCATGCAGTGTCAGAGCCTACTTTATTCAGTGCTTTTTGCTTTGTTTAAAAGCGAGAAAGTGCTGTAAATATTGCATGTGTAAATGTTACATGTTTTACACAAACGGAGTAAATGCAACCTAATACAGACTATGGTCCACACTTTAAAACTCGGAGACAAATACTAAACCACCACCCCAAGAAAGGCAAAAAAGAATTTATGTGACCCCATGTTTATAAGCAACCTGATACTCCTAGCAAAGAAGTAACTATTTCACTTCCCCCATTTATTGCACCAGGCCCACCACACATTCAAGTGGTTGTATAATGGAGTTGAAAGAGGTACTACTCAAATAGTAGTCTAAAGTGGTTTGCTGTTCGTGGGTCTCTTTTTGAATCAGGAGCTTATTAATGATGAGAGCCTAATAGCAGCATCAAAGGTTAGTTCATCATCAAAAAGAAAGATGAATAATTGTAATTCAATCAACCTTGTTAAGAAAAAAATTAATAGTTGAGATGTTACATAGTCCATGTAACTTGTCGAAAAAAAGTGTTGAAGGGGCCAGTAGATAGCAGTAGGTAAAACAATTATTGAATGAAAATCAGTATCAAGATCTTGTGTCATTTTGAAAACTGTGGGGACTGACCATCACAAAGCAGAAAAAAAAAGCAAGAAATGTTGGAGCCCACTGTTATTTGATAAATCTTCTGTTTACCTATTATTTTTTTTTTTTCATTATTTTTGCTTCAAGTGACACATCACAAAAATGAAAATGATAATAACCTTTCTCTCTGAAACTGTCTCTCCCTTTTAGGAAACCGAACCCATGAAAACCCCACATTATAAAAAGGAATGGCACCACTACCCCATGGTGGTTACAGATGCATATGAAGAGAGAGATTCAAATTCTTGTAGTGTAGTACTGAACTTATATCACAAGTGAAAGTTTCATTTACCTTTAGCCTTAAAATATAATGTACCAACAACAACATTTTTTGGAACCAACGCAATTGAAGACTGTGAATTGTTATGACCAACTATTGTTTCACAATGGATGTATAAGGTGTGAAAAGTTATGAAACATGTGAATAACATAAATATTTCAACAAAACATTTGTACTTAAATTTTGAGTTCTAAGCAAGAGTTTTTTTTTTTTTTTAAATGTATTAAAGAAATTCCCATAGCATCAATTTTATCAGTTGTTGCTTTTCACAAATTTAGACAAAAGTTACAAAAGACAACATAAAGTAACCTTTTCGTTAAACTTATAAACCCTGCATAAGAACAAATACATAACGGAATAATGAGTGTAGTAGAATATGTCGTTTTCACAAACTCATAATATCTCCATGGCACATATTCAGACAAAGAAAGTAACCACACATCCAAGGGAATAGTACATAGATAAAAGCAATTTGTTTGGAAGTTTTGGCTCCTCGAAAGAGCAAGAGGGTCTTCAATGTCCTTAATACTAATCACATTTTCTTTAATTTTCTTCTCACTTCCCCTCCAACACAACACAAATTCCCTACTGCCATGTTTGGCAGTGGGTTTACAGAGGAAAGAAATTCATGCTACCAAACATAACATGAGACAAATCACACGGATTTACTTGCGCGTGAAATGTGAAACTAAGGAAATACCAAATGTAGCTAATGTCATACAAAATTTAATAAAAAAATGGTGGAAAAATGAACCCAACTTTAAAAACAGTAAATGGTACACAAACACAGTACAGCAAAATGAAATAAAAACTTCCATAATGTTGAATATTGAAAAAATAAGGTATGTGAAAAAATATTTTACCCCACCTGCAGACAAATAAAGATCTGAAAAAGACTAATGATACTTTTATTCCACCACTAGTATCAATGATTATTAAATTATAGTTTCGGTTTTGAAGTTTAATAGGAACCACAGTAATAATTAAAGATTTAAAAGTAACATTTATTAGGTATCATAAATTATTGTATTTATCTGAGTTTAACAGGCACCATGTAGTAATAACTAAAGATTTAAAAGTAGTATTTATGAGGCATCATAAAAGCTTTCTTTCAAGGATATACCAATGAAGTAATTTGACCAATAAAAAAACTAATACTATAAAGAAAAGGCATTCAAAAGACAAGGGTCAATGACCACTGCTTACTGCAGGGAACAATTCAAGGGGATAAGATCTTGATAGCATGATGAAGATTCTCCGAATGTGTGCTCATTTAAGTGTTTGGTAGGCAAGAAAACACTCAAAAACTAAAGAAAAGTGTAGAAAGTCAAAACCTTTGAGAAAAAAAAAAGAAAAGAAAAATTGCACCATATATATAGTTTAATTTTATTTTTGTAAAAACTATTGAGAAAATGAGTGTGTGTATGAAATAAAGGAGCAATAGTATTTCTAGATTCTAGCAGAGTGAAAAGCTCACCTTTGATGATTAAAGTATTTTGCTTAAGAGAAGAACAACGGTGTGAATCAGCTAACACTTGAAGGATCTGAAAGCATCTCAAGATGAGAGAGTGAACTTCTACCACAAATGGGAAGAGAAAAAAGCCTCTCAACAAAGACTAAACACACACAACGTTGATGAACCCTTTACGTGCTTTGCATATGCATATATATATTTGAAACAAAATAGAACCAAAAAAAAAGTGAGAAGATGTTATGAAGTGAAAAAGACATACCCCAGAAGCAGAAAAGTTGTAGAAAGGCAGAAGAGAGGAAAAATGAGGTTTGAAAGTTTGAATTAAAGTGTTATGAAGTGTGAGACTAGGTGGTGCTTATTTATGAGTGTGCAACTTTCAAACTGGTTGGGGAAGGAGGAAGTGTACAAAACAAAAGGGTCATTTTGGGGAAAATGTTTCCAATAATTAATGTCTTAATGTTGTCAGTATTGCCCTCTTGGAAATCTAACTCACAACAGCTCTGTTTTTTTTTGTCACTTTCTCCACAATTCAAAACCTTTCCCACTTTTTTAACATTTTCCTTTTGTTTTCTCCCAACACTACCTCCTCAACCCTACTCATTTCAAAACTCACACTAATTCAAATAATAATAATAACAATGACAATTTAATACTATAGGTTAAATTAATTAATTAATGAAATGTTGAATATAAAGAATGGATTTGCTTTCCCTTTCAGTAATGTGTGTATGAATGAATGGACGAAATCTCTAAACCAAATCGTCACGTGCCTGACATAGAATCATCTAAATACAGTGTGAATTTATCTGTAGTATTAGTGATTAATTAACAATGTTTATATGGAATAATTTATCAACAATTGTGCACGAATGGAGTGCTCTTTTTTTTCTGTATTAAAATTTAAGATGTATGAAAAATAGTGTCACGTCGAATTAAAATTAGTATTATACGAATAAAACATTATTATGTTTTAAGCTTTTGTTAGTAACCAAATTTTAATGAACTGCGTTGAGTTTTAAATTCCCGGGGTCTCCTAATAATTTTACAATAGTTAATTATTTTAAATATGAAAATCTATGACGATTATGAATGCATTTGTTTTATTCTTACTATCAAACTGTGGAAAGAAATTTAATTTCCACTTGATTGGCGGACTTAACTTCTTACAAACTTTTTTGGGATAATTTTTTGTTTTTAGATCAACTAATTGTATAACTTATATCTAGTAAGCAAGGCAATATGTTAATTTTCAACTAAGCAATTTATTATATATCAAATTATATTCATCAGGTTATTTGTATAAAAATAAAATGAGTTTCTTTAAGTAAAAAAGTCTATTAACTTTAATTTTAATTTTATTTTATCGGCCAATATATATAGAGAAGGAAAATCACCCTTCAAATTAGTAGTTATGATTATAACCTCTTTATAGATGAATAATAATTTTTTACACGTGAAGCATGTGAATAATTAACTATCAATAAATTTCCATTCAAAAGAAAAAACAAATATAAATATTGCACAAACAAATTATTACTTTCTAAATATAAATAAATTTATTTTTCTACAATCAATCATGTTTTGAAAGAAAAATTCTTATTCTTATATTTAAGAAAATATGACTACAAGGAAAGTCTCGTATAAAAGAAGAAAATTATAAGAAATACTCATATTATATCATGAATAATATACAAAATTATTATATTAAATCATTTTGTCACAGTTGAAATCTTTTATGAGTATAATTTTCTTTTTTTCTGTAGATACCACAACACAACATACCGTAGAATTTTTCATTCAAATTTCTTCAACATGTTAGTTGTATAAATATGTTCCATAAATATAAGTATGCACTACTAGAGTAAGAAAAAAAAATAACATGTTTTGTTGTTTCTTCCACTAAATTGCAAAATGAGTAAATTAGGTTGTTAAGGTTGAATAATTTTTCTTCTTTTCAAGTTATCTCTAGTTAGTAACCTATTTCAATACAATCTTCGTAGATATTATTTTACCTCAAGTAAATGCCTTACTTTTCCACACATATTTAAACTACACAAATATTGCTGTTGTGTTTCAAGTTGTGATAATGAATAAGTTTATAACCAGAGTTTATTGAATACATACCCTTCCTATCCTCTGATATGTATTTATTTTAATCACTTTTCTACTGCATAGTGATAAGAATAATGACAAGTTTTGGACCATTTTACTATATTTGGGCTTATTGATCCTTAATTGAAAGTTTGACTCAATTTGACGAAATTTTTGGAAAATTTCCAAACTTGAACATGCTTCGTATTTTGCCCATAACTTTTGGTACATACCTCGGATTAACTTGATCTTTATGTTGTTTTGTAGATAACTCAAAGATCTACAAACGTTGTAAAAGGTTCCAAGACCAAATTCAGACTGTAAAATGGACAAAATCAACCTTGAAGTTGGCGTACAAAATAATATAGTTTAATTTTTCTTTTGGGCCATGTATTGGGCCTTGATATATTTCTTTCGACTTTGTATTTTAGGTCCATAGTATGAGCAAAAATAATTCACAAAGTCAACTAGAGCTTCAAATTGGGCTTCATTAAACCCATTTGAAACCCTACGCAACATAAGGCATGAAGAGCAAGCATTGGTTGTCCCTCTACAAGCATTGAGCGTCCACCCCTCACACTTTGTGCATGTCCTCAACGTCTTAAGTGTGATGTGGCACATGTCACAAGATCCACCATTGCCCCCGCCTTCCATTTATCACAAGACAAGTGTCACATGGCCATTGGTTGCTCTACATCTAGGATTTTTAAATTTGAAATTCTCACTTACTTTTGGCTCCAAGCTGGGTGACTTGGGACGCTCTAAATTCAAGCGTTCAGCCCCTAATTTTTAGCTTGAATGAATTTAGTGAAGTGTTGCACATTTTCTAGCCTACATTTGTTTGAGCTCCTTTCTAGGTTAACTTGTTTTGCTTAGCCTAGAACCCTTGAAGAGTTGGCCGAACCTCTCTTCTACTCTCCATTTCTAGATCATTTTTCACCATTGAAACACCTTGTCTTCCACTCCATTAGCCGCTCCATTCTTCCAAATCTCTCTTCTCCTCTCCATTTCTAGATCATTTTCTACCATTAAAAGACCTTATCTTCCACTCCATTAGCTGCTCCATTCTGCTGCCAAGCCTCATTTCCCTCACGGTTTCAACAAGGAAGTTCATCCATAGCCAAGAGGCTATCATTATGTTTCCAGAGATATCTCTTTTTTTATAACCCTTTTACATATATAAGTCTCCGCGTAACCTTTTTTTTCTTGAGTTGGCCCTATAGGTGTATCAAAATAAATGAAACAAAAAGCAAAGTTTTGAAATTTAACATATCATAATATTATTCTAAAATTATAGGATCCAATCCTATAAGGTAAGATATCATTTTTATTATCTAAAATAATTCAGCATTTTTTTAGTACCACTTCCTTCATTTTCTTTATAAAACCTAAATTAATAATAATTTTTACTTTTTTTGTTACACTTAATTAATAAATTATTTATATTAGCATTTTAAAATTAAATATCCTTATTAAATTAGAGAAATAGATGACTATCATAAGACATAATGTGTGAGTTATAATGTTTATGTGTGTTTGGAAACATGTCAAATTATTGAACATAATACATGTTTCTTCAATCTATCCACTTTTCTGATTCCAATTTTAAAATGTGTCAAAATAAGTTTGGTGTCTTCCAATCGATAAACCAAATACATTATACTTCACTTATTTTTTTTAGTAAAAGTTTCATGTTAGGTATCATTATTGATTTTAACATCTCAACTAGATTGACACCCCAAAATGCACCAATCAATTGTCATCAAATGAAAACGTATTATTAATGAAAAATAAAAAGAACAAATAACAAAAAGCATGTAAGTCACACCAAATCCATGCAAAAAGAACAAACTCCCTAAAAACTATTATGAAAAAAGCCAATACAGTCAGGTAAAGTAGAATATCAGATAAACTCAATCCTATTTTTCACACCTAAATTATTCAATCTATCAGCACAACTATTACCATCCCTAAAGATATGAGTTGATCTAAAATCCATAGTAGCACAAATTTGCAGACATTTACGTTATCTATCTTTAATTGTCAAAGGAATAATATGAGCCAAACCAAAAGCTTGACAAAGCAAAGAGGACTCACACTCCAACCAAAGCTTTTTAAAACCCTTTAAATGAGCATATTCAATACCAAAAATGACACCCATGACTTCAACATAAAGTGCATGGTGAATAACCAAGAAAGTAGAAAAACTACCCACACATTCCCCACGGTTGCCCCTGAAAATAGCTTCTCAAGCTGCATCAGTGTTGAATTTAATCCAACCAACTTTAGGAAAATTCCAAAAAACTTGCACAGGAGATAGGACCTCTCCAATTCTAGGGATAATGTCAAACTATTTTAGAATAGAAAAGTTTGAAACTTGGTTAGCCATATGCTTTTTGAAAGTGTTACCAAAGGTCCAAATACAATTCTTAATAACATTTAAAGCAGTATCTATGCTAATAGCCTGTTGAAATCTGGTAAAATTCCTCATCCTCCATATCATACATAAAGAAAAGGTAATGTAAGAAACTTTAACCAGACGAATAAGAGTATTATAAGGAGCTTTAAGGAAAGTAAAAAGTTAGTAGAAGATAAGTCCATAAGATCAGGAAAAATATTTTGAAGCCAAGTCCATATAAAGAAAACAACACAACAATTAAAAAATAGATGATTGATATCCTTAGCTTGCAACCTATATATAGAGCACAAGGAATAAAGAGAAATACCTAAGCATCGAGATTAGTATGCAACACACCTATACAGAAGCTTCCAAAACACCAAAGTCTTAGCATGGAAATATAATTAGGCTAAATGATTTTGCCCCAATCACAACTAGGATGGTAGAAAAGAAATTTCTGTTGTGTTCTGATTAAGAATACAACTATCCTTAAGTTTCCAATTTGGGTCATCGGGAATTAGTGATATCCAAATGGTGCAAAGTCTGAAGTTGAGCATGCCACAACAAATTCTAAGAAAAATCCTAAGAAGAACAACTCCAACCTTTAGCAACATTAAATCTACTTTTCTGAGGAGTCATACCCACCAAAAGAGATATGCATTTGGAAGAACACAAACGATCTTTTCAGAAATTTACTTTATCACTATAACCAATAGTCTAGAAAGTATTTTCCAAAATAATATCATAAAATGTATGATCCCAGGCCAAATAGAATATGATTGATGAGCACGACCCTTAACATATTTAGAGTGAAGGAATCTATGATGCATTAAACCAGACCAAGGTAGAGAACTTTATGAAAAATCGCATGCAAGTCGAAGAACGTAAGCTTTATGCAAATCCAAGACCTATAAACCCCCATTCTGTTTAGGAGTACAAAAAAAACTTCCAACTCACAGTAACAAGGCTTCTTTTAAGAACATCACCAGTCTAGATAAAATTCCTGACCCATTTACTCTCCTCTTTAAACATGTTTATCAATCTTTTGTAAATATGAAAACTGTAAGACATAATACCAAATATAACAAAGTTAACAACTTATAGACGTCTCTTGATGCTACGACACTTTCCTTTCCAAGAAGCAAGCTTACTATGGAAACTATTAGTGAATGGTTGAAACAAGCGCCTCTTAGGAGTACTAGAAGAGATAGGAACAACCAAATAATTAAAAGGAATAATGTCTCACGACATCCAAGAATACTGTGGATATTATTATTCAAAGAAATAAACTCATCAACAGTGAAAAAGAGACTTTGGGAAGAGTTCATCCATTGGCCCGAGATAAAACCATACACATGTAAGAGGTCAAATATTTCCCAGTGTTCATGCAAAAAACAAAGATGTCATTAGCATAAAGGACACGGGTAGGAAAATCTTTACTGGGAATAATCTTATGAGAAGAAGTCAGTTAAGAAATCCCTTACTAAGCACTTCTTTAGCTAAACAGAAAACTAAAGGCAAGAAAGGATCTCCTTTACACACACCCTTCCCACAATTAAAATAGGCAATCATATTATGATTGATCCTAATCAAAATAAAAGTGATTTGCAAGATAACATGGATCCAATTTATAAAAATGGAGTTAAAACCAAAATGATGCAACACCTATAGCAAAAAAGTTCAAACTGAAGGTATCAAAAGCTTTAGAAATATCAATCTTAATAACAACATTACCACCCTTAGCCTCTTTCAACAACATGTTAATAGCCTCAGAAGCAATAAAAATACAATCCTTAATATCTGACTCCTTTAATGAAGCCATTTTAATCATGAGAAATCACCCTTCTACAAACAATAACAAACTTATCAACCAAAAATTTGGAAGTAACCTTAAACTTGAAGTTGGCAATGACATTGGACCTAAATTCCTTGGTAGCAAAACACTCCAGACCTTAGGAACGAGAGAAATAATATTAGAACCCATCTTAAGGAGTAACCAACTTTGTTCAAAAAAATCCTTGACCACAACATAAAGATCAACAGATATGATATGCCAACAACAGTGATAAAAAGATTTCCCAAAACCATCTGAACCAGGAGCACTATCAATATTAAGAGGAAAAATGCAGATTTAATCTCCATATAATCAGGAATTTCAGTCAATATGAGGAATATAATTAGAAACCACATAAAAAAAATCTAATCTTGAAACATATGAGTTCATTTTTTAGCTTAAAGATCTTTATATAAACTATGAAAAGAGTCAGGAATCAAACCAGGATCATCAAAAATAGAATACCCAACCATAAGTTGTGAATACCATTAACATTATGCCTTTCTCTCACCATAACATGAAAGAAGGCAGTATTTCTATCACCATTTGAAAACCAATTCATATGTGCCTTATCCTTCCGAAAGATAGACTAATGGTCAAAAGGTTTATTTAAAGCTTCAGAAATAAACTTCTCTTGTGTTAAAAGATTGAAAATATAACAGAAGGAGAAAAATGAACAATTCCAAGTTGAATGGAAGCCAAACCTCTTTTCTGATCTTCCACTACTTTATGAACATTGCCAAGTACATTCTTATTCCAATCCTTAAGCACCAACTTAAGACTTTGCAAAATTTTTTAAGCACCAGCATGGGATAACTACTTGACTAGACCATGATGACCTAACCAAAGGTAGCAGACCATCATGTTGCAGCCACATCTAAAAAAATCTAAAAGAAGAGGATCTAGCAACAATAACTTCATCAAATATACTAAGTAAAAGAGGATGATGATTAGAATTTCTCCAAGAAAAAACAAAATACTTGCATATTTTACAAAGATAATGAAAACCAAAATTGTTGGCAAATATTCTGTCAAGTTTTCTATTCACTATATGCACACCCAATCTACCATTAGTCAAAGTATAAAAGGAATCAGAAAAAGAAAGGCTAAGATGTTATTAGGGTTAACCCAGGTACCAAAATCATTAGTAGAAACCTGACTAGGAAGATTGCCTCCTTTAAACTCTTTATCAAAAGATAAAACATTGAAGTCCTGATAGAGGAGCTCCTTGGTGCTTTGGCTTCTTGAATCTACACGTGATGTTGTAAGTATGGAGGAAGCTTGCACCAATCCAAATGAACATGAGGAACTCTTCTTGAATGCAGAAGCAAAGGAAGATGATAAAGAACTGTGGAGGTGATGGAGAAAGAGGAGAAGCTTATAGTGGAAGCTTCAAAGCAATGGATGAACTAGTGGATGAAAGTGTTCTTGGAGGAGGTTGGGTCAACCACTAAGTGTTCTTCAAGGCTTCTTGGAGAAGAAAACTCAAAAGGAAACTTGACAAATAAGCTGAAAAATGGCTAGCATTTCATTATAAATCAAGCTTCAAAATTACATTGCATGACACCTCTATTTATAGAGTGAAAGAGAGGAAGAAGCTTGTATGGGAAGCTAGCTAACCCTAGCTTCTATGACAAGCTTCTCAAACCTAGCTTGCACCCCAAGACTCTCACTGATGGAAGAAGGTCCCAATGACATTAATCAAAGAATAAAGATGACAAAGAGCTAGAGGGTTAATCAAGAGATTTCTAGAGATTTCTCAGGCCGTTTGAGCTTTCAACCGAGCCCAAATGCAAAAATGAAGAAATCACTTTGGAGAAAATAGAGTATCAAGGAGAGGTCCTCTAATCTGTATAAATTGTTTAGAATAGTTTAAAATAATTTGGGCATTGTATTTGGGCTAAGTAAAATAGATTGGGGCTTTATATTTTTGGGCAATGTAGTGTAAGTGTTGGGAGAAGCTCTCTCCTTGTGCCACTTGTCATCACCTTGTGAGAGTCTTGGGGTGGAAGCTAGGTTTGAGAAGTTTGTCATAGAAGTTAGGGTTAGAATCTTGTCATAGAAGCTAGGGTTAGATAGCTTCTCGTACAAGCTTCTTCCTCTTTTACACTCTATAAATAGAGGTGCCATGCAATGTAATTTTCAAACTTGATTGTATAATGAAATACTGTCCATTTTTCAGCTCATTTGTCAAGTTTCCTTTTTGAGTCTTCTTCTTCAAGAAGCCTTGAAGAACACCTGGTGGTTGGCCCAACCTCCTCCAAGAACACTTTCATCCACGAGTTCATCCATTGCCTTGAAGCTTCCACCATAGTTTCTTCCACACTCTTCTACTTCTACGGTTCTTTCTTCCATTTCCATTTCTTTTGTATGCTTAGAGGAGTTCTTCCTTTGCTTTGTTCAGTGTAAAAGCCTCTTCCTACACCACATCAAGTGTAGCATGCACAAGAAGCGATAAGCACCAAGGAGCTCCTCTATCACTCACAAGGTGATGACAAGCGGCACAGGGAGAGAGCTTCTCCCAACACTTACACTACATTGTCCAAAAATACAAAGCCCAAATCTATTTTACTTGGCCTAAATACAAGGCCTAAATTATTCTAAACTATTTTAAACAATTTATACAAATTAGAGGTCTTCTTCTTGATACTCTATTTTCTCTAAAGTGATTTCTCCAGTTTTGCATTTTGGCCCGATCGAAAGCCCAAACGGCTTGAGAAGGGCCCAATCTTCTAGAAAGCTCTTGATTCACCTTTTGGCTATTTGTTCTCTTTATTTTTTGATTAATGTCGTTGGGACCTTCTTCCATCCTCCCCTCCCTCTTGAAAGGGATCTGTCCTCAGATCCACAACGTTCAGTTGTTAACTTCCTCCAGGATCAAACACCTTTTTGTAAAAACATGAAAATAGTAAAACATATAGAATATATACAAAACATTTTAAGAATGAAAGTAAAATTCTAAAGAAACAAACTCCTAAGGTCAAGATACTCCCTACTAGATGATAGACAAAGGTTTCTAGCCTAAGGAACAACTTCATCTTTATTTGTACTTTTTATGAAGTTGCTTAATATTTTGATCTTGTTGTTTAATTGTAAGCAACTCATCACAAGGTTTTTCTCTAAGTGAGGGTTTGGTGTTAATTTCTAGCTCAACCCTAGACACATATTTTTCTTTAGGTAATTCCTCCCAAAGATTTTATGTGAAGGAGGAGTTAGTGTCTGATTCATCTCTAGACAAAGGTTCACTCAACTTTTCACAAGATGGTTCTAAAGAAGAGGGTTTTATATCAATGATTGGTTCAGCTTCAGACAAACATTTTTCTTTATTTTTCTATTTTTCTCTTCTTTTTCTCTTTTCTTTCTCTCCTCTCTTTCTCTTTTCTTTCTTTCTCCGCTTTCTCTTTTTTTTGTGTAATAAGAGTTTGTAATTTTTCTTTAAACTCTTGTTCTTTTCTTATAAAATCTTTTTCTCCTTCTAAAAATTTCCTTCCTTGTTTGACAAACTATTTCATTTTTTCTCTATTCTTTTTATTTTTCTCATAGAAAGGCAGAACAAATTTCCTTCTCATGCATGTCGTTAACTCACTCCAATTCAAAATTTCTAATTTTGTAACATCATTTTTCCTTTGTTTCCACCAAGAATTAGCATATTCTTGAAAACTTAACACAACCCTGAAAAATTTTCTAAATTCATCCACTTGGTGGTAGTAAAAAATTTTCTCAACCTTCATATCTCATTCTATATATTCCTCAACATTTTTATGTCCATAAAAAGTAGAGAGGTTTATCTAAGGCTTTGTAAAATGAAAATGACTTCTTTGATTATATGTAGGGAATGGTTGATAGCAAGAATCAATACACACCTTCTCTTAATGCTCTCACCTCAGAATTTATCCTTTTTGATGATGTACTTGAACTACTTGGTTTTGATTTTAACTTGTGATCCTTCTTCCTTAAGCTCTTTAATTCCTCCTCTACAATGGAAAATTGTACTTCAGTGTTAATTTTCACAAAACGAATTTCATTCAAAATTTTCCTCAAATCTGAAGCATTTTCACTGGACTCATTGTCACTATGGTGAAGAGAATGTTTAGACATGTTAAGTTTTGTGAAGTAGTTTCTCAAGGTAAGACAAACAAGTTTAGCACACTAGGGAGTCTCCCTGGAAAGTGAGGTGCGTCACTAGGACAACTTAAGTACTTAGACTTTCCTTGCCAGAGCCTGACCCAATACACCTCTCAAGTCTTTCTTACAATGAATTCACTAAGTCACAGACGAAGGTGGCTCAATATCAAGAAAGTAAAAGAAGAACTAGTCAAGTTGATTTCAAAGTAAAATAGAATTGCAAAGGAAAGTAAAAACAAAGCTTGATAATTTTTAACTAGGCGGCTCCTAATGGTGAAGCTCTTTGGCACCAAGGACCATAGAGACACATTCACCGTCTAATGCAATTGGTTAATCCACTAATGAAAGTATTCTTGCAATTACAACTCAAAGTAATACAATGAAAATTTGTTGAAAAATTAAATTCCTATAAATCAATTGATTGAAAAACAGATTTAATCGATTGATTTCCTACTGACAGGATTTTTCAACTTGTTATTTATTTAAAATAGTTTCTTGAAAAAAATTATCAAATTATTTTGACTTAAACAACTATAGTCCACTTTCAGATTTATATTTTGAAAACATTAAGAATTTTTAGAGCTCATTCCAAGGATATATGATACATGCACATGATTTAGACAACACACACACACACACACTAAATCTATGACAACTTCAAGTCTTCTTTTTCTTGGCTTAAGTTGACTTCATCAAATACATAAACATCAATAATATTAACATGGCTACCTTGACATTTACTCCCAAGTTACCTAGATGACCACTATATGATTGCTCATTGTCATTGCTACAACAATGAATTGTTTCTTGAACAACTCGATGTGAACAATATGTTTGTCCACAATAATTTGAATGAAGACGTCTACACGATGTTGCCTTAGGTGTGCCTGTGTTGAGAAATTGAACCAAGTATGTCATCTCACTAAGTCTTTGTATGACTTAAAGTAAGCCAACCAGCAGTGGTATGCTAAACTAACTTCATCCTTGCATAGTCTCGACTTCATTCAATCACTTTCAATCATTCTCTCTTCACTAAGAATATTGCTACATCTTTCATTGCTTTGTTGATCTACATTGATGAGATTGTCCCTCACCAAAGACAATCTCATGACATGAATGTAGTAAAAAAATTCCAAATGAAAATTTCATAATAAAAAGTCTTAGACAATTGAATTTCATCCTCGGTGTGTGGTGACACGTTGAAGTAGAGGTATACATATAAGCTAGAGAAAATATGATTTGGATATTTTAGCAGACTCAGGAATGTTAGCTGCCAAACTTTGCTCTACTCCTATGACAAAAGATATCAAGTAGATCTTCAAGTAAGACGAATGCACATATGAAATAAATTCTTGTCGTATAATTATTGGAATATTGTTTTATCACACTAACACTAGACCAAACATAAATTTTCTTGTTTAATTTATAAGTCAGTTCATGCAGTCACCTACTATCCATCATCACAAAGCCATCAATCGTATCTTAAGATATGTAAAGAAATCTCCTGTACAAGGTATATTTTTTCCTTGTGATTCTTATATGCAATTAAAAGCCATCAGTGACTCAGATTAGGCCTCATACACTTTTACATGAAGATCTATACTGATTATTGCGTATACCTTGGATCATCTTGATTTCCTGGAAAACTAGAAAGTAGAGCATTGTTTTCTGTTCTTTGTATGAGGCTAAATATCGATCTTTACCACTTCATGTGAGATACAATGACTTACTTCCTTTTACACGATCTTCAAATCAACATTAAACATCCTGTCAATCTATTCTGCCATAATCAAGTACCTCATCACATAGCTTTAAATCTTGTTTTCCACAAACATACAAAGCATATTAAAATAGGTTGTCACATTGTTAGAAAAAAAACTACAAAATGCACTATTTCATTTTCTCCCTAAAAAGGAGTTTTGACCAACCTACAAACAGAAATTTTCACCAAAGTGTTTGATCAAACCACATTCAACGCCATCGTTTTCAAGCTTGTGATGATGAACTTTCATCATTCAGCTTAACGGAGACTATTGTGCTCTTTTTGTTTCCAGCCTTTCTTTTTTGTTGGACTTGCTTCCTCTCGGCCCATTTCTATGTTTGTTGTATGAAAATTGCTTCCTGCACCATCAACTTTTCAAAATGGCATTCTTATCCTTGTCATTTTTATTTGAAAGGAGGAGTTGCAATGGCTTCCATGGTGCAATGAGAGCATTTCGACGATGGCTTTTGGACAAGGTGATGACACATTTCTCCGACAATGGCTTGTGGACAAGGTGGTGGTGTTGAGAGGCAAGGGAAGATGCTTGTTTTTTGTTGGGTTTTAATAGAGTAGTATACAAATGTTATGAAAATCAAGTCCCGAAAATATATTACAAAACGGGATTTCCAGAACATGTATCCAAAAAACGCAATCTAAAAAGTGTTTTCCAAAAACATCTTATGGCAAATCCCATTCAATGATACAAATGTCAAATTCATATTAAGCTATGGAAATGAAATTCTGTAATTTTTTTTGGAATTTGCTTTCTAGAATGGAAAAAAAACCAGCAATGACGTGTTTTGCAACTCCAAAACCTGAAGCTCTGAAAACTCTACAAACCACCACAATGCAGCCTTTAACCACCGCAAACCACACCCACTCATCACAGAAAATCTTCCTCATCAAAATCCAACCCAAAAGACTACCACAATCATCGTCCAAACCTTTCATAACACAAGCACCAAATGGGAAGCACTACACCACCACCTCACGGACGACGAAACACCCTCAGCACCACTGCCAATGAGCGATAGCACCACCTCCGTAAGCAGCCAACAATGGTCGCCCAAAAACCCAAAGGGGTACTTCCATCACTTCCTTTAACTAGGGTGCAGGAAGCAATTGCCTTGTTGTATATATTTTTTCGCCTGTGATTTCTTGCATGTGAATGGATATACGTAATGATATTTGATATATTGTTCATATTCTTCTGCGCTCGTCTTTTCTTGGCTCGCATTGTCTTTCTCGCTGCTTAGTGGAAACCCAATCCTGCCTTGTCTTACTTTTTTAATGTCGTGAAATTCTGATCTTATTGTTAGTTGGTGATGCCGGTTATTGAAAATATTGTGGGCCTCAATATGTATGATGCGTTGCTAGTGCATTAAACAATTACACTAAGATATCAAACAAAGGTATTATTCACACGAGAAAACTACTGAAGATTTCATTCATTTCATGTGCAAGGAATTTGACAGTTTTATTTTCAAGGCAATAGTTAACATGCTACAATTGTTTAAAAATGAACTTTAGAAACTACAAAAGTAGAATTCTTGGGCAACAGTTAATATGCTATATTTGTTTAAAATGAACTTTAAAACTACAAAAGAAAGTAGAATTCTTGGGTGATTAATCGCTTCAATTCTAGACAGTAAGTTGGTTATGTAGAAGTAGAGCGGCTTAGTAGAGTTTAGTATTGGTTCCAATCCAGTAATCAGTAATGCGCTAGTAAGCAATATTAGTTTATTTATAGCAACTAAAATCGTGTTTTCTATCATCATCTATTCATGGTGCAACGTTAGTTTCAATTCATTTCCCTTCATATCATAAAAGGGCACAAGGCAAGCGTTCTTGCACAACATGACAATGTTATGCCTCTGGAATTGATTTCAACTCAGTGGCAATGCTAATTACACGTACAGTTTGGCTGCCAATATATTTTCTGATGTCTCCCACGGACAATAACAAGATGCAAAAATATAAATGGACTGAATATGGGTAAAATACGACATCAGAAAAAGACAGTAAACACATGATAGGGAAAAGGAGAGAAACAGATAAATGACAGAGCAGTTAATTACACGTGACAGGCATCAGCTGTGTAAAATCGTGTCTAAAATTTAATGAAATTGACAGACAAATTCTCCTTCAGAGTACAGAGAACTGCTTCCTAGGGAAGCTATGCAGCTTTACCGTAAAGAGTTTAACAAGAATTATATCAGCCTTTGATTTCACCTATGCGTGTGTAAAGAAAAAAGAAAGAATGAGAAGACGGGTGGGGAAGCTTCTTTGGGAAACCTTAATATAAATCCAATCCCATACTACGTCCAAAAAGCTACAAAATCCACCTACATACCCACCAATTTACCCAATGCACTAACTTCAATGAAGAGGTGGGTTTGTTACTCAAAATAAGTTCATTCATCAGACAATTTATACAAAGTTCTGCAGATATTTTAAGTGCCGAGCCTACAGGCGTAACTTCTGTCTAACTCAGATCTCACAGATAAAGTTTTCTTGTCAGAAATTTAATTCCCTTACTTCTTCAGTACGTGTCTAAAATGTGTCATATATTACTGTACGAACAAAAGTACATCTATCAAAGACTAAAACTATTTACAGAAACCAATGAGGGGGACAGGGAGAAAACATTTAACACATGTAAAAAAAATTGGCATTAAACAGCAACCTTTCACCAACTAGAATCATTAGTTTTCCTTTGACATTTATATATATAAATTTGTGTTGGAAGAGAGATCACTACCTCATTCTTGAACAAATTGCACACAATGAGTGAACTTTCCTCAAATTCTCAACATTGGACTCGGCTTGCCAATTAGCCAAGGCAAGCATCACCCATTTAAAAAGAGATTTAACCACCACCTCAACCAGCCAAAGACTACTCCCAAGAAGCACTCTGTCCACTGGACATGGCTCGAGCTTCAGCCAAAGAGACAGCCATAGCAAGCATCATCTGTTCCTCAAAACTATCAGGAATAATAGGTTCAGTGGCACTTTGAGGGCTTCCATCAATGTCATCAGACCGTGGAAAAGAAGATAGTTCACCACGATCATCTGCTGCAACAGAGTTTGTATAGCTAGTTGCTTGTATAGTCATCTGTGTCCCATGGTCTGTGTCCCATTCACTATGACTCCTAGTCATCGCCACAGGATCATCTGGCGGCTCCTCATTGAGGTTGTCAGCAGGTGGATAACTAGCCATATCCCGACCAAGTCTGTTATAAAACCTTCTGGAACCTTGAGGTGTGTTGAATGATGACATGTTTTCATTGGTGAAGCTCATAGATGATTCTCCGGCCATTTGCTGGCGCTCAGCAAGAGCTGCAATGGCACAAGCTAGGCCTCCAGATGGAGATGAGGATGATCCAGTTGGTGGACCCATTGTGGATGAAACATAACGACCATCAGCTACGTAGTGTCCAGAAGTAGCATCAGAAAAAGATAAATTTCTCGGCCTGCCATTCTCCTGTAGTTTTAATACATACATTGAGTCGATCACAATCAACAAATAAACTGGACAACACGAACCATTGAGCAGTGTTAATATAGAATTATGTTCACTGAACTTGTATGGCACTTGGCAGTATATCCACCATTGAATTTCATAATATGCATTAGTTAAAGTTTCAATGATGGATATGCTACCATGTATCAACTACACAGTGAACCCAAGTCTATATAAACATTACTTGAAAAATAAGCAAAGATCTGGATTCCAGAGTATGGTTGCACTCCCAATAAATCTATTAGTTACCCACAATGATATAATAAGGTGACCTTGGTTCGAACTTTGGAGTTCTATAGTAAGCTGATAAGATGCTAACTTGCATTCAAACTAATAGATAAAAACTGAAAATCTTTTAAGCACGAGTAACCTGCTTTCACCTTAATAGAACAAGCATGATTTACTCAAATATTTCTTTCACTAAAAAATAACTTCACAGATGAAGAAAATAAAGAATGAGGTACAACAAGACAAATCAAAATATTACACTCCTGTGGAAGAATTTACTTCATCATTATTGCTAATATTATGAGAAAAATAAACTGAAACTGAATTCCAAAATTGAGAATAAAATGATAGATATATGGTATGCAGTTAAATGGTTTCAAAACAAGTAGTGAACCACTATATTGCAGATAAGCGGTGATATTCAATTCTAATAACATTCAACAATTAATAGGTAACAGGTAAGCAGATGATGAAAAGTTTTTACCTGAATGGAAAGCCAAATCGCTTCCATGACCATAATGTCCTCAAGGTCAACATCAAATTCATCATCTCTGCAGTTGTCAGCATTTTTGAAATATAAGGTATGTTAGAGAGTTAGTTCAAGAAGGGAAGAATCCCAATAAAAGATTAAAAGTATACGATAGAAGAAAATATAAGAAATAAAATAATATATGGGGCGGTTAAGGTTGTTAGAAGGATAAGGGTTTGAGGAGGTTGCTCTATTTAATGAGACCAACCTAGGGAGTTGGGGATGTTTTTTGAGTTGTGAGTTTTGATAGGTGTAACCCTGTGTGAAAGGAGCTGAGGTTCCTTTGTATTGTGTTACGTGGTTTTTCTCTGAGAAAACAATCAATAAACGAGACATATTCAGTATGCCCACTGTTGTGTTTTGTTTTAAGCTGTGTTGTGTGTGGTGTCGTAACATAAGCCCAACAAGTAGTTTCCAAAATATATTTATATGAACCAACAAGTACTTAATAAATTATTTGGGAAGACATCAGCTATAGGACCGATCACAAATAGATTAAGCTCCACATATGTTGCACAAATATAGGCACGGTACACATACAACACAAAAATAAAGCTATATCATCTCACAAAGCACTTGGACAGAGATACACTCACAAGTAGTTGGGCTAATCAATTATAATCGAAAAGGTTGAGAAAAATATTTATTTTTTCTCTCCAGCAAGATTTTTATAAAATATGCAGAGTAACAATAATAGTGTCAATTTGAACGTCATAAGCCCCACATCATTCATACTCCTTATGATATCTCATGCGGAGGTGTTTAAAATAAATACAGGATATGATCAGGGAGGCTAGAAGTATCTAATATCAGTGAGATATCGTAAGGATTGTATGAATGACAGTCCTTATTATATTGTTCTATGTACAGAGGTTCTAAAAATAAATACAGGATACATGTTCTCTGTTTCAGTTGAAACGCAAACTTGGACATATAAGATTGAGAGTATATATATATCGAGAGAGTTCTATCATTTGTGATTCATTCTTCAGTTTGTCTTGTGCTCTTTTTTGCTTAAATGTTAAAAATGCATTCATAGATTGTTCATGGCATTTATTCATTTTTAGACACTTGAAAATTCATTAAAAAGCGTTGCACTTTATTCATAGTTGATTTTGTTATTGAGCTAGTGATTGAGTTTCTTGGCAGTGCAAAAAATCCAGGTGCTGGAGAATTTGATAGAGCACTTTTGAGACATTTGATTTTGGCTCTTGCTGGACATAATTGACATATTTTTGTACTAAATATTAACATATTTTTTTAATTTAGGCTATTATTGGGTCTAATTGGGCTCAGTTGGTATGTTTGCCTATTTTTGGATTTATTTTCACGTCGAGGTTGCTGTCTTGTGCTGGCCTAAAATGGGAGCTACAGAATTCCGATTAGGGCAGATGCAGTGGCTAAGGAAAGATAAGACAAATATCTACCAGTTTGTCTCTTAGGTTCAAGCCAATTTACATTCTTTCAGGGTCAAAAGTCCACTACAGATTTCTGCCCCCCACAATTTTAGGACTTCCCTTGGTAATTCAGTTTTATTTTAGATTAGGAACTTTATTGGACGGGCCTTTGAGCCAACGAAACTATCTGGTCCAGTAGTTTGGTAGCATTATTATCATGGTATGAATTAGTTACTTAGGAATCAGTTGAGACATCTTCATTTATTTTTTTATTTCTAGTTTCTAGCATCAAAGGTTTCTTTCCTTTTCTCTGACTTTTTATTCATTTTCTTTGACTTCTTCGTTCTTGTCTTCTACATTTCATAGTCTATGGTGATTTGTATGAAAGAAGCTAGAATTGTGTTCTATGCACAGATGTCTCACTATGCTTCTTACACTACTGTATCATCCATATCAACAGGTGCTCAAGACAGCCTATACTACCAATAGGTCCAAATGTCCAATACTACCAAACAAAAGCAAATTTTGTACATCTTAGCTCATCACTGCTACTTATTGTGTAAAAGATGCATGAATATGGAGGCAAAGGAAAAAAAAAAAAAAACTATAATGAGACAGACATGGCGGCCCATCATAGCCACTTTGAATGTCATGGGTTAGCGTCTTAGAGCAGACATGGCGGAAGTTGCACAGTGGCAGTGTAGCACCTGAGCGAAACAAGGAGTAACAGTGGCACCCGCTCAAAATGAAAAAGCCTCAGATCAGCGTGAGCGACCCAACTGAGGCAGTAAAAAGCCTAATCTTCTTTCTTTTCTACTTACTTTCCATGTGGGAGTAAGCCCGGGTAATTTTTCTTTTCAAAAAATGAGTTGGGCCAAACAACCCATACCAAAAATTATATCAGAATATTGACCTAGGCCACCCTACCCACATTCAACCAACAGTCTCCTTCATTATTGTGCAATAATGCTACTGCTGACACCACTGCCTATGCTTCCGTTGTCGCCGCTAACACTGCCATCTCTGCCGCAAACTGCCAGTCCACCCTACCCACATTTAACCAACAGCTCCTTCTATATATTGTATTTTTTCATATTATCTATATGGATGTATTTTGTTTTATTTTTATCCGAAATGCTTTCATCATAACCTGTTATGGCTTCCAATATTTTTCATTATGAGATATTGATAGCATTGCTATTATACTATGGAAATAGAGATACATTTAGCTGAAACCATGTGTTTTCGAGACAGAATGGGTGTTTTACTTATATTGAGGAAACAGAAACAATAAAGTAAATAGAGAAGATATGATATCCCATAATAATATAGATATGATACAATAGTAAATAAAAACATTCTTAACAATACATATATATAATCTAGATATTCTTAATTAAAAGATTCTAAGAGATCTTCTTCATTATAAAATATTTATGCCTTACTTTTGTAATTATCCCCCCATCAACTTGCTGCGAATATGATTGATCTTTTGACATCTTAGAGACTTCTTGAATATGTCTGTCAACTATTCACTAGAGTTAACAAATCCATGTTTGGTCCTCTCAAGAAACAGAGGATTAGAGATAGTGTGAATGTTTCTAATTGTCAAATATAAGGTGCATTTGGGGATTTTCTTCAAATTTAAGCTCTTTGATGAGTTGGTTTAGATATATGAACTCACAAATGACTAATGTCATTGTCTTGTGCTTCTATAGTTGATCTAACCACAGTATTTTGTTCCTTACTTTTCCATGCTACTAAATTACCTCCAAGAAGAACACGACACAGTAAAATAGAGTGTCTATTGATTTGTAACATTGCCCAATTCGCGTCAGAATACCCTACAATTCTAGTATTTGCCTTACAGTCATAAATAAGGCCTTTGACAGGACTATTCTTAGAATACTTTAGGATCCATACCAATGCATCCCAATGGTGTAGACAGTGAGTTTAAAAATAGACTTACTACACTCATTGCAACGACAATGTCAAGATGAGGTACAATGAGGTAATTTAGCTTACTAACTAGCTGATTGTATTTCCCGTGGTCAAGTACAAGTTGGACACTAGGATCCATTGGTTTGTCAGCATGCATAACATTTAACATCCATGTTTCTTCTAAAATGTCCAAAGCACATGTTCTCTGAGATATAATCAAAACATCCTTGGACTGTGCAACTTCTATACCAAGAAACTACTGCATGTGTAGAAGATCTTTTGTATGGAACTATTGAGCAATACTTAAGTTCGACAATACCCCCCATCGCTGCTTGTGATAACAATGTTATCCACAGTGAAGTACATACATCTTTGGGGAAAATGACGATAAATCAACATCATTTCATATCATTCCAAATTGCTAGATGACAGTTTCAAAACGTCCAAACAATGTACGGGGTGATTGCTTGAGACTATACATGGACCTACTAAGACAATATACCATATCAAACAACTCCTCCTGAGTAACAAATCTAGAATGTTGGTCCATGTAGACTTCCATATCAAGACCACCATGTAGAAATGCATTCTTGATGTCTAGTCTAGTAAAAAGTAGCTACAACGAAGAAGAGAAGTTGGATTGATATCATTTTCGCAATAGCAAGAACATGTTAATATAATCTTGTCCACATATTTGTGTGTATCCTTTGGCAACCAGTCAAGCTTTATAGTGATCAATTTTACCATCAAGTCTTGTTTTAAGAGTGTAAAACCACCAACACTGAACAATTGATTTGAAAGTTGGAAAACGAACCGACTCCCATGTACCACTACTTTGGAAGGCACGCATCTCATCAATCATTGCTTGAAGCCATTCTAGGTGAGGTAAAGCATCACCTAGAGACGTAAAAATAAGAACAAAAGATAATGAAGACAAACAAGTACAATTGTTGAAAGTTGATGATTACTAAGATTACTATAGTAGAGAGAAGGGTAACAAATATAATGTATATGTTTTCGAGTAATAGTAAGTTAATCATTTTCAGAGACTAGATGTAGAATGGGAGATACTGTCGGGGAAAGATCAGAAATGGCCTCCACTACATCATTATATGACAAAATGGGCCCCTATATTGAAATGTCAATAGACCATGGGCAACATTAATATACTTGGAAGTGGCTTTAAAGAAGCACCCGGAGGTATGGCAAGGTCATCTAGTGATGAAGGAAAATTGATAAAGGTGGGAAATTGACTACATATATCCTAATTAGAAGGAACAAGTGTATAATATGGGATAGAATCAAAGAAAGAGACATTGACAAAAATAAAATATTGGTTAAGTTCATGAGAGAAACATCAATACCCATTTAGAGAATGACCGAGAGTTATTTTGATCGGTTGTGAGGTTACGTACAAACAAGTGAAACCAAAAACAAATGGAGGAAGGTAGTATAAATGAAAATGAGGAAACAAGACATATGATTACATTTGATTATTGAGATAACATGTAGTTAAGACAACCAAAAGAATTACCATTGTGTGCTACCAACGCAACGTTACAAGTAGATAGGGGAGTCTCACATTTTTAGAAAGTCCTCATGTGTTGTTGGAGTTATACAAGGTTGGTCAATTATGTTGTAAGACAATTTTCTTTTTTTGAAATCTAAGGGAAAAATAATAATAAAATACTCACAAGAGAGAAACTCATATCAAACCACCAAAAGAAACCTGATGGAGCGGCAACCATTTGGGTTGTGTTCAAACAAAAGAGACAAGCACAATGACGATGGGTAGCCAAAATGCAGAACCACCACATGCCCCGCATGCGCTAGCAAGGGTTGTGGATTTACAATTGGAAAAGTCACACATGAGGACATGTCAAACAATGTCTCTAATTGGCATTTGGATTATCTTGTAGATAAGCGTTCAATGAGTTTGATCATGTGATCGTCCAAGCAAAACGGAGGCTAAACTGTAGAAAAATACACGTTAAACTGATAGTGGATAGATCAGGCTAACACAGTTCTCAAAAGACTCTAGATACCACGTTAAACTGTAGAAAAATAGAGATATTAAGCTGAAACTGTGCTTTCTAGACACCACGTGCCTTATTTATATTGAGAAAACTAAACTAATACAATATATAGAGGAGACAGAGTATCCTATGTTAGAATAGCTCATCTTAAATTGAATTTATTGAAAAAATTGTTGTGTTTTGTGTTCTACCTAGTTTCTAGATACAACCTTTCTTTTCTCTTTCTTCTCATTCATTGTTGTTGAACTTCCAATGTCATTATATATGAGAACCTGTAAGGGGAATCAAGCTCTAAAATTCATTCTTTATTATTTTCTATTTTTCTCAAGTTGTCCAATCACCATCCTGCGCCACACTTTCGTTCATGGGTTCAATATGCCTTGAGGAGCACAATCCAACCACGATGGTCACATGTTCAAACTTTACCAAATGCATCACGCACAGTCTTCTTCTTTAGTAACATGGGCACTTGTCTCACGTGCCACCTTCCCATGGTCAAAATCCTTCTGGACCACAACAATCAGACTTGTCAAAGGCTTTTAAGCACGTTTCCGCCCTTGCTTCTTCATTCCATTGGAATTAGTTGTGGTTGTTGTAATTCTAATTATTGATGGATTCCCTTTCAATAGGCCTTCCTTTACTCAATGCAGGTTCAAACATCCTTAATGCTCCTTTTGAAGGAGAATTGGACACACTCAAATAAGTGCTTCTCCTTACATGACAAGACAACTAACATCCTTCAATCTCATAAGGTTGAACAACAATTTACTGATAAAGAATATCAAGAATATCTCAGGTAAAAGTCTCCATCCAAGCACAACCTTTAACCAATTCTATTTTGTCAAAGAGCTTGCATTTCTCAAACCTTGAAGTGCATAGTTCATGGATAATTGATTCAGATGCTTTAATCACACTTCTGGTAATGCTTCCTTTCATCTATTTCTCAACCTAAATTATGTTTAGCCAATGGATCCAAAGTTACTTCTCAAGGAGTTGGTCAAATATCTCTTTCTCCCTTCTTGAACCTAAAGCCTGTTTCTATCCCTAGTTGTTCGTTTAACCTAATTTCCTTAAATGAATTAACCAAATCTTTAAATTGTGCCATAACCTTTGATGCAAATTCTTTTGTTATACAAGATCATGGCACAAGTCAATTGATTGGTGAAGAACATGAATCTAGAGGACTTTGCTATCTTGCTATCTTGGTACTAGACTGTCAATGTCTTGTTTAACATCGTCTTAAAGTTTTCCATGGTCACTTAGGTCATTCACTTTTACCAAAATTAAAAGAATGATTCCTGAACTTAGCAAACTTCAAGTCTAGAATGTGAGTCATGCAAATTAAGAAAACATGTCCATTCTTCATTTTAAAAAAGAATTGAAACAAGATGCAATTATGTCTTTCCATTCATTTTGACATTTGGAGTCCAAGTCGAATCACATCGTTTGCGTTTCTTTATTTTGTCACTTTATTTATGAACATTCTCAATGTAATCAAGATCTTAAGGAGTGATAATGCCAAAGAATACTTTTTCTAGTTTTTCTACATTTCTAAATTCACATGGTATTTTACATCAATCCACATGTCCTCATACACTTCAGCAAATTTATATAATAGGAAAAAAAAAACAATTAGTTGAAACTGCCTTTACCTTGTTGCTCAACGTCCTCATACAGTTCAGCAAATTTATATAATAGGGAAAAAAAAACAATTACTTGAAACTGCCTTTACCTTGTTGCTCAACGCCAATCTACTTGACCCTCACTGGGGTGATGCCATTCTTATTTCTTGTTATCTTATTAATAGAATGCCTACTTCTTTGAAACTCTTTTATCCATTTCTCCTCAAGTCTTTAGTGGTGTTTTGTACATGATGTGTCTCTGGGTTTGGACAAACTTTTAGCCTAGGGTATCAAATGTGTCTTACGATGTTCTTCTCTTCAAAAAGGATATCGGTGTTATTCCCCTAACACTAAAAAATATTACATGTCTACAAGTGTCACTTTCTTTTAAGAAACTCCTTTCTTTTATTCCCCACACAAGATGTTAACTTTGTCCAAGAGATCTTGACGATACCTTTGGTTGAGCCCTTGTGTAGCGAATTCCAAAGAGTGTTCCAAATAATCCCAATTCCTCTCATCAGCCCAATTCAACTAGGCCATATCCCTAAACTCAAATGACTAGTCCAACCACATGATGGGTCCTCTTCATCAAGTCCTTCACCATCATCGTTCCATAGGACGACTCCTGAAAATGGGGATTCTAGTTCGCCTATTGTCATTTGCAAAGATACTCGCTCTACTCAACCCTTATCCTATTTACAATTTTCTAAGCTATCATTGTTTGTCTCCTTCTAGTTGTTCTTTCATCTCTTCTATATCTTCTATTATCATTCCTGAAAATGTGATAGAGACGCTTGATCATCCTAGATGGCGACAAGCCATGATTGTTGAAATGCAGGTCCTTAAACGTAATGGTACATGGGAGTTAGTTCCTCCTCCATTTGGAAAGAAGACAGATGGTTGTTGTTGGGTCTATTCCATATAAGTTGAACCTAACGCTAAAATTGATCACCTTAAAGCTTGATTGGGAGCAAAAGGATATACTCATATATATGGGCTTGATTTTAGTAATACTTTCTCTTTGATGGCCAGAATGACTACTATCGGATATTTTCTTGCCATGGCAGCCATTCGCCATTGGCCTCTTCATCAATTAGATATTTTGAATGTTTTCCTGCATTGGCGATCTTAAGGAAGAGATCCACATGGAACAACCTCCTAGGTTTGCTGCTCAAGGGAAGTCTAATCTAGTTTGTAAATTGTGTCACTCCTCTATGGTCTACAATCTCCATGTGTTGGTTTGGAAAGTTAAGCCACATTGTTAAAACTTTCAAGCTGAAATGTATCAAGGCAAATCATTTTGTTTTCTATTTCCATACCTCTCCAGAAAAATGTGTACTTAATAGTATATGATGATATAGTCATTACAGGGACTCATGCTGCTAAAATATCTCAATTAAAGGAACACCTATGCAATCATTTCAAACTAAGGATCTAAGAAATCGTAAATGTTTTTAGGCCATTGAAGTAACCCAATCAAAAGAAGGTGTTGTAATTTCTCAAAGGAAATATGCTATACACATCCTAAAAGAGACAAGTATCATTCATTGTAAACCGGTGGATTGTCTTATGAATCCATATCACAAATTAATGGCAAAACAAGTAAAAGTTTTCTTTGATCATGAAAGATATAGAAGATTGATTGGAAAACTTATTTATCTTACAATTGCTAGATCAAATTTGTCTTTTGTAGTTAGTGTGGTAAGTTAGTTCATGTAGATCACTTGTGAATTTAATACGAGTAAAATAGTTCCTCCAAGAATTAGATTTTTGGGAGGTTTAATAAATTAAAATGTATTGTGATAACCAAGTTGCTCTCCACATTGCTTCCAATCCAGTGTTCTATGAGAGGACTAAACACATCCAAAACAACTGTCATTTTGTTCAAGAAAAGTTCTTGTTCAATGAAATATGCAATGCGTTTGTTAGATCCAACCTTGGCACATACAATTTGTATGCTCCATCTTGAGGGGAGTGTTAGAATAGGTCATCTTAAATAGACTATTGAAAATATTGTTATGTGCTTTGTGTTGTACCTAGATTCTAGATGTGACCTTTCTTATTCTTTTCTCTTTCCTCTCATTCATATTTTGAACTTCCAATGTCATTATAAATATGAGAACCTATGAGAGGGGCATCAAGCTCTCAAATTCATTCTCTATTATTTTGTATTTTTCTCAAGTTCCTCCCATATCTTATGGAAGAGGAATAAATAAAAACATTCCTAATAATACAAATATAATTTAGATATTCTTGATTCTAAAATATTATAAAACATATTCCTGATTATAAAATATTTGTGCCTTATTGCTATAATTGTAACGTTCACCTATAAATGTGTACCCTGTCCTAACTTTTTTGAATATTATAGAATCTTCTAATGAACTTAGACTCTTAAGACATTAATTGTATACAGAACAGGAGTCAGTTTAAAAAATGTTAGCAAATAAGATAACTAAAACATAGTACAAATCCATAAAATATTCTACCTCTTAAATAATAGGCTCCATTTTACTTTAGGAGAGTGACATGTTAAAATTAGTTGAGGGACCAACAAAGTGTGTTCAAAAGAGTATGTTAAAGAATATGTTGCAACTGTTTCTAACATATTTAATAACCATGGTTGTCAAAATCGTGATTTAGCTCGTAAAATCGTACGAGCTTACGATATTTTTGTCCTTCCCCAATATCAGATCACTTGAAAGTTGCGATTTCGATGAATCGCATTGTAAATTCTAATTGCGTGAGTACGGTGAGTCTCAATCACGATGTGGTCGCTCTCGAGGCCTCCAATGCCTCCCACGGTCGAGCCTCTCACGACGGCCTCTCGTGATCACGCCTCTCCTAACGGCCTCCCGCGGTTGCACCTCTTCCGACAGCCTCCTACGGTCGCGCCTCCTGCGGTCTCACCTCCTGTGGTCGCACCTCCCGCAATCACACATCCAACGCCTACGTCTCTCGCGGTGATGCCTCTCAAGGCTACGCCTCGCGGCGCCTCTCGCGGTTGCAACTCCTCTTTAGTCTCTACTCTAGTCTAGCATTTTTATTGGGTTGGGATTTGTAACCTGAAAGCCCAATTACTTAAGCCCATTAAGTTCTCTTCCCTTTGTATCCAAATTGTGTTTAAATGCTTAAGTGAAAAAATTGTGGGAAAACTAATTCTCCATCCAAAAGCCTAAAGCCTCTCTTGTTGCTATTAGGAACTAGTTGCTTCTATCCTATGTAACTAGAATGTGATGATTATCCTAATTATTCCCAATTATGTAGTCTTCTATATATTATGAAGTTCAATTATAAATTTTAACTAAGATATAATTATTTGGTTTGTTTATATAACTTTTTTATAAAATTAGTAGGATCGTATGATCCCAGTTACGATCTCGCAATCTACAATTTATATTTCTCTTTCCGATCTTGAGTAAGATCTCAATTTTGACTACCATGTAAATAACGAAAGAGGAAGAAGTTTATCTATCTTTCCTTTGCCTTCTTAGTACAAGGATATTGAAGTTCGCTGGAGGAGGATTTCTTATCCCTTACACTCTAAACTCACAAGTGTGATGACAAACAAAAGCATCACTTAATTTAATTCAATACTAAAAAAGAATAAATCTTGAATTTTCCACATAAATCTTCACTTTGAATACTCCTTCAAAAAGGCTAGTGACTAGTAACATTAGTCCATTTGAGCGACTCATCCTTTGTTGCACATCTAGCCATATTCATGCATTGAATCAAAACTTCAAGACTAGCATCAGGCTCAAGCTGAGGTACTGAATCAAAACCAAGGAATCAAATAAAACTTATTACATCAATTTCCCTCTTTGGCTACTTGATGAGATAAGCAATTATGATTCATGAAATAAAACATCCATTAACAAACAATTATAGAAACTTTAGTCGGATAAAACTAGTTTGAAGCTGCTGAATTTAATGATGATTTTATTCTGCAGAGCTCACAGAAGCAGGCAGATTTTCAGATGCTGGATTATAACTGTCAAACAGTAACAATGAAAAAAAAAACGAGAATATTTCCTTACAAATATGATAAAAAAATATTTCCTTTCTTATTCAATAAGTGGTTTCTTATAGGGATTTATGTTAAAACAGAAGCTCAAGATTACCTGAACTCATCATCTTTCAGGGAAAGCTTTGGAGTTAATTTTAATTCAGTAATAGCCAATCGTGGTACTTAAACTAGCAATACTAATCTGTAGAGGCTAGCAATACCAAAAGTTCCAATAGTTTTTGTTATGAATTCAGCTTACATATGGACTTTCGCCCTTCACATAACTAAATTTAGTCAAGTTATGATTATAGCAAGTCCAGAATCGCCATACAATAGGTATGCTTCTCATAACCTTATTGGTCTAAAGCACCAACCCACTATAGGCACAAAATCACAGATGACTGGCTCAATTCAAACATGACTGAGAGGATTACTTTTCTCATTCTTAATGGACTCAAAATTGGATTAGCATTGTATAATCCAACTGGTGCAATATTCATGGGAAAATATAACATGCAAAGGGATTGCAGTCAGTTTGAAGCAATGTTAAACAAAGATTTAACACAGCAACCTATTTTCTTCCTGCTACAGAATTTTTAAGATTTAATACCCTAAGTCGTTGAGAAAACATTGGATGCTGCAAATGCTAAAATACATAAATAAGAGAAATTTAGGAAATTGAGGGAGCGAGCAGTGAAGGCTAGCATACCTATTGGTCCTAGTGGTAGCATTTGGTCTAACCATTGATGTGGCACTTGAATCTTGAGAAGAAACAATTTCATCATGTTCAACAACAGAAATTGAAGATGCAGACACTACAAGATTGAAATAAGAATAAATTTTACAACTAGGATTGGTCACACGCACACATATGTACAGATGAAATCCAGAACTGTATTGAAAGATTACCTGCATTTGAACTGTATTCAACATCTGCAACTGCCACATTTACATTCGAGGAGCTCATTTCTAGTCTTCTGTGCATTTTTTCCTCTTCATCCTGAAGTTCCTGCTGCCGGATTCTAATTTTTGCCTCAATAACACGTTGCTCTTCCTGAATAATTGAGAATCAACATGAACTTGATTCACAATGAAAACATTTCTGATGCACTCCTAAAAACAATAACCGCATTGGCTAACAACTTACAATCTGTTCCAATCCCTTCTCTTCTTTTGATTTCACACCACGATACTCCACAGCATAATTTGCTGTTTTGCAGAAGGGACATCTTATGTTGTTAAGACAAGCAATTATTTAACATTAAAGTAGCAAGATGGCCATTGTTAGACCAACAGTTATGAGTTATGTCTTCATACTGAAAGCAAACAACAAGTAATGCAGGATACTGTGTAGGTCGAGTGGAATTTGGAACTTTCATCTGTAAAAAGCACTCTGATAAAAGGAAAACAATTAGGTTGCATACAAATGCTATAGACACAATATATACCCAATGAATATGAACCAAACAATTACCTGTACAAATGCTCTTTGTGCAACATCTTGATCGGTTGAGACTTGGATAATACTAAATTACGGAGAAAAAAAACACAATGGAATGGGGTGAATAGAAAGTCATACATACAACTTGAAATAGACTTTAAGGAAACAAGAATTAAAATCAGTCCAGAAAATATCTCCGTCAGTTTGTTTCAATATCACATAAATGAATAAAATAAATCATTAAATCCAACAAAAGGTGGTCCAGAGGGTCATCTTTTGCAGTTCCAAGTAAGTGTGCACAGTTGAATTGACTCATTTGTCCATTTTAAAAAAATGTAAATTAACAGGATAAGTAGAGACAAATGTAGAAAAAAAAAATATGAAGGTATGATATAGAAACCAGACCAGAAAGCAAATAGGGCACTCTTCACGGTCATAGGCACTTTCTTCATCTCCAGGATAGCAAGGTGCTAGCTTTGATTCAAGTATTAGCTTCCTCAGCTTCTTATGATCCACATCTTTATGATTATATAACCCTTGCGGTCTTGTATATTTCTCATCTACCACTTGTCTCCTCCTCCCAAGTTTATTACCCATGAACAAAATTCAAACCTTTTTGTCTGCCGACTATGTTCCAAACTCTTCAAAAAAATTAAACCAACACAATAACAACAACGAAAGTAACAAGCCTTCTCTATAAAAGCCACTCACTCAACCACATCAAAAAATCATCTGCACTCAAATCCAGATTGAATTAACGACAATCAACCAACAATAGCAATCAAACAGCCTAACCCACCATCTACAACACAATCACAGACCAAAAAATTGCCATTCTCCTCAATTCACTTGCAGATACACATCCCGAAATCCCTGCAGCAGTTAATTAAAGAAAGCAGACACGTAAGCAAAATCACTCAAACAGTAATAAAAACTCCACAATTTACAATAGAACAACTGAAACTCTCAACCATTTCCAAAATTCCACACAATCCATCTTCAAAACACGTCGCATAATGCATCCGCACACCCAGCCCAACCGAAACAAACCCCCAATTCAAAAACCAAGCTCACAATTCAGCACACCAAAAACGAGAATCACAAATTCGCGACCATTCACAAGCCGCAGAGCAGTGAACTCGTTGTTCGAAACCAATTCAAATTGACAGTCAGCGAGAGCAAGAACCCTAATTGGAGGTGTGCGGAACTCCAATACGGAAGGCAGCCACATTGGGGAAATAAGAAACAGCAAGAAACACAATGGAAAAGGGGAAAGAGAAGGGAAATAGTACCAATTGGTAGGAAACCTAAAGTTGCAGAGGTGAAGCAGCACGTTTTCTTCAGCATGAAGAAGAAGATGAAGTTGATGGAAGGGTTGGTGAGAGTGAGAGGCAAGAAAGGGAAGAGAAAGAGAAGACAAGAACGAAATTGGAATCGGAAAAAGAAGGTTAAATGGCTGCAGAAGAGAGAAGAGAAGAGAGGGAAGGCAAGGAAGGAGTAGTAAAGGAGCAAAGAATAATCTGCTTCAGTTCCTTTCCTATGCCAATGCCATTCACCTGCTTTCACGCGCTTTGCTATTGCGTTTTTCTTACCCGCTCTATCCTTTTTCTTCTAAAATAAAGATACGTTGTATTGTTGAAGTAGGTATTTATTTGTAATTTTTTAATTTTAAAATATAATTAAGAGTAAAAAAAATATAAGATGGGTAAAATTAAAGAGAGTTTCTTTATATATTCTTATAAATTATAATTAGTAACAAAAAGGTATATCTATTTCTCAACTTTTTAAAATAAAAAAAATAATGATAATAGTTATAAACAATATTATTTAACCATATTAGTTATAAGAGTAAAGACATCTATAACAAAATAACTATTTTTATATTATTATTATTATTATTATTATTGACTAGAGACATAGTTTTATCATGTTGTTTAATCTTTTAATTAACATTTAATTGTTACAGTATTTTTTATTATTTTACATAATAATGCTTAAATTTAATATATTTTTAAATATTAAATTATGTGTTTACTTTTTTAATTTATTTATTTTTATGTTGTTTTGTTTAAAATTGAAAAATTATTTAAGATAATTAAATTTTGAAATCATGAGCTATAAAGAGAATAAAAGTTTACGGGTAATTGGTTTCAGAAAAGGGTTAAGTGAAGTCTTAAGATTTTATTTATAACAAAATAACAAGAGATCTTTCTAATACATCATCTAGTCAATCAAATAAGATTTCACCAATCCTCACTTATGTATGAAATATTTACTTCTTTCCAAGCAATAATCAATATCAACCTATAATTTGACTAAAACTCTAATTCCTTGGATCAATTATATAAATAAAACTTACAATTGTCACAAGATTCTTAATAAAACAAATGAATCATGTTTTATTCCTAAACACAAGCTTTGATTTGATATTTTAATGCAGTTCAAAAGATATTTCTCAATACCAAAAATATCAAAGATCAAGTCATGGATAACGCAACAGGCAATAGTTGTAGAATTAAAATACCAATATATTGAAAGGAAATATATAAATATGAAAATCAGAATTGATTACATAAGAGTTGAGAAAGTTAAATTTATATCCAACAACAGTGGATTTAGTTCGTCATAGTCATGAAGAAGTTAAACATTACAGAACAACAATGAAAATATTCCAATTGCCAATTTCAATCCTTAACATTTCTAGCCCAATATTATAATCCTCCTCTTAGATGTTTCACTTTTCAATACTTCCAGCTAGTACCTACGATTGAAGAGTTTGCACAGATTCTGGACATACCCTTGGAAAAGAGGGTACCATACCAATATCTGAAACAGTCCACCTCTATGTTCACCATATCCAAGATCATGAAGATGTCTGTGAAGGAATTGGAGAGCAAGCTTATCACCACAAAAGACAAAAGGATTTTCTCAGGGATTCTTGCAAAACTCGTTTACACCAGCTAACCGACGAAGAAGACTATGAAATGTTCATGGATCTCTTCGCTTTAACTATTTATGGGGTTTTGTTGTTTGCTAAATTTGTGAATTTCATGGACTATGCTGCAATAAATGCCTTTGTTGCTTTTAAGATCCGATCTGAAAACCCTGTCACGTCAATCTTGGCGAACATAGTGACGTCTTGCATACCAATGTGGCAAGTTTCTCAATGTGCCACTTATAGGGACTAAGGGTTGTATCAATTATTATCCAGTGTTGGCCTAAAGACAATTTGGGTATCAATGATAGGAGCTCCTACCTTTGTTGTTTTAGAAACATTTTTGTTCTTTTATGAGGATGGCTTTGCCACTGAATTATTGCCTAGGATCCGAAAGGCTTGGGAGAATGTGATCCGTATGGAAAGAGATTATAGGTCGTGGGCCCTAGACAAAGAGGTAACATATCAACAATGGCTGGCAGAATGGGTCAGGAAAGTCAAGTTACCTTTCAGGCTAATTTCTCCTGACATAATAAAGGAGGAATCAATATCAGAGGAGGAACCAAAAGAAATAACACGATTGAAGAAGGAAGTTAAAGAATTGAAAAGTGAGAAGATGAGATTGACCAGTAATCTCCACAACCTTTGCCATAACTATGCAAGCTTGGAGAGGGATCACGAGGGGATTGCGAAAAAGCAAAAAGAGAGAAGGAAGTACACTCTCATGCTTAAGCAAGACTTGGCGGTGGCCAACACTAAAATATCAATGACAGCCCAAGAAAGGGATGCGGCTTTATTCACAAAATGTCAATGGAAGACCTTGTATGACAACACCAAAAAGGATAAGCAAGAAGCACTAAGGAAGTTGCAGGATCTCCAAGTCAAGGTCAATGATATGGAATAGTTGATGAAGGAGTGGGAAGAACGAATAGGGGAAAAGCATTGGCAACAAGTAGAAGTAGAAGCAAAATATCAAGCCATGATTGCCCAAGTAGAAGATTACATAGAGGAGCGTGAGAAGACCTCTAAGCATTGGAAGACGTGTTTTTCTCCATTTGCGACACTGCCTAATGGGGCAATCGAAGGTGTCCCGAAGATGCTAGTCGAAGCTGACACAACTTTGTTTTTCTTCAAACCACCAAAGGAAGTTGAAACTTTCATAGAGCATTGTAAATGGCTAGTGGAAATTATGAAAGATATGATTGCTCGTGGCAAAGATTGATACTTTACTTTCGTTGCCTGAAACTTGTAATAAACATTGTCATTGACAACTCAATTCTCAATAAATTTAGACTCATGTTAATCTTCCATCGTATTCCTCAACTTTTATAGTTAATGTTTAATTATTTTGCCTTCTCATTAAAAAATTATTACACTTTATAGAAAAATATAAAATCATTTTTCTTATACACACTAATAAGTGTATCACATGTACATATTGCATATCATGAATAAGTACCCCTTGAAGTACAAGCATGCATTATTTGTCATTGTATCTTAGTTATCATGTAAACATAACCCATTGGGGTCCACAAGATGAAAATATGTGATGATCAAAACTATTAATTTTTTTTTTGTATTTTCCTTTACACCTTCTTATTTTTTTTAAAAAAATCTCATTAAAAAATTATTGCACTTTATAAAAAAAATATAAAACCATTTTTCTTGTACATACTAATAAGCGTATCAATGTACATACTAGATATCATGAATAAGTACCCCTTGAGGTACAAGCATGCATTGTTTTTCATTATGTTTTTGTCATCATGTTATTAGGCATTGTACATATAAACAAACATTCACATTATATCTTCATACATTCACAGTAGCATTTATCTATTTTTTGGTTTCATAAATTTTTGCAATATCATAATATTCATCCATAAGTTGACATGCATACTTCAGTTAGTTTTTCATATATCATGCATCTTCACATGCATTATGCATCTAGACATGCATCATACATCTTTATATGCATCCATATTTATTCCACAACATGCTTTTTCCCTTCGGAAAAATTTTGAAATTACGATTTAAAAAAAATTAAAAAAAAAATTGTATTCGTTTCCATTAGCATTACCAAATTCATGGTATGAAAAAAAGTAAAACAAAATAAAAATGAAAAATAAAAAAAAATGTTTACACATGTTAAGTCAATTGTTTCCTTTGATACAATTTTTGAGTTCATGATATTGTGAAAAATAATATATCAAAGCTTGATGTTTTAATAAGAGGTAAAAAAATTGACTTTTCCATTAAAGCATTTGCATGCATGTTGTTTGAATCCTTCTAGACTTTCCTCACCCTCAAAACCCTAAAATCCCAAAACAAAAGGATTTTCTCTAGCAGTTATCATCGCCTGAAATAACAACACAAAATATTACACTGGGCTGTAACTTCCCATATTTTTCATATAATAGGAACTTTATTGCATAGGAATTATATAATAAACATAAATATAAATATCTATACATTCATTATATATTTCAAAATATACTTCTCCACATAAAATTTATTAAAAATATCTTTGTACGATCACAAAATAAAATAAAACTTCTCCATCAGCCCACTAAGGAATCACACCACCTGTCAAATCCTCTGCTCAAGTGTAATATACGATCATCCCAGATTTAAAAACAAAACAAACACCACACAAAAAGAAGGGTTAGCTAGAGAGTTTAAAAAACATGTATTTTCATAAATTAAATTTCTATCTCAACCTAACAACAACAAATCAAGCTTTCATAATTTATCTCATACATCACATTATCATTAACACATCACAGGTTAATCCATATGATATGGTCTAATCGGTTCTTTTTCACACTGTAGCGCAATCATGTTAACCTGTCAACCCATATCATCTGGGCTGGCTAGTTCTTCTTTCACACTGTAGCGCAGTCATATACACATTTGAGTCCATATGATCTAGTATAACCAATTCTTTTTCACACTGTAGCCTAGTCATATAAACTTAATCCACATGATCCTGTTTGACCGGTTCTTTTTCACATTGTAGCGTGGCCATGTGAACCCTTTAACCCTCATGATCTGTCTAACTGGTTCTTTTTCACACCGAAGTGCAGTCATATGAATCATTTTACCCACATGATCTGGTCTGACTTTTCACACCGTAGCGCAATCATATGAATTTGTTAATCCATATGATTTGGTTGAACCGATTCCTTTTCACACCGTGGCTCAGTCATATGAACCTCTTATGACTCTCACCACCTAACCATCTTCATTTATGATTCCAATAACTAGTAGATTCAGGATTCGACTCTCACCACCTAGTCGTCTTCATTTATGATTCTAATGACTAGTAGAGTCAGGATACGATCTCAACACGGGTATGTCTTGATCACACACCACATCATTGACAAACATTGATACTGCATTATACAATACACAAACACTCATTCATCCAAAATCATCCAATTCATACTTAATAAAACAAGTAATTACAATATCTATAAAAAAATATGCAATTAGCATCTCTTACTCGAATTCACAAATATGTCTCACACATCATGCTTATCATTCACTATTTCAAAATAAATTAACATTTATGAAAGACGTACAACTAGCTTCCCGAATCCAAATTCACAAGAAAAGTAATTACAATATCTAAAAAAAACATACAACTAGCTTCTCTTACCCAAATTTATAAGACAAGTAATTATAATATTTATAATATATATTAAAAACATTCAAACTAGCTTCCCTTACCTAAATTCTCAAAACAAGTAATTACAATATATATATATATATAAACATACAACTAGCTTCCCTTACCTTTATGGAGTTGAGATACTCAAAAGAGTTCCGAAAACCTAAAATCACGGGCAACCTAACTCTGTTTAAGAATTTAATCGGACACTCTTGCTCTACTCAACGCCAAAAATCTAGAGGTGACCTCCGATTGTCAATTTGATAAGGAAGACGAAATTTTAGAGAAAAAGCAAAGAAAAGGAGAAGAACAATATTTTAGAGAGAGAGAGTTGGTAGTTTTTATAGAAACAAAATAGAATATCTTTTTAGAGACAGTTGATGGTTGTTATTATAAAAATAAAAACTAAATAAATAAATATTTTTATTTATGTAAACTTTTCTATTAAAAAAATATTCAGGTGTTATCTTATTTATCTCTAAAACTAAATTATAGGTTAGTTTTTATTCTAGAGCTATTTTCTTGGGTATTACAACAATCATTTCTTTTCACCTTACAAAAAATAAATCACCTTCCATCCAGACCTTTCTTTACCCTTGTAATCTAAACTGGGGCAATTTCCATTTGTTCCCTTTTAGGGATACAATTTTCTCTATATGATATTGCACTAGTCAATATTCATCAAACCTCACTTCAAATAAGCAATCCACACTTCACTTAGCCTACCCAATACACCAAAACTGGGGGCAGCCCTATTTCACATGAATAGCTTGCATAAAATTTTCCCTTTTAGAGGGGCATTCAAATGATAACATATTTGAGGTTGTGCAATCCCATTTTCTTTCAAGCCTCTTCAATTTTCTCTCCCACATTTTTCATCCACATATGGATTCAAGCGCATGTACTAAAATCTTTCCAAAGGAAAAAGTCAATAATACCCCAATTTTAACATTAACTTCCGGATTTGCAAACATCCATCATTTTCAAGAACAAAACAAAATTTTGATATCGAATGAATTCAATTATTGTAAAAGGAACATTTGATTTACATGTCAACCATAAAAAAAATTAAAAAAAAAATAAACATGAAAAATAGAGTCTTATGCATTTATCTATGCATTCTCATTTAATCAAAAATGAAAAATGAAAAAATAGAGTTTTATGCATTAATTCATGCACTTAATTAAAAAATTAAAAAAATAGAATCTCATGCATTCTCATCCAAAGAAAAAAAAATTAAAAATGAAAAATAGAGCTTATGTATTCATCCATGCATTCTTATTTAAAAAAAATGAAATGATGAAAAATAGAGTCTCATAGCAAAAAATAAGAGTTCTCATGCATTCAAACATGCACTCTTATCGAGTTCTCATGCATTCATACATGCACCCTTATTGCATTTATGCATTTCTTTCTATATATTAATATCAAACAAAAAAATTATTTTTACAAGAATAGAAAAAATGAAAAAAATTGAAAACATTCATGCATTCATGCACTCACCTCAGAACATGCATCAACCTTGTCCATTTCAGCTTTCACCTGGTGTTCAATTGTACCTCATATATCTTTTTGGTTGAGAACCTCTTGACACGGTCATAGTCTCAATCTCACTTTTTTTTTTTTTACATTTTGAGACCCTCTCGACATGGTCATGGTCACAATCTGACTTTTTCTTTTTTTTATTTTGAGACCCTCTTGACATAGTCATGGTCTTAATATCATTTTGACACCCTCTCGGCACTGTCATGATCTCAACCTCACTTTTTCAAAATTTAATTTGAGACCCTCTCGACACAGTCATGGTCTCGACCTCATTTTTTTTCAAAATTTAATTTGAGACCCTCTCGACACGGTCATGGTCTCGATCTCTTTTTTTTTTCAAAATTTTATTGAAGACCTTCTCGACATGATCATGCTCAAGACCTTAGGACTAATGATGACTTTTCTGCTGTATAACTTGTAGAAGTCATCAATGCTCTCTTGATTGCTAATGAACCACCTTTCAAGATAATCGGTTTCATTATTTTCTTCAGAGCCAGCTTGTTTGATCAAGGCTCTCTTGGATCTCTTACGGGGGTTGGAGGAGGAAGCCATGTTTTTGAGGATAAAATGAAACAAGAGGGATGATCTTTGCACACAGAATAACTAGGAAACAATGTTGTGAGGTGGTGGGCAAGTGAATGCATGTTAGAGCTACTACTTAACGAAAAACAATTCACTAGAAGACACAACCATTGATTGACAATGCAAGACATAAAACAAATTTTTTCAGTTTGTTGAGATTATACATGTTATCAGATTATACCAGATTATACTTAGCTTCAGAGAATATCAAAACAACTTTTAACTTGTTGACTCCCACTGTTGCAGTGACATGTGGCACCTCGAGCTACCTTACTCTTCACATGTGCAACATGACTATTGACAAGTCTTGTCTTAATCAGTTCTCAGCTAATTGGATTATATAGTGCATGGTTCCATTCAGACTTTCTTAGTTGCACGACCTTGCTCCAGTTGAATTGTAACTCCAATTTCCAGTTTCACATGTATCCAGAATTAAGTAAAAATAAATAAATCAGAACTCAATATCTAGTCAGCTCCAGTACAGTTAATTAAAATATTATAAAACTAAAACTGATACAGTAAAATGTAAAATACCATATTATTAATCCTGTCAATAATCCACAAGGCATAAGCTGATCTATTTCACATATTTGAAATCAATTATACCCAGTTCATTTATAATAAAATTAAACCTTTCTTTGTTAAAAGGTTTTGTAAACAGATCAACCAGCTAATTTTCAGTACTAACAAACTGAATTACACAATCACCATTATTGGCATGGTCTCTAATGAAATGATGGTGTATTTCAATATGCTTAGTCCTTGAATGTTGTATTGGATTTTTGGTTAGATTTATGGCACTGGTATTGTCACATAATAATGGAATATGAGAAACATTTATATCGAAGTCACTTAGCTGTTGTTTAATCCATAAACTTTGTGCACAACAACTTCCAGCTGTAATGTATTCAGCTTCAGTAGTGGATAGTGCAACACATGCTTGTTTCTTACTGTGCCAGGATATCGAACTTGATCCTAATAGATGGCATGTACCACTAGTACTCTTCCTATCAATTTTAAATCCTGCAAAATAACTTGGATACCATAGGCCATCATTAGTGGTTCCTTGCAAGTATTTCAAAATTCTACTTACTGTAGTGAAGTGTGATTTCTTAGGATTATCTTGAAATCTAGCGCAAAGACATACGCTAAACATAATATCTGGTCTGCTTGCAGTAAGATAAAGCAATGATCCGATTAAACCTCTGTACTTAGTTTGATCCACATTAGCTCCTTTCTCATTTGAATCCAAGTAACAACTAGTAGTCATGGGTGTTGTACTCTCTTTGCAATTCTCCATGTCAAACTTATTTAATAACTCTTTACAATACTTGGTTTGACTAAGAAATGTCCCATGATTTAATTGCTTGATTTGTAGTCCAAGAAAATAGATGAGCTCTCCCATCATGGACATCTCAAATTCTCCTTGCATAACTGTAACAAACTACTTACATAATTGATTCAATGATCTTCTAGTTGATACTCCTTTCTGAACTTGTCCAATCACATTATCTAATGAAAGATTCTTAGGCACTCTCCATTCTCTTGGCAGTCCAGAGTGAATTGCTTCTATACCAGTTCCTGTTTCAACTAACTGAACTCCCTGTTCAATTGATTGAATCTCTTGCAGTTTACTGGTTTCTTCTATTTTATTATTCAGTCCAGTATCAACTTGTTGACTATCTGGAACTTCATCATCTGCACATGTCTTAGAGCTTTCCTGCATATTCTGGTTAGTTTCATTAAATGCAATATGCATGGATTCCCCAACTAGCATGGTTCTCCTATTATATACTCTATATGCATGACCATGTAATGAGTAACCAAGAAAGATACCTTCATCAGCTTTTGAATCAAATTTGCCCAATTTATCCTTTCCATTGTTAAAAATAAAACACTTACAGCAAAAAACTTTTAGATGAGATATATTGGGCTTTCTTCCTTTAAACAACTCATAGGGGGTCTTCTTCAATATGGGTCTTATGAGCACCCAATTAAGAACATAACAAGTTGTGCTCACTGCATCTGCCTAGAAGTACTTTGGCAAATCAGTCTCATTCAACATCATTCTACCAAGCTCCTCCAAGGACCGATTCTTCCTTTCTACTACTCCATTTTTTTGTGGAGTCCTTGTGCTGAGAAGTTATGTTTGATTCCAGATTTGCTGCAGAACTTATCAAACTTCTCATTCTGGAATTCTCCCCCATCGTCCGTTTTAATGGAAGAAATGCTACAATTCTTCTCATTCTGAATAACTTTGAAAAATCTTTTAAAAGCATGATAAGTTTCATCCTTGGTAGCAATGGATAATGTCCATGTAAAGCTGGAATAATCATCTACTATAACCAGACCATAATAATTACCTCCTAGGCTCATTGTTCTAGAGGGACGAAATAAATCCATGTGAAGTAGCCTAAGAGGTCTAGAAGTAGAAACAACATTTATAGGTTTGAAAGTACTTTTTGTTTGTTTACCCTTTTGGCATGCTTCACATAATCTGTCCCTTTCAAACTTGAGCTTAGGCAATCCAATTACTAGCTTTTTTGATGCAATCCTATTGAGATGATACATATGAATATGAGCTAATCTTTTATGCCACAACCAAGATTCATCATTCCTAGTGAGCAAGCAATTTATGCTAGATGTTATGCAAGAAACATTAAGCATATATACATTATTTACACTTTTACCTACTAGGACAGTTTCACTGGATTTTGAATCTGCTATGAGGTAAAGATTAGGCTCAAAAGTGATATTGTACCCCTTGTCATACAATTGACTACTCTTGGGCAAACTGGTCTTTAATCCATCCACTAAGAGTACATCTTTGATGATCATATTGTCATCTCCTCCAATGTCACCAACTCCAAGTATCATCCCACGGTTGTTATCTCCATAGGTGACATATCCAACAGGTTTCAACTTCAAATTAATTAACTGGGAAGCATCACCAGTCATGTGTTTGGAGCATCCACTATCCAAGTACCACAAATGCTTCCTGAATGCCAAACATACCTGCAAAACAATTTAGATTTGAGACATTGGTACCCTGTTAAATTTGGGCCCACAAGTGTTAGTGATGCTTTTAGGCACCCACCTAACCAGCCCCTTAGGCACATCAAATTTTCTAATTCTACAATTTCTCACAGAATGACCTTTTCTCATGCAATAGAAGCAAGTCATGGGAGGTGAAAACTACTGCTTATTTGTTTTAAAAAAGCTACTGTATTTATTTTGTCTTCCTTGAAAACCAGTTTATATCCAATGTTAGCTTTTTTTAAAAACACAGTTTTGAGAACCCAAAATGGCATTGAGGTTTGCAGTACCCATTGAAAGCTTGGAAGCAGTAGTGATTAAGTAATTAACTTTCTTCTGCAGAACTTCACATTTTTCACAATTAACTGGTTGACTAGAGTCAAAATTACTAGAAGCTTTGTAAATGATTTCCAAGTTATCAAAATCAGTTTTTAGTTGCAGAACTTCATCTCCAGTTCTTTGACTTTGCCTTCCAACCAATTGTTTAGACCTTTCAGTCTATTGTTAGATAAGACTAGTCTATTGGCTTCTCCATGTGTTTCATGGAAGGCATGAAGTAGTGAACTGTAGTTTGCACTATTAAAAGAAGTGCTAGAGTTCTCATTACTAACCTCTGAATTTTCTCCATCCATTAGACGCAGATTAGCTTCAACATCCTAATGTGAGGAGCTGCTGGAAGTGGAAGCATTGTCTTTCCGTGCAATGTATGCCTTTCTTCCTTTTCCAGTTTTGTGATCCTTTTTCTCATTTCCTTGCTGACAAGACTCGGGCAATCCATCTTCATGTGACCCTGTTCACCACATCCAAAGCAGGTGACTTTAGCTATTAGGATCAGATTTTTTATTGTATCTTTTACTCCTCTGATTTTTCATCTTGCCCTTCGTTCTGATGAATTTCGGAAATTTCTTTGTAAGTAAATTGAAATTTTTAGTATCATTGCACTCATGAAACCTCTCTTCACTGGACTCAATATCTGCAACTTTTGTTTTGAGTGCAAGGCTTCTGGACTTCTTCTCAACAGATTTCATTTCTTTCAACCTTGTCATCTCAAGCTCATGTTCTCTCAACTTGCCAAACAGTGATGTTGTAGTGAGGGTTGTCAAGTCTCTGGTCTCAAATATTGCACTCAAATATTGCACTCACCTTGGGCTGTCAGCTCCCATCCAAGCATTTGAGGATCTTGATATTCAGCTCTTCCTTGTCAAACCGTTTTCCAGTCCAATCTGATGATTGACTATATGAGTGAATCGTTTCTAGACATCTGCTATAGTCTCTCCTGGTTGTATTCTGAACAACTCATACTCCTGAATGAGTGCATGTTTCCTTGCTCTCTTTACATCATTTGTCCCTTCATGTGTTACTTCCAATATGTCCCACATCTCTTTTGTAGAAATACACTGCGATACCTTGAAGAATTCATCAAGGTTCAAAGCAGATGTTATTATGTTCTTTGCTACATAGTCGTACCGAACACATTTATTTTCAACTTCAGACAATTCATCAAATGATTTTACAATAGACACACCATTCACAACAGTCATAGGAACATAGGGACCATTTACTATGGCATTCCAAATACCACGATCAGTAGATTCAATAAACATCTTCATTCTCACTTTCCATAATTGATAATTAATTTCAGAAAACATTGGTGGCCTGTGTATTGAAGCTCCCTCAGCAAAAGGCAGTTTGTTCTCAACCATGGATCAAAAAACTTGACTAGGATACAAGTCCTAGCTCTTATGCCAATTGTAAAACTAGTTTTGGCCGAGTTCAAGAGGGGGGTGAATTGAACTCTTGAAATTTTTTTGCAAAAGTACCTTTACAGGATGAGGAATGAAGATTCTTTAAAGAAACTATTAAAGATGATATGAAGAAGCTATTAGTAAAGGTTCAAAATTATTCCAGAACAATAACAATCACACTTGTTGGAAACTGTTTTGGCTGAAATACAAGAGGGGGGTGAATTGGATTTCAAAACTTTTTGAAACAATTTGATATTTTTCAGTAAAATGCAATTCTGTTTCACAGACTGGATCTTTATTTGAATTTACTGAATCAGAACAGTTGCATGAAACAGTAAGCAGAATCAAAAATCAATTCAGAACCCAGTCCAGTAATAATACAATTCAATACTCCAAACAAATATATCAGTATTTTATTACTTTATACAGAATTGATTATAGTAAAAGCGGAA
>Ga0209700_101007_pt1 | contig 57035 bp, 31 predicted proteins | sample SiratroredBW_FD_187528 | JGI IMG/M metagenome (GOLD analysis project Ga0209700, IMG submission 187528) | Root nodule microbial communities of legume samples collected from California, USA - Siratro red BW (SPAdes) (version 2) | ecosystem: Host-associated > Plants > Roots > Nodule | place: USA...
TTTTTATTTTTTTTTTTTTTTTCACTTATATATGCTGAATGTATGCATTGGAAAATCTTTTGGTGGTTATTAGAGGATAGCATAGGTACGTTGCAAGCGAGGAAAATTCTAAGTATAATTAAGAATATAGTTATTCTTTGTACATATATTAAAATTTTGTATGAGTTAGAACATTTCAAATATTGTTTTTATATATATTTTTTCTTACTAATAAATAAAACATATCATCTCTTTTTTATCTAATGATCTCTATATTACATTTCAGTGTATCTTAAGGATATCAAAGAAACATTACTTTCAAGAACGGAGTGATAATGAGAGTACATGTGCTGTAAAATAAAGAGAAAAAAGAATGATTATGAGAGTACATGCGGTGTAAAATAAAGAGAAAAAAAGTATGATCAGTTTAATGTAAATAAAAAGAAAAATAAAGTATGATCAATTTGTGCTCTTTGATGTAGGAATATCTATCTATAATGAACTATCGCAAGAATAACAGACATGATCAGATATCAAGGTCTGGCGGGAAGATAACTTTATTCTTATACTTAAATTAATCGATGTTCTACCTGTTTTGTTGGCAAGAATTTTTTGTATGGTGATGAATTCTATTAGGTTTTGTTATTGTTGTTATGTAATGTTGATTATGGGGTTGTCTTAATTGTTGTTAATTATGTGGTGATCTGGGATATGTGGGTTGTTAGAAATGTGTTCTCTTGTATTGTTGAATTTCTGGAAGTTTTTGAACTTTTGTATGTTTGGCAGCTTGATGATGCAAGTTGCCTTTTTTTTGCTTTTTGTTGTACTGGAAAGAAGTTTTTTATATGTCAGGTATTTTTTTTTATATAAATAGGTTAGAATAACTTTTATTATCCTATTTTTTATATATTATTTGTTGTTAAGAAAAAAATATAAAAAATGAGGGAAGAAACTAATCTTTAAAGAGAAAATTTATGAGCTTTTTTTGCATACTTTTCTATTTAATATTCTAATTTAAAAAAAAAAACTTTTTTTAAAAAGCTTACACAAATCTCTCTTTACGTTATATACATATTAAACTTAAATCCAAAACCTCTGTTTTTATATCAAACCGAAACAATAATTTTTGACTCATTACATAGTATTTTTATTAAACAATACAAATTAATGCTGATATAATATTACATTTATATAAGGGACTGTAAAGAATAAAATAAATTACAGCTTACGTATTTTCTTTTCAATTTTTGTAATTAGAAATTCAATAAAAATCTAATCATACTAATCATTAGAATAAAAAAATATGGTTTTATAAATCTTATAGTTAGTTTTACTATCTATCGTATTACTAACCAATGTGATTAGTTTTTTGAAAAACTTTCTCTTACCATGTTCAAAACAAAATTCTTGTAATTTTGAAGATATCAAACTGTGACTATTTCCTTATTTATTCTCATTATTATTTTAACTTCCCTTTAAAAATATTTAAGCAATTAATTAGAAGGAGTTCTTTTTGATGTTGTATCTGCGAAATAAAAGGAGTTTAGTAACTTAAAAGAACTAAATCTGCGAAAAAAAAAGTAATGTTAATTTTACAAAAAAAGATGGAGTTAAAAAATAGCTGAGTTTTAACGTGTGAAAAATAAAATGGAGGTTGAAGTTTTATATTATCTTTGTTCCCCTCCATGGATATACATTTTATAAGGATAGTGAAGTGATGATGCGGACGTGTGTGAGAAAAATACCTGGAGTATATAAATAAAGTGAAAAACAAACCGCACTTGAATGGAAACATTTATCTTCCATACTAAACATTTAAAAGATTAAATTATATCAATTTTAGGGTGAAAAATATCTTATTTTTTTAACCATCTAACTGTTCTACATCTAAATTTAAATCCAATACTATTTAAGCTAATTTTAAAATAGCTATTGTATCAATTTTTTAATTTATTCTTTATTTTTAAAATATAATAAATAAATCTTGAAATTTATGATGGAAAAAAATGAAAAATAATGTCTTTTGTGATAATTTCTTATTTATACGTATAAAATTATATGTGTTTGCATAAGTTTGATTTAAATTAATCATATTTTTAATTTTTATTTTAATTTTAATAAAAATATGAAATTAATTTTGATCATATTCACTATTTTAGTAATTCAATTATAGCAGAACTAAATGAGTTTACCTGATCTCATACTTGAAGCAAATCTGTCCACCATGGAACTTGGACGGACCTCCGTACCTTCCTTCCTGTATCTCCATAATTATAAAATCATTAAAATACTTTTTTTACATATTTTTTTCCGTATTTTCGAAATATACTATTAGAATATAATTTGTTGGATTTCAAATTATAAACTAATATATATATATATATATATATATATCTAAATTATACAATTTCAAATAAAAAAAAGTAAGAAGGGATATGCTAAAAAAATGAAGAAAATTTAAAAGATAGAATGATAGTTTTGCTTTACTGATGGAGGTGCAGGAAGAAAGTATCGAAGTGCAGGAGGAAGCAGTAATCATCTTCTTACCTGTTCCAGTTTCACCAACAATCTTTTAGTCCGAAAAAGGAAATGTGGGCTTCCCTTTTAAACTAATCGTAGGCTACTCCATCTGCACCGGCATACTTTCGCACCTCCATGGGGTGTAGTAAATGTCGAAAGTATCTCTCCATGCATAGAAAAAATTTCAGAATATGTGATTTCGAAAATTTCTAAATTATACAATTTAAAGGTTAAAATTTTTGATATTACATCTACATTATTTATTTTTAATATTATTTAATATTTTTAATCATACAATCCAAAATATATTTTTAGACAATACATTTCAAAATATTAAATAATATTAAAAATTTGTGTAATTTAAAATATAATACCAAAATTTTTAACTTTTAAATGGGGTAATATAAAAGTTTTTATAGTTTGGAAAGTATATATAACTAAATTGAATTGAACTCTAACAGTTATTAGAATTATAATATTGTCTAATAATTAAGGCATGCCTGCTCTTCCATCATTCTCTAATACTGTAAAGCCTCCATTAGCATCGTTCCTTTGTCAACCTGTAGTCGGGCCATCATGGCCATTTATTGTTGGCAGCAACAGCTGAAGCACTTCTTTCATCATTTAGCTCCCTGTGATTTGCGATCCAAACGAACTTGTCTCTTCAAATTGCTTAAGACGGCATCATCAAAATTACTTTGGGTTACCTCATTAGTGTTAGAGGCAAATTCTATCTTTTCTAGTGGTGATTTCCTATTACTTTTGTAAGTTCATCTTAAACTGTTGTTTGCATCAAAGACCTTATGCCCCTTGTAAAAGTTGGGGTCAATTTGTTGGACTCATTCAAATCAACTTCAGGGTGAAGGCAAGCTGCAGTATTTGAGTATTTGACAGTGGTCACTGGTCAATTCAGACTTGTTTAAGTTAACCATATTTTTAATGTGTTAAACATGTTTTTAGCTTTTATAAATTTAGTTAATTTTGATTTTAAAGTTTATAGTCTTTTAATAATATGTGAAATATTTCTAGTTTTTATAAAATGTGTGAATGTCTGTTTTAATTCCTATAAAATATTTTTTTACTCTTTCCAAAAGTTTAATTACTATTTAATTTCTAATATTTATTTTATGAATTTTTAAGTTTTTTTTTTCAAATAATATATTACAATGTTTGTAAACTTAAAATAGTTGTTTAATCTTTTTCCGATATATGGTAATAAATAAGTATCATAAAATAACTAAAGTTCAAAAATGGTAACTTTTAACTTTATAGGAATAAAACATTTTCTTTACAGTAACCAAAAAAAAAGTCACTTATAGATAATAAAAACATAGGTCTATCATATTTATAATAGTTTTTTAACCATTGAAAAATACGTATATAAATTTAGTTTCCGAAAAGATATTGATTTCTTTTAAACACAGTCTTCAGCTAAAAATTGGAGATAATGTGACAGATGGAATCGACGCCTCGAATTTGAATTTCGAAAAGAAAACTATTCACATATTTTTACTAAAGTCGTCAGCAATTACAACTATGCTGCATACGAAATAAAAAATATATAAATTTTTTGTTATGAATAAAACTTTTTTCCAGAGTGTGTGATACAGTTATTTCTTGAAATATATATCATTAGTTGGGCACCTGGTGTACTGACAGTGGCAGATTATTCGAAGGTAATAAGATCGAACTACGTAAATACCTCCACAATTGGGGGCCAGACACAAAAAGAAAAGCTTTATTTAGTTGAGTAGGTGCCGATGGAGATAGCAGTCAAACATCTAGTGCTCACATTTCGTAAACTGATCTATGTCGATCAGTATCAGCATGTGAAAAAGCCAATCGAACCAGTCAAAATCATAGTATAAGACCGAAATTAATCTCTAATTTACTAATTCATGTCGGGGGAAAAATCTAGCCTTAGATGAAATTTTTTACATTAAATATCTTCATTTCCTACATGCATAAACATGCGTATCCTTTTTTTACTCAAAACATGTGCATGAATTAAAAGGAAAGAGAAAACATACCGCAAATCGGATATGAACATTAGTCTTGCATTCAGTACCTGTTTGAAACATCAAACCTTTATACATAACAGTATCTTACAGGGTAGTAGCATTAATTACAGTAATAGAGGAAATAGCTTCCTCTAGAGTAAAGATGACAGTTGAATGAAAGATCAAATTACTTAGTGAGATAGTATATTATAAGAAAAAGCACAACAAAGGATGCTACAAGCGTAAACATTCTCCGGCTGGATTTAGTCTCAAATACCTGAAAAAGACACAATATCACTCGAGCAGACATGGATAAAACTCCACTACACTACCCCCTTTCTTTAACCCCAACCAAAAATAAAAGAAAGCAGAAGAAAACGAATGGAAAAGGAAAGGAAAACTGCAAAGGAACACTCAAAAGCCATATAGGAGTAGAAGTCTACATACCATTTTAAATTTGTCCATAGTGCCCGAAAGGACTCCTCTTGATGAATCCATATCATTCCCCTAATTTTATAGCATCTTATCAGTCATTACCAAAAAAAAAAAAAAAAAAAAAAAAAAAAAAAAAAAAAAAAAAAAAAAAAAAAAAAAACACTGAGAAATTCCCACAGTTTCAGTGAACACACCATTCGATCCAGCATGCGGTTATGGCTATCCACCTCCTCGTTGATATCACCTGATAACTGTTGCAATCACACCCATAAAAAATAAATTCGTGCAAGTTGTATTGGACCATCATATAACTGGCTACTACAGCTGCATGGACTACAATTCTAAACATTTTGTAGATGTTATCGTTTAGACACTCTAGAAGGTTTAAAGAGCAAATAAATCTTATAATATTGTGCTAAGTTATCAGCACCTGTAATATAATAAGAGAATAAGAACATAACCACACCTCTGGTGAACAGTAAAGAACACAAAAGGTGAACCAGAATTAAAATAAGTTGACAAAAAGGGCAGGGAGGGAAGTTTTAATGCGAAACAAATTTTCCACTTTCGGAGGCTAAAAGGTTACATTTCCTGTTAGTACAAATATAAATTGACTTTCACCTACCAATAGATGAAATATTGAAAATCGTGAAATGGTTAAAATACCACTAGGAAAATGATAAATGAGAACAAGGTACATCACTCATTTTTACAAATAACTAAATGAGGTCTAGGGTATATCGATTGACTATAGGTTAAAATACCAATAGTAAACTTACTCTTTTCAGCAGATTGACTCTATCTTGCAGTCCATCCAATGCCTGCTCGTTATCATGTTCATCAATTTCATGAGAAGAGGAGTAAACAGATTGTGCTCTGATGCCACCCTCCTCGATACCATCAAAAAGGGAAACTCTATTGTTACGGTTGTCTCTAAAACAACAAGCAGCACAAGCCACCAAATGGTCACATGAAACACAAACAAGATAAATTTCCCTTCTACATAGTTAAACTGATTAAATGAAAGAGAGTCATAAGACATGATACTCTCCACACTGCATAAAATATCAAGATTTATAAATAAAAACAGACTGATATTTTCCAAATAAATTTTAATTTACTATACTAATAGGTTAAATTTTTTGCACCGTCATGATAGGTCATACTGCCCAGAGTCTGAATTGGTCTTTATAAACATAGAGATAATGTATAAATGTTTTGTGCTGTCATACTGATGGTGGATCAAAATTATGCACTCCCAAGTATCATAAAACAGACTAAATAAATCACTAAAAACTGATCAACCAGAGCTTCACTGTGTTTGACACTTCTGATAAAACAGAAAACAAGCAATTTCTAACTGCTACAGTTTGACTGCATCTCATATACAGGAGTTTATTAGCAGCGTATGGTACAATTATCAAATAGTTAAACAAAAACAAAAAAATTATGGCATAATTCTCAATGTACAGGATAGTAAAGTTCACACGCCACTGTACAGAAAGATTGATAGTAGGGGAGAAATCTTATAACTAAGCAAGAAAACAAATGCTGGGTGAATTTTTATAGTATAATACATGTCATATTGCATATACTGACAACTAAGACCGAATTGAAGAAGAGAGACATAAACTATAACTTAAACTAGGAAGAGAGACTTAAGATAAAGTATACTAATTCTCCTTGTCAAGTTGAACGGTATAGAGCCACTGAGATATAAGGGCCAAGAAAGCAGTACACCAAAATCATTCCTGGTTTTAGACTATCAATGAGATTATAAAAATAATTTTCATTATGCATAAGCGAAAAAAGCATAACAGTTAATATCAACCAATATTTACAAAAGGTATTATTATAGAGAACTACCATTTGTATTCTTGGGGCATATAAAGCACGCTATTCAAAGAGGGGGACAAGGAGGAATCTGATTTCAGTTTCACATGCTAACGTAGCATTTGACCTAATGTTCAAATCAAACTAATTGACCATACATATAATTAGACTCAACTTCAACTTTGCTGGAGATAGTGAATAATTGTTATATGCTCACATGCTGCATTATAATTACAATTTGCATGCTCATATTTGACCAAACATTCAAGTCACACCAATTGACAATATTGTGAAAACATGGAATGGAAGTTTCAATTAAGTTCCACTAAAATGACAGGAAAGCACTAAATTTAGATACTGTAATGACAGTAACTGCTTAAATTCGAAAATTAAAATGACTATAAGCGGTTAAATTTAGGAAATAAAATGATAGTAAGTAGTTAAGTTCAGGAATCAAAATAAGAATGTCTTAATAGGAAGAATTTATAACAGTAAGACTAAAGTAACAGATAAAATTACAGTTTTAGGGACTTCTTTTATTTTAATACTTCCAGAGGGACCTTAGTGACACTGAATTACACTTTCAAGGATTAAAGTGATTGTCCATATCCAAAATCTTTCCTATGCATTACGGTGATGTAAAATTTCTTCAGCTGTGTTTAGGTGGGTGTTGGAAGCCGTTGAGGTTTTACACATATAAATATCAACTCACTCAATAATGAGTTTTATCATATCATAACAGTTGTAGCAATCTCATCCGAGAGAGAAAAATATATAGTTTTCAAAGTGTTCCTCCGATTATAAAAGAGAGTGTAATTGTCCCCTAGTAGTACTTAGGGAGAGATGTAATTTTTCTTGTACTTTATGAAAATATTTCTCTGATTTTGTTTGTGCTTTTTACTTACCTTTACATAGTTTTCGACGATAAAATATTGTGTCTCAATTCTTAATTTTCTAAACTTGAAATTTGACATGGAGATATTATTTTGTCACACCGGTAACTAACACACGTTATTAGATAAATTTAAGAGTTGAAATCAATCAAATAAAAATATATTCTCCTTCAGACAACACTCCTCGTATCCGATTCAGGAGTGTACATGCCACTGATAAGTGATAACACAAGTCGCCAGATCAATGCAAGGAGCAACGAATTGTGGAATTCGAGAAGAACAAGAGGCGCAACTCTATATCTATGCCTCACCAGTCCAGCTAATTCCTTCCACTGTTCCACACAATTTCACTCCTATCGAGCAAATAGAACATGTACAGCAAAGCTGTACCGTACTAAAAAAAATCGCAGCTCCAAAACTGCGATTAACGAATCAATTCACTATAGTCATCATCAGATTTAAATCCAAATCAAATAACCACACCGTATCCGTGGATCCGGAGAAACAAAACAAGAATTCCCTAGCCTAGGAAGCACAAACGAATTAAATAACGATCGCAGCATAACAAAGCTTCTTGAGAGAACAAATTTCAAAGTCTGATTCAAACCAGTGATGGCTACTAACCGTCTAGCATTCATGACTGGCGAGATCGTCCAATTTCTCTGTTTCCAGGAACAAAATGATCTCAATTAGTTAACCGATAACTCTCAAGAGGAAACAAAAGAAACGAAGAAAATGCACAAGACAAAAAATCAGATCCGGAGGAATCTCAAAATTTGCGAGCGAACCTGAGAGGATGCGAAGCGGGAAATTTGATGGTGCTCGGCAATTGAGCAGAGGTGAGAACAGAAGAGACGAAAAAGAGAAAGATATTGGCGGTGGGGTTTATATACGGTCCGGGCTGCCTGACCGGCGTTAATCACACTTGATTAAGTAACACCCTCAACAAACAAAATGTTTACTTGAAAAAAATAAATTAAACAAGGTGTAAGAAATATATTATTAATATATTTTTAAAATTTAATTAAAATATACAATAATATAAAAAATATTTTTACTGCATTGTGCAGCTTACCTAATAAAGTGCACAATTCTTAACTATATATCAATGAATGATTAATATTAAATTATCATGGTAATTTGTATTTTAAAAAATTTGTTTATGTTAGTTTCTACGCTTGATCTCATCCACTTATTTTTTGTAGTTTGCATATATATTGACAAGCATGGATGAATCATATAAAGAAAATTAGTTATCGTTGTTGTCTATCAAATAATAATAAAAGTTGAATATGACCAAAATAAGGAGCAGTGATGTATGACCATAAGTTCAAGGTATATTTACTATAATTTGTATTAAGATAAAAGAATTTATATTTAATTCAACCATTTAAAATCGTACTCAAAAATATTAAATAAAAATCGAAAGAGGTCTGATAACACGATAATAATTACGACAATAGATTTAGATTTCAGTTATATAAACTTTTAATAATTTTGATATTATATTAAAATAATAGAATTTAAGACTAATTTAATCATATAAAAGAGTCAGTAAATCTTAACTTATATATTAAAGATATGTCGTTAGTTGATGTAAAATTTTTAACAATTTAAAAAAATAAATAAATTTGTATTTGACGTAGTAGAAATAATATTATATAAGACATTTCATCTTGATGAACATCAACTTGTCCTGTTTCAAGATTCAACAATATATATAAGATATTTTATATTTTTAACTTATTTTAATAGTGTATTATACTGTTCATCAAGGCACAATCAGATTATAATAACGGCTGGATATCTTTGTTATACTATCATAACAGAATAACAAAATACAACAGAATGGGATCAAACTCATTAAGCTCACTACTTTTCCTATAAATACAGACTTATTCACCTTAAACAAGGTACTTCTAAACTCTTATTTATATCCCTGTACACTCTAACCCTAAACTGACTTGAGCGTCAGAGTGCCTGCAGGACCCCCCTTCCGGAACGGTGGAATTTGGAGCGTTTGGAACGTCAAGGAAGGAGCAACACCAGGAACGATCAAGGAGCAATTCTAGAAGACATTGTTGTTGCTGGAGCTAACTGGTCTCTTGCGAGAACATTTTGGCACCCACCGTGAGGCCGAGATTAGTCTAACAACAATAGTGACAACTAGAAGCCAGCAAGCCATCCTGTGCTGCCGCCAGTATTCAGCATTCAGGCGATGGTGTGTCAAAGTTGAGGTTTCTCCAAAGAGAACAACACCTTTTCAACCGGATGTTGGTTTTATGGCATCTATATGAAAAGCACAATGGCAAAGGACTCATAATAGCTAAGTTTTCTTTAAATCTTCCTTCCATTATTTATTTTTCTAGTATTGACCATAGAAGATAAGGATTGGAATTGTGATATGTTTCAATTCAGCAGACATAAGGATTTAATTTTAATTTGATTATCTGCAATGTTTGGATAATTTACACATAATGTCCTCCATCTCATATAGCGTGTTATGCGACATAAAGATTGAATTATAATTCGCTTATCTGCACCGGAGTTTGGTATTTTGATGTTTTTTAGAGTTTTGGAAATAGTGGATCGGGACCTTGTGGAACTTTAGCCAATATAAGTGTATAATAATATTTATTTGATACTACAAAAGTCTTTCTTGAAAATTATCTTCAATTTTCAACACTGCGGCAAGTCCATGGAAATGTTATGATATTTTAATTAATTAGTTGTTTATATCACGCAAGTCCATGGAAATGTTATGATATTTTAATTAATAGTTGTTTATATCACGCTGAGTCTTCTTTTGACATTTCTCTTTTAGATTGAATATTGAATCAGTCATAATATTGAGACAACTAGCATCTTTAGACTGTGGGTGAAACTAAAAAGTCGAGAAGTTGATATAAATAAATAAGCTGATAGAAGCTGAGATAAGTTGATAGAGGCTGATAGAAGTTGAGAATGAAGCTCTGATGGGCTGAGAATGAAGCTCTCATGAGCTAGCTGAAAATGAGGCTCTAATGAGCCAACTGAGAATGAGGCTCTGATGAGGCAGCTGTGAAGCTAAGAAGTCGATATGTTTATACACCTTTCGGTGTGGTGCTGAGATGTTTATACACCTCTCGGTGTAAGTCTACTCACGGTGAGCCATGAGGATATGGACTTGAAGCCTACTTTCGGTCGGCCGTAATGATCGCGAATGGTCTCATGGTAAGCCAAGAGTACCTAAAGCTGGAGCCACCTTTCAGTCGTAATGATCGCGAATGGAGGTCTTATGATGAGCCAAGAGTACCTTAAGTTGGAGCCATCTTTCGGTCGGCCGTAATGATCGCGAATAGAGGTCTCATGGTGAGCCAAGAGTACCTTAAGCTGGCGTTGTTGTGTTGGTCATTGGATTGAATGTGTGTTCCCACATTGGGGCCCTTAAATTTGGGAAGGAAATTCACGGTCACGCGGTGCAAACTTGCTTTGATGTGTTTGAGAATGTGACAAATGTGTTGATTACTATGTATTCTAGATGTAGAGATCTTGGGCATGCATTTGGTGTTACAAGTTGGGTTGCAACGACAGTGGGAAAGACTAGAGTGCCATGGAAATAAATATTCTCATTGTTGATGTTAGTGTGATATCAAACCAAGAAGGGAGGAAGAGTATGATGAAGTTGGCTGAAAGGGTGGTAATAAGCTTTTATGTTGGAGCGAGTGCTTCCACTACTCACACATAGACAACAATGTTTGGGACTGGTGCTGATGATGTAAGGGTGATGACCTGAAAGAGGGTGGATGACCCTGGACGACCCCTCGGCATAGTTTTCAGTGTTGCTACTTCTTTTTGACTTCTATCAGCTTATCTATTTATATCAACTTCTCGACTTTTTAGTTTCACACTCACAGACCGTGAGGTGTATTATTACAACTTTTAACAATTCAGATGAAGGGAGTTGTCACATCACACTCGGAAAACGGGAGACACGTAAATCAAGAAAAGGTGCGTGTAAATCCATCTTTATCACTTGTTTTCGGACGACGAACGCTACAAATCTAATCATTACCTACTCAATACTAAATCATCTTCGCCCTCGAGGACTTGGGGGGCCTATGTACTATACGGTTGACCAAGGCACATACTCTTCCTCCCCTCTTGGTCTGATATCACACTAACATCAACAATGAGAATATTTATTGCCATGGCACTAGAGTCTTTCCCACTGTCGTTGCAACCCAACTTGTAGCACCAAATGCATGCCCAAGATCTCTACATCTAGAATACATAGTAATCAACACATTTGTCACATTCTCAAACACATCAAAGCAAGTTTGCACCGCGTGATCCTGAATCTCATTCCCAAATTTAAGGGCCCCAATGTGGGAACACGCATTCAATCCAATGACCAACACAACAACGTCCATATGAACGGATGTTCTCATATGGGAAATCAGCTTAATTGCCCTCCAAAATGGCCCGAATGCAAGCACCGTCCGACAATGGTGTTCCATATAATTACATTCCTTTTAACACCCTTCTTTTTCATGCTTCCACCAAAGAGTTGAAAAGCTTCCTTCCACGCCCCTTTCACACCCTTCCAACCTCCACCATCTCCATTACCTCCCCTGGCACGCTCACAATTTCACCTCGCAACTGCCTCCATACACCTCCCGCCATGCCCCTCCGCGAAACACGCCCTCCCCACTATTGAGAAGTGAGTCTCGGTGGAATGGTCATAGCAAGATTTGCCTCCTTGATGGAAGCAACAAAGAGCCCGGGTTGCAATAGTAAATGGTTTTTGTTTGTTCACAACATGCAAATATGGTTTTTGTTTGTTCACAGCAAGCAAATATATATGTAAAATTTTATTTGTTTCTTCACTAATGCCTAACCTCAACAATTATAAACTTTCTATCAAGTTCAAATTTTGTCATGTAGCTCTTGGCATTATCGATCGCTTCTATCTCATCATCATGCAGTGTCACCATGGATCAAGTGTTCATAACAACTACTGAGCCATTTGGGCAATGCTGCAGGGTCGGCTTCTTTTCTTTGTCTTGTTCATGTGCAAAAGTCAGATAGTGGTTCATTGACGTTCAATTCAAAGGCACGATCATCATCTCAAAAAACTTCACCATTCCATGAAATTATTTCATATGCTCCTAAACAGTTATTGAGCAGCAGCCTTGGCAGTAGTCCTGATGATAATAATTGTGATGGCATCAAACTTGATGAAAATGAAGTATGGGAGTTCCGATTGGCTTATGCAATGAAATGGCAGGGTATGGTTTTTAAAATCTGTCCTTATCTTGATCGTTACTTCTTAGCATCTGCTGATAATATGGTTGAACGGGGATACTAGGAGCCAGAGGTGCTGCAGTGTCCAATCCCAGGTTCCTACCATTATGGAGAGATCAAAATGCCTTCCTCCGGATCAAAGTGTCTCTTCACTTCAATCGATGCCCAATAGCCACAAATTCCACGGTACACTTCACCTCCTCAAACCACGAACCTTGTTATTGCCTCAAGACACCACTGTTGAATCGGTGCAACTCTCTTGCAGTATCAACATGTTACTTTGGTTTGAATTTGCATTATTTACTCAGAGTAGAGACATGCAGTTTCCAGTATCTCGTTCATTTGCAATATGTGTCATTTCTTGCACAACTCCACCTGGAAAGAATGTCCCACTCAGTCCTAGAGCTCTCATCAAGGAGAAAGTCAAAAACTCGTCTAGGTGGTACTAGAAGTCAAAAAGAAGTAGCAGCACTGAGAACTATGTTGGGGGGTCGTCCAGGGTTATCCACCCTCTTTCAGGTCATCACCCTTACATCATCAGCACCAGTCCCAAACAGTGTTGTCTATGTGTGAGCACTGGAAGCACTCACTCCAGCATAAAAGCTTATTACCACCCTTTCAGTCAACTTCATCATACTCTTCCTCCCCTCTTCGTTTGATATCACACCAACATCAACCATGAGAATATTTATTGCCATGGCACTAGAGTCTTTCCCATTGTCGTTGCAACCCAACTTGTAACACCAAATGCATGCCCAAGATCTCTACATCTAGAATACATAGTAATCAACACATTTGTCACATTCTCAAACACATCAAAGCAAGTTTGCACCGCGTGACCGTGAATCTCCTTCCCAAATTTAAGTCTCTGTTATAAAATCATAACAGAATAACAAAATACAACAGAATGGGCCCAAACTCATTAAGCCCACTACTACACCTATAAATACAGGCTCATTCACCTTAAATAAGGTACTTCTAAACTCTGATTTATATCCCTGCACATTCTAACCCTAAACTGACTTGAGCGTCGGAGTGCCTGCAGGACCCCTCTCCCTGGACGGTGGAATTTGGAGCGTTTGGAACGTCAAGAAAGGAGCAATACCAAGAATGATTAAGGAACAATTCTAAAAGACATTGTTATTGCTGGAGCTACCAGGTCTTTTGCAAAAACAAATAGTTTATGGAAATGTCTCATTATTATAGGTTGGATGAATTCAAGAATTGATCCATGGTGGTTTGAACTTATGAGATATCAAATTCCTTGAAAAGAAAAGCAATAGCATATGAAGAAAGAGAAAAGAGAGGAAGATGACCGCATTGAGGCATAACGGGTTTTACCCCATTCTAATACCATATTTCAGTTTTCCCGTATAAGCTATGTAAAAGCATACTAAGTCTATAAAATACTCATACAAGGAAGAAGGAGAAAGGCTGTAAAAAAGAGTTTTTCACTACTCACTGGTAACTAGGAACACAAAAATATATAGCAAACAACATAAAAAAAAATAGAAGAAATTAGGGCATTATCACCCTCTTCCAAATTCTAATAAATTAAAATTTAACATTTAGAAAAATTGAATTATAAAAAAAAAAAATAATGTTATTTAGATATTTTAGGACGTAGTAATACTTTATTTTGTTATTTAAAAACTAAATGAAATGGTTTAAATGTATTTATTCGCGGAAACGAAAGATTTTCCAACAAAAAAGAGATATATAAATTAAAGCTGTTTATTTTATATTATTGGTTTTCAAGAGAGCCGAAACAAGAAAAGCCACTGAAAACTAGGAGCGGCTAACTAGTAACTATTGCCGTATCTGATTCGCTGGTGTGCTGCGGAAGGTAGGGGAGAAGCTGCCTCGTGAGTATCGATTCGTCAAACGACGTCGCTTTGGTTTCCCCGGAGATGGAGAAGTTCCTCTGCGAGTTGTTGCTGGATACCTCTCAGCCAATTTCTGAGCGCTTCAGAGCACTCTTCTCTCTCCGCAACCTCAAAGGCCCCGCCCCTCGCGACGCCCTTATTCTCGGTTTGTCTCTCCCTTTTTTACAACCCTTAGTAGATTCTTCCTCTTCTTAAAAAAATTCTATTGTTCAATTCGTTTTAGGTCACGTGATCTGATCTCTGCTGCTTCATTTGCTCCATTAGTATGTCCCAAGTGTGATAAGTTTTTCACGCTGTTTTTTTCGTGTAATTTTATCATTCTCTTTACCATGGCAGCCACAAGGGATTCATCGAATTTGTTAGCGCACGAAGCTGCATTTGCGTTGGGTCAAATGCAGGAATTGGAAGCCATTCCTGCTTTGACTTCTGTTCTGAATGATCTTTCTTTGCATCCCATTGTTCGCCATGAGGTATCCTTTCGTTTTTTTTATTTATTTATTTTGGCTCTTGAATTTTTTTTTCTTTGCAGTTCTGCTGTTGCTTGTTTTTATCACTTTTGAGACGATTGGTTTTGTTATAATTGCATAGGCAGCTGAGGCACTGGGTGCTATTGGTTCAGATGGTAATGTTTCTCTACTGAAGAATAGTTTGGATTCTGATCCGGCCGAGGAGGTTCGAGAAACGTGTGAGTTGGCTCTTCAACGAATTCAGCATTTGAAAGATACTGGTAATACCGATGAATTGCCTGCAACTGAAATATCGCCTTTTAAGTCTGTTGATCCAGCCGCGCCGGCGAACTCTTGTGCTTCTGTTCAACAACTGAGGTTTGTTGTGTTCATTCATACTGTTATTAGAAAGAAATTTGTTTTGACAGAGTAAGTAGCTGGTTGCTAACTTGTATGTGTCAATACCAGGGAAGTACTTCTCGATGAAGAAAAAGGGATGTATGAACGCTATGCAGCTCTTTTTGCACTTCGCAATGATGGTGGAAATGAAGCTGTTACTTCTATTATTGATTCCTTGAGCTCGAAAAGTGCTCTACTGCGCCATGAGGTTTGATAAACTAAGTCTTATTTCTGTAAGATTTATCTATGTTACAGGGCTTCATGAATAGTTTAGAAGTTATGCAGTATACATGAAGGTATACATGAAGGTATATCATGTGTGAGCTGCTTGGTGATATGCTACTGCAAGCCTTTTTTTCATAAAACCAAGTATTTAATATTTCATTTATACTTTGCCTGTGGAACTGTTCTTTGGAATGGAAAGAACAAGAAATTGTCATGGTTAAAGTAGCCAGTTGTCCTTGAGTATAAAAAATATTATTTAAACTTTTTATATAATAATATTAGGTGGATGTTTTATGTGTGATTTTGATTTTCCTACACCTGTTTGAATTGTTCAAAATTGTTATACTTTCTATGTAATGTCAGGTTGCATATGTTTTGGGTCAATTGCAAGACAAAGCTGCTTCTGCTGCTCTATCCAATATACTTAAAGATGTGAATGAGCACCCAATGGTTAGACATGAGGCTGCCGAAGCTCTTGGTTCAATTGCAGGTATGTCAGCCAAAAATTGAATGGCATGATCCCTTTCACTCTCAAAGTAATGCAATTAAAGGAGTGTTGTGCTTTGTAATGGCATTCACGTGTAAAAGGAGAAATGCAATAATATCATAGAATTAAATGGAAATCATAATTTAATATTAAAATCTATTTAGGTGAACTTCTCCCCTAACACTAGTAGAACAACAAAACCCGAAAGAAAAATGAAGAAAATTTCTTTATAAGTTAGCTTATAATAAATTAATTTATAGAGTCTATCTCATATAACTTCTCCAAAAGATGATTTTTGACTTGTACGTAACGTAAGTTCAATTTAACTTATGGAAAAAGCTACTTTCATTTTTCCTAATTATTTTCTTATATAAATACTTGTAAGAAACTTATCCAAACAAATCCATAAAATGAAAAACTAGATAGTAGTAGTCAAAGACTCTCAACTAGTTTTCCCTTTTGGTAATTAGCTGTCCAAGCAAACTTGGGTTGTGGCATCTGTTTTTTCTAGTCGCTATCTGTTTGTGTGATTGGTCGTGCCTGGTCCGGCTCAAAATTAGCTCGTTTACACCTGGTTCACACAATAAATAAAGAAAATTGTGTCAAGGTGTTGGTAGTTAACCTTTCACTGAAAGAGTCGTGGAAATTTTTTTCTCACTTTACTAAAATATCATGCAAATGCTCGTTGGAGGAGATATTTTTAGAGGATCTTCGTATTTTTAGTACATAAGTAAAATCAGTCTTTCAGTTTGAGAGTTGAAAAAAATTCGAACCATAACCCTTCTATTTGTATTTCAGATTGATATGTAAAATCATTTCTTACCATATCCCATCTATATGTCTTTCAGATTGAGGTGTCACATATCTTCAGACCATAATCCTTCTATTTATCTTTCGGATTCAGAATTAAAATCTTTTCACACATAACCATTCTTTTCATCTTTGGATATTAATGTATGATAGGTTATCTTCCTGTTGTCAGTTGTGATTTTAATTTCCGAGTTTGTAGTGGCAACCTGCTGTAAGTATGAGTATACAATTTACCATCAGCAAAAGCTATAAAACATAACAAGTTAAGCAAATGAAAGACTTTTTAATAATTTTAAATAACGTACAAATGCGAAGAAAACCTCTTGTAATTAGCCATGTCTTTGGCTCTCACTCCCATGATTCAGGTAGCATATTATCCACCAATCTTATGCCTATAACATATGCCAAGTTTTAGTTCATTTACAAGGTCCTTTTGAGAACTTTTTCTTTATCTCCTGGTCTTCACTATTTAGTTGTGTTTGTTCTGAACCACATAACAGATTGTGGTTACTTACATTATTCTTGTGCGAACTGCCGAAATATCTCTATTTACATTGTGAATTGTTTGTTTGTGTGCCTTAGATGATCGAAGTGTAGCTCTTCTTGAGGAGTTTACGGCAGATCCAGAGCCTCTTGTCTCACAAAGTTGTCAAGTTGCTCTAAGCATGCTAGAATTTGAACAATCAGGGAAATCATTCGAGGTATACATTATTGAGTATATGCATATTTTGCTTCAATGTTTGTTGACACGACCTTTTTTCTCTTGGTTGCAGTTCCTGTTCATGCCCGCCCCAACTGTGCATTAAATGTTTTCTACGGTAATGCCAAGACTTATGTAGAAGGAGCGGATGGATGAGAATGAAGAGATACAGACAAAAACAGTTACATACAAAGAAATTGAGAGAGATTGTTGAATTTCTTACTTACAATTGATGAAATTAGAAACATTAGTCTTAGATTGACACGATTTAACTAAGTTTTTGTTAATTTATGAAAAAGAATATTCTATGAGTGGGAGCTTGTAAGGGTTGTTCTAAGTAATATCTTTCTATTATGGCTCTGCCATCTCATGATAATTCTTGGCAACATTATTTACAGTTAAAATATAGGAAAATTGGATTCATGATTACTATTTAATAGTTATATGGCAACTCGATTTGGAAAATAATGTTTCCTACTTTCGTGAGCATCAAAGTGACGCAAATGTTTTTTAATAACCAAAGTTTGGGATAAATAAAACAACAATGAAGGTGCTGTTTAAGGTTGTCGGTCACGTGATTGATTATTATTCGAAGCTGTTAGAGCACAGCACTCCGCGTCTCTGTCGTTCTGCACCATTCTTACATTATTATTAACAAATTAACATGAGTAGTGCACCCCTCATTTTATCACGCAACCCTTTCAAAACCTTTAATGCCCTTTTCGCTTGCGCTAAGTTCCTCTGTTTGGCTCAGCAACTTCACGCTCAGGTCATCATCAACGGGCTTTACAGGGAGGTTTTCTATGGTTCCAACATCACCAATGCTTATGTCCAATCGGGTTCTCTTCCACTTGCCACAAAAGCCTTTGATAAGATCACGGCAAAGAATCTTCACTCTTGGAACACCATCATCTCCGGTTACTCAAAAGCCTGCCTCTATGATTATGTTTTAAAGCTTTTCCGAGACTTACGAAGTGACGGCAATGCAGTTGATAGCTTCAACTTGGTGTTTGCCATTAAAGCGAGTCAGAGGTTGATGCTTCTTCGTAATGGGAGATTGCTTCATTGCTTGGCCATCAAATTTGGGTTGGAAGGAGACCTGTTTATCGTGCCAGCACTTTTGGACATGTATGCTGAGTTGGGTTCTCTGAATGATGCCCACAAGCTGTTTGAACGATATTCTTACAGAAGCCCCGTTATGTGGGGTTTTATGATAAAGGGTTATTTGAAAGTTTCACAAGAACCCCGTGTTTTTGAGCTATTCTCTAATATGACTAACTATTTTGATTTCCAATGGGATGTTTTCACAATGGAAGGCTTAGTTCGAGCTTGTGCAAAGGTCTTGGCTGAGAGAGACGGGAAAGCATCTCATGCTGTATGTATAAAGAACGATCTTTTGGTGAATGTCTGCTTGCTGACATCTGTAATAGATATGTATATGAAATGTGGCTTTACTCATTATGCATTTAGGTTGTTTGAAAAAGCTAATGATCACAAGGATGTGGTTCTATGGAGTGCTTTAATCAATGGGTGTGCCAAAAAAGGGAAATTTTGTGAAGCTTTGTCCGTGTTCAAAAGGATGCTGGAAAACTCAACTACACCAAATCCGGTGACATTGTCTGGCGTGATTCTAGCTTGCTCTGGTGTGGGGTCTTTGAAACAAGGAAAAAGTGTGCATGGCTTTGTGATTAGAAACCTGGTTGAATTGGATGTGGTGAATTATACCTCTCTTGTGGACATGTATTCTAAATGCGGGTGTGTCAAAACTGCTTACAGAATCTTCTGTATGATGCCGGTAAAAAATGTAGTCTCTTGGACTGCAATGATAAATGGATACGCAATGCATGGCTTGTATTTGGAGGCCCTTTCCACTTTTTATCAAATGATACAGAATGCGTGTGTTATTTCAGGAAAGCACGTGCCCAACTCAGTTACGTTTACTTCAGTTCTATCAGCTTGCAGTCACGCTGGAATGGTTCAGGAGGGGTTTCGGATCTTTAATACTATGAAAGATTACGGCATTTCTCCAACTGAGGAACACTGTGCCTGCATGATAGGTATTTTAGCTAGAGCTGATCAATTTGATGCAGCATTATCCTTTCTATCAGAGATGCCCGTAAAACCTGGTCTTAATGCCTGGGGGACTTTGTTAAGTGCATGTAGATTCCATAAACGAGTTGAACTTGCTGAAGAAATAGCAAACAAGCTTTCACTTTTAGAGCCTAATAATGATTTCTCCTGGCAAGGTTCACTGGCAAACATGTATACTGATGGGATAGAAAAGATGATCATGGCTGAAGAGGGGCTTAACAAGAGTCTTGGTTTTTCCTCAATTGAAGTCAGGGATAAGTTATGTGTATTTAATTCCAATGATACACTTGCATTCACAAGCTCAAATATCAGACATACTTGGGATTCTCTCAGTAGAGAAATGAGAGAAAATTCCTTGTTATGATTAGTCATTGGTGAGAAATACACCAAATATCGTCTTCTATGTGGATTGTAGTGGAGACTTTGGGATTCTTCAGAGTTTGTGAGGACTCAACATCCTTAAATTGTGTAATGCAGCAAAAGTTCCTATTTAATCTACCTCTCTTGGTGGTAAAATTAGTATGGCTCTATATGATTGCTCTTTATACTACGCCACTGGGAAGTTACCAAAGGGTAATGCTGTAGTTCTTCTTAAAGCTTATGCACCTGATGGTTTTGAGAGTGTAGGTGACTTTCTTTCTATTCTTTTGCGTGTTTCTTGTCCAAAAAACAAGATGAGTAGGCCATGAGAGTAGTATTATCATGGCTTAAAATATGTTGCAGTTGGTTGAGAATGTTAACAAGCTTGGCAATTGCTTTGCTCACGTAAACATAGTTGCTGATTTAATATGGTAATTACCAATGATATAGAAAAGTAGACAGAAATTTGTAATTTAAATTAAATAGAAAAAGGAAAAGGGAGAAGTTGAAAATTTATTTTTAAAGTCATTTTTTCTCCTCTTTCTCTTCAAACAAAAAGAAAAAGGATAGGTAAAATGAAACGGTGAAAGCCCCCTACGTTGACCTGAACCTACCTTTGTGCATTACTACATTAGAGACTCTCAGCATCACGTGGGATCCCAGAAGGAAAAAAAGACACTCATCATCAACAACATTTTTCTATTAAAAGGAAAGAATCGATGTTACTTTTGTTAGGTTCCTTTCAATTTGCACTGTAGACAATAAATTAAGAAATATTTTTTTTAGAAATAAAATCATATTTATAATTTTGTTATGTATTTTTTTTCATAAAGAAATGTTTGTATAGTTTAATCAATATCATAGGATCCAAGTTAACAGCGTCCAATTTTGTCACATAGCATAGCATTATGTACTGTATAACATAGCAGACTTTGAGTTTACTACACGAGATGAAATGTGTGTGGTACACTATAGAGTATTGACATTATCATAAGATTTTATGTTATATATATTCATAACAAATTGTAACATAGGTACCGGTATAGTAGTACACTTTGTTCACGAACGCGATTGACCTAACCATTTCAATATGAAAATAATAATAAATAGGATAAAAGAAACTGCATATATAAATAAGAAGAAAAAGGAGGGAAGAGTGGGAGTGTGGAGTGTGGAGTGAGAGTGAGAGAATGTCGAACCCTCAAAATCAGAAACCGTGGAAGGCGGAATACGCGAAGTCGGGGCGATCGTCATGCAGGACGTGCAAGAGCCCCATTGCCGCCGAAACGCTGCGTCTCGGCAAGATGGTCCAATCCACCAAGTTCGACGGCCTCATGCCCGTAATTTCTTCTTCCTTTTTCTTCTCCTTCAAAATGTTAATGTAACTGTTAGGCATGCTATTACATTTCATTTCACGCATTTCTTGTGTTTCTTGCATGTAACGGTGAACCGTAGGGTTTTATTCTTTTAGATTTCTCTACATGCCATGTACTCTATTATAATGTTGTGAACATTTCGACCTTTTTGTACTTTCACGAGTTTTTTTTTTTTTTTTTTTTTTTTTTTTTTTTTTTTGGAAAAAGTTATAGTGCATGTATGTGGTGTTTTAATCTGTTTTTTGTTTTCAATCAGATGTGGAATCATGCTGCTTGCATCTTGAAGAAAGCTAATCAGATAAAATTGTATGGAAATTTCTATTATTTTCGTTATTTGTGTGTTTTTTTATGGTTTGACATTTGCAAGAGTATATTGTCGTGTGCTACTGTTTACCTGTAGAGTTGACGATGTTGAAAACCTGGAGTCGCTTCGTTGGGAAGATCAGCAGAACATCAGAAAATACATAGAGAGTGGCAGTGGCAGTAGCGGCGGCAGCAGCACTGCCACAAAATCAGGCTCAAAAGCTGTCAAGGATACTGAATGCGGTATTGAAGTTTCACAGACTTCTCGTGCTACTTGCAGGAGTTGCAGTCAAAAAATTATCAGAGGAGAGGTTGGGTTTTGTTGTTTCCTTTTTTGTCATGTTCCAAAGGCTAACTAACTTGTTATAACTTGTTAGATCGTGTGTTAATTGGACCTGATAGATTTTTTGATTTGGACGGGAGATCATGAGCAAAAGTATGTTGATAATCTAAAGATGGAAAATATTATGATTTTGGACTTTAATTTATCATGTTTATAATAAACTAACTTAGTGAAAATAACATATATGTCTTTTAGTAATAGCTGGACTATGTTTCTGATTTAAGGAAGGAAACTATGAGGATGTATAGTTTTTGTTCTTATTTCTGACTCCTAGCATGTTATGTTTGAATTTGATTCCCAACATTATTCCACTGGCAGCTGAACTGTTTCAATTTAGCATTTTCTTTTACTAGGTGGTGTGTTACAATTCCATAATGTGTTGAATCTTGGAACACAGCTTGGTGTATGATATTAGAATTTTTATGCTTTCTCATTGGATTGTCCATCTTGACTTTTGAGAATCTTGTTGTATGATCAAAATGATTTTGAGGTTGTTGGTTCATGACAAGGTACTATAGCCTTTATGGCCAAGTGGTCTCTAGTTTAGTCCTTTCTGTCACCATGCTTCCAATATAAAGTTGAACTTTTAGCATGAGGTTGGTTAACCTGTCCACAAAGAGTTGTATTGGCAAACCATTCATGAGCCTTTAACAGCTAAGCTTTTGGGATAGCTTGTTCATGGCATGAAGAACGGCAACAGAGTTCTTGAATTTCTGGGAATTATTTGTATATTGAAGTTTTGGCAGAATGAGAAAGAGCACAAAGGCTACCTGGCTCGTTTGCTGCTTTTTGTGAGTGGTGACGTGGTGTCATAGACATGGAGTGCATATAGGCTCATTCACCCCTACCAAGCCCTTGAACTTTCAAGAAGTCCATTCCTCTTCAATTTTGTAATGCCTATAGAAATAAAAGCCTTCTAGCCTCTTGTATGTATTTTGTCTTACTTGTTAAATAGATGAACCATGGTGGGATGTGCTAATCAGGGATCTAAGTATGTCCTGAATTCTGGCCACTGCTTTTGGGTTGAACATGGAATATTGTATCTAGCCAATTTTCTTGCCTCTCCTTTAACTATTAAGTCTTTAAAAGGTTAAAAAGTCCAAAAGTTGTTCTGGAAGTGTTCAAATTAAACCACTAATGTTATAAATCATAATTTCTTTTTTAGCATTGCATGAAATCTGCACAAGTGATATTAGCAACACAAGTATGCATGCTTGCTAGACTTCACCTCATACTTTTTAATATCATTTTTATCCTGATGTATAATAGAATTCAGAAATTTCCCTAATCATTTACAAACCACAATCATAATGGAATTTTCTCCTTGCTGATTGTTTTTAATTTGATTTTCAGGTTCGTATATCTACTAAGCCTGATGGTCCAGGTGCAAAAGGTTTGTCTTGGCACCATGCCAAGTGTCTCATGGAATTATCCCCATCAATTCAAGTGGATAAGTTATCTGGATGGAATAGTCTCTCATCTTCTGATCAATCAACTGTCAGTGACTTCGCTAAGAAGTGTCATCCCATGAACAAGGGGGGTATGGTGATTGATATGTTTAATAAAGTCTGGTTTTTATCGCCATAATGGTTAAATCTCCTTATTTTCATTGTAGTTACTTGCTGACTGGATTCCATTCAGGTGTTAGTGGTACAAATATTGAGACTGAAAAGGGTAAAGAATCCACTTCCAAAGGAGGTATAAAACGAGGGAAAGATTCCGATAGTGAGCGAAAATCAAAAGTTGCTAAGGCCAAGGGAGATGTCTCTGCGAGCAGTGCATTGTCAGTGAAGAATCATAAGGAAACAGGGGAAGCATGTGATCTGGAGAAGAAAATGGAAATACAGAGCAAAGAAATCTGGGCTCTGAAGGATGATCTCAAAAAGAATGTGATAACAACAGAGTTGCGTGAAATGCTGGAAGCTAACAATCAAGATTCAACAGGATCAGAACTTGATTTACGTGACCGCTGGTAATTTACTATCATGCAGTTTTCTACCCCCAATGTTTAAAGAAGTGTTTACCTTGTTCATTATGTTATATCTCTTTCTTTTAAGTTATAATTGTCTATGATTTTACTGATAAAAGATTAGGTTTGTTTGTTAGGTGTCCCCTAATATGCATGCTCGCTGGTATTGAGCGCTTATATAATTTGTGATGGATAAATCATAATTTATTCATCAAAAGAAAAAAAAAACATAAATGAATGCAAGTCTAGCACATATATTATTGTTTGGATGAGATAGATTTTCCAGTTCATTCTGTTTTTTTTTTATTTCTTTGTTATGCATTTTGAAAATATTATCCTTCAAAATATGTTTAACTCCCCTAACTCTAATTGTTTCTATTTTTATAATTTTAGTGCTGATGGAATGATGTTTGGAGCACTTGGTCTTTGCTCAATATGTTCTGGCTTTCTGCGTTACTCTGGAGGAATGTACCGTTGCACTGGATACATTTCTGAGTGGAGTAAATGTTCTTACTCTACCTGTGAACCAAAACGTGTTGAAGGGAAGTGGAAAATCCCAGAAGAAACAAATAATCAATACCTTAAAAAGGTTTGTTAAGACAAAGTTGTCATAAAAACAAAAACCAATAAATCATGACTGAAGTTTTTGCTTACCCTTTACAGTGGTTCAAATCTCAAAAAGGAAAGAAACCAGTTAGGATATTGCCTCTTCCATCACCAAGAAAATCTGCTGAAAGTCAAATTACTGCTAGTCAGCATCAATCATCACACACTGAAAATTTCCGAGATATCAAAGTTGCTATCTGCGGATTAGCTAACGACACTATTGTATTACTTCCTTCTATTTTCCCCTTAACATCTATTTTTTAGCATCCATAAATAAAGTCCACCACCCCCTCCCCCTCCCTTTCCCCCATAAACATTCTGTGAAACAATGGTTTTCCAGTATTTAGTACTCATCTTTTATGAGGTGATTTTACAGGAGGAATGGAAAAGCAAAATTAATGCCATGGGTGGAATCTTTCATGCAAAAGTAAAGAAAGGTATCTGCTGCAGAGACTAATTGTGAAAATTAAAAATTCCAAAATAACTTTCTGCCTCTTGTGCACAATTTTTGTAATCTTTCATGTAACTAGTCTACTTGCAGATACTAACTGCTTGGTGGTTGGTGGAGTGCCCAATGATGAAGCTGAGATGCGGAAGGCAAGGTGCAGACAGTGCATTCAAATTGTTAATATCAACCATTTTTTTATTTGACTAATTATAATATAACTAACTTGGAAGAGTTTTTATATATAGGAGGATGAAAATACCAATAGTCAGAGAGGACTACTTGATTGACTGCATACAAAGAAAGAAGAGACTTCCATTTGATATGTACAAGGTTGAAATGATTGGTGAGGCTTCTAGCATGGTCACCATTAAAGTGAAGGGACAAAGTGCTGTTCATGAGGCTTCTGGCCTACAAGAGTCTGGCCACATACTTGTGGAAGGGCAAAGCATATATAACACAACTTTGAATATGTCTGATTTGTCTACTGGTATTAACAGGTGGGTTCAGTATGTTTTAGCTTTCTTGTTCAACTTCCGCATAAATTTTGTTTAGTTGGCAAACCAGGAAATAGCAGTTTGTTTTCTATGCATTGATGAATAAAATTGAACCTAAAAGTATGCTTGTAGATTTTATGTTGCTACACAATATATGGTACAAAACACCATCAAGCTGTCTACTATTGAGCTCATGTGTCATTTAGTTCTTCCTCAGAAGGTGACTGACATTCCCAGCTAGCACATTGATTGAGACTATAATTTTATTTTAAAACTGTCTGGAATCTACTGATCACATTCTTATTCCTTAGATTTCTTATTATAGTGGAAGTATAAACCTAGTTTTGTTTGACTCAGAGGAGTTATCTACTTAGTACATTAACATTGTATAAAATGAATTTCATTAATGTTTTTCTACGAAAATCTGTTTTGTGTCATTGATTGGCTTATACAGGCTCAGTATGGTAATATTGTAGCATTTGACGCTTTTGTACAGGAACAAATTGGAAGTGTGTTTGATGAAAAGTATTTTGATAGTGATTCCTCCGGTGCTTTTGAAATGCCATGATTTTTTGTTAGAAGCAACTTGTAGGAAGTTTTTCAAATTTTATTGTCTCTATTTTACATTTTTGGCACCTAACTTTTGTCACCCACTGTTCCAACTTAGTTTCAATAGCAGCTTTTCAGAGCACCTCCATCACGGAAGCTTTTCAAAAGGCACAACATAGTATAGTTTAACTGTACTTTCATCTGTATAGAATACTATGTAGTCTGTCTGGAAAATATGTATTGTGCACAGTTGTTATCCGTTGGCTGATAAATTTGTGTTTTGCACACTATCTATGGTTCAAGTATTTCAGCACTGGTTTTGTCCCGAATAAAAGGACTGCCTAGTATTGATGTCCCAAAGCCAGCTTTTATGTTTTAGGATTAGCCTGGAAAATAATTTTTGTTTGGTTTGGAGCCTTCTTTTTGGTATATGCTAAGACTCTTTTCATATTGAGTTGTTTGTATTGACTTAGTTAATTCTCCACATCATTTCCTTTCTTAGGATTCTTGTTTTGTTATTATTTCCTTTCCCAACTACGCATCCCCTAATGCATGTCTTCACAATCCCTGTCCTGACTTTTTTTCTTCCCATGTAAAGTTACTACATTCTCCAGATAATCCAAGAAGATAAGGGGTCAGATTGCTTTGTGTTTCGTAAATGGGGTCGAGTAGGAAATGACAAGATTGGAGGAAGTAAACTGGATGGTGAAATGTCAAAATCTGATGCAATCAGTGAATTCAAACGATTATTCCTTGAGAAGACTGGAAACCCTTGGGAGGCATGGGAACAAAAGACCATTCAGAAGCAACCTGGAAGATTTTTCCCACTGGATATTGTACTTGTTTCATCTTTTAAATTATTTGTTTGATGTTATGTAATCATCTTTCTCTGATCAGGTGGATATCCAACTCATTGTTGTTATGCTGGGCTTGTAGGATTATGGTGTTAACAAACAGGTGTCAAAAAAGAAAAGAAATGATAATGACAGCAAACTACCCGCGCCATTAATAGAACTGATTAAGATGCTCTTCAATGTGGAAACTTACAGGTTAATAGTCAAATATATACCTCTTCAGTTTATTAGAATATGTATGATGCAATACTGAGTCTATAGCTTTGTAGATCTGCCATGATGGAGTTTGAGATTAATATGTCTGAAATGCCACTTGGGAAACTAAGCAAAAGCAATATCCAAAAGGGTATGTTGTCACATTACTTTTTATGAGCTATTTTAGTTCTCTATTTCCTCTGTTTGATTGCATCAAGCAATCCCATAGTCTTTATCAAAGTAATGTTTGATTTATGTTGGTTACTTCCCCTTCCTAGGGTTTGAAGCATTGACGGAGATACAAAATCTGTTAAAAATTACTAATCCTGATCCATCAGTCAAGGAAGGCTTACTTATTAATGCCAGCAACCGCTTCTTCACCATGATCCCTTCTATTCATCCACATATTATTAGGGATGAGGATGATTTTAAGTCCAAGGTGATACTTTTTTTCAGTTTGGGGCTTGGTAATGAAACATCAAATTAGATTGATTCTTTTTTTGTTAGTTATCTACTTGAAGCCGTATTTAATGGAAATCAATTTTATTTTTTTTGTAAATTTTGGCCCTGTTTAAAACTCAAACGAAATAAGTTATGTTTGAATCCTGAATACAGTAAAGGGAACATTATTCTAGACCATTACTGATTTTTAAGTTTTGTTGTCTTGAAATATGACCTAGAGTAATGCACATTTGAGATTTTTAGTCTATTCTTTGTTTCAATAATGTTCAAGGAATATCAAATATATGAATGATGTAAAAGCTATCTGATTCTATCAGGGTTTGTTCCTGATGACTTTTGCCCCTGAGGATTGGCAAATTTGATTCCCCTTTATTCTAATTTGAATACGCAATGGCCTTTCTTTTTGTTGTAGGTGAAAATGTTAGAAGCCCTTCAAGATATTGAAATAGCCTCTAGATTAGTTGGATTTGATGCCAACAACGAGGACTCAATTGATGATAGTTATAAGAAGCTCCACTGCGATATATCTCCACTTCCTCATGATAGTGAAGATTTTTGTTTAATTGAAAAGTTTCTCCATAATACTCATGCCCCTACGCATACGGTATGATTATATTTGGTATACCAGTGGGTGTTTGGTGTATTAATGTCTCTGCTGTGAGCTCTTTCATTTTTCACAATGTACATGTTTCCACTGTATTTGCAATCCATTTATGCAGGACTGGAGTCTTGAGCTGGAAGAAGTTTTTTCACTTGAAAGGGAAGGTGAATTTGATAAGTTTGCTCCTTACAGGGATAAACTTGGAAACAGAATGCTCCTATGGCATGGTAAGCTTTGGATATGTGATGCTAGTTACTTGTGTGTTTGTTGTGACATATTCTCCTTTAAGGCAATGAAAGAATGCAAAATTTGAAAGGAATGTAAACAGATTTCTTAACATGATAAAAAAAATCTATGAAAGCTTCCAAATGTCTCGTGGAATTCTTCTCGTATATCTGACTACTCTATAGAAATGCCAAGATAATACAAAACCAGTGACCAAAGGAGTTCCAACTTCCAAAGGCTGAAACTTTTATGCTAAAATTTCTTTCATCTCTGACAGATTGGATCAATTTCAGTTGTGAACTATAATCACATGGATGACTATTTCTTTTTAATGTGCATTCTTTCAGCCAGAGATGAAAATATGTACAAATTTGAGACTGGCACCTCTAACAAAATTGTTCTCTATTATAGGTTCTAGGTTGACAAACTTTGTGGGCATTCTTAGCCAAGGACTCAGAATTGCACCTCCTGAAGCCCCCGCGACTGGCTATATGGTTCTATCTATTACTCCCTTAATAACTCTTTTGTTTATATTTTCTTGAATACCAATACCTAATTTAACTTTGCAAAGCAGTACTAAAGTCTGAATATTTTGTATTGCAGTTTGGCAAAGGGGTGTACTTTGCTGACATGGTCAGCAAAAGTGCCCAGTATTGCTTCACTGATAAGAAAAATCCTATTGGTCTAATGCTTTTGAGTGAAGTTGCACTTGGAAACATCTATGAGCTCAAGAAAGCTAAGGCCAGTCTGCTTTAATCCAATTTGTGAATTTAGCATTTTCTTCAAATAAAATAAAGTAATAATTTTAAAAATAAAAAAAATCAAGAAACTTTAAACAAATTACTATTCCCTCCAAATAAGTTAATCCAAACAATCAAATGTGGTTGATTATTTTTAAGTGCACACGCATTCAAAATGAGCCACGATGTTGCATTCAATACTGAATTACTGCCAAATGGATTCACAATAACTTGTGGTTTCATACTGATTGTCTATTTTCTGAGAAACAGTATATGGATAAACCTCCCGAAGGAAAGCACTCTACTAAAGGACTGGGCAAGAAAATGCCTCAAGAATCGGAATATGCAAAGTGGAGAGGCAATGTGACTGTTCCTTGTGGCAAACCAGTGCCATCAAATGTCAAGGCTTCTGAGCTCATGTACAATGAGTATATTGTTTATAATACCGCCCAAGTAAGTTTCAAGTCTGGTGTATTTTTGTCATATAATGCCAATGAACCAAGCAATACTTGCTTAAATTGTGACATAATTGAATGGGAAATTTCTACTATCACCTTGGTTTGCAGTTTCAATTTTGTGCGCAAACTTTAATTTAAGTTTCTTGTAGATGATTTATAGCTATGTTTAATGGCTAACTTTAATTGAGATAGAAATAGTGCGCAAGAGGTAGAGAAAGAAGAATGAATACCCAGATCTAATGTGGAAAACCACTGGCAGAGGAGAAACAAATCGCTAATAAAAAATTGATATGATAGAGATACAAAGAGAGCGGTTGCTATAACATTATTATGTCAGTAGATATTAAGCTGTAGCCCAAGAACATAAAGCTTCTCCCCCCTAAACAAAAGGGATCAGTGGTGTGGCCTTTGGTCTCGGGTCTATCAACTTGAGGCCTACACTTCTACCACAGACCCCACAAAATATCAAAATTATTTCTTCAACAAATTGATTGCAGCACGAGCTTTTGGGGCCAGACCCAAGAATTTGGTGTCATGAACTCGAGACAGATTATGTCTAAAATTTTTAATATTTGAAACTCCAGTTTCTGAGATAAACAACAAGCTAAAGATTCTTATATCCCTGTGGTAGATAGTACACAACTGTTAGCAAGTATGATACTTGGACTTGTAGCTGATTAACATGAGTACTAAGCTTTTGTTTTTCCATTGCCAATTGTTAAAACTTGGTCGGTAACCTACTTGCATAATACTTTGTACGAGTATGTTTGGATTTTGCTTAGATAAAGCCTAATGTATTATTTCGTTTTCTTCTTTTGGTAAACACATGCATATGACTGGATGCGTTCTTTTGTACAGGTTAAGATGCAATTCTTGTTGAAGGTGAGGTTTCATCACAAGAGATGAGCACTATGAGAAGTTTGCTGTCTTCGGGTTAATATAGCAGTTTTTTGACCTGACTTGTATGTAGTCTATCTGGGATTCCCTAGAATTGTCTTAGTAGGGTCTCATTTTGAGTTGAATGGAGATCTTTCAACCTTTTTTTGGGGCATGTAAGTGCAGGGATTATCTAGTTGAAACCCGTCACTTGTAGCTAAATTATCCCATGCAATTTGTGATCCGGTTATCTGTATAGAATCGCTATTTTAATCTTAAACTTGTTATTCTCATCCCTTTTTAGTATGCGTTGCATCAGGATAGGTGCTTTTATCTTATTTAAAACACTTCTTACCTAGTCTGGTAATTAGTTGATGGGTGTTGGTCTGATGTTACTTTCTGTTTTCTTTTACCATATTCAGAAATTAGAACCGGGTGGGTGCCAGATAAAAACTATAGTGGCGGTAATAAAATAGCCAATAAATACAAGATTCCCGGTTTTGACTGTGGGATTTTTGTTACGCAAGACATTACGTGGTCTGCTTGTGTCATGTGAAGGTGATGCTATTAATTAATGCACCAACAAAGTGTTGATTATGACATCATGTCATGGGTATATATAAATTTTTGCAGTGACTTGCTTATGGCTATCAATCGACTTCGCAATGCTCTATGGCGGTGATTGACTGAGTACTTAAAAACTTGGGCGGCTCTTAGTAAGACCCATGCGTGACATTGACTCTTCTTCATACAAACAGCCATTTCTCATTGTTAAGTATGACGTCTCCTTATATCCTTTTTGGTTGTGTTTGCTATCACGTATGATCCTCTGTATATGTTGTGTTTACTGATTTTTGGCTAATTTTGCGTCACTGACTAGTACTTCCCCAAAATACAGCTGGTTCTTAAGTTCGATAATTTAACGTAAGCAGTGTTTTTTCATTGTTAGTTATTTAGCTGAATTAGTGTTTTGGTGTTTTCTGATGGTTTTTCATTTGAATCTAGTCCAGGTATCTGGACTGGCCAAATTCATAGCGCAATTTTGAAAATTGCAACTTCATGTATAATATTATTAGTCCAGTCTTTTGAGCGTGACTTAACCAAGAAAGTGATGCAAGTGATGATGCACAATAGTTGATTGTGTATAGTGATTGCTGAAGAATGCAGATTTGATTTAGGATCTTGATAACGACTTTGAGTTATCTTATGTTAGATGAATCTCTCAGTATATCCTATGTCTAATAGACAAGATTTGAATTTCATGATACACCTATCACTACCAAAGAACAGCTAATTACCAGTCTCTTCTCTGCAAGTTTAAACACGGAGTATATTGTAGACATAATCCACATATTTTTTTCTTTCATAAATAAACTGTTTTTTTAGTGTTTAATTTTTCTAAGCAGTCATAAAAAATCAGAGTCACGGACCACTGGTCAGATTTTATTATATTTTCCATTTTTTCTATTATTGTTTACAAGACATAAATACTATATTATTAATATTTTCGCTCCCTTAGAAATCAAGGATATTTCTCTATCCTTGTCTCTCTTAAATCAAATGTATTGATAGGTGATGGAGAAAAAAGAACTATACGAAATGTGTTGTGGATTAATTAAAAAATAATTTATTTATATATGTTTTTGGAAAAAATTATTATGAAAATGAAATAAAAACCGAAGAGGTGTTTTCGAAGTTTCTCATTATTTTGGGTGGATTTGTTTTTGTTCCTGTATCTCCTTTCAAATAAAAAATTTGTATTTCTATCCCATTTCCCCCTTCTTTCGTCACACTAGTCATCAAACTTCATAATATATTAATCTTGGAATGAGCCTTTTACGATATGAAAAAATACATTGTAATAGTTCATTCCAAAGTGAACAGGAAATGAAAAAAAAAAAATGTAGGGTGTTGGAATTTGGGTTCTACATGAAAATGGATAAAAAATTATAGAATGGAAATATTAAACTTACGGGCAGCCCTTGTTTGTTCGAAACTTTATTTTTAGAAAAAAACAAAAAGAAAACATAAGTCCGATGTGACAACTAATTATGTTTCGAATATGCTCACCGGTAATTAAATGAGATTAAGTATTACTATATTGTAAATGTGTTTAAAAGTTTGAATAAAAAGTAATAAAACATTTTTGTATTTTTATTTAATGTATAATTTCTTTTTCAATAAATATTTGTTAGTTTTTTTCCTTAATAGACTACGTATAATGTCCTTGTCAAATTTTTGTTACTTTTATTTTAAAATTTATTTATTAAATAAATTTTTTCAATCATATTGAGTCTCCTACGTACATAACTTCTCTCATAAATATTAATAAATTTTCTCGATAAATAATAAAAAAATCTTAATATGTCAACAATCTCTTCGTTACTTTTGTTTTAAAATTTATTTATTAAATAAATCTTTTCTATCATATTAAGTCTCTTACATAAATAACTTCTCTCATAAATATTAACAAACTTTCTTGATAAATAATAAAAAATCTAATAAATATTAAAAAATGTTTATATTTTTTTTAAGTAACATTGAATTAATTATCATAAAATTAAATATTTAAAAATAATATATTAAACTGAATTTTTTAAATTGTTATAAATATCTTAACAATATCCAATATTATTTTTATTTATTATTATTAAAAAAATATAAGAGAAATGTTTATATAAATATTAAAAAAAATTATTTAATATATAAAATAACAAGAATATTATTGATATTTTAAAAAAAATTTAAATGCATAAAGTATAGTGCACGAAGCAACTACCTGATCTTAATAAAATTCAAGTTTTGCCTTTTGAAATAATAATAGTAATAAATTAATAAATTAATTAATAAAAAATAACAGTTTTATCGACAATTTCACAATTTCAATTTCATACATTTGTTAAATTTCTCACTCAGACCCCTTTACAGCTGTAACCATGTTTCTCACTGAAATTGAGTCTTCTTCCCTCCTTTTAAGAATATCTCCTCTTTGATTACTCATATCAATGTTTTACTTATAAAATACGTATTAATTTTTCATTTCTGAAAATTTTCCGGACAAAATTTGGGACATCATAGTTTAATTTCCTTTGAATTTTTTTTCTTGACAAAAATCAAAATTTATTTATAGTATATAAGAATCGCAAAATATGTTTGAGACAAATAATCTAACATGTTATTTATAGTCTATCTATAACACAAGAAATTTTGAGACAAGTAGTTTAACATGTTTAACTTGTCAATTTAATATATCATGGACAAGTTGGAGAAGGTTGACCTGTCAACCACTATTTAATTTTAAAAAAAATATATGTAAATGTTACTAGATATTTAAGTTTTCATTATGTATTGGTTTAAATTTTTGGTATATTTCGAAAATCAAAACTAATTTATTTTATAGCTCAAGTTCTTTAATATTAAAAAGGAAATTTATCCTCGAATCGAATTTAAATTAAATTAATAATATATTTTAAGTTATTCGTTTAAATCTATCAATTTAAGTTATTTTATTTTATTAAATAAAAACTCAAACTTTCTCCTTCTTTTTCTCGTTCATAGGTCGATTCACTGATCCATTTCCAAATGAAATATGTCATGATGTTTCGATCCACCATTATCCACTGAGTCAACTTCTTCTCACCTGTTTTTATAAACTTAAATTGATAAAAACATATAAAAATAAAACAAATTGATATGTTTTACTACTTCTATCTTATATCAAATTTATCCAAAAAATGTCTTTAAAATTATTTTTTTCTAATGAAAGAAAAAAAATAAAAGAAAAGAAAAAAACCAAGATATTATTAGGATGAAGATCAAAATACGAAAATGCGATAATATATAGTTCTGGTCCCCGTTATCATCGTATTAGTTTTCTTTTTGTCTTTTTCAAATTGATTTCACACAATTTATCCACTCATTAGCAACACATGGTTAATAATACGATAATATTAAAAAATTAACGCTAATTATTAATGGAATAATCTGCTAATAAGTATTTACAAATGCTGGTTAAGAAATAAATCATGCATCTAATTAAATGCTTTTTTGTTCTTTTACAATAGTCTTTTAAGGTTTTTCTACTAAAATCAAGAAAAACATTTAATTTTTCATATTTTGAATATAATTTTAAATAAGTTATCTACTATACTTTTTTCAATTCTTTTATTTTAATGTAGATTTATTTATCATTATGTTTTTTTTCTCTCTTATCATACCTAATTTTTTTCTATCCATATTAATTAAATTAAAGGTATAATTAAAAATCATATTATTTAAATTTTTAAACAACAGATAAAAAAAACTTTAAATCACTTATAAATACGTAAATTTTATTATTTTTATATAAAAATTATCTACTTATACAATACACTTAAGTTCTAGAATCCCTCTCCTCTAATAACTCTAAGAACTGAAGGGGTGGATATACGTAGAAAACATTTCAACATTGAAATCAGTAGCTTGAGATGATAAGTGCAAATATTAAATGTTCTCAATCAACTCATACTTATCTTTTGGGTGGACTTTTATTTGTTTATACATAATGAGCAGTACATAATTAACTCTGGCTTACACTTTAATCTTTGTTTTATCTACTTAATTGTTCCTTCACAGTAGCTTTCAATACAAGCACTTTTGTGGTACCCTTGATCAAAATTTGGGTGTAGTAGGAAGTATTAAGTATTCCCAAAACGAGGTGGTAATAATCTTAAGCTTGATTTAAAATTAATATTATGATAGGTTTGATTAGTGTTTGTGTTAATTAAAGAAGTAGAAGTAGTGGAATGAGGTGGTAAGAAGTAGGAAGCTGTCGGTAGAGTTAACCGGCAGGTGGCAGTGTACTAACTTGAGTTAGGAAGCGACAAACAGCAGCAGTTCCCAGGTGCGGCGTTCGGCGCAAAATTATAAAACAAAAACTAATCAACCAATTTATTTATTAATCTAAACCACATCCATACCAAACCCTCAACCCCATACAATTAACTAAAAGACATGCACTAAACAAAACAAATATAATATTATTACATAAATCAGAGCTTTCCATTTCTTAATTAACATTTTGAGTTTGAGATTAAAAAAAATACATAATTGAGAAGAGAGAACTGAAAAAATCATAAAGTAGATTTAATTATAAATAAAATTCAATTTCTTAAATCTTATTTAAGAATACTATTTTAAAAATATCTTTATTTTATTTATAAATATAATTTTTTATAAGTGTAAAAAATTTCTCTTTAGTGTATAGAAACAATAGTATTGAATAATTCTAGTCATTGTTCTTATAAAAATAACTCGTTTTACTTATTATAAGTATGGTGATATTTAATAAAGATGAATCATTTACTAAACACAAACTCCAAGTTACATTAATAAAATAGGTATAATATAAATGATAAATAAGAGATCCAAGTTATATTAAGTTGCTCTAAACCCAATAGAAAAACCAGTCATGCAATGCCCTCACCATTAAGAAATGTTCCCTCTGAACCCTACATATGAGGGTCACATGTCCCCATTCACAATTTCTTATAAGACTCTTTATGCTCCTTATTCCCACTGTCCCACTTCCCCTGACCCCTTCCTTCTCCCATACCACGCTACTCACATTTTAGTTTGCACCATTTCCTAGTGTGTTCGTGTGCCTACAAATTTTATTCACTTCCCTCCATTCGGGTCCTTTCTTTTCTCACATAAAATACACCAACAACACCTCTTTCTCTTGCTCTCTCTCTTTCTCTTTCTCTCTGTTGGTTCTCACTATTATACTAATCCTATGGCTTCTGCAAGTGGAAATGGTGGCTCTAATGGCTCTGGCTCTCCTTGCGGGGCATGCAAGTTCCTCAGGCGAAAGTGTGCAGCTGACTGCATCTTTGCACCTTACTTTTGTTCAGAACAAGGCCCTGCTAGATTTGCTGCCATACATAAAGTGTTTGGTGCCAGCAACGTTTCCAAGTTGCTTTTGCATATACCAGCTCATGATCGTTGTGAAGCCGTTGTCACAATTGCTTATGAGGCTCAGGCTCGTATCAGAGACCCCGTCTATGGCTGTGTCTCTCACATTTTTGCCTTACAACAACAGGTACCCTTATATCTTCTCTCAAACCTCATCAAAACTTTCATACTTTATGTAACTCTTTTCTTCTGGAAAACAAATAGCTAGATCTTATCCATTAATCATGTTCAGTTTTTGAGTTTATATCTCCTCATAAACATTAATAAGTAACACATTAGCATCTATTTAATGTTAGACAACACTTAAATACAGTTTTAGAGATGTTTTTGGTATTTCTGTCTAATCAAAATTAAAATTTTATTTCTATAATTTACATGTAAACATCTGTTACTTGAATTCTTAAAAACTTCAAGTTTAATGGAATAAGACGAATATTGAAAATAATACCAAAAACACTTGAAAACTATGTTTAAGTTTTATTCTTTAGTGTCTTTTTTATCTAGAAGTAGACATAAAAAAAAAAAACCCAACTTTTGCACAGTCTCTTGTCAATCAAATTCTCTTTAAGATGTTAAATTTCCTTCTCATCCCCCTCTTGTTTATTTAATTTATGTTGGAAGTTTGGAAAAATGGGGTCATTCAACCAAACTAGCTACTCCTGTCGTTTTCTCTTGCTTGAAGTCTAGGTACCTAAGTTTGGCTTCTATGACGCCTCAAGGGCCAGTGCACCAAGAATAATATTTATTATCATTGGCTTGTATATAAAATACACACCAGTCAATTTATTTAGAAAAGAACAGTTCTCTAATCACGTTGTGACTCTTTTCTAATTTTCTTACATTTTCCTCTTTTTTTTGAAATGCGGGTTGCATGCTTGCAAGCACAGCTGATGCAGGTGAAGGCTCAGCTGGCTCAGAACCTAATGGAGTCCAGGAACATGGAGAATAACCATCAGTGGCCAGGGAATCAAAGTGTTGCAGGACAACCAATGAACCATCCATTTTGTCCCACTTACATGAACCCTATATCTCCTCAAAGCTCTCTTGAGTCAATTGATCACAGCAGCATCAATGATGGAATGAGCATGCAAGATATACAAAGCAGAGAGGATTTCCAAATCCATGCTAAGGAAAGAGGATACAACAGCAATGACTTAGGTGAGCTGCAAGAACTGGCACTCAGAATGATGAGGAACTGATTATGACTAGGTTTTGCAGCAAAGCTAGCCTTTTCATTTTCATAGAAGGATGTTCCTTGATGTTGAGGGGACATGGTCTTTTGCAAGTTTTGTATATATAATGAGAGTGTCATGAAGAAAACTGGCCATAACTGATAAGCCTAAAGTTTAAACTATGCATTAGGCTTTTTCTGTTTGTGGATTCAATCCAAAAGAAATTAATTTTTTACAGCCTAGCTAGCTGAGTCTCTCTCTCTCTATCTCTATATATATGTGTGTGTATATATATATATATGCTTCTGCTCAAATTTGCAGGGTTAACATTGAGTCAAGAAAATAACTTGGTTTTGTTATGTGAACTACAGTGAAGCATAGACAGTCTTAAGCAAAAATGGCAAAAGGGAAGTCTATAAAATAGGGGTTGTCATAAATTATTAGGCATTCTTTGCCTGTCAAACTTCAATAATGATGGTGCGTACCTTTGAATTATGAGTTGTCCTTCGTTTCTGCCTCTACCTCCTCGCTTAATGGGGATCTTTTTTCCAACAAACCACACGCTTAATTGAACTTTCTAGATCACAATGCTTGACACGTTGAACTTTTTGTTTCATTTATGGTGGGAATCCCCATCTAGGTTAATTTCGATTTGTTAAAAGACAAACACATACTGGCCTCACCTGTCTACTTTAGTGAATAATCTCTTTCACGTTTCTGAGGTGTTTGGCGACAGAAAGTAACATGAAAAAAAATACTTTACACACTAAGCTCTCAGTTTACTGAAAAATAAATTATAAACACTATACTTTTATATTTCACAATTTGTAATTATTTTTCTGATTTATAGAGGGGGAAGCAACAAAGGGACCAAAAAGAGATCATACATGAGTCTTAATCATTGCATATTAATAACATAAAGCTTTTCACCCCTATTTTTTATGTGTTGCATAAATACCAGTGTGAGGAAGTGAAGCCAAAAGTGACCAAGATGCCCCATCTTGTTCAACATGTTTAGATCCAAATGCAATGTTCCCTTGGGTGCATTGATGAGACATTTTTCTATGATTTCTTTTTGCAAGGCAGGGGGCTATAGAATGGACTTGGATGCTACCATTATAGTTAAAGGCAAGCACAACCCTAGGGTGAGTATATCCAATGGACCCTACTTTGGCTAACAGGTAGTTTTACCTAACATTACTGTGCTAATCTAATTGCAATAACAATATACCAATGATTTTGTATAGTACAAGTAGACAAAGTGTCTCCCCGATGGAATACATGGCTGCATATCACTATTTTTATTAAACCAATTAACGTCATTCTATAATAACATCAAATAAAGAGCCTGCAATATTTTTGAAGGCACGGCTTTGACTTGGTAAGAGCCATTAAGATGAATAAATTTAGTGGGGGTGTTGACACTTTTACGTACGGTGATGATCAAATAATGAAAGAGTTGTAGTAATAAACCGACAGAAATAGAGAACCGTACTATACAACGAATCGACTTGGTCTTATAAAGTGGCTGTTCTTTCTTTTTGTTTTTCGATCCCATCAAAGTGCTGTTCTTGTGATTATAACTGAGCTCATAAATGTACTTTTAAATAGTTAATCGTGAAACTATTTTATGATTTCCTTGCATGCGACTCGATTATTATTGGTGAGTTCGTACTAATTTGATGGGTAAAATAAAAACCAAGCATGCAATGTGTGCCTTATAAATTATTTCTAAATACAAGGAAAATATAATTTGGTCTCATACTTGTGCACACACAATAATAGGTGATACCTTGAGTAGGGGAGACAAGAGTAGTAGACAGGGATCTTGTTCAACATTTTCATTATAATGGGGACCATATGCAGAAACTCGAAGTGAAGAACAAGTAACCCAGGAGCAAGAGAAATTAAAGAATTACCTAATAATAATAATCACTCTTAATGAAAGTTAATTTGCATGTGTGCGTTTGTCTAATTAAAGAGATATAAGTTAAGTCTGAAATTTCAAATCACTGACGTGCCTTTGCAAACGAGTTTTATAGTAATTAATTTAAGTATTAATTTTCAATTGCAGTCACGTCAATTTGCTTCCTTAAAATAAACGCTTCTATCAAGCATGTACGTAGAAAAATATGATATATAATAGATCCTGGAAACGGAACTAGAAGTAGCAGAAAGATCTGCTAGGGTTATAGGCTTATAGGGCTGAAAGAAAATGAATGAAGTGTGCAGGCCATGGAAAATTGTTGTTTAAGTATTAATGGACCACCTTTAGAACCTTGGATGAACAGAAACTTACATATGGACAATAAAATAAACATCCTCAGTCTTGTCAGAATTGATTTGATGAAAAAAAAATATGTTTATGCATAATCAGTCCAATTAAACGGTCATTAATTCCACAATTCTTCTAAGCATTAATGGCAAAGTAGGGATAAGAACAATTTAAAAAAAAAAAAAACAACTTTATGCCGGACCATTATTTGCACCTGGAAAAGTGATTATTAATTGGGAAGACCCATTAGTTTAGTCGAAGCTGAGTGATTATGATTAGCTGAACATGAGAGCAAAAGTTGCTCCAAAAATAAAGTAAAATGGAACCTGATGAGCTCAGAGAACAGAAGATTTGTATTGGTCTTTACATAATTTGATGAGTTGCTATGTATTAAATAAAGAAATAAATTGCAGAAGATCACAACTGAGTGAAGAGTGTATATATATATATATATATATATATATATATATATATATATATATATATATATATATATAGTGTTTTCTGAAACAATACAAATATTTTAAACATGTACACTGAATCGTGAATTATTCTGTAGTGTATGTGTGCATATTTTTGATCCCCGGGATTGTTGAAAGGACTCGGTTTGCATTAATTTATGATATTAGGTCAAAAGTGGGACACACGTGCAACTTAAAGGTTTGATTTAACATGGATGTCACTGACATGTATTAGATAGAGGACTTTGTCTTCACAACAACACAATTAACTGCCTTTCTTGTTTCTTATGAGATTACAAATTTTCAACACACAACAATAAAAGAAATGAAGTTTGGCAAGCCACGTTCGCGTTTAAATACTATTTGTTTTCAACTGAATGAGCAAGGATAGAAATAGGGTGCATCTGTGTTTCTTTATTTTCAAGATTCAAATTCACTAAATCATGATTAGTAATTTGTATCACTGTAAATATTCTTTTGTCTTTATAACACGTTTTAATTGAAGTTATCAATCTTAGAATTAACATTTACTTGTCATCAACTTAATGGAGATTAAACTAAAGAACTGGATTTGTCCTTTGAGATGCAAACCCAATGCAAAAAGTAAAGAAGGTAGATCGTAATTATTCGCAATTTGCAGAATGCATGATCTGCATTTGGGATATTACAGTGGCTTTATCATACATGGGGTCCCACAATTCTGGAAGCTTTGACTTCATTTTCACCAAGATCTTATCTAGAGGAGACACAGGCCTACCCAAAAAGAATGCTTATTTTCACATATTTTATTTTTATGTGTTATTGATTTGACACGTTTATTTATAACCCAAAAGTTTTTTTAGTGATTATAACCTTTTATAAGAATGTATTATCTCATAGATAAAAATTCAAAATATTAAGTTTCAGTAAATTATAAAATGTTATATTATTATCTTTTACTATTAACACTATATATAAAAGTATCTCTTTATATGTAAATAACTAAAAGGCCATCTATGGTTTATTTCTCACCATAAGCTATATAAAATATATTTTCTTTTAATATTTTGAAATTTTCTATCCATCACATGATAAAATGACTCAATTTAATTTTTTATCAGAAAAAAAGATAGTATAAATAAAAAGTATAAAGTGATATTTAACCCATATAAAGTAATACAAAATAAATTTTTAGAATAAATAATACAAAAAATTGAATTTCTAAAATAGTTTTACATATTCTAAGAAAACCTCTAAACTTATGTAGCTCAATATCCAACAACAACACTGTTTCGGGTAATAATTGTCTATTGACATACATTAGAAGTAGTGTTATATATATATATATTGATTAGACTTTATCTACAATCACAATTAATTGAATTTTGATTAAATTTTTTTATCTTATTTATAGTTTTGTTATTTATATGTCATGTTCCTCACTCTCACTTACTTTTTCCAAAGACATTTGTATCTTCATGTTCTTTGTTTGCTTGTTGCTTGTAGGTCCCATTTGCAACTATACTTGTAATCTTTTTTATAAATCTGCAAAAATTTTCCACACAACTATATAACGACTCTTAAGGTTGGTCCAAATCATTGAATTGGCTATTGAGATAGACATATAACAAATTTACTTATTTAACTTAGTATATATTCAATCTCTAGCCTTTCACTATAATGGTTATGGACATAGTCTGGAAAGGGTAGGTTGAGATCTGATGTTAGTCTAACTATATATATATATATATATATATATATATATATATATATATATATATATATATATATATATGAGGTAATCAATAGTAAAAAAAATACATACTACGACAGAATAATATATTGATTAAAACGTAATTGATGTAAATAAAAATATAGTGAAATTTTTAAAATTATGTGAAAAGATATTACATCGGTTGCTCGAGACCCGATGTAATATAGCCTATTATGCATCAGTTGTTACGCCGGACCGATGTAGAAAAGACTGAAAATAAAAAATAAAATAAAATTTGGCTTGGCATTGCACCTACTACATCGATTGTGGGACACAAATGATGTAATAAGTGCTACATACTACATCGGTTGTGAACCGATATAGTATGTTACTCGTTCATCACGTGGTGAAAATTAAGTGGGGGATATTATATCGATTATTTCAATAATTGATGTAATAATTAGTATGTCCTTCAAAATCGATGTAGAAAGTATTTTTTCTACTAGTGAATGCACTCCTTCTATATGTAGACTTATGTCCTAATCACACTAAATAATTCAACCGTGTTTACCAACCATTTTTGTGTTAAGGGTTCGAGTGAACCTACAACTTAGGCACTTAATAGTCTATTTATGTATGTGATTAGGCTAAAGTACTAGTCATAAAGAAATTTGCACCTAGGCATTTATTTTCGGCCTAGGTCCAAGCTTTCATTTGGTTTATAATGTATTGTCTTAATTTTTTATGGAAATATCCAAATTAATTAAGCATGAGTATAAATATGAGTATTGCTCAACTTTTAAATCAAGTTCAAAAATCATGATATGTATATAAATGTCTGCTTATCCTAATTCTCTTTTTAATTGTTTACTCTTTTTTTGTAATTTACTTGACATATATGCAATTGATATTTGGTACTTTATTTTGATATTTCTGTAGTTATAATTTCTTTTGAAACTAATGAGAATAAAATTTATGTTCTTTTGATATTAAATTCTTAATAATATCATGTTTTTATTGCTATGATTTTTATCTTCTATAAAAAATATATAATTAATATTTAGGTAATATGGATATATCTGTTACCTAACAAAGATAGAAATGACCATAAATTTCATACTCTCAAAATATCAAGAACAACAATGAATATGACATTTTACATTAAAAACATAAATATATATAGTTAAACCTATATTCGCTCTATCCTAGTTGTCATCCTTAACTTTATATAAAACTACAAGCTAACACCTAAAGTGTGTAAATGTCCAAGATGATAAAGTAGAAATTAAAACAAGCAACTATTTTTGATATATTTTTTAAGAAAGAATATCAATTGACTTTCTAAAGAGACTAAAAACACAATTACACAAAATGGTAACCTATTATTCAAAGGTGATTCATTTCATCACAAACATCATAAGCATCTTCAACATGCTCTAATTGTCTCGATAACAATTGACCTATTCCAGAGGTTACAAACATATTGAAACACATTGATCTCAACAAAGATTCATTACTCGATCATCTACAAATACAAGAAAGTATAAACTCAAAAGAAGAATCAAATACATATTGTAAAAGTGTTGAACATGTGTTAAATCTTTGGACAACTTAATCATATAGGAAATCTTGTATATCTAAGCTTATAGGTACATGTATATCAAATAACTTTAACAACTTTCATTAAATTGAGGAAAAATTGTGTATCCATCTTTAACTGTTAAATAGTTATTTATCTTAAACTTTGTTAGTTAATGAAAGTCACATAGTGACTTCTAAAAAAGAATACTTAGATCTTAAAACTAGTAGTAGCTTAAGCATTGCCAAAAGTGTTAATTTTAAATGTTGTTCTTTGAAATTAAATATTTTATGTTTTTTTGTAAACTTTGTAATAATGTACAATAGATTGATTCTATAAGGATACACGTTGATTGTATTTAATCTTTAATATTTTTTCATAAAAAATTAAATTTGGTAGTTTAGGGATCTAGAAACATAAAACTGAAATTGAAAAATATTACAGAATTGAAAAACAAAAATAAAGAGAAGATAAAAAGTTAATTCACATATTCAAGAGCTAAACAATTTCTCTTATCACAATTATCTAAAGATTCATATCCCATTGAACAATTAACCAATTCAATTAATCAATTAAACTAATTATATAAATCAAATAATATCATTCAATCTAATCGTATCTAATTATAAAATCAAGATTGAATTGATTCTTAATTTAATTTCTTAAATCAAAAACATAAATTGTAATCACAAAGTACAAAATTGAAATTAGAGAAAAAAAAAAGAACAAACTCATCAGAGTGTTAAATGATAGGTACTAAAATCAATTCAACTTGTTTGTTCTTGATTATGTGAATTGATCCTCAATAATTAGTTTTCTATGGATGAAAAATACATGAAAGTGAGATCATAAGAGAAAAGTCAAAACAAAATTTGAAAAAAAAAAAGAGTAAGAGACAATTTCTAAAACTAAAAATTAAGCAAGTGCTTTTTATGTACATATTTAGAGCATACATTTAGACTATATAAATACTTTGAAATATACAACAAATATTAACCTAAATGTGAGCTCTAATTAGGTCTAAAAGTCTTATAACAAAACTCTAAACTAAAATAAAGGAAATTGAATCTGCATGTATTATTTATAAAAATTCAACATTTTCCCCTATTTTCTCAAAATCATAGAAAATATTAGAAAACTCCAAATCAAATAAACCATATATTCATTTTTGAAAACTTGAAAATTTAGAATAAACTAAAAATACTAAAAAAGTTATTAACAAAATACTAAAAAGAGGTAAGATGAGTTGAAAATACAAAATTAAAACAAATATGTACCATAAATCCAATTTATAGTATCATAGTAAAATTCGGCAATATAAAAACTTATTGTAATCCGTTAAGATCAATGAAACCTTTTACTCTTTTTGTTAAGAAAAAAAAGGATGTATTTAGACCATATTTCTATATTACAACTAAGAATTTCCTCTTAGTTCTTTTCAAAGTTGATACATGAAAATTAAATTATACCCTTTGTTTTTGTTAGTAGCGTCCAGTCCACTTATATCTACAAAAGTTTTTAAAATTATTATTGCAAAAAAAATAATGTCACGCTTATCTAATGCACATTACTCAATCATCCTTCTTTTATCATCAATTATAAACTTTATAAAATATGGAGTAAAAGAATTATCCTTATTTATATATAAAAAAAGTATTAACAAAGTTTTTAATTTTTACAATATCACCATCACCATGTCCCTTAACTAACTTACAATAATTCAAACATCCAAGAGTTAACTACCACAAACAATATGATCATCCCCAAAAAAATTGTATGGCGCCATAATGATTATCCACCTTATACTTATAATGTGTGTTTGTGTTTTTCGCGCTTGACATCTAGGGATCTAATTCATTATGCAAAGAATTAATGGTCATTGTGTTATAAACCTCTTAATTCTTGAAGTTTAAGGATATTCCTTTCAATCTTGGACAAGATCTTGATGTGCCTTTGAAAATGTATATGGTTTGATCACCTTAGTTTAGGTAGGGAGAAGGTTACATTGAGGCATAAATTTGATGAGTAATGTTTGATCAGAAGGTTCAAGTGTTATATATTGGTTGAATCTTGATGGGTTCTTAAGTTTGTGGGAACTTTTTTAGGCTGGGTAAGGTGTATCTTAGTTGAAACTTGTTATAATTAGATGAAACCAATTGGGTTAGCTTGCAAATTATGCGAGGAAGCTAATGGTATGGATTGGTTTGAGGCTTGAAAAGGGATGGGTTATGAACTATGTGAGGTGTTCTTCGAGGAAATTGGCTTGATTCTTTCTTGATTCCTAAATTCTTGGTGTACACACTTTGGACCTATCTTTTATTTTCATAAGATAAACTTATAACAAAAGGAAAAGGGCAAAATATTTGGCTCGCATATATATATATATATATATAAACAGAGGACCATAAAGCTAAACAAATGCATACAATAGTAAAAATAAAAGCAAGTTGATTTGCCAAATTATGGGAGTAAAAAACAATATACTTTGGATTTTTTTGCATTTTAGTTTGGTAATGAGTTCTTTCTTGTTTATTATTAGGGTCAAAAAACTTAAGGCATGATGAACCATGAAAGAGATTTTAAACCCTTTGGATTTATTGGTTTTTTTTTTTTTTTTTCACTCCTGATACATTCAATGTGTTCATACATTCAATTTGCTTAAAAAGAAGGGTCTCTTCTTCTCTATGATCTTCATTGTTGTGCGATTGAGAAAAAAAATGCAAATAAGAAATTCTTAATTATTATTATTATTATTATTATCCTTTTTTAATGCATTTCATAAATATATTATATTTTTACTATAAAATTAAATGTTAAAAAGTACATATTTTTACTCCTTGTAAATATAGATTCGTGTATTTTGGTGACCTGTAAAAATATTGTTGATATTAAACTCTTGATATTTTTTTAACTATTCTTTTAGATTTTATCACTATAGTTATTTAACACAAAAATGAAAAATCTTAATATAATTAAGGTGACAGAATACTTAAAAAAATTTATAGATAATTTCATTAAGTAATATATTTACTATTTAATATCGATAGGATAACTATATATTATTTTTACTTCTCTTCAATAATTAAATTTTTAATATGGTATTTTTATTGAAAATGATTATAATTTATTCTCCATATATTAATTTTGATACTATAATATTAAATTATTATAAAATAGTTTATCAATATATCATGAAAATAATTAATCTAAAAAAATTTAATAAAAATATATTTATATTTCTAGGATTACTAATTATAATATAATAAACTTATATGTTATATAAAAATAATTATTGCTCTTATTTATCACTTTATAATTATATATTTATAATTTTATACTAAAGAATGATCAATGAAAAAATATATTAATATATTATGATTGCATAAATTTATTTTATGTTAGTTTAAAATTTTGAATAAATACAATAATGATAAAAAATAATTTTATATTTTATATTTAGTAATTTAAAAAATATAAAACATATTTTATGACTTTTGTCTTTAAAGATAAAAACTCTACTTATGATACATAAGAAAATAAATTATTATACAATCATTAAAAATTAGAACATCAAATTTAACAAATACAAAATAAATTATACAAAATCCAACTTTACTTGATTAATTATAGGTTTATTTAACTAAAATATAAATATTCATAAACGAACATGACTTCTTATTTTGTATACTTGAAGTAGTTGACTATTGGCCTTAATTGAAACTATAACTATTTAAAAATACATTTTCCACAAAAAAAAAAAAAACGTAAAAATCCTAATGTTGTTTTATTTTTATCAATTAGTTAAATATGTTTTGTTAAATATTTAAATTTAATAAGCTACTTTACCACCTTTATACTTTAAACTAATTAATAATCTTTAACTAAAAAGATATTATTTTAACTAATTTATTAACATTTATTGCAACAAGTTCTAAGTTATCATGCCAAATTTTTTTGTTGCTTCGGCCTTTTGATATGGATCATGATTTGAAATTGACCCATTTATGTTTTAATTCTTTAATATTGAAATTGGGTCAAGAGTTTGGGTTTTTTTTTTTTTCATTACGAAAAGTTTTTTTTTTTGGGTATAGGAAGTGGCTGCCCAAGAATTAAAAGTAGTTGACTTTAGGTTGTTATTCAATACTTAGTCCATTTTTTCTTTTTTTTTTCTGTTAATTATGTTTAGATTAGAAACAAAAGTATTAGTTGCAATAATTGTGGGCATTAGGCTTGATTCAAAATATCAGGTGCATAAGAAAATAATGATTTGGTAGAATACGTTATTAGTTTATTACATGATGTAGGTACTTGATTTATTCATCATTGATAATATAAGACTGGTTTTTCCTTCTCTAGAATAACATGCTTATTTAAACCAATAAACTAAATTAATTTTAGATAAACTAAGTCAAATATATCGACAATATGTCCCCCTTGACAACAATTTGATTAAGAAAAAAAATATTTTCTTAAGTGACCACTCAATTTCTAATATTATCCTTTACATTAATTTATTTATAATTTCTAGCAACTAGTTTTTAGTAATAAATTGTTTTAGATTCACTTCCTTTTTTTTCTAAACCATGTGTTTTGAATAAAGAGTGCATGCGACATAAAAATTTTTTAAATCTCAAATTTTATAATTTCTAAATATATTTCAATATTAAATAAATCTTTCTTTGGTTATTGTATTAAGCTTGTATTATAACAAGTGCCTCACACACGAAGACTTGATAATTTCCGAAACTCCTGACAATATTTTCTTAAATTAAATAAAAAGAATTATGTTCACATACTTTTTGTTTGGTTATTAAAGAGCCCCTTGTTTTAGGTGAATGACTTAATAATCCCTCTCTTCTCCAAATTCTGAAAAAAAAAAAATCAAGCTTAATTCTTTTTATAACCCATGTCACATCTATATCCCAAAATACAGCTACTAATTATAATTGTTAGCTAAGTTATTAACAAATCCCAAAATAAAATTAGAGCTTTTTTTATCTGTTGAGAAAAATGCTATATAAATCTGCTTTCTTTTTCAAAAAAAAAAAAAAAAAACTAACTGAATGTTTTAACATCTATATTTTAAAAAGAAATATTCTTTTTATGGATCCTTCTATATTACCCTTCCTGGAAATCAAGTTGAAATCAAAATTAAAGCATGTAGATAAGTGCAGTAAGAGAAGAACTTCAAAAATATAATACAACATTAAAGAGAGTATGGACCACCAATAGTAAGCTACAAATCCAACCGAAAAAGACATGACGGAACATGGAGCACAATGATAACAAAGAAAGCAGTATTATCTGTTAAAGATGCATTGCACCACCCATTATGACAGCAGAAAGTGAAATTAAATGAGTACAATTAAGCCTCATAGATTGCATGGTAGCCAAATATATGGGAGCAAGTGCATGAACTTATCAGACATACTATACATCCCAAAAAGAACAATCCTTTGACAACACAAATAGTTTATTGCATATATATTTCATCATCATCACTAATATACTTAAAAAAAAGCATTTTAACATTCCAAATGCAGTTACTGAATCCTTTGTTTTTCTTTTTTTCCTTCTTGTTTATCGATCGTTGCTTGCAGTCTATGTGGTAGAAATAAATTAATGTGGCGTGGGAGACATAAAATTTCAGATTTAACAGCCACTACAGCCACTAGATGATGGGGGTTCTGAATTTGCAGTCCTCATGTTCATCTTTCAAATTCAGGAACATTGAGGCTTCAGATGTGTTTCTACTTATATATCTGTCAACTACAACTTCTTCACACATTCCGTGTTTACCCTAAAGAATAGAGTAGTAAGTTGGTTGCTCTCTCACCTCTTAATTTTTCTACTCACCTTAGGACAATAAGTAGTCATGTACACCTTATTAGAAAGCCTGATTTGATGCATCTTTAAAACAAATACTACCATGATTTGTTTCTACTTTATCTTAGATTTTAAGTTACATAGAACACAGATTAAGAAATGTGATTAAAACTATTTGTAATCTTTAATATGTTATTTATATCTCTTAATTATTATCCAACATTTTTCACATATTATCATTTCTCTGTTTCTATAAGGATATATAATGATCCAAGGTTCAAATTATTGTCATTTAGAGTGTTTTGGAAATTATAAAGTCTGGACAAACAAACACGTTCATAGACAACCATGTTGGAGAGGCCCTGGAAAAAGAAAACAAATGGTATATTCCTGGTTCTTACTAAGCATTTGTCTGTATTTCTTCAACATCTTATCTCCAAAAATCAAGGTAAGAACAATAAAATTTTGTAGTTTCATAATGTACTTCAATATTACATAAGATTATTGATCTGGCTTAATTTGGTGAAACAAAGGTAAACGGGGGAATTGAAGAAATGCCACAAGTTTCATCATTTATCAACCAAAAGTGCTTTTCCATCAAAAAATCATTCAGAGCAATATATTGTGTCAGTGGATGAAGCATGTACTTTAATGGCATTAATTACTCTGAGTAATATTCTCCATCTACATATATGTTCCTTCTCCCTCGAACCTAGAGGTTACTTGTTTAATATGAGTTACTTTGGGATTACCATTCCCTAGTCTATTCCATACATATTTTTCTTTCCAGATATTTTCTATATGCAAACCTCTATCGTTTAGGTCAAATTTAGGATCTTCAACAAGACCATAAACAAACATATATAATTTAGTTCATATACAAAACCAAAGTTTATCATTAAGATTTTATTGTTATTCTAATAAATACCAAATTTCACTAAGCTAAACAAAACAATACTAGAATGTGGATCCCCATTACAATTATATATCACATTTCTAGGCTTCCTCAGGTAATAAAGAAGTGCATGCTTCGCAACACAGTGCAACATTCAAAATTGATAAAGTTGTCTTCACCAATTCTTTCATGCAGACTCTGATCTTTCATTAAGTAAATTTTATTATCACCAAAACTCACTCTTACTGAAGGTTATCCACTTGATAAAAGCTCCACTGCCTTTGCATGTCACAGGACATGGAGTTACAACTCTCTTCAAAGCTAGAAAAGGAGATGCTTTCCTCTACTGTTACGGAATTGTCCTCATTTCCAATAGGGTTTGGGTCCATGAAGGTATTGGTATTTCCATAATACTGTGTTGAAGTATTGGTGTTCAATTTAGGAAGAAATTGTGAAGCCGAGTTGGAATTCTCCGTCTGGAACCAACTCTGAAGATATTGGGGAAAAGTGGTAGATTTTCCAAAGTATTTCTCATTAGGGTTTTCAGTGGCAGAGACATTGAGATAGATCTGACCTGCCTGTTCCCTGAGATGAACTAGTTGTGCTTGTAAATTCACCACCTACAAAGATCAAAGCAAAAAGTGGATATATTAGTTAACAAGTATAAGCACAAATCAGCTAGGGTTTTCAAAAAAGTAAGATTATGCTTATGAGAAGGAAATAAACCTGTTGTTGGAGTGCAAAAATATGAGCAACACAGCCATAAATTGGATCTTGAAGTCTAGCTTGAGCTTCATAAGAGATAGTGACAGCAGCTTCACAACGGTCACTCACAGGAAGGTGAGCAAGGAGCTTTGAGACATTGCTTGCGCCAAAGACCTTATGAATGGCTGCAAAATGGGTGGCACCCTGTTCATGGCAAAAGTAAGGAGCAAAAACACAACCTTTCACACACTTCCTTCTCAAGAATTTGCAGGCTCCACATGGAGAACCAGTCATGTTGGTTTTTTGGTTGGGGGGTTTGTGGTCTTTTAAGATTTTGGGCTGTTTCTGGGTTTCTTAAGCCTTGTGCAAATCATAATCACTTATCACCATCTTTATATACACTGCAGCAAGAGGAGATGGTGGATTAGAGGAAGGAATATTTAATTACACTAGGTCCCCTTAATGGCCTACACTGTTCAATATTTTTTTCCCGTATAAAACACTTTCATCCCCCTCTACCGAAAATTTTTTATTTGTCAGAAAATGAGATTCCATTTCAACATCCTTATACGACAAAAGAGGTAGCATTAACCAACCCCATTTTGTATGATGATTTGATCTATGCGCTCTTGTCCTTTCTTTTCTGAATAACATGTATGCTACCTTGTGTATGCGATAATAATAGCCGCAAGTACATTCATTGGACTACTTATTTATATACCAATCGATGAGTTATTTAATAGTTCTTTACTCACCAAGAACTCAATTTTTACAACCTTAGAAATGAGTGCTACTAACTTATTAGTCATTCATGCAGTTGCTGCTATGATTTCTCTTGACCAAATACATTTCATTTAAACTTGGAAGCAAGAGTTATCTTATCTTCCATCTGCGACAAAAAAAAGAGTGCCCAACTGTTACCCACACATCGGTTCATTGCCACGTTTCTTAATCAATTGTTTATATGTCACATATATGCATGATTGGAGTAATTAACAAAAAGATGGCACTATGAGGACTCCTATATCTACATTGTGATATGAGCCAGTGTCTCTGATCCTTGTGAATACACACGTATTAGTGATTATTTACAGGAATCTTCTGCTATATAGAAAAACTCTTATCTTCCTAACTGTCAAATCTCATGAAAACAACTGTTGTCATACTCCGGATGCAAATACAGACATTAGAACTAAGACAGTTTCAGATGAGATTTGTTCTAGCTAGATAAGGTAAATGATAGATACGTGGCCAAGGGTGATATAGAACTAAGTTTGACCAAGTTCAGTCTGTTAGAAGGGCGTAGTTTTAATCTTGTATTTATGTAATATTATACAGTAGAAATTGATATGTTATGGATAAAAAATGAAACTAAGACTGATATTTGGTACATATGTCTACATGTGGCACATTTCCTTATAAACCTAAGTTCAAAAACCGGAGAAAGAATGAATATTTTTGGTCCATGGGGAAGAATGACCACTTAACTTTAAAATCAATTTATTAATTTTGTAAATGGTTACCTCAACACACATAGTCAAGTCAATCATTTATAAGGGCGGCATAAATTACCACGGTACTTATATTTACAAATATTTAAAATAAAGAAGAAAATTAATTGGGATTAACAAGAACTTATGATTATATATTCCATTAGAGTTTAAACAAATAACTTTCCTAGCTCACACTGTCAAAGTTGAGTAATTCGGAGACAAGTTGCCTCTTCGAGGGGCTCTCTAATACGTTAATGGGGATTGGTATTAAACATGTTAAAAAAATAATGATAAAAATTATTCTTCTGGTGGATTTTTGTCATGGGAATATCATTGTCCTACAAGGTAATCAAGATGTAAATCAGGTCAGAAAAAAAAAAAAAAAAAAAAAAAAAAAAAAAAAAAAAAAAAAAAAAAAAAAAAAAAAAAAAAAAAACAGATTCTAACATTGAATGAAACAAAAGGGTTGTGACACTAGTTGAGCATATATAGAAGCTAATCACGACAGAGGGAGGACCGAGAAGATGTGATGTGTTTGCCCTTTCCAGACTTGAATTTGTTTAAGTGTTGGAAGTCATGGTTTGTCGATGAAGACCGTATAAATAATTAGTTATTATTATACTATCAAATGTTGTACGTGTACTCTCCCAAACCTTTGAAATGAAACACTCTCTTGTGTCGAGTATAGGCACCAACATGTAGGACCATCCCAAATGTGCAATGGGCCCCTCCTTCAATACTAGCTAATAATGACATCCTAACAAAAAGTTGCAAAATAAAGTAAATTAATCAAATAACTGTTAAGAAACATACCACTTGTGGTTATATTCAAGGGATTTTATTTCGTGTAAAATAGGTCAGAAGAAAATTATTATTGCTTACTCTGAGGTTACTTGTGCTATCTCTACTCAATGACACCAATAATTTTCATGACTACATATCCACTAGGAAAATTCGACTATAAGTAGGACCTCAGTTTTGTATCCAGCTTACATGATCAACTCTTTTTTATTATGTTTAGTGTCTTGGCTTTGAGCAAATGATAGGACGATCTATAATGCAAAATGTCTGAAGTTTTAGGAGTATTAGACACACTTACAAGAGTTGAAACATCCTACATGTTTTCTTTAATTTGTTCTTTGTTCATTAAAAAAAAAGTTAGAAAATTTCAAAATCTTCGCAGACTTTATTGAGTTATACTTCTTGATCATATTTTGAAAGAGAACAAAATTATGTTGATTTTTTTCTCTAGGAAAGAAAGGTGCATCAAAGGGGTCTGGGTTCTTATATTGAACTTCACTCACTTTAGCCATTCTTCTCACCCTTCAAGTTGATTCAATGAGTGTCCACTTTCTCATACTTAGTTTTCCCTCCCTCTTTTTTAGCTTTTATTGTAATTAAGATGTTTAGCCCCTTGATGAAACTTCAAAATATTTTCCTAAACTCCAATCTTTGGGGTCGGTTATGACACAAACAAATCAAAAATAAATGACTAATTATTTCATCTATCATCTCACAAAAAAACACATTCTTACGTGTTTTCTAGGGTATCCTTAGATGATACCTTGTTTTGTATTTCTTTTTAAGCTAGAAGAAGAACAGATGATAGCGATTTTATTTTTCAACAACTCTTAAATAACTCCTCCTCTTCTTCTAGAACACACCATCATAATTGTAATGTGACAGGGAGAATATGAGATTTGTATAATGTGTAGACAGAAATTACAACGGTACAACATTTCTCACCAAAATAAAGTTTAGGATTGTGTCTAGTTTATAACTATTATTTGAAGTATATCATAGAAATAAAATAATCTTTAAAAATTATAAGGGAGATGCAGAGGAGATTTTTAGTTTAACTACGTGCACATGAATAACATATAAGTACTCAGATAAATTTATAAATTTTTCCTATTCAGACGGGTATCTAAATCGAAAGCTATTTATTAAGTCTATTAGGTGATTTCAGAAAAAGGTTATCAAAACTGTGACCAAAGGACAAGGTCTTATTTGCTGTAGTGTCTGCAATATGCGTACATATATGAATATATAACCCAGGAGGTAGAGTCTAGTATATAGCCAGGTCAAGATGGAAGGCAAAAGCTAGAGGAGTGCATTACACATGTATGCCAAGTAGATGCAGTGATCGAGCAATAGAAACACCAGGGATTGCAGCTGCCACACTATTTCACATTTTAAACATCTGGGAATTCAAAATTCAAATAAGCTATGGCAGATGGCTAACGTTAAAGATGCAAAAACAAAATCACAAGCATGAAAAGTGGTTTAAGGTCTGCAGAGACACAGGGAAAGTATCAGGGTGGAAGAATCTGTGAGAAGTAGTTTTGGATTGAACGTTGGTTAAGATAACACAGTTAACGGAGTGGATAAGTTTTCCAGAGTGAACAGGTTGTCATTGCTGGTGCTAAGCTATTTATTGGGTCCTGGAGCCTATTAGGCACTAAAACCATAGCATAGCCTTCACTTTTAGAGCTGCTCATATTTCCAAAACTTAAAATTCTAGAAGGATTCAAACACTCCAAATTCTTTACCGTGTTTATTTATTTTTTTATTATCAATAAAAAATGGTACAAACAAATAATTGTTTTTTAACCTTTAAGAAGGAATTAACAAAAATACTTAAAAAAGAGTACTTCAACCCTATTATAAAAAAAAAAAGAAAATGGGACATTAAAATTTTCTTCTCAAGTCTCTCAACACTAAGCTCCACACAAACAAAAGAAGCTTACGAGCTGTTAAAATATGAAAACAAAGTAACAACTCAAAATACTCAAATAATAAGGAGAATAAGTTAATATCAAAGAAACAGAAAATAAAAACTACAATAAGTGAATGGCTTTCACCCTGTCAATGGAGCAACAATATGTGGGTACTTTTTCACTCCAATCCTTCATCCTCTCCAACCAATGTCTTCAATCTAATCACCTTCAGGGTAGAGACCTACACCACACATACAAATAAACCTAAAGTCCCCCTCTCACCTTCCCCCTCCCAACAAAACACAAATTCTAACACATTCTGTCTAAATAACCTCTCTTAAGCAATCTATAGGATGTAAACAACATTCCACAAAGGATCCCCGTAATTTCAATCCACAAAATTTTGTCCAAGACCAAGTATGCAACTGTGCTACTGTAAATATCTCTTTCTCATCCACCTGACCACCCTCAAAGATAACCTTATTCCTATAGGTCCAGATTGTCTTAGTTATTGTCAACCACATCCCTCTCCAAGCGCAATTAGCTTTTGTACTCAGGCCACTGAAAATCAGTAAATGTTAAACAGTTTCCACCTCCTTATTACATAAAGGACAAATGTTAAAGGAAACAAAACCCATCTCCTCTCAAGATTGACTTTAAAAGGCAATCTATCTAGCAATACCCTCCATCCAAACACCTTCCCTGTTTCCGACACATTAAGACTCCAAATCTTACTAAAATAATCATTTCTCGAAATATCCGGTAACTCCTTTAATTAGAGCCTAGTACCTAGATTGGCTTGTGTAGGCATTTACACTCCCATCAACCCAGCACCTCTTAGTATCAGATAAATGATGCAGCTAAAATATAGAGATGAAAAGGAAAAGAAATTTATATCAGATATGGAAAGAACTCAATAACTTTCTTTGAGAATTACAACTTCTCTTTATTTCAAGGAGATAACAATAACACACTCTCTTGACAAAAGGAGAACACATTTCTCTCTTGATATATAGGAGAAAAACTACTCAAAGAAACTCTTATATGACTAAATGACTTGATGATAGAATGAATTGAGAAAACTCAATTTATAAGTGAGTCTCTCTTATGTAAACCATTCATAACATGAGAGGTGATTAATTCTTATCTCCTCCATCATTAAAATTTATGGCTATTATCAAGGAGTGTTTTACTCTTCATCTTGTATTTAAAAAATTAGCTTTTACTAATTTTACATTCAATGCGAAGAAACTACATACCTGGTGAGGCTTGAGCTTTTTGATGACTATGACAGCAGCAAGGACATTGGTCGCGGTTGGCGATAGATGACGGTAAATTTCAGAATTCTATGATGAGATCGTGTAATCGGATTCCAAATTGCAAATTACTGTGACAGAAGATTTTGAAGAAAGAAG
>Ga0209700_101008_pt1 | contig 57033 bp, 22 predicted proteins | sample SiratroredBW_FD_187528 | JGI IMG/M metagenome (GOLD analysis project Ga0209700, IMG submission 187528) | Root nodule microbial communities of legume samples collected from California, USA - Siratro red BW (SPAdes) (version 2) | ecosystem: Host-associated > Plants > Roots > Nodule | place: USA...
AATGGTCCTCTGCTGTAATTAGAATGACAAATTTAATGTTCTAATCGACCATATTTGGAACATCCAATAATGAAAAATAAGTATAGCCTTTCCCGGAGGGAGAGGCCTTTGTAAGGATGGGTAATCCTTGATTATCTGCATGTGATTGAAGCAAAAGTCACGTTAGAGAAGCAAATTGGAAATGTTGTTTACATTCCACTAATGTCCATGTCTCCATCCAATTTTCGTGACCATTCAAATTACTTTGACACATGACCATCAACAGCTCCAGGGAAATCACCAGCACATGTTCGAATATACTTACCCAGGCCAGTGTTTTTTTTTTTATTAATTAGTTATGATAAAAAAAAGAAACAGGGATTGAAAATTTTGATACATGATAAGGATAGTAAAATAGAAGCATGCTAATAGGTAGTATATCAGTACTAACCAAAATATTTCCTCCCTTATTTTCTAGGGGGGAATTTACTGATCTCTTAGTTAAGTTGTAAGTCTTTATTTTCTAGTTTTTCATTTCATTTTTCTTAGCCAAAATCTTCAAACAAGCAAATGACATTACATAGGAAAAACTAAAATATTATTCCGAAACAGTGATACAAGTAACAAGCTAGATCCATGTAAAACAGTTAGTTTCAGAAGTACTTGAAATTGTTCATCCTGCTATAAAAGCAAAAGGCATTATAAAATCACCAGCTGCACCTCCTTGAACCACTAGCTTGCTGCTCCATTTCAATTATCTAACTTGCTTCTGCAAGTGCTTTAGATATCTTCAATGATTTAAGCTCATCTATTAACTGAGTCAAGTTGTTGTAAGAGTGTCCACCCTCCTCTATAGTCCTCTTGGCAGCATCACTAAGTTTTCTTGCTCTCTTCCTCATTTCTTTGCTCTCTTGGCTACTTCCCATCAAAAGCTCCACAACCTTCACTATCTCTTCCCTTCCCACCACTGCATCCTCTCCCAGGCTTATCCAGAACTTGTTTTCTATAGCCCCCACTGGGACTCCAATCTTCAACACATCAACTAACAGCTTCTCATTGTAGAATTGCTCTGCAAACATTGGCCATGTGATCATTGGCAATCCAGAACTCACACTTTCAAGAATGGAATTCCAACCACAGTGAGTCACCGTTCCTCCTATGGCAGGGTGGTCCAATATCAGCAGCTGTGGTGCCCAGTTCCATATGATAAAACCCTTCTTCTTTTCTTTCATCTTCTTCTCAAACTCTTGTAGGAAACTGTCTTCATTCTCACTTCCATCCTTTTTCCTGACAACCCAGATGAAACTATGACCAGAATGTTCAAGCCCGTGAGCCAGTTCAACAAGTTGAGCCTGAGGGAGCCTGGTGAGGCTTCCAAAATTTACATAAATTACAGTTTCATTCTGCTCAGTGTTAAGCCAGGTTAGCCACTCTGGTTCTTCTGGAAGCTCCTCCTTGTGTCCCCTATTAGCCTTTTGTCCATCGTCCTTGTTAACCCGCGAAGAAACTGGTCCAATACTCCAAGATTTGGTCCCCAATGTACTCTGATGAAGTTGCTCATAAACGCTTTCAAGTTCATGAAAACTATTATACAGTGCTCCATAGCTTTTAGTCTCCGATTCAAACATTGCAACAAAATAGCCTGCGGTTTCATTCTCAGTCCTTTCCCATTCCGCTACCTGCGGTGGCGTCATCTCTATTCTTTGAGGTAAACCAGGAATTGTAAACTTGTGGGTATCAGAGACTAAGCTTTCATGAGGTCTATGTTTCCTGATAGAATGACTAACACAGTTGGAGAAGTAGCTTGAGCCGTAAAAGAAAAGCCTTGGAATGCCTAGTTTTGCAGCAGACTCCACTGTCCAAGGATAGCAAATATCAGTCACTATGCAATCTGGTTGCAGGTCTCGAAACAGAAGCTCAATTTGATCTTTAAGCATTGATATTCCATCACTGATTTGACCCAACATTTCTGGGGTAGTGCTATCTCTAATGTTTTCAACCCCATCAGGGAGACCAACTTGGTCCGCAGGGAATGGAATCACATGAGTTCTGATGTGGTATCCACAACTGAAGTCACCGTCAATGGCCTTTTGGAATGTTAAAGCATTGGCTTGGGTAGCGATGATGGTAACGCTAACACCATGTTTGGCAAATAGTCTGGCAGTGTCTACCATCGGGATCATATGGCCAGGTGTTGGATATGGAAGAAAAAGCACATTGAGTTGGTGGTGCGATTGAGCTTTCATTGCTTTTGCAATTTATGAGGTTCTATTCCTCAGGCGTAGATGCTGCTTTAAAGAAATAAAGCTTGGAGATTAGTTTGTATGATACTGAGAGAAAGAATTTCAAGCCTGTATCAAAATTTAAATACGAGGAACCAAAAGATAGTAGAAGTATACCTATACTAGAAGTATACCTATATATTAAGATAGTTCGATAACACAAGTTAACTTTAAACTTAATTCAATTTTACAAAATTTATTACTAATTTGTATCTAATTTGTATCTAGTTATAAACTATTGAAAGGTGGACGTAAGATCTTCGATAACTTTGAAAATTGTCTATCTTTTCCCCAAATGGAGGATGGCGTGTGTTGTTTATCTCTCAGTGAAGACTTAAACAAAGCCAAGGCATCTCTTTCACCCTTTCTCAAACGTGTCTTGTTTTATGTGATCATTTGGCAAGGACAAGTAGCATTTTATGTTTGTCTTGTGTGTTGTTTGTTTGATCAGTTTGCCTGCTCTTTCTTTCTCCCTTGTTCTTGACTTATGCATACTATAGTTTCTGCTTGTTCGGCTTTTGTGGGATCAGTTATTTTTAACTGTGGTTCGGTTCTTGTCTCCTCACAACTCAAGGAAGCAGAAACTATAAAACTGTAGAAAGGTCGCTGTTTACTTCTTGTTTATGGCACTTTAGCATGTTTGAAACAGCAAACTTTGAGACGTAATCATTTCTTAAGATTTATTAAAATCACTGAAATAGAAAAAGTCAGAATCATTTCTTTAGTGGTAATCCCTGTAGCATGGTCATATTTATGATAAACCATTATGTAAAACAAATTATAAGAATGTTTGAGGAACATTATGCAAACTGACAAATTTGTCAAGAGCTTCAAATGGTATCAAAAGGCATATCATAGCAAGCATTCTGAGGAGTTTAGAATAAGCTTAGAAAGGATGTCAAGTCTCATAATATTAACTGAAACCTCATCAGAATGATTATTTAATTATATGTTGTTGTGTTCAATTACTTCATTTTGTTGTGATACTCAGTGTTATCTAACTCTATTACATTACCTTTTATTTTGTCTTCTTTAAAAGTAATAAAATCTTTTAGATTGAACACTTATATTTGGGTTCCTTTATTGAATCCTTTAATGTTTTTAAATATTTTATTACTTGATGGTTTTATTTCCTTGTTACTTGGGTTACTTATATAAAAGCTAAAAGTGAGGTTTGGATATTTTCAAAGTTTTTTTATCTTAAATCAATTTTCTAGTAAAATTTAATTTTTTTTCATGAGTACACGCTCAAAATTTTCCAAGAATTTAACAAAGTTTTCAAAAAGCTTTGTGATTTGTACTAATTTTGAGTGTTTTTATACAGAAGAATACTTAAATACTCTTATGAGTTTAAGTGTTCTTTAAGATAGTAATTAATCTCAAATTGAGAGTTTTTTTTTATCTAAATTTAGGTTTTGAGTACTGAGTTACACGAAATCATTTGATCTCATTTATTGTGAAATTTTAGGAAGTATAAAAGAATGAAGAAAATAAGAGATTGGAAGATTATGAAAAAAACAAATAAAAAGTTTAAAATAAAAAAAGCCCAAACAAAAACTCACTTAACCTAGACCCAAAAACAAGTTTAAAAGGGCGAATTTAGAGTTTCTGAAAACATCAAGACCTAGAGGACAGAGGCATACAGCTGGAATCAAGATTCTCTTCTTCTCCTGCAATCTTCCTTTTCTTGATTTGTAATGACTACCATGGGTAGCTAAATTCTTCATCTTTGGGGGTTGAATGTAATCTTTTGAACTCATTCGTATTTTGGTGATTTTTATATATAATATTCAGTTTCTACTCAATTGGTATTTTCATCTTATGCTTAATGCTTAATGTTATATTTTATCTGATCAATAGAGTCTTGATTTTGATTCTTAAATTTAACTGGGAAGTACTTTTGAGTTTCTGACCTAGATGAAAATACTCAATATATTGGAATACTAGGGATAGATTTTAGTGTATTGATTGCTTATAACATCTGTTCTTAATGCTGTGTAATTTACTAAATAGTTGAAGGCTTAGGAAAGTATCTTATGAATTTTATATTAGAGGGATTGGTGTGAAGAATTTTTATATTTGCATCAATAGTGAGTAGTTATGTTTTTATCAAATCCGAGGAGTCCTTCTAGATCTTGCAAACTTCTTTTTATAATTGCTATTTATTCTTTAATCGTCTTTATTGTGTATTAATTTAAATTATAATCAAATTGAAACTTTTTATTTGCTTTTTTATAGTGAGTGGTGAATTTGAGATTTAATAGCAAAATTGTTCTATGTGGATCGACATCCTTACTTTACACATCTATATTACTTTTGACTCGGTATACTTGTCGAAAAAAGTCAATAAGTTTTTGTTTTTAAATTTTAGAATATAGCTCATTGAGTATTGTGAATAATTTTCTTTATTTTTCTTTTGTTCTTATTTATTTAAAAAAAATTATAAATTATGTTGTGTTAATCCTTGCTTGAGTTGTCTTTGATTTATCATATGGAGAGGACATGTCTTTAATTAATATTGTACTTTATTATCAAATCTACAAAATATGAATAAGGAAGATAGATGAATTTCAATCCAGAATCCTTCTAGATCATATAAACTCCTTTTTTTACAATGACTATTTATTCTTTAATTGTCTTTATTGTTTATTAATTCAAATTATAATCAAACCATCTTGATAGTCTTAGTTATTTAGTTAGTGAGTTGTGAATTTGAGATTTAATAAAATAAATGTTTTTTAAATTTATATTACTTTACTCCGTATCGAAAAAGGTCAATACTTTGGAATTTGATTTTGCATAACAAAACTCTTATTTTCCTCTTCTATTAAAGACATGCAACAAAGTCATTGATAAATGAAAATGATTGTAATTGTTAGGTTCCTCTTTTAGAATGCTGTCATTTATTTATTTATTTTAGTAACTTAGAGTAATGCTCTCTGATTTTTTGAAGTTAATTATTTTAGATCCCTTGTACATTCTTCCATCGTCTGCATTCTGGTTCATAGCGTTCACTGGTTGCTCATTCTCGTTGAAGCTTGAAGTGCACAAGTGTCTTCACCATTCACATCTTGTCAACTGAGCGCATTGAAGTTGTTGGTGTGTCATTCACTTGATGACATTCACGTCGGGTTATTCTCGTCTTTACTCTTCACGTCTTTTAGAAGTACGTACACATTTGCATTTAACTTTAAACTCTTGTTTGAAACACTTTCTTTATCGTTGGAATGCCGTATATTCCCAAATTCTATGGCGCAAATGACATGGAAAAAGTACTTTGAATATATTTGATGAAGATAAAATATCCCTTTGGCATGTAAAAACTTTGAGGACAATGTCATGTATTGATGACATGCATGTTTCCATTTTCCTTAGCTAAAATCAACACAATATGCCAATGACAGTGGAAAAAACAACACTTAAATTAGCAGCACAACGAAACAAGCTACCTAGCTGAAACTCTACTCGTCCAATATCATTAGTTTCACAAGTACTTAGAAGTAGTTCATTATTCATCGTGTTAGAAGGCTTCAGAAAATCACCATATGCGCATCCTAGAGCCACTAGATTGCTGCTCCATTTCAATTTCTAACTTGCTTCTGCAAGTGCTTTAGATATCTTCAATGATTTAAGCTCCTCTATCAACTGAATCAAGTTGTTGTAAGAGTCTCCACCCTTCTTTATAGTCTTCTTGGAAGCATCACTCAGTTTTCTTGCTCTCATCCTCAATTTTCTGCCCTCTTCTTTCTCCATCAACTCCACCACAGCCTTGGCAATCTCCTCCCTTCCCACCACATCATCCTTGTCTTTGAATGCCCAAAACTCGTTTTCTTTAGCTCCCACTGGAACTCCAATCTTCAACACATCAACTAGCAACTTCTCATTGTAAAATTGCTCTGCAAACATAGGCCATGTGATCATTGGCAATCCAGCATTCAAGCTTTCAAGAACGGAATTCCAACCACAGTGAGTCACAATGCCTCCTATGGCAGGGTGATCCAATATCAGCTGCTGTGGTGCCCAGTTCCATATGATAAAAACCTTCCTGCTTTCTTTCATCTTATCCTCAAACTCTTGCAGGAAACTGTCTTCATTCTCACTTCCAACCTTTTTCCTGATGACCCAGATGAAACTATGACCAGAATTTTCAAGCCCATAAGCCAGTTCAACAAGTTGAGCCTGAGGGAGCCTGGTGAGGCTTCCAAAATTTACATAAATCACAGATTCATTCTGCTGAGTGTTAAGCCAGGTTAGCCACTCTGGTTCTTCTGAAAGGTCCTCCTTGTGTTCCCTCTTCACCTTTTGTCCATCCTCCTTGTTAACCCAGGCTGAAACTGGTCCAATACTCCAAGATTTGACCCCCACTATACTCCTATGAAGTTGCTCATACTCACTTTCAAGTTCATGAAAACTATTATAGAGTGCTCCATAGCTTCTGCTCTCTGATGCAAACATTTCCCCAAAATAGTCCGTGACTTCATTCGGAACCCTTTCCCACTTTGCTAGCTGCAGAGGGGTCATCTCTATTCTATGAGGAAAACCAGGAATTGTAAACTTGTCGGTGTCGGACACTAACCTCTGGGGCCTGTGCCTCCGCACAGAATGAGCAGCACAGTCGGATAAGTAGCTTGAGCTGTAAAAGAAGATTCTTGGAATACCCAGTTTTGCTGCGGCTTCCACTGTCCAAGGATAAAGCATATCACTCACTATGCAATCTGGATACAGATCTTGAAACAGAACCTCAATATGACTTTTGAGCATTGACATTCCTTGTGAGATTCGACGCAATATTTGTAGGGAAGTGGCATCTTTCACGTTTTCAACTCCTTCAGGGAGACCTACTTGGGCTGCAGGGAATGGAACCAGTTGGATTCTGATATGGTATCCAAGGCTGAAGTCACTGTCTATGAGCTTTTGGAAAGGCAAAGCATTAGCAGGGGTAGCTATAATGGTAACATTAACACCATGCCTGGCAAATAACCTTGCTGTGTCTATCATGGGGTTCATATGGCCAGGAGTTGGAAATGGAAGAAAAGTGACACTCAATTGTTGGTGGGGTTGAGATTCCATTGCTTTGGCAATCTATGATACACAGAGAATGGTTTTCAAGACCAAGGAAGAACTAAACCAGAAATAAAACACCAGAGAAACCTTCATCATCTGCAATCATGATGTAGACTTATAAAAGCTTAAAGATGTGATCATCTGCAATCATGATGTAGACTTATAAAAGCTTAAAGATGTGACAGAAGTACTTGATAGGAAGAAAAAGATTGCAGAAGCATACGTGGTCCAGAAAATTCCTTATAATTTCTCTTTCTTGCCACAGAAAAAATATGTAATAATATTAATATCATTAATTGTAAAAGAGGTGGTTTTATATTATGAATTATCAAAATATTAATGTCAAAATAAACATCTAGTTGACAAATTTATTCTAATGATGTAATAATATATATGAAAATTCAATTCAGAAACTATAATTATGATATTAATATTTATATTTAACCTTGTTGGAAAAGTATAATTCTGTTTCAAAAACCGTAAGCAAATACACGTGTAGTTAACAGTTTGTCTTTTTAATTGTTTTATTTTTATCTTATAGTCATTTTAATGTACTAGTTGTAACATTATATGTTATTAAAATCTATCTGTATATAACTGTTTGAATACAAGTGAAGTACGTGTGAAATGTAAACAGTAAGAATTTGATTATGAAATAATAAAATTAAGGCATTTTAATTTTATTTTTTTTGTAAGTTATCTATATTTAGAGTTTTCAATATAAACCTTTTCATTTGCTTAAAAATGTTAATAAAGAAAAACATTTGGAACAATAATTGTGTAACGGGATTCTAATTAACGATTTTAATTGAACTAATTTTGTTTATACTTTTATTTTTTTGATTATGTTTTGATTTTTTTTTTCACTTTAGATCAGTTTCCATTTTAAACACCCTAACTTCAATCATTAGATTAGGTTGAATTTATTTTGGTGTTAATATCAAATTAATGAATCCGATCCAACTCTCATACATATTTATATTAATAAAATAATATATTAATGTTGTTTGGGATAGGTATTATGTTCTTGGGACACGTATTTCTTTTTATAATATTGAATTTATATGGTTGGACTTATTTTGCAATAACTTTTTGTTTTTTATTTTTGGATTTTTTTTCAATTCTTTTAAAATATTATATATTGAATTAAGTTTAAATGAGAGTTTAAAAAACAATCATAATTTAACTTAATTATTTTTTTTATAAAATTGAATCTTAAATTAGACTAGAATGACTTATTTAAATAACTTACGCATTTGTTGTTAGAAAATGTAGTTATGATAAGTAAGATAGAGTAAAAATAGGATAGAGTAAAAAGACGGAGAGCGAGGAGAGATAATGTTGAAAAACAAAAAGTTATTCAATAGACTTTTTAATGAGTAAATTGGATATCCATTCAAGAAAAAAAAAATGTGAATGAGTGCATTCAATAAAATTTATTAAATAGATCAACAATGAATTAGAAAATTTGAATAATTTTTTAATAAATAAAAATGTATCTTTAAATAATTAAATATTTAAAAAAAAAATTGTGAAGTCAATGAACATCCATCAATCTACTCTTTAACATGACAAATTAAGACTTTCAATTCCTTCCAATCAAACCCAACTTACTTTTTGTCTAGAAAATTTAAATGAATGAGTCAGATGGATTCATTGTGTTATCTCCATACATATGATTTAATTATCTTTCTCTTACTATTTATTTATTTTTTCAATTTGGTATTAGTTTTTAAATTTAAAAATATAACAATGTGAACTTTTCAACGAAGAATATCTTCCTATTTTTAAAAATATAACAATGCTATGTTTTTATTATAACTTGCGTTTCTAAAAAGTGAGAACATTGTGTTTTTAGAAATTAACGGACCTAATTGAGCATATTTTGAAAACAAATTTAATAAACTAAATTAATAAAACGGTTAAAAAGAAAGTAATTAAGTCTAAAATAACCTATTAAATCAATGTTTAGATTGAAATATACAAATTTAGCTTTCCGTTAAATAAATAAATATATATATATATATATATATATATATATATTAAAAAATCTAAATTTTACTTTTACAAAATTCAATTTTCATATAAAATTTTAGTAAGTAAACAAATTAATAAGAGTAACCAAACATGTCATAAAACAGAATTTATTCCGTAAAGTAAGTTTGAAACATCTCAATCGAAAAACCAAACATAACTTTATTTATCATTATGCAGTTAGTCTGGTTGTAATAACAGTTTTCTGTATAGACACAGGCAAATAGCTGATACACAAAAGTAGCAAGCAATCTTCAATTGCTATTACAGCATCCTATTGGCAGCCAAACAGATGAGTATCACCTTTTAGGCTAAAATTGCTTTTCTGCTATTTTTTCTAACCATTGAGATGTAGTTTGTGATTAGGCTTCCTTTTGGCTTGCCGTTTTAATGGAAAAGCAGAACTGAAGGGCTTTTTGTTGGAATGTAAAAATCCTTGGCTCAAAGTTATTGGTATCAATGTTTTAACATCTTGTGCTTTCATTTAAATTTATTGTACTAGTGAAAAGAAAAACATGGTAATAGTTGGGATATGAGTTAGCTACAATAGTGCCGTTTTTTTCTTATCTCTTACTAAATCAAGTAACTTGTTTACACATTTTTTAGCTAAACGATAACAAATGATAAAAGGTATTTTAATTTTCATATTAAAAAGAAAAAAAAAATGAGAGCACGTTAGATTTTTGTTGTTGTGATGAATACATCTCTATTCTTATTTTTTTTATATAAAATATGGAGTATAATATATAATTTCACAATATACTTTTTAAATTCATCTCTTCACTTTTAACATACAAATCTATGTTAAAAAAAAACACCTATTATTTTTTGGTGTGTTCATGACACATAATAGATTCAATATAATACATTTACATTATAATTAGAAAAAAAAGTTATCTCGAAGGGTGTGCAATCGTGACGGCAGTGGTGTGTGTGGAGAAGTGTGTTGAAGGAAAGAAAGAAAGACAAACATAATTCACAAATGCTTCCTACAACAACCTATCTTGGTTGTTTTGAAGAATGGTGAAACCTTGTCTGATCAAGGTGTAATTTGACTGAAAATTTCTCACTCATATTTCTTCAATCTGAACGGTGAGATTTTTCACACTAGAGATTTGTAGAAGCATGCCAGGAATTTTGTGAAGAGCTCTTGTCCGCAAAAAATTCTTGTTACCGTTAGTCTTAGTTATTTCATAAATTCAACAATGAAATATTCTCCAATTGTTCTGGAATATTTACTAAAGTTTTATCACTCATAGTACTTCATTTTATATGGTTGAATTTAAGATCAGAGTTCTAGTTCATTTCCAGAAAATTCGTGAGCAGTAGCAATTTGTTTGGTGACAAAATTCTTGAACTCTTCCTTTTACATTTCAACTTCACTACAAGAAAAATTGAATTTACCCACGAATTATTACCCACGAATCTGTATCCGTAGGTAAATTCAACTTTATCCATTGATTATTACCTACGAATCTATATCCGTAGGTAAATTCAATATTACTTACGGATTATTACCCATGGATCTGTATCAATAGGTAAATTCAACATTACATACAGATTATTACCCACTGATTTGTATCCGTATGTAAATTCAACATAACATATGAAAATATTACCTAGAAAACTGTATTTTTAATAATATGACTTATATTTAAATTAATAATATTAATATTATTGTTATTATTTACATTAATATTATTAATATTATTATTAATTTTATAACTATTATGAGAATATTGTTCATATTTTAATATGTAATTAAAATAATAATAATTATTATTATTATTACTATTTTTCCCTTAAATATTATTATTTTTAAGATATTTTTGTTAGTATTATTATTAAAAGTACTAATATTATTATTTTTATTTTTGTTATTAATATTAATATTATTATTACATATTATTATTATCAATAGTAATAATATTATTAATATTATAATTAATAATATTCATATTATTTATGTTAATATTTTTATAATTAATATTTTAATATTACGCACAAACATAGATCCGTAGGTATTACTCACAGATATAGATCCTTAGATATTATATACGGATATAAGTCCGTAGGTATTAACCACAAACATAGATTCCTAGGTATTATTCACTGACATAGGTCCGTAGATATTATCCATGGATATAGGTCCGTAGATATTACGTACAAACTTATATTCATGGATAAAACTAATACTACTAGTAATATTAAATCTTGTTAATGATTTTCATATTAATTTATTAATAATAACAATAGAAAATGTGAATATGATTAACAATATTAATATTTTTATTGATATTACTATTATTATAATTAATATTAATAGTATTTTTAACATTTCTATTACTACTATTAATATTGATATTAAAATTTTATCACTATTATTAATATTATTATTAGTTTTATTTATATTATTATTGTTATTAGTATTATTAAAATTATTATCATTAATATTATATTTATCATTATTATTATTATTATTAATGTTAATATTAATAGTATTATTATTTTTATTATTATTTCTAATATTGTTAGTTATAATATTATTAAAATTATTATTATTATTATTATTATCAATACAATTTTTTTTTCAAATTATTCATGTTGTTTTTAATATTTTTAAAATTTTTAGATATTATTAATATTTATATTACAAAATATTATTAATGTTATTAATAACATTATTATTTGTTTTTATTAATATTATTATTATATATTTTTTAATATATGGAATATTTTTAGTACTTCTATTCATATTATTTGTATTTATATTAATAATATTTTTAATATTATTGATATTCTTATTAACATTATTTATATTTATATGAAAAATAGTTTTAGTATTATTAATATTTTTATTTATATTATGAATCTTATTAATATTATTTTTAAAGATATTTTAATATTATTATTGATATTATTGATATTTTTTTTAATATTATTATTGTTGTTTTTAATAAAAATAATATTAATAATAAGAATAAGAATAAGAATATTTTATTATTATTATTATTAATTTTATTAATAATATTAATAATCACAATCATAAGTATAATCATAATAAGAATAAATAATAATCATAATATTATCACTTAAATTGTGTGGCACAATGTCAAATATTTCTATTGAAAGGTTTCTCCCTCCTTAATGATTGGTGTTGGTTTATTCTTCCAATTTCAATTAATTATTGGTGTTGGTTTATTTTTTTGTTTTAGAATACATATTGATTTTTTAGTTGGTTGATTTCTTGATTGCGTGCTTCCATATTGTTATGATAACATATTTTTGCTGCCTGACTCCGTTAACTTGTATCAGAACCTCTCAATTTGGGATTTATAGTTTGATAAATAATAAAAACTAACACTAATAAAATGGTTACTCTGAATGACTCCAATTATAATAATATTATTACGATAAGCCAGTCAAACCTAACTTATTTTTGTATATAAAATTTAAATGAGTTACACATGATTTAATTATCTTTCTTTTATTATTTATTTATTTTTTCAATTTGGTATTAGCTTCTTAAATTTAAAAATATAACAATGTGAACTTTTCAAGGAAGAATATCTTCCTATTTTTAAAAATATAGAAATTTAATGTTTTTAGTATAACTTGTGTTTCTAAAAAGTGAAAACATTGTGTTTTTAGAAATTAACGGATCTAAGTGAGCATATTGTGTAAACAAATTGAATGACATAAATTAATAAAATGGTTAAAAAAAGTAAAAACTCTAAACCCTAAATCTTAAAATTTATAAATTTAACTTTAGGTTTAACAGATATATATTAAAAACAATCTAAAATTTACTTTTGCAAAGTTCAATTTTTATATAAAATTTTAATAAGTAAACAAATTAATAAGATTAACTAAACATGCCATAAAATTGAATTTATTAGGAAAATGTTATTTGGACATACACGAGGAATAATTCCAAATAAACTGTGACATTAAGTCCAACTGAACCCTTCACCACCGCCGATGACAACACCACAGAGGCAACGGATCAAAACGACGACAACACCAACAAACCAACAAACCGGAATCCTAACGAAACACAACTGGCGAAGAAAGAAACTGCCCAGAAATGACAACACAAAGCACGAAAATGAAACCATCGAAAGCTCCTAGAGCCACTAGCATGCTCCTCCATTTCAATTATCCAACTTTGCTTCTGCAAGTGCTTTAGATATCTTCAATGATTTAAGCTCCTCTATCAACTGAATCAAGTTGTTGTAAGAGTCTCCACCCTTCTCTACAGTCTTCTTCAAAGCCTCACACAGTTTTCTTGCTCTCATCCTCAATTTTCTGCCCTCTTCTTTCTCCATCAACGCTACCACAGCCTTCGCAATCTCCTCCCTTCCCACCACACCATCCTTGTCTCTGAATGCCCAAAACTCGTTCTTTTTAGCTCCCACTGCAACTCCAGTCTTCAACACATCAACTAGCAACTTCTCATTGTAAAATTGCTCTGCAAACATAGGCCATGTGATCATTGGCAATCCAGCATTCAAGCTTTCAAGAACGGAGTTCCAACCACAGTGAGTCACAATGCCTCCTACGGCAGGGTGGTCCAATATCAGCTGCTGTGGTGCCCAGTTCCATATGATAAAACCCTGCTTGCTTTCTTTCATCTTATCCTTAAACTCTTGCAGGAAACTGTCTTCTTTCTCACTTCCATCCTGTTTCCTGATGACCCAGATGAAACTATGACCAGAATTTTCAAGCCCATAAGCCAGTTCAACAAGTTGAGCCTGAGGGAGCCTGGTGAGGCTCCCAAAATTAACATAAATCACAGATTCATTCTGCTTAGTGTTAAGCCAGGTTAGCCACTCTGGTTCTTCTGGAAGCTCCTCCTTGTGTTCCTTCTCCACCTTCTGTCCTTCCTCTTTGTTAACCCAGACTGAAACTGGTCCAATACTCCAAGATTTGACCCCCACTATACTCCTATGAAGTTGCTTATAGTCACCTTCAAGTTCATGAAAACTATTATAGAGTGCTCCATAGCTTCTGCTCTCTGATGCAAATATTTCCCCAAAATAGTCCGAGCCTTCACTAGGAACCCTTTCCCAGTCTGCTAGCTGCAGCGGGGTCATCTCTATTCTATGAGGAAAACCAGGAATAGTAAACTTGTCGGTATCGGACACTAACCTCTCCTGAGGCCTGTGCTTCCGCACAGAATGAGCAGCACAGTCGGATAAGTAGCTTGAGATGGAAAAGAAGATTCTTGGAATACCCAGTTTTGCTGCGGCTTCCACTGTCCAAGGATAAAACATGTCACTCACTATGCAATCTGGTTGCAGATCTTGAAACAGAACCTCAATTTGACTTTTGAGGATTGATATTCCATCTGAGATTCGATCCAATATTTCTAGGGAAGTGGCATCTTTCATGCTTTCAACTCCTTCAGGGAGACCTACTTGGGCTGCAGGGAATGGAACCAGGTGGATTCTGATATGGTATCCAAGGCTGAAGTCATTGTCTATGAGCTTTTGGTAAGGCAAAGCATTGGCAGGGGTAGTTATAATGGTAACATTGACACCATGCCTGGCAAATAACCTTGCTGTGTCTATCATGGGGTTCAAATGGCCAGGAGCTAGAAATGGAAGAAAAGTGACGCTCAATTGTTGGCGGGTTTGAGAATCCATTGCTTTGCCAATCTTTGAGGTTCTGTTTCTTTGGGGAGGTGCTTTCAGAAAACTTTCTGTGAACTACACCAGAAGGAAACACCAGACAAACCTACCTTTTTCATCTGCAATAATAATGTAGACTTAAAAAGATGTAAGACAAGTAGTTGTTAGGAAGAAAAATATCACAGAAGTAGGTGGCATTCGTGGTCGAGAAAATTCCATATAATTTCTTTCTTTAGCCAAAGAAAAATATATATAATAATATTAATACCATTAATTGTAAAAGGGATGTTTTTATATTATGAATTATCATATATTAATGTCAAAATAATCATCTATTTGACAAATTTATTCTATGATATAATAATATATATCAAAATTCAATTCACAAACTATAATTAAGATATTAATGCTTATATGTTTTCTTGTTGGAATACACACGTGGTTAACGGTTTGTCTTTTTAATTGTTTTATTTTCCTCTTATAATCATTTTAATGTACTAGTTTTAATATTAAAATCTATCTATATATAACCGCTTGAATACAATGAGGATGAAAAATACTCGTGAAATATAAATTGTAAGAATTTGATTAAACAACAAAATTAAGGCATTGTAGTTTTTTTTTAAGTTATCTATATATAACCGCTTGAATACAATGGGAACGAGAAGTATGCGTGAAATATAAATATTAAGAATTTGATTATTAAACAATAAAATTAAATCCAAATGTAAGTTTAAAATATCTCAATGGAAAAACTAAACATAACTTTATTTATTACTATAAGAACCAATGGAGTTAGTATGGTTAGAATAATACTTTTGTGCGTATTTCCTCTAGTCATAATTCTCTATTTATTAAGAATAATTTAATTCTAATTTTGAAATAATCTATAAATAGAGGTAAATATTATAAAAAGACCTACTTAATCTTATATTTATTTATTTTTATGTTTTTATTAATTTGGACGTTGTCGGAGAGTTCTGTTGCAAGTAGACTCTTTTCGGCTTGGTCATTTAAAACTGGGTCTCAAATCAATTATTGGTAGGTAGACTCTTCTTCACTGCACTCGAATTGGATAACAACATTTTCCCTTACTATTAAATCATTCTATTGGCGGCAAAAGGACCATACAGCTATAATTCTTTTCCATTCTTACGAAAAAAAGGATAAAAATATTTTTTTTATAAAAATAGATAAGTCTAGTCAATTTCAAATGAAAAAAATTATGTTATGATATTACAATTTTAATCAAATATAAAATAAAAAAAATAATTAAAATTGTATCAACAACATAACTACAATATAAAAAAATAATTGAAGTCGCAACACGACTTTAATAAAAAAAGAAATTATATTAAAGTCGTGTTATATTAATACAATTTCAATTTATTATTTTACACTAAAATTATGCTAAAAAAATAAAATTCTATTTAAAAAAAAAAAAGTGAAAAAAGAAATGCAGCTGGTGCTTTTACCTCTATTGGCAGGGGCAAAGAGATGAGTACGACCTTTTAGGCTAAAATTGCTTTTCTGCATTTTCTAACCATTGAGATACAGTTTGTGATTAGGCTTCCTTTTGGCTTGCCGTTTTGATGGGAAAGCATAACTGAAGGGCTTTTTGTTGGAATGTAAGAATCCTTGGTTCTAAGTTTCTTGCTATCAATGTTTTAACCTAGTGTGCTTTCATTTAAATTTATTCTATTAGTGATAAAAAAAATGGTAATAATTGGGATATCAGTTAGCCACACTAGTGCCGTTTTTTCTTACCCCTCACTAAACTAAGTAGCATGTTTAATTTTCCTTAATTAAATGACATCGGAAGATAAAAGATATTTTAATTTCTTTTTTGAGAAAGAGCACAATAAACTATATATCTTTATTTTTTATAAATTTTGGAGTATTATATATAATCTTACAATACTCTTTAAATTTATCTCTTAACTCATAAAAGACATGTACTTATAACAAATGTGATATAATTAACACTATAGTTAATATTAAAAATACAGAATTAAAAGTAATAATTATTAACTCCTTCTAAATTTATGTTATATAATCTTCAAGTATATTCTTCAAATTCATCTTTTTACCTACTAATAACAGATGTGATATAATTAACATTATAATTAATATTAAAAACACAGAACTAAAAGTAATAAGTAATCATTATTGACCATCCAAATTTATGTTAAATAGAAATGCACACCCTTAACAAAGTATTGATTCTTGAGTTTAGACTAACAAAGTACTATTATCAATAAGTAAATCTAAGTAATTAGATGAGAAATCAAGACCAATAGCTTTTTTCACTTTGATTCTCCTAGAAAAATTTTTACTCTCAAATTTCCATGTCTTCCTGCCTTTTAGAATTAGTTGGACTTCTAAAGTTTTGGTCTGTCTTAAAAGTTCAGATTATTTTAGGACACGTTAGTGACATATTTTAAGAGTTATTTTTTAGTAATTGAATGTGTTTGAATAGATTACATAATAGAAGAAAAAAATAGTAAAATAGATATAAATTTAGTTTTCAAATTATTTTCTTTTTATTTGAAAAAATAAATTACTTTTTATGGTTATAAAAATAAAATTTTATTTGTTATTTTGTTATCTCAGTTCATACAGACATGGTATAAAAATCAAGTTATTGATACAGAAGCATAATGAAAATATGAAAGAGTTTCATTAGTCATATTTTCAAGAATTCCGAAGATAAAAGTAATTAAGAAAACATAAGATACTCTTACGAGAGTTGGAAGGAGATTCAAATACGAGAGCAATTGAATTTCAATAAAAAAATGAAATGAAAGAAAAAAAAGTTTTAATGAATACTTTAATAGATTTTTTAAAGTGGTAAATTAAATAAAGTCTGATGAAAATAGGACATATGATCGAAAAATTTCAGTTATAATTCTTATTAGTTTGATTGAAAAAATTTATTTAATAGTGATTGTTATAGAAGGAACAAAAGATTTGTCAATAGTTAAAAGGTTGATGAGTCATTTACATTTTACGAATTAAAATTAGTAAATTGTGTTGAGTAATCAGTTGAAAGTGTTTTTCAATATAAACTCATCTTATAATTAAAAACGATGAATCAACAAACGTTTGAGTTTTATTGAGGTAGCAGATTTGAAAAAGGAAGAAAATCAATAAAAGAGAAAGAAAAACTACTATGATGAACTACATGATATATTTTCTAATCAAATATTTTTTCATCTCCATCAATATTTGTCACCTCTTAAATATCATTATTAACCTACTATCTAACTTCATCTATAAATTTTTATAGGTCTATTATAGTACATAAATGTCCAACCATGTAATTGATGAAAATAACAACAATAATAAACATAGTTACATTCGAGAAGTTCAACCACATTCACAATACATTACAAACTTACCAAACAAATACACGTGTGGTTAACCGTTTGTCTTTTTAATTGTTTTCTTTTCATCTTATAGTCATTTTTATGTAGTAGTTTTAACATTATATGGTATTCAAATTTATCTATATATAACCGCTTGAATACAATGAGAACGAGAAGTACGCGTGAAATATAAATATTAAAAATTTAATTATTAAACAATAAAATTAAGGCATTGTAATTTAACTATTTTTGTAAGTTATATATATCTAGAGTTTTTAATATGAAACTATTCATTTGCTTAAAAAGTTAACAAAGAAAAACATTTGGAATAATAATTTTGTAATGGGAGTCTAATTAACGATTTTAATCGAACTAATTCTTTTTCTACTTTTAGTTTCTTTATCATGTTTTGATTTTTTTTTTTTTTCACTTTAGATCAATTTGTATTTTAAACATCCTCAATTTAATAATTAGATTAGGTTGAATAATTAGATTAGGTTGAATTTATTTTGATTTTATTATCATATTAATGAATCCGATCTAACTCTAATACATATTTATATTAATAAAAAAATTCATTCGTATTGTTTGAGATATGTACTATGTTGCTGGGACACATATTTACTTTTTATAATATTGAATTTATATGGTTGGACTTATTTTTCAATAACTTTTTGTTTTCTTTTTCTGGATAAGTGATTTTTTTTCATTTTTTAAATATTATAGATTGAATTAAGTTGTAATTAGAGTTTACACAACAAACATAATTTAACTTAATTATTTTTTACAAAAATGAATATTAAATTAGATTTAAATTGTTTAATTTAAATTACTTACGCATTTGTTGTTAAAAAAAATGTAGTTGTGATAAGTAAGATAGAGTAAAGAGAGAGAAGGCGAGGAGAGATAATATTTGAAAGTAAAAGTTATTGGATAGACTTTTTAACTAGACTTTTTAACGAGTAGATTGGATATTTATTTAAGAAATAAATGTTGATGAGTGAACTCAATAAATTTTATTAAATAATCAATAATGAATTAGAAAATTTGAATATTTTTTTAATAAATAAAAATGTATCTTTAAATAATTAAATATTTTTTAAATAAAAAAAAATATTGTAAGACATCCATCAATCTACTCTTTAACATAACAAATTATGTAATACCCAAAAAATAATATGTATAAAACTAAGCATTCTACTAATTATAATTATGATTCATGAATATGCAGTAATCGGTTAAACTAAAGTATTTCAAAATCCTACCTTCAAAATTCTACTAAAACACAATTACAAAATATCTCCAAATTGTTTTTCAAATTTAGCTTATGCCTAAAAGCACCACTCATTCTAAATGGTCCTCCACAGATCCATATGCTTCCATGTCAAAAACACGACCATTGAAGACAGATATCAAAACACAAGTACAACATAGGTAAGTTAACCAAATTTTTAATAATCTGAGTATTTCAATTCAAACACAAAGATTAACACCACTCAAGTCTTTCATTCAGTTACACACACCATCACAATATAAGACACTGACAGACTACAAATTTGACTCTACTTCTGGAAGACTCATACATTGAATAGATCCCGAGATTTGCACCTATCATACATCTCCAAACTGTGAATCCACACAGCCCCCTAAGACTCAGCTATGTTTCAAGCTGCAGTCACCCAGTTCAAACCTCCTTCGACTCTCACCACCTAGTAATGATTATCTATTTGATTCCTATTACTAATATAGTCAGGATATCAATTGTTATTGATATGGTCCTTAGACAATGCATTTCCTAACTGACCTAGGCACGGGTGTTTCCTTTCCTAAAAAGGCTATGACTAGATCTTGACCAACACATGAATACTTATAGCAATATCACATCACAATATAGATATCTACTCATGTATTTATTCACTAAACCATCAATACCATTAAATTTAAATTATCTATTAATCTATTTTATTAAATCCATACATTGCATTATCAAAGAATCAAACAATCAAAACAGAAAGTCCCAAAAAAAGAAATTTTTTTGAGGGTTTAGCTTGGGCAAAAATCTAGCTTGAGCGAGAATCTCTTCGCTTGAGTGAGAATCTCCTCGCTTGAGCGAAAATCATCTCGCGTGGGTAAAAACAGTCTAGAGAACATACTTGCTCTAGGACCATTCTCGCCTGGGCGAAATTGGACTTGAGAGCACCTCTTAGGTTGGTTTTCAAGTGATTTCGTCTGGGCGAGATTGCCTAGTCTGGGCGAAAAATGCAGAAAAACTAGCAGTATCCACTACCTCATAGTTAACATGCATGCCTTAGATGATCAAAATAATAAGAATCAACACGCTTATACAACAAATGGTCTACCCCAGCACAGAATACCAACTCAACATATCAAAATCTCATCAAGTTCACCTAATTATCTCATATATGCAACATTCAATTCAACATTAATCCAACATTTCATATTTGTAGGAAACTTTACCAGACACAAATTGTACAACTACTACAATCATTAATTTCTCTATTCAAGACTTAAATTTGTAAACCAAACAAGCACAAGCTTCAAGTTAGCTTCCCTTACCTGAATTGTAGTTGAAATTCTCTCTAACAATCGCAATAGCCTAAGGTCCTCAAAAACTCGAATCTGCATCAAAGGACCTCTGATCAATGATCAGACTAACACACTAAGAAACTAAGCTCACAGAAGCACCGTCTGATGGCTCAGAGGCCACATGCAAGCTCAGTAAGCAGAGAAAGCGAAAACCTAAAATTGGTTCTAAGGGAAGGGGCATAAAATGACCTTACTCTTTTGGATATTCTGATCGGGTAGACTAGCTCTGTTCTCCGCCACAAGTCCAACGGTGGGCTCCGCTCGAGAAACTAATGGAAGACAGAGGCGAAGTCTTAGAGAGAAGTCAGAAAAAATGGAAGTGAGGGGTTTTTAGAGAGATTATGGCTCAAATGGGAATGAGACTTGACTACTTAACTTTTTCCTATAAATATGTATTCTAGTTTAATAATATAATAATCAGATACTCATTCCACTTTTACCACTACCACTCCAATTAGAAATCTTCTAGGTTCTAGACTTTCAATTCAGCCCATTATGATAAGCCAGTCAAACCCAACTTATTTTATGTCTATAAAATTTAAATGAATTATACATATGATTTAATTATCTTTCTCTTATCATTTATTTATTTTTTTCAATTTGGTATTACTTTCTTAAATTTAAAAATATAATAATGTGAACTTTTCAACGAAGAATATCTTCCTAATTATAAAAATATAACAATGTTATGTTTTTTATTAAAACTTGGCTTCTAAAAAGTGACAACATTGTGTTTTTAGAAATTAACGGAACTAATTAAGCATATTTTGAAAGAAAAAATTCAATAAAATAAATTAATAAAATGGTTAAAAAAAGTAATTAAGTCTAAAATAACCTATTAATAAAGTGACAACAGTTTTCTGCATAGAACACAGGCAAATAGCTGATATACAAGAGTAGCAAGCAATTTTAAATTGCTATTACAGCATCCTATTGGCAAGCAAAGACATGAGTACCACCTTTTAGGCTAAAAATGCTTTTCTGCTATTTTTTCTAACCATTGAGATATAGTTTGTGATTAGGCTTCCTTTTGGCTTGCCGTTTTGATGGGAAAGTATAACTGAAGAGCTTTTTGTTGGAATGTAAAAATTCTTGGTTCAAACTTCCTTGCTATCAATGTTTTAACCTGTGTGCTTTCATATAAAGTTGTTCTATTACCGATAAAAAAAACATGGTAATAGTTGGGAGATCAGTTAGCCACACTAGTGCCGTTTTTTCTTAGTTTTCACTAAACCAAGCAACATGTCTACATTGTCCTTATCTAAATTATATCAGGAGATAAAGATATTCTAATTTTTTTCTTGAAGAAAGAAAAAGTAAGATCAGAATAAATTTTGGTTCGGATGGATATATTTTTATTTTTATTTTTTTATAAAATATGGAGTATTGTATATAATCTTATAATAAATTCTTTAAATTTATTTCTCTACTCATAACATATATATATATATATATACTATTTGTGATTTATTATATAATTAACATTATAGTTAATATTAAAAACACATAATTAAAAATAATAATTATTTATCATTAAAATTCATGATAAACATAAACATGCATATCCTCTTGATAAACTAATGATTTTTTTAGTTTAATGCTAACAAATTATTGTTATCAATAAGTAAATCTAGCATTTTCTTATAGTAACCAACTAGAAAACTATGACCAATATTTTTTTTTCACTTTCATTCTCTTAGAAAGATTTTTCCTTTCAGTACTTTTCTTTGTGGTCAATGAATGCTTATTATTTGACCAAATCATACAAAAAAACTGAAGCATTATTAATTTCATTAGTTACTCTCAAATTTTCTATGTCATTCTTAGAAATTAGGTTATTCAAATTGGAGAGACTTTTTATCTTTGGAAACATTACTTGACAAGTCCTGGTTTTGGCCAAAATTTCATCAGTCTCTTCTATCTCTCTCTTATTTCTATCTTATATAGTGGGAATACTTGAAAACAAATCAAGCACAAATAGATCCACAATATGTGTGTCATGCATATCTTTTTTTGAAACAACCACGTCACTTTCTTCATCAATTGAAGGATTGAGAAAATTAACTTTCATCATGTGAGCCACAATCCGTGCTTTATTCTTTGCATCTTTTATTTTTATTATTTGGGCTTCTAATGCTTTGGATGCTTTGAAAACTTCTTCTGCATCCTCAACTTTCCCTTCACGCCAAGAGAATGGACCTTTATCTTTAGATTGAGTTTGAACATTTGATTTTTTGTCATCTCCACCTGTGTAAGCATTCAACCGTCTTTGTCCTTCAAGTAAAACATAGGTCTTTCATGAAAATTGAACATCATTTCTCTAGTAATCGTCCTATACTAAGAATATTAATTTTTAAGTCATTAAAACTTCATTGAGTCTCCCAAAGACACATGTCAATCTTTCATCTCTTGTATATCAACAAAGAGATATGTGTGCCTACATATATAATTGCTAGCACCAATGTCTAGATATCACACTATGTCACTGTCCATAGTGATGTCTTCATTTGTCATCATAAGGATCCCTTTATCTTTTGTTTCATCTTCCTCAATTAAATTTGCATTTTCTTCCACTTTATTTCTTCTTAGCATAACAACGATCACCTCTTCCATGATCGTGGCCTCGTCCATGCCAGTTTTATTGGTTCTTTTGTCCTCTTTCTTCATTGTTGTGTGTGTGTGTATGTCGTCAAGCAAATACAGTTAACAAGGATTCTGGCTCCAAACCATCTTGGCTTTTGGATTCTGTTGCATCTCACCATGTCACTGGAGATCTTGCTAATCACACTTCAACCCATGATTATACTGGTAATGATAAACTTGTGGTTGCGAATGGTTTGGGAGGTCATGCAACTCCATAAACTGCACTGTCCGTTGCCTCTTAGCTGAAAATGAGAATAAAGAAATCAGTTTCATCAATATATTTAGTTTTGAAATCAAACTCTACATTTTGAAAAGTTGATCTACTAAATCCAACATTCAAGACTATAATATTTGAAGTATTAAGAGAAAGTTTGTTAGTTATTGTGTCAAGACAGTTAGGTAACAGTTAGACAGTTAGAATTTGAGGGAGGTTAGAGGCAGTTAGAAGTTATTGGTTCCTTTTATGTGGAGATTACAGTGTTTTGGAAAAAAAGAAGGCCATCAAAACTTTTAAAGAAAATCAATAATTGTTTTTATGTCACAAATCCTTTGTTTTCATGTACAGGTTCAGCTAGAATGAATACAATAAACTTTCTGGGTTTGGTTACAAGTATTTGGCCTTCTCCTTTTCCCACATGCCTCCTATATAAGGACTGCCTTAAGCCATCTTTTTGGTACTTGCACTTTGGAAAAAAAAAAAGTCATTTGAGAGCATTTGTGCTTAAGCTTGAGAGCATGTGAGAAATAAAAAGTTTCTCTCTTTTGGATTCTTATCTTGAATGTTAGGTTTCAAGTGGAAAATCACTATACTTGCTTATCTCATTGAATTTCAATGGCACTAGCTTCTGTCTACTTCTTAGCCATTTCTTGAGTCATGATCATGGTTAACTTCCAATAGAAGCAAACTTCATCAAAGGTAATATCACTTTCTTTCTTCTCCAATGGGTTGCACATCTAGACCATAGTTTGGCCTTCTTTGCTCCAACCAAACACCACCCAAACCATCTTGAGACATCATCCAAATTCACTAAAAACATCTCCACTCTACTTGGAATTTGTTGGCAGCTATAGCCCCACAAAGAATACCTACAACAATCAGGATTCAAGCACGATCTTTAACTCTCTTTTTCTTAAAGCTTCCAGAAAACCCCTACACCCTAAACCTTCAAATATTCAACCAATAACCCCCCTACAAGCTGAACAAAAACATGTGCAAGTCATTCTTTGCCTTTAACCTTGGATTTGTTCATTGGAGCGTGAGATAGTTGATCTAATTCTTGGATAACTTTCCAAGGTTCTTGTCAATGAACCTCAAATACATAATCCCCATGGGCTTTCTAAAAGAAAACACTGTCATTTGGTTGAAACTGCTTGTTGTCTTCTCCATCATGCTTCCTTACCCATCTCATTTTGATCTTATGCTATTGAAATTACAACCTATCTTATAAATCCTATTGTAGAACCATAGCGTCAAGAGTCGACCAAAGTTCTTTCTCTTCCTATGTTTGAAGCAGTGTCTCCTTACCCTACATCGGAGGAATAATATGATCAATTACTCTATGGGATCGTGCATGAATCTTAAAGAGTTCTGCCCATGTGGAATACTGTGTGTTCCGCATCTCAAGAGTGATGGGAACATGGTTCTTGATGTTGGATACAACAAGAGCAGGATGAAAAAAAGATTTTGAGGCAGACATGGTGATTGAGAAGAGAGGGAGAAAAGGAAGAAGAAAGGGACGAAACTGGGCTGCGGAAGACAAAGAAAGGTAAGTATCTTTCCCTCAAAATCTAATACCATAAAAGAGAATAATCTCTTGCCTCATTTCATTATAACAATCAGTTTATATATAGCAAATACAATAGTATAATTAGGCTATAATCAAGCAAACTAATCAAATTATAATTTGATAACTTAATTAGGAAAATTAATTAGACTAACGAAAATATATATTTAATGATAATGATTTGTACAATCTTATACATATATGTATCATATATATGCTAACATATACACCATCAATTTTCTCAAAAATAAACTCATCAAGAACTTTATAAAACATATACAAAGTTATCTTATCTTTTGATCGTCCCTATTTTGAGTCGCAAAATACGTATTTTTTGGTTTTTCAAAACCTTCGTATACCACTTCCTAAACATATTGAGATCTAAAAAGGAATTTCATTTAGATGTCCTAATTACCATAATTAGCTTTAATACCAATTTGATAACAGAGTGCAAATGATGTTTTAATTTTCTTCTTAAAAAAAAAAGTGAGAGCACAATACATTTTTATTATAATAGATAAATATGTAGTCTCATTTTTTATAAAATATAGAGTAAAATATATAATCTCATAACAAACCATCCAAATTCATGATAAACAAAAATGCGTATCCTTGACAAAATTAATGCTAACACTAAAATCATCACAATATGCGAATATGGCAATGGACAAAATAACACAAATCTTAAATTAGCAGCACGACGAAACAGTGACAAACTACCTAGCTGAATCCCTGTTCATCTAATATCACTAGTTTCACAAGTACTTAGAAGTAGTTCATTTGTTAAAAGGCTTCACAAAATCAGCATATGCACCTCCTGGGGCCACTAGATTGCTGCTCCATTTCAATTATCTAACTTGCTTCTGCAAGTGCTTTAGATATCTTCAATGATTTAAGCTCCTCTATCAACTGAATCAAGTTGTTGTAAGAGTCTCCACCCTTCTCTATAGTCTTCTTGGAAGCATCACTCAGTTTTCTTGCTCTCATCCTCAATTTTCCGCCCTCTTCTTTCTCCATCAGCTGTACCACAGCCTTGGCAATCTCCTCCCTTCCCACCACATCATTCTCGTCTCTGAATGCCCAAAACTTGTTTTCTTTAGCTCCCACTGCAACTCCAATCTTCAACACATCAACTACCAACCTCTCATTGTAAAATTGCTCTGCAAACATAGGCCATGTGATCATTGGCAATCCAGCACTCAAGCTTTCAAGAATGGAGTTCCAACCACAGTGAGTCACTATGCCTCCTACGGCAGGGTGATCCAATATCAGCCGCTGTGGTGCCCAGTTCCATATGATAAAACCCTTCTTCTTTTCTTTCATCTTCTTCTCAAACTCTTGCAGGAAACTGTCTTCATTCTCAGTTCCATCCTTTTTCCTGGTGACCCAGATGAAACTATGACCAGAATTTTCAAGCCCATCAGCCAGTTCAACCAGTTGAGCATGAGGGAGCCTAGTGAGGCTTCCAAAATTTACATAAATCACAGATTCACTCTGCTGAGTGTTAAGCCAGGTTAGCCACTCTGGTTCTTCTGGAAGCTCCTCCTTGTGTTCCCTCTCCACCTTTTGTCCATCCTCCTTGTTAACCCCAGCTGAAACTGGTCCAATACTCCAAGATTTGACCCCCACTATACTCCTATGAAGTTGCTCATACTCACTTTCAAGTTCATGAAAACTATTATAGAGTGCTCCATAGCTTCTTTTCTCGGATTCAAACATTTCCACGAAACTGTCTGGGACTCCATCAACCCTTTCCCACTTCGCTAGCTGCAGAGGGGTCATCTCTATTCTATGAGGAAAACCAGGAATTGTAAACTTGTCGGTGTCGGACACTAACCTCTCATGAGGCTTGTGCCTCCGGATAGAATGAATACCACAGTCGGATAAGTAGCTTGAGCTGTAAAAGAAGATTCTTGGAATACCCAGTTTTGCTGCGGATTCCACTGTCCAAGGATAAAACATATCACTCACTATGCAATCTGGATGCAGATCTTGAAGCAGAACCTCAATAGGACTTTTGAGCATTGATATTCCATGTGTGATTCGACCCAATAGTTGTAGGGAAGTGGCATCTTTCATGCTTTCAACTCCTTCAGGGAGACCTACTTGGGCTGCAGGGAATGGAACCAGTTGGGTTCTGATATGGTATCCAAGGCTGAAGTCACTGTCTATGAGCTTTTGGAAAGGCAAAGCATTGGCAGGGGTGGTTATAATGGTAACATTAACACCATGCTTGGCAAATAACCTTGCTGTATCTATCATGGGGTTTATATGGCCAGGAGATGGAAATGGAAGAAAAGTGACATTCAATTGGTGATGGGGTTGAGAATCCATTGCTTTGAGAGAGCTTTCTGTGATACACAGAGAATGGTTTTCAAGACTCTGACTGCATAAAAGAAGGAAGAGCTACACCAGAAGCAAAACAACAGAGAGAATGTAGACTTATATAAAGTTAACAAAGAAGAACATTTGGAACAATAATTTTGCAATGTATTAATATTCTTATATTTGCCTTTTTATATTTAATTAATACATCAATAGTTTTATCAAAGGACAACAAGTTGAAACAATTTTTTCGGGTAAAGGAAAACGAAAAGAGTAAATGAGAGCAAACTGGTGAGTTAAAATTTTGGACACTGGTTAAAAAATAAATAAATAAATAAACAAAACATATAAAAGTACATTAAAAATTATAAAATATGAACCACGTTTTGCATGCATGTCTATAACATATATGATTTGTTTGTTCGACGGGTGCAATCAATCTTGTTTTGTGGTGGCTGGCTGGAATCCTAAACCCTACACACATGCCAAAAGAAAGAAAAGGTGCATTACCATCTTAATTAATCACAATAACTGGTTTTGACCAAAATATGCAATTTTATTTTACCAATTACAAATATGTTCTTCTTTTTAATGTATAGATCTGGGTAAGGCATTGGTTAGAAATTTCACCGTAAAGAAATCATCACTTAATTAATAATTTGTTATATTTTTTTCCTATAAAAAAAATACTCACCTAATCGATTACATTTTTAAGAAATCTCACTTGTGATTTTCATTTTTGTATTTTTTTTTCTTGTTTATATGTTTAGAATCTAAAGTTATTAATCTAACTAATTAAAATTGTACAACCAAATTAAAGAAATAATTTTGTTTTTATATTTTAAAATTAATATTTGGGTATTATATGCATTTATATTTTTTTAATGTCGTTGGTTTATTTTTAGATGATATATTTTGAATTTTTTTTTAAATTAAGTTTACGAATTTGAGTTTTGTTAATGTAATTTAAGGAGAGGAAAAGATAATTGAAAACACTTATTGTAATTATTTTAAATAAAGCAGAAATTATTTAATACACATAAACTAAATTTTTTAACGAAATGGTGTAATTAAATTATTTTTGGATGTTTGTTTCACAAGTTTCTTTATCGTCTTATAGATGTTATTGTTGGATAAGTTTGTGATGTGGTTCCGCATGTGGTTGAACTTCTGGACCTATAATCATGTTCATTATGGTCATTGTTGTTATTTTCGTCTATTGCATTGTTAGACATTTATATAGTATAATGAGTTTATAATTATTTATAAATGAAGATGGATGGTATGTTCAATAAAGATACTATTAACTATTTGAAGAGGTCACAAATATATTTAATAGATGTGAAAATAGATTTTATTAGGAAATATATGATGTAATCCATCGTATTAAGCTTTCTTTCTCTTTTACATTATAATTTTTTTTCTTTTTTAAACCTACTACATTAATAAAACTCATAAACATAAATATTTGTTGATTCATCATAATGAGTTTAGATTGAAAAACACTTTCAATTGACTTTACAATGTACTCATTTTTATTTATAAAATGTAAATCAACTTTTTTAACAATTGACAAATTCTTTATTCCTTCTATAACAACCAGTCAAGTAATAAGAATTTTATTAACTATACTTTGATTATCCGTTATATTTCGATGAGACTTTATTTGATTTATTAATTCAAAAAATCTATTAATATATTCATTAAAACTTTCTTTTTCTCTATTTTTTTTAAACTCGATTGCTCTCATATTTTGAATCTCCTTCCAACTCTTTATGTTTTCTTCGTTGTTTTTATCTACATAATCCTTGAAAATAAAATATGACTAATGAAACTTTTATTTGTTCATTATTGCATATTATGCAACTGTATTAATAACTTAATTTTTATACCATCTCTATATGAACTATCAGATATCAAAATAACAAACAAAATTTTATTTTTATAACGGAAAAGTTGTAATTTATTTTTTCAAATTAAAAAAAAAAGTTGAACATTACTATAAATTGCAGTGGTAGTGTTTGAGTATTGTTAGTGATCTTATTGTTCCACTTTAATTTTTGTTACAAGAATCATCAACCGTATACCATTATGTTATGTTAGGGGTATTGTAAAAGTGGAGTTACTTTTTAGCACTAAAGAAATTAATTTCTACGTAACTGTATGAATGCAAAAATTGTTTAAAAAATTAAAATAAAAGGAAAATAATTTGAAAATTAAATGTATATCTATTTTACTAAATTAAAATAAAAGGAAAATAATTTAAAAATTAAATGTATATCTATTTTACTATTTTTTCTTATATCATGTAGTATATTCAAACACATTCAAATTTTAAATAATAATTTTTAAAATATGTTACTAAATACATAAAAGTATCCATAAGGAATGAAGAGTCTATTTTCATTAAACACTTATTAACCAAACCACATACAAGAAATGATCCAAGAGTCTATTTTCATTAAATACTTATTAACCAAACTACATACAAGAAAATGATATCATCTTCAATTTAAAACTTTAAGGTATTTTAAAACAAGACAAATCTTCAATTTAAAACTTTAAGATATTCTAAAACATGACAACACTTACAATGAAGAGTCCATTCTCATTAAACAATTATTAACCAAAAAAGATAAAAAAAATGATATCAATTTCAATTTAAAATTTTAAGGTATTTCAAAACAAGATATTGTATTTGTGAATCTTATTTGTTATATATTGTTCAACCTCCTCATATCTTCTCATATTTACGCAATATGAGATTTAAACTCAAACTTAAATACTTAATCATTAATCATAATTGAATAGACATTTAAACTCAAACTTAAATAATTAAACATATTCAAGACAGGATAACATTGTACTTTTAGCGGACAGAAAGAAAACATACTTAGATTGAATGTTGTTCCATTTTATCTAAACTCATAGTCAGCTTCAAATCCTAAATTACCAAGATGAATCCACTATTTGAATCTAGTTATCTTCAATGATTTGAGCTCATCTAACAATTGAATCAAGTTGCGGTAAGAGGATCCACCCTCCTCTGTACTCTTCTTGGCAGCATCACTTAGTCTTCTTGTTCTACTCCTCATTACTCTGCTCTCTTCTTTTCCCATCAAATGTACCACAGCCTTTGCAATTTCTTCCCTTCCCACACCAGCACCATCCTCTATGCCTGCCCATTTGTTTTCTTTAGCTCCCACTGGGACGCCAATTCTCAACACATCAACTACCAACTTCTCATTGTAAAATTGCTCAGCATAGTTTGGCCATGTAATCATTGGCAATCCAGCACTCACACTTTCAAGAATGGAATTCCAACCACTGTGTCAAAAAGCCACCTATGGCAGGGTGCTCCAATATCCGCAACTGTGGTGCCCAGTTCCATATCATATATCCTTTCTTGCTTTCTTTCATCTTCTCCTCAAACGCTTCAAGAAAACTGTCTCTAAGCTCACTTTCATAATGTTTCCTTATGACCCAAATGAAACTATGGCCAGATTTTTCAAGCCCATGAGCCAGTTCAACAAATTGAGAACGAGACATTGTGGTGATGCTTCCAAAACTTACATAAAGCACAGACTCATTTTGCTTGGAGTTAAGCCAATTGAGCCATTCCGTCTCTTGCACAAGGTCTTCCTCATGTCCTCTATTTGTCTTTCTTTCATCATCCTTGTTAACCCAGGCTGGTACTGGTCCTACACTCCATGTTTTCCCCACAGTGCTCTTATAAAGTTGCTCATAATCACCTTCAAGTTCATGAAAATCGTTGTACAGCGCTCCATAGCTTCTGCTCTCTGATTCATACACTTCATCGAAAAATTCAGTGGCAGAAGAAGACTCAGTTCTTGACCACTGTCCTAGCTGCAGTGGAGTCATCTCAATGTGGTGAGGCAAACCAGGAATGGTGAAGCTGTGAGTATCAGACACCAACCCCTCATGAGGCTTGTGCTTCCGAATAGAATATATGGCACAGGTAGAGAAGTAGCTTGAGCTGTAATAGTGAAGCCTTGGAATGCCTAGTTTCTCAGCAGAATCTACTGTCCAGGGAAGCAACATATCAGTCACAAGACAATCTGGTTGTAGTTCTTGAAACAGAAGCTCGATTTGATCTTTGATCATTAATATTCCAAGCCTAAGTTTGCCAATGATTTCTCTTTTCGTGGCATCTTTGGCATTTTCAATCCCGTCAGGGACACCAACTTCTGCTGCAGGGAATGGAACCACTCGAGTTCCGATGTGGTACCCACAATTGAAGTCACTCTCTATGGCCTTGTGGAATGTCAAAGCATTAGCAGGGGTAGTGATGATGGTGACACTAACACCATGCTTGGCAAATACCCTTGCTGTGCCTACCATGGGAATCATATGGCCAGGTTCTGGAAATGGAAGAAAAATGACATTGAGTTGGTGTTGCGTTTGAGCTTCCACCGACATAGCAGTTGCAGTGTTGAAGCAATGATATATTTCAATTGGGTTTAAAGAAAGGAGCTTAGGTCACATGATGATAAGGTTGGAGCAGCATTGTACTTATGTTGTCTTTGTGGCTAACAACTGTTACCTCACTTCTGAAGTGTCCACATTGCAATGTTACACGGATCCTTTGATCTTTGATTGGTGTGCCTTGATCACCGGTTAAAATTACCAACCATTCAAACTTTTCTTCCAAATAGCTAGTAAAAAAAACAAACTTATAAAAATAAAATAAAATGAACTTTCTTTATGTTATGCATAAATTAAAAATAAAATACTTAACTTTTAATGTATTTATTCGAACTTGCGAGTATTTTTTTTGGAAACTAATGAGTTAACTCATGTAATGGATTTTCAAGTAAACAAAATTGCATGAAAATGAAAGAGAAGCTTGACGAGTGAGAAAACATGAAAAGCCAACATAATGTTTTTATTCTTCGTATACAAACTTGCATGGTTTTATATACATGTAAAATACAGCGCACTTCCTTAAAAAAAATTATATAATGAATCTTACAATTTGTATAATGCAGGAAGCCGAAATACAGAGATGAAAAGCCCGAGCCAAAAATTCCATGGCCTATAAGGCTCATAACAAGAGGCAATTACTTCCTCCAACCCCCTTTTTTTGTACTTGCACCCTGCAATTGAGTAAAATAATCGAATTGTCACATATGCTTCTTCCTCACTACACCCGACCACGGTTGCCGCCATCACTGCTGTTGTCACTATGTCATCACCGTTATAAGAGAACAAGAAGAGAAGGAAAACACTGTAAAAAAAGATTTTGTTCCATAAAGTTCTCTGTGAGTTCTAGAAAACTTATTTTGAAAATATATTCTGAAAATGCATTATAAAAGATATTGCATATGTTCTAGAAAGTTTATTTTAAAAATTTTGTTAAGGAAAATTTGTTCTGGAATGTATTTCATACATTCCAAATTTTTATTATGAAAATCTTATTTTGGAAATCTTAAATGTGTTTCATAAATTTCAAAGGAAAAGAATTTGTAAAATAGAAAATCCAAAAAATCATTTTAAAAAAGGTACAATTGTAATTTTAAAATTTATGAGAGTATATGTTCAAATCGAGGGGTGCAGGAAAAATTTTTCGTAACGAGAATGAAGAGGAGCTTAAGACTAGGAAGAACGGGTGGGTTTAGACGGCTTATTTCTGCACCTCCAAGCTTTCTTACGCACCTCCAAAAATTTAAAATATTCCAAAACCGTTTCTTATGTAATTACTGTTTTATTCCTAGTTTAATTACGAAATAAGAGTTTCGAAACTAATTTTAAATTTTGGAAATGAATTACGAAACAAATGGTTCCGGAAGCTACGAAACAACAAATTTGTTGTTTGAATTCGAAATTGGACATTTAGTAAGTCAATGAAAATTTCAATTTCGAAATATTCCAAAATTATATTTTAATAAAAAATCATTCACCCCAAATCACGAAAAATCCAACAAAATCATTCAAATACACCATAAATCATTCCATACATCATGCATATTTCAAATAAAACGGTTAATACAACGGCAAAATAGAATGATCGGAGGTACCTGATGGCGCCGACACACGAATAGAATGATTGGAGGTGAGTGAAAAACGAATTTAGGATTCGGAGATAACTTCGTCTCTTATTTTAAGGGTATTTTGGAGTACTTTCAAATTTTTGGGGTGCCAAGACTTGGAGGTGCAGGAAGAAGCCGTCGTTGGTTTAGATTCAAATTTTGAAATCCACCCATAGTTGACCCAAAATGTTGTTATTTTAGCAAAAATTTAAAAGCACTTAAATTTTTATTTTAATATGATCAATTTTTATTTTTATATGATCAATTTTTGTTGAAATTTATACAAAATTATAATCCATTATAAAGTAATTATGAAAATTAGCTTCAAGTATCTTTTTTTACTAGAATTCCATATATTTATTGCACTATTTAAATTTAAAATAAAACTAAATTATGTTTGGTTCCATATAAATCAAATTTATCGGCTCTAACAATTTATACTTGGAATTATTCATATCTAACTAACCGAATGAATCAAATAGTTATACACAAAATTTAAAATGTTAAACTCATATTAAGATGAATTGTTTAGATTAACCCTTAATCTGACTCATCCCACCATTGCTCAGACCTAATACCACTATCACAAAAAATAATGTGAGCGAACTGTTAGTTCATCATCTCTTTACCCTTCCTTCATCCATCACTTTGATATGTGATGAGGAATCTAGCTAGCTGTTCTCACAGGATAAGAGAGACAAGCCTTTTCATGCATGCCATGTGAGCCATTTTAATTGAAAAACTGACAAAAACAATCATGACATACATATAAATTCTTTTTGTAAATGAATAATGGGACAGATAATTCAATTCAACAAAAAAAAAAAAACACTCAAATTCAAGTAGAGTTGGGCATATAATGAAAAGATAAAATCTTAATAAGAATATATGTGGATATCACTTAAAGGGCCCATTTTAACGTGTTAATATGCCTTATTTGTGGACTGAGTGGAACTGAAGCATTATGTTATCTCATTGGTGTAAGCATGGAACCCTTTGCATGATCCAAAAGGCTAACATGGCATGTTCTTGAAGTGAGGGAATGTTAATGGAAACATAGAATTTTACCTCGTTTGGCTCCCACCGAATTGAAGATCATTAAGGAAGAGCACATTAAAGTCAAACAATGTAGTTTCACCAAGCAAAGATTTTGAAAAAAAAAAAATAGAAGGAAATCATTGTCTTGAATTTGCCGAGGAAATTCACTCCATGAATATGAGGTAGAGAAAGTTAAAGAACTCTACTCTAGTTTCGTTAAAGAATATGAATCTACTAACAAAATAATTTGGTGTAAGAAGTTTTTGGAAATCCACTTAACAAATCTGAATTTGTTTATTGAAAGAATAGTTACTCAGCTTCCCTATACCCATGAATCTTGGACAACATAAAATAATTTCTTTTATCGAAGTTGAATACTTTATTAAATGTTAAATTAGTTGCAATAAAATCAATGTATATTCATGTTTAAAATGGATAAATGTGTCTTTGAGTGTTTTAGAATATTGGGTTATTTATTTGAGTATGACTTTGTGAATAGCTAAGAAAAATATTAATTAAGGACACAAAGACAAGAACAAATTAATCAATTATATTATATAAATAATCAATTATTTTATAATTCTAAGATTTAGTTTAAGTTATAGACGTAGAAATAATGAATTATCCTAAGATAAATGATTATATAAGTTTGATACACATATATGCATTTAATCGATTATTTTTAAAATAATTGATTAAATATAGTCATGTTATGTGAATGAATTGTGCTTAAAATTAACTACTTGAATTTTTGTAATGTTACATATGGTAAATTATTTCTAAATTTTATGAAATCAATTGAAAGATCATATATATTATGAATCTATAAAATATTTGATAAATGATAAAATAAATGTTAATAGTGCATGAAATATCTTTACTTATGTAATTATATATTTACCTTAAAATAGATTGTATTCCTAAAATATATTTGAAAGTAAGAATGAATGGACTCAATACTTAAGTTCTTTAATAATTGAAATTTCTTAAATGACAAGGTATTATTTCAAAATGGTAATCCCAAATGAAAGTATAAATTTTATTAAAAGTAATTAATAATTGCAATTATTTTTAGACATACATTATAAGAAAAAAGTTATTTAGAGACAAATATTTAACTACCAAATAAAAATGGTTATTAATTGTGACTAAAATAGTCACCAAATTATATTTTGGTTGTTAAGTAACTACAAAATAGAAGTAATAATTGAATTTAATGACCAATTAAGTCAAATAATTGATATCTAACATTAGTTACCAAAGTTTTGGTGACCTATGCTATTAGATTTCTAAATTGGTATCTAATTAAGTTAGAGACTAATTTAGAATCTAATGGTATAAGTCACTAAAACCTTGGTAGCTAATGTTAGATACCAATTATTTGACTTAATTGGTCACTAAATTCAATCATTATTTTTATTTTGTAGTTATTTAGCAACAAATCTAATTTGGTGACTATTTTGATCACAATTAGTAACCATTTAATTTGATAGCTAAAAATTGGTCTCTAAACAACCTTTTTCTTGTAGTGATAAGATTGCAGATCATATACCAGACTATGTTATACTCAAGCATTTAGAATAAAAGATTTATAAGATTTAATTATTGTGGAATGATCGTGTGTATAAAGGTTTCATACGTGTGATTATTAATGATAAATAAGGTCATTTAGGAAGAAATCAAAATAATGGAAATAATGTCTCCATATTATAAAATCATTTTAATGAACCTATATCAAATACTATTTAACACATAAATCTTAGAAAATTAATATGGTATTAATGGAATTGTAATTGAGATATATGGTAGATAATAGTAAGGTTTCTTAACCTTAAAGGTGTGGCCTAAAATTGAGATGAAATATTACATAATCAAATTGGTAACCCCAATAGTAAATATGAGTCATCATTAGTCGGTGAGAACCTTGATACAAAGAGTATAGTGTACTCGGAATAGTCATCCAACTTAAATAAGGTAAATTTATTAAGTTATGGGAGTTTTAGTGGTGACAAACTCTGAGATATGATAAGTTAAAAATGAATGGAATTTGTTTATATTTTGACAAAAGAAAAGAGAGATTGTGATTAGATCTATTATAAATGAATGATATAACTTTTAGGTGACTAAAAAGTATCAGAAGTGGTCTAATTTAACCTTAGAAAACCGACTTGTAGGGTGAAGTTTGCACCCATTTATAAATTATTGAAAGGCCTTAACTCTAGTCGATGCAGGATCTCCAACAAAAAGTATTTTATTTGTGACTTAAAAGAAGTGAGAAACTCACTCTATACATGTCATTTTTCAATGTCAAATGATAGATCTCTAATCCCGCATACATGTATGGATTAATGCATTAGAGTGTAGTGGGCACGTGACGCTTTTATAGATTAAGATAATTTTGTAGTTATCTTTAATTCTACAATGTGATGATGCTTTCATAGATGAAGATAATTTTGTATTACTTTTGATTCTACACTGTGTTGGTAGATCATACTCACACATAGCCTAGGACTTCAATGTTTTATTTGGTAGACTTAGTCGACATTACCATACTACAATAATGATACACCATTCAAAATCTTCAACATTTTTTTTATGATTCCTTAACCTTGTTATCTATTAAACCTGACTCCAATTAAGGGAGTTCAAAAGTTACACATCTTACTCACCCTACTTCATAAATCATATTACCTATTTTCCACCCACCATCATGTCTAACCTTAGTTTAAGACAATATTGGAAGAATGACTTAATGAATGACGACTCAAAGGATGAAAAAGATGACCCAAAAAAAATATCTGAAGGATAATTCTAAAAAAACACTCAAAAAGTTGTTTATTGAAAAATTAGATGATGACACTATGGTGGAGGAGACTATCAAGGAGTCTGGGAGAATAATTTCATATTTTTTTTTTACAAAAACCTTATTGAAAAACTCTCTTACATCTATTTTGAGTTTTGATGTGTATATAGGTGCCTCTAGATAATTACTCCAAGTCTATATTTTTTTATATTTGAATTAGATAAATATAAGATTCAAAACTATTGTAAGTAATTGATTTTTTTAATTACTTATATATTTAACTTATAGATTTTAAATTGATATTTGTATAAAGATATATAATTTTTATTTTTTCAATTTATATTTAGTATAATAAATGAAATTCAATCTTAGCATTGCAAATGAAATATTGCATGAACATATATTATGTGAATACTGAATGAAAAACAAAAGAAAATAGTGATTAAAACAACTAAAATCTTCCTTTAAAATTTGATTTTAGTAGAATATGCTTAAAACAAATTTTATTCCAAATATTTAAATTCGAGAATTTATTTAACATAAATCAATTAAATATAAAATGTTAAATTATTTAACCTAACCGAAAAGTCCTTTTATCAAATATATTCTTTTATAAGAAACAGCTACTAAAAGTGTGAATTTCTAGACTAACTTATCGAAATGCATTGGAATTTGGTTGGAGAAGGTATAACAACCAACTTTCCAACGCCCAAAACGACCAAAACGCACGTGACTGGTGTGTGCTGTCGCTCTCTTCATCTGCTACCCTTCTGCGCACCGTTTCGCACCAGCACTCCTTTCCAGTCTGTCACAGAAGCAGGGGTAATTTAGTCATTAAAATTATGTAACGGCTATATAATATTCTTTCTTTGTTGAACGTTGATTGGTTCTTATTCATGTGTCTTCAGTGTTCTTCAACAGTGACTCGCCGCCCAAAGATAATGCCAACAATGCCCTCTCACTTCGTCACGAGAATTGTAGATGTTAAAAAGCTGGTCAACTGTTTTGAGTTTTCCCAAATTTACTGAGTAAATTTTTTAAAATTTAATTACACATTTCAAATAAATAAATATTTTTAATATATAAATTATATTATGATAAATAATTTTAGACACATACGTTTTTTTAATTTGTAATAATAATTTAAATTGTGATACAAAATACTTTTAATTATTGGTAATTTAAAAAAAAACTAGTGCAACTTGATTTAAATGTAAATTTGAAAGAGAAAAAAAATTATTGAAACTTAATTTAAAAGAAGATTTGAAAGAGGATATTAGAAATATATACATACTTAGGAATCCAAGGATAAGATTTTTGTAAGAGTGGTATTTTAACAAGTTAAACTATCTTGTATACACTTTTTTAGTTATATTATAGGATCTGATTTTTAAGATGGTTATAATAAATCGAACTTAATTTAGCAAATACACCAACCGAAGATTGAAACCTTACACCAAAACATTTATTATATGGATACATAAATTATTTTGTCCATATATAATTTATTTTAGTTAATGAGTAATTAATAAGTACTTAAAAACTTCAAATGACTTCAAAGTCAAATTAACCAAATTTAACTATAAAAAATTAGAAACATAGATTTTAACTTAATGAAAGTACAATTTATAAACATTTACTTTGACCATTCTAATTCATTATCAAGCTCAAAATCAAGAAACTCATACAAACAAAATTAATCAAATTAAATATGTTGTTTTCAATTTTAATATTCATAACATCTCACACAAAATCAACCATCCAAAAAATAATCTATGATAGTTTGTCTTACTTAAATTTCAGATTCTTCAAGAAATTGTTTCAAAATTTTTAGAAAATCTGTAAAAGTTCTAACTTATTCTCTTGATACCTAATTCTCATATCAAACATATCACTACAAATCTAATATAATAAAAGTTCTTCTATTTGGCTTTGATCTTACATGAAATAATAATAAAAAAAAAACTCTCAAACAAGATCTAAACAAGAAAAAGAAAACTTGAAATCTTGAAGAAGAAAAAAATTTACTCTAATTCAAATTTTTAATTATTCAAAATTTATTTTCGCTTAATCATCATTTCAATAAAATAAAAGAGAAACTCGAGATTCATAAAACAAGAAAAACTTACTTTATTTGATATTCTAATAAATTAGAAATGTTTTCTGCTTTATTATCCTCTTACTGATACTCATTAATCTCAAAAAAGGTAAAAATTAATTAAAAATAGAGAAAAATAAAAAATAACTTAAGAAAAATTAGAAAGATAATAAGCATTAGAAAACAATAACTTAATAGTTAAATTTATAATTTATATATTATATGTAATTTGAAATTTTAAACTTTATTACTAATTTTTAAATAATAATATCTTCTAAAACAAAATATGAGTTTTTAAAGCATGTAATTCCAAAATTATTTTACCTTGTATTCATTTTGAATATTAAATATGAAATTATGAGTAAAAAAATGTTCTCACTATTAGACTAGGTAGATATTTTTTTATTAATCAATTTATTTTTAATTGAACATTTTTTACACTTTTACACTTTTATTTTTTATTTTAATATTTCACATAATATTTCTTTAACGAGACAATTTTTTTTCCAACCTTAAATTACTATCATCGACATTTTTAACTCAATGTATCTTTTAAAATGTTTTATAGATTTTGATTAACATAGTGCATGAAGATAGATTGAGGAGGAAGCAAAACAAAACAGCACATAGACAAATCACAGAGAAAATATCAAACAGTTTTGCGTTGCCTGCGTGGACATGACTAACACATTACATAAGTCCCTGTCACTGTAAATAAAAAGGAAAAAGGAAAAGTGACGTGGCAGTGGCACTCTTGTAATTTACAAAATTCTCGGACCCAATTGCAAAAAGAGCATATTGCTTTTCTCGCTCTTCTTCCTTTATCTCCGCAGCACAATCCGGTTCACTTTTCTATACGAGTTTCCTTTTTCTCTGCAAAAACCACCACCACCACCACCACCACCGAGTTACACTCTCCGAGTCATGAAATCGCTCTTCGCTTCTCCATAGCAAACACTCTCTCACAATATAGAAAAGAAAGTCAATGCATGTTCATTTGAGAATTATGCTTTCCCGTTTTGGCCCTCGCTCCACTCTCTATTTCCCAATCTCTGCCACCCAACCTAAATCCCTAATTGGCGCCAACCACACTTCAGCTCGATTCTGCTCTCGCTAAAAGGAAAACCCATAATCCAACTTCCTTTTCCATTTTGTTCCTTTTTTAATTTCGCCATTTTTTTGTATTGATTATTCTGTGAGAAAAAAGGGAAAAGAGAAGGGCACTGTTTTACCATGGAAAATTCCGCAGGCAAGCCGGGTTCTCTCCGGAACCTTTTCATACGGTTTCTCCTCTTCGGCGTTTTAATCATCGGCGTTCGTTTCGCTTACCTCATCGCCGTCACTGGCGAGTCTTGCAAAACCGGCGACTTCTGCTTTTTCTCTCTGCCGGAGACTCTCAGCCTCGTCATCGCCGGAACTGGTCCTCTTGCCGTCGAGTCTGTCTCCGGCGGCAGTTCGCTGCTGCCCGAGGGTTACGCCAGCAAGGACTGGATCAGCGGCGTTCGCTTCTACTCGTCGGCTTTCCAGGACCTGATCGCCGGCGGTTACCTCTCGCCGCAGTCGAAGTCGCTGTGCGTGGAAACGCCGAGCGGACGCGATGTCTTCGCGCTGAGGGAGATTGGCGTGAAGGACTCCGTGGGAATCGCACGGAAGGGGGTGAAGCCGCTTGTGAAGTTCGGCCGAGGTGAGCGGGTTCCGTTCGGGAATAAAACCTTCGATTTCGTGTTCTCCGGCGAGGACTCGTTCGTGCAGTCGGCGAAGCCGGCGGAGTTTGCGGCGGAGATCGACCGGACGCTGAAACCGGGGGGGTTCGCAGTGTTCCATTTCGCAAACCCTAAAGATACGTATAGTTTTAATTCGTTCCTTGATTTGTTTAATTGTTTCAGAGTAGTGAAATTGCATGGCTTAGAAGGGTTTGATTCTTCAATGTCGTATATACGTGAAATTGTTTTGAAAAAAGAGTGTGGTGATGGTGCTGGCAAATTTCATATTGGTGATTCAAATGGAAAATGTTATGTTCCTGGTTATAAGCATGATTTGGTTAAGATTGCCGAGCCTTTGATTTCGGAGGAGCCTCTAAAGCCTTGGATTACTTTAAAAAGGAATGTGAAGAACATAAAGTACCTTCCTTCAATGGTTGATATAAGCTTCAAGAATAGATATTTGTATGTTGATGTTGGAGCTAGAAGCTATGGCTCTAGCATAGGGTCTTGGTTTAGGAAACAGTATCCTAAGCAGAACAAGACCTTCCATGTGTATGCAATTGAAGCTGATAAGACTTTTCATCAGGAGTATGGGTTGAAGAAGGGGATCACTTTGGTTCCTTATGCTGCATGGGTGAAGAACGAAACATTGACATTTGAGATTCATCGTGATCCTGGGGAGCATGTTGAGGTTAAAGGCAGAGGGATGGGTAGGATTCGGCCTCTGCAGTCTTTGGGGAAGGAGTTTGATGGCGAAGTGGAGAAGATTCAGGGATTCGATTTTGCTGAATGGTTGAAGAAGACTGTTACAAAGAATGATTTTGTTGTGATGAAGATGGATGTTGAGGGTACTGAGTTTGATCTGATTCCGAGGTTGTTTAAAACTGGGGCTATATGTTTGATAGATGAAATTTTCCTCGAATGCCATTACAATAGATGGCAGAGATGTTGTCCTGGGCAGAGGAGTTCAAAGTATGAGAAAACATATGATCAATGCTTGCAGCTCTTCAATTCCCTTAGACAAAGTGGAGTTCTTGTTCATCAGTGGTGGTAATTGCCCTACACGATAGGTGAAATTCTATACCCCTTCTGTAACATATTTTACATGTTTCTTTTTAAACATTTTTCCTTCCTTCACTTCTTACCCCAGACAATAGAGAAGATTACTATGCATCAAGTTCCTTTTCATGTAACAATTGCAGTTGAAATGAAATCATTTCTTTAAATCAATGGTATTTGTTGCCGGTCTCTTCTTTTTATTGACCCTTGTGTGGATATGGAATGGGTAGCTGGATTCTGTAATCCTTTTTTTTCCTCCGAAGTGAATTTAGTTGTTCCAATTTGTCAGTACTTTTAAATTATAAATTGAAATTTGTGCTTGTTGGGGGGATCATCAGTCAAAAAGGCACTTATTTTTTCTTGAAGTTCCAATTCCCTGGATTGGATGGCGTTGTTCATTGCGTAATTTGAGAATTGAGTGATTTATGACATTTGATATGTCAATGTCATCGACCTGTACTGCTGTATGCACATTGCTGAAAATTCAATCAATTGAATAAGTATCTGGACTCTGGAGGCTAATATGATCAACTTTCTTATACATCAGGTGGCTCTTTCCTTTGTTTTGTTTTATCTTCTTTGACTAGGGGTGGCATCATTATCATTCCCAAGTCTGTACTTTATCATTCCTTAAATGGTTCTTTATTGTGGTTTCATGGTGTGTTTATTGCGTATGTCATTGATTGAGGCCGCAATGTGAGACTCAACCAACGTTTTATGTGAGACCTCACCAGTGCTGTCACTAATTAAAGAGCTATTTTAATTTATATCATTAAATAAGGTGGTAATCATATTTTCATGGGACACCACCCACATGCATCGACACTGCAGCATCAAATAATTATTCGCATGCTAATTACCAAGAGATTACAAATATAGACTTGTCTCTTGAAATGACGCATATTTTTTAAGAAAGAGAGAAGAAAAGAAACTTGTGTTATCTGCATTGAACAGCCCTGCAACTGCGAAAATTTAAATAATATATTTTTTTCAAAGATTCCTGTTTAGAATTAATGGTTGAACGGGACAAGGTAAGAATGGGTTTGATATCATAGTGGTGTTGGCGGAATGCTAGAATGATTTACTTATACTGTGGCAAAGAGTGAAGCTTTTCTTCATTACTTGTTTTGTCCCAAGTTTTTAGATATATCACTTTCCTGGTGGGTGTGAAGATAAGTTCAATTGGCTTTTGACGTATGTGGGGTTCTCGCGAAGGCTCTTGGTAGTAGTTGAAGAGAGGCTAAATGCAGGAGAAAAAGATCCCAATGTGTGACTCCATTATTAGTGACAGCGAAAACATGGCCGAAATTCTTAAGTGTGAGTTGCAACTTAGCTGGATATTGATTACAATCAAGATTCCACATAGATGTGAAGCACATGTTAAGTGAAGAAAAGGCCACAAAAGACAAAACATAATTGAAAAAAAAATCATAATTTGGGAGAAAGAAGGTGATCATAGTAAACCTCTTGTCGCAAAAAGTTAGGAGCCTATTTTCTTCAGTGTCGAACTATGGAATAAGTGATTTGTGAGGATAATTTAGGGTTTGATTAAATTTGATCAGCTTATTATTGGGATTAAACCAATTGAACTGGTTCGATTTTTTTTTTCTTTGATCATTCGGCTTGAACTAAAGTAACAAGACTTTATCCTTTATTAATTTGAGTATTGTGTTTTAGTTTCACAACACGATCACAAGTTGTTTTTTATTTTTTATTTTTTTCATAAGCTCTAAACTTGTATTTTAAATAAATTTAGTTTTAGATCGGATTTAAACAGTAACACTCTTTTTAATCACTTTGCTCTATTAGTTAAAAAATGATTTGTAATTAACTTCATTCAATAATAAAATAGGGAATTTAAAGGAATATATAAAATAATTAAGTGTTAATATTATGCAAGAGCCAATGAATCTAGCTCATTCACAAAGGGTACAAAAGAACATCGATCGCACCAATTCTGGAAATTAAGCAAGTTTTGGCAGTAGATCTTTGGACACTTTGGGCCATCTATGTTGGACCCATATTTGTGGTTCACATTTCACAATTTCCTGATTTCTCATGTGTCCCCTTGCCTTGAAGGATGCACCTATAGAATTTTCTTGTACTAACCTCAAATGCCAAATGAAATATCAACCAAAACTTTCTTTCTTTGGCACGCTGTGGTTTTCAATTCATTTCTTCTGAGTTTTGAATTCATGAACTGACCAAACCGTATCAATCATTTGGAAAGTTATTTGCTTATTTTTTTTCCTTCTTATGGTAACAAGCATTAATGCATAAACTTTCAAACTAGTGATGTCACGGGTAATAACATGTCACGATTAATTTGAAATGTAGATTTTTTTTTTTTTCTTTTTCCTGATAGGTGGTGTTATAGTTAGCATCATGAATGAACAAGAGTGACTTGTGATCCAATTTTTGGTTAAATGTCCACCAATGTAAGTGCTAGCATTTGTTTCAACATCACTATCATGAAAACATGACACTTCCACTTACCATTATCTTCGCTATTGCGACCTTCACGGACTATGGTTGTAGCTGTTGGTTTTGGATCAAAATTAATTTTGCAATTATTATCATCCCTTCATAATGATCTTTCTTCCAATCAAAACTTGTGTGTGTGCATGTGGTGAAGCAATCACAAAGGCCAAATCAAGAAAAGCAAAATTTGATCAAGAAGTTTCGAATAATAATACTCTTGAATTACACCGTTATCCTTTAGTTGAGGGAAATATTATTTGTAAAACAAATTGTGCAATAATATATAGAGATAATACTCTTGTTAAGTTTTTCATCTTGAAGGGTATTATAAAATTTGAAATGTCAGATTTGCCATTGTCTGAATTATTTTTAATATCTTTTTTTATGTATAGTTTATAAACCATTTTTTTCATCGGTAAAATTACTTCTCTCCAACTACATCAATTACATGTACTTTCATTTTATGTTATATTTGTTTTTAATTGTTTATACTTTTCAGTCTATTATTTTTATTTATATTTTTAAATCAAGTTTTAAAAGTATTCTTTAAAATAGTCTATAATAATAATTTTATATCACTATTTAAGTTACTCATTGAAAATATAAAACATATTTTTTTATATTTAAAGATATTTCTCTACCATAAATTTTAATTAATATATTCAAAAAAATATAAATTTTAATTATATAAACAAAAACATCATGTTTATAGATGTGTACTAATGCACCCACTAAAATATTATTTAACATTTTATATATTTTAAAATATAAATTATTGATATCAAATCTCAATTATTTATAATCCGAATGATTTCCCTTAAATTTCAACTACTTATCATTTTACTAAAATTAATTATACGTATTTCTTCTATGACTTTGGTATATGTCCTTTTAAGTATTTAATTTAATTTATATTCCAAAAATTTTATCTTAATTAAAAAAATTAATTTTGATAGATGAAAAACTTATTAAGATTCTTAAAATTATATTCTAAAATTGAATTTGATTTTTCTAAAATTAGAATTGTTATTATAATATTAAACCAAATCTTTAGCATAAAAACTTCTATTTTATATCAGACTGGAATACAATAGACATAAATTATCCAAAATTTTTATCGGATAATAAATATTGGAATTTTATAAATTATATTGGTTTTGAATTCAAACTAAAATTTAAAATATAAAAATTTTCTATAACAATAAATAAGATTTGAACTAAAAAGTTATATAAAATCATCTAATCTAATTTAGAAGAAGGTAGAAGAAGGTAAGTATTATTCTCTCAACTTTTGGATGTTATTATAAGAAAGTGAAGATTGATCATTAAAAATTTGAAATATTTCATATTTTAATGTGATCATAAAGGTAAAATATAAATATACCTTTCTCCATGAGTCCATGATACTGGTGGGTTCTCACTTAACACATCATGTAGTAGTCACCTTCAACTGAATTTGCTTGTCTATTACACTAATGATTCATTAATTATTGATGGATTTTACTGATAGATAACTTAGCAGTCAATTATTTGTCCAATTATCTGTTAGTAAAATCTTTCTATCATTATTGACAAATTTGATCCGTCATAAAATTAATCGGTAAATTGACTATCCAATTATATATCGATAAAATCTGTTAATAATGATATTTTATCAACAAACGAATATTCATCGATAATTATCTACTGATAAATTTGAAAATTCTTGTAATGGTTTATGCATTGTTGTGATTAAGATCTCAAAAACACAACCATGGTGTCAATTTAAAAAACAAATTAGATTTTTAGACCATTAACATTAAAGAAGAACGAAAACTCAATCTAATTAGACAAGAACGTCCAATACACAAAATTAGTCATAGAAAACCAAGAAAGCAAGTGAGTCAATCACCAATAAAGCCTCCACAACCTCGCTCTTTCCTGTCGCTAGAAAAAAATGAAAATGATAAAATAAATAAAAAAGAGGTAAAATTCTTTATTTTATTTTCAAAATTATTGTCACATTTATTTTAGATCATGACTAGAAAGATTTGAGATAAAAATTGTGATGTGATGTAAATGATCTTTTTTACTAGTGAATAACAAACAAAATTCAAAAATTTACTAATACTAAAATGTTATTTGAGCCAAACTAAAATCATATTCGAAAATCCATTTTTTCACAAAATCCATTTTTTCACTTAAAACCTAGCGGGACTAAAATCTCATATTTATAATTTCTAAAAGATTTAATTCACACAATGGAAAAAAAGTAAAATTACATAATTACAAAAACCAAAAGTACAATCAAGTCGAAATTTAATTATTTATCATATCTAATAAGAAAAATTATGGTATTAACTTTACAACATTTGAACTTTTTCTTAACTAAAAAATTAGATTTATACATACATCAATGAAAACACTCTTCTAAAAAAATGTAGAAAATAATTCTCAAATATAAATATTTTACGATAATTTTTCTTTTATATAACAAACTTAATATATAGAAAAAACATTTATAAGGACCAATTTTTACTAAGCATAATTGAGAGGGTTAAAAATAGATGAAAAATGAATATTTATTTAATTTAAGTTAAAATTATATATATATATATATATATATATATATATATATATATATATATATATGTGTGTGTGTATTAAAACTAATTTATTTTTTATTTATCTTAAAATTTTATTTCTGTACAACTTCTAATTCTCTAACTTTTATCCTAAATTGTGAGAACAATGTCTACTTTTATTACTTTCAAAAATGACCATATAAAGCATTAGAGAATATATCAAATCTACGTAATCATTTTTTTTTATCAAGTTATCTACGAGTAAGTTAGGATTTCTTTAAATCATTTCATTTTAGTTGGTTGGGTGATATGAAGAGCTAAGTGTTTAGAAGTTAACTAAATTTCATAATTGCAATGGTGGCAAATTGAAAACCTTTACATCTAAATGAATTAGTGTAAAATTGGATGTCTTTTAAAGATGTGGGGTTTTTGTTGTATAAAAAAGTATACATAAGCCCTTGAATTTGTATTGAAAATGAAGTTGTAGTCTTGGAGTGATGTTGATGAGATTGATTTTTATAAGGTTATTACATTAATATGGTTTGTATAAGGAAGTAGTAGTTATTTTGTAAAGAATGAATAGTTAATATAGAAATTAATATTTTTTTAATAAATGAATTGACTGTTTGGATCAATTTAATTGAGGAAAGAATGTTTTAAATTATTGTAGAGATAAGAATTATTACGCACGTATGATAATAAAATAGAGACAATTTAATATATATGAATGTTAATTTATTATATAATGACTACTTTACATAAAATTGTCTAGAAATTAGAAAAATAATAAAGTAAAACTATTTTATTCAAAAAAACATTATATTTAAAATATTTAATTATTATATTTTCTAAACTAATATATTTCAGTAACATAAATGTACGTATATATATACTAATATTAAATGGATAAATATGGGATGTCAACATCCCAATTTCATATTTTTAAGAAAAGCAAGAAGACTTTTATTTACAGATTAATATTATAGTCCTCAAAATAGCACTTTCTTATAGTTTTATTTGTATTAACATATTTTTTTATAATTTATGATACCTTAAAATAAACATAGCTTAAAACTTCTTCCTCATCAAACGTTCCCTTAATGGAATAATCTCTATCCATCTTGCAGATGCATTGACAATAACTTGTTGTCCATTTCCTCTCTTTTTTTAACCTATCATACCCCTGAGATGGCAAAATAGAAAGAAAGTAATGTTAGGTTTTTGACAATTATGAGAAAATTTTTACATATATATTTGTTTATTTTTCTTGCCCACCCCACTAGAATAAATTATTCAATTGTTTAAATTGATGAGTTGACTGAGTAAGTGGGATTAATGGACCTTCAGTCATGAACCCACTATTGTATTGTTGGACCATTATTCATTAAGGCCATAAATGGTCTTAAGCCGTTTTTCTCAAACTTCCTTCCACACTATAGTTTGAATTTGTTTCTCTTGGTGATTCATCCATACATGAAAAAGTAATCAATCTCATGATTACAATTAAAATACAAATTTAGACAAACTTTTATTCTTTCCCATTATTTCAACTAAATCGTAGTGCCATCACTTATAATTTTTGTTACATTAAAATATTACTTGTTTCACAAATAAACCAAATAATACAATCACCAAATTAAAATTCATAAAAGGTTAAAGACTTAAAATACTTAAGAATTAAAAATAAATTTTTATATAACCGATAAGCTTCAAAAATTTACAAAAATAAATTAATAAAAAGATCGTCATCTTTATATATTGAAACATATATCAATTGTTACATATTTCTTTTTTAAGATTATCATTCATTCATTTATCATCATCATCCTAATTATGATAGATGATAGTGGTCATTGTTCTTATATATGTTACTAGGTCAATAATTTTATCATTGCTACTATTATTATCATAATTATTGTTCTTAATAATATCATTATTTTTATAATTGTTATTATCTATTATTATCACAAGAGATGATAATAACATTTATCATTATAAAGTATTAAACATATTAGTATTATTACTTTTATTTTTCACAGTTTTATTGTCTTTGTATGGGTTGAGAATTTTTTTAGGGGTTTTTTCATAATATCATTACTTTATAAATGATCTTCTCATATTCAAGATGAAAAAAGAGTCATATATATAAAAAAAGTTTTTCAAAACTCGGGTCAGTTTAGGTAGTTAATAATTACAATGATACATGATCTTAAAAAAAACATGAAATAAGTAAAAGAATGTGTGAATATTGAAAAACAAGAGTATAGATACCATATAGAAATAATATAGATGCAATATTTAATGACTAAAAGAATAAGAAAAAAATACTGAAAAATACTATTTTCAATATTATATATATCTATATATATATATATATATATATATATATATATATATATATATATATATATATAAAAAGAAAATATATATATTTTTATATTATATATATATATATATATATATATATATATATATATATATATATATATATATATATATATATAAAGCAAGAAAGTATATATGTATTATTGTTACATAAATAATTCATGTTAATTAGTAATTTTTGTTAGCAATATAATAAAGAATATAGATGCCTAACTCTTGGAACTTTGCTTTTGCAAACTAAAGGATTTATGGGACATTTTTTTAACAAAACAGAAACAGGAAGAAAGAAAGTGAATGTTGTAAGAAAAAGTATAAAATGATTATTGTGACAGTTATCTAGGCCAACATTCTGCGACCCATCAATATGTATGTGATATTTTTAGTTAATAAATGATAACAATTGATATAATTAACATGATCTTTTATGAATGTTTTCAATTTTTAAAATTAATTTATTACACTTTTAAATTTTAGGAACTAAATTATTGATTTGTTGTACCAGAATGCAACTTATGGGTAACGTGGACTGTCAGTTGATTGCAAGTGAGTTGACATTAAATTGATTGGCAAAATCTACTAGTTTAATTCTCGTAGTTTTTTTTTCTTTTTATAATAACATGTAATGCTATTTAGTGATAACATTCATATAGGAAACCATGCATCTAGTTACATCATATCAACAATGTAGATGTGACATTAGCTCAAAATAATAATATAAAGATTAGGATGAGAAATAAATTTGTAAGTGATTATTGTTATGTTAGTAGAGAATGTTTAGATTAATCGAGCATGAATATAGAATATATTTGTCTTACTTTAATACCTATCACGTTTTAAATTATTGAAATATTTTTAATTTATTTTTTTATTTTTTAATTTTATATAATTATAATTTTGTCTTGTTTAATATTGAAGTAAAAATAGTATTATTTATTTTAAAATTAAATTCTTGATTTTTATTTTTATAAAATAATATTAAATAAATATTTGATCAAGTATCAACAAATTTATTACTTTACAACTAGCTTAGCTTAATTTATAAGATTTTTTTATAAGATTTTTTGGTGATTCCAAACTCTCCAATTCTAGATATTGTTGTTTCTTTTATTCTTGATTCAATTCTCAATTTCTAGAAAAAAATCCGTGTAGCCGTTCAAGTTAGTTAACGATCATAATATTATAAGATATTTTAAATTAAAATAATAGTATCTTATAAAATATTTTAAATTAAAATAATAGTATGTCATGTTTTAGGATTATCTTTTTATTTATAGACTTATAAGTAAGTTTCTTATTAAATGAGTTAGGTACCTAAATTATAAAAAACCTTATCTAATGTGTTATGGATAATAATAATCACATATCTATTGTCAGTCTCAAGTCATCAGAAAGATTATTTACACTTCCACTACATAATTTAGATAGATCCATTAATTGATCCTATAATACAATACTTAAAAAAACAAAAATAAATATAAATTTTATATCTAATATTGAAAAAAATAGATATAAATTTTTATTTTAAAAGTGCGTGCATAATCAAACTTACATCTATCTCATCCTATTTTCATTCCTAAAAATAAATTATATATAAAGTTTGTAATTTAAAACAAATATCTTTTAAGAGATGAATACCAAAATATCCCAGAATAACAAGAACTAGGAATATAATATAATAAACTCTCATAAACTAAAATAGTTGTTTCCTCCCACCAACCATTTGCTGAGATCCTAACTTTATTGAGTTTCATGGAGACAATGAAATCCGCGTTGACTTGGTTCAACCAAAAGCATCTCATTCATGTCAGAGATGGATGCAACATGCAAGCAAAGCAATGTGATGTGTACTATCAAATCAAAACCCTATTTAATGTGAAGAAATGGTCTTTGCATTGCATTAATGCAATGTCTTCCTATTTTTTGGTATTCATTGCTCAAATTTATTATTCTCTTATGAGGCCACTCAAGTTGGGTAAAGCAACATGTGTGGTTAAGTTTATAAGAAAATATATAATTTTAAATGAAACTATTTTGTTGTAAAAGTTTAAAGATTTCTTAATAAGTAGTATAGAAACGAATGATTAAATTGTGTTAAATATACTTAAATATATTGTTAATTTATGTACAACTAGTTTTGATTTTAATTCCCAAAACGAATATGCTTTTATCCTTTAAAAAGTTGAGTTTTTCTTTTGTTAACTGCTTATGTATTTAGTGAAAATTCAACTGATTATCCCATATTACTAGTATGTATAGTATAATGTTAATATGGTATTTTTTAAATTCTTAAATAAATACTATTTATTTTTAAAATGAACTTTAAAGAATTTAATGATTTTAGAAGTTGAAACCAAAGAGAAGTATTCAGTGGAGCCAAAATTTATTCATTTACGTGAACTAAAATCAATAGGGTGGTTATGCTGTTGGATGATATTTTTATGTTTGGATACAAGAATTTTAGATCTTAAAAAAAATGAAACGTGTTGGATTTAAGTTATGTTTATTTTAAATTATTTAATTTTTAAATATTTTATACAGATAAAATAATTTAATTTATTGAAATATAAATTTGAATTATTTTATTTATATACAGTATTTTAGTTATCACTAAATAATACAGTAATGTGTTTGGAATACAACTTCTAAAAATATCAACCAAAAGTTTTATTGAAATTGATCAATAAAACCTTGACAAATTTTAATTGAAAAATAGTTTTAGTCGATTAATCTTAAATATCAATAAAAAATAACTCCTATTAATGTCAATTACAAAATCACATCTTATATTAGTAGAAAAATAATTTCATTGACATTAATAAAATAATTCTTGTTGACATGGACAGAAAAATAATTCTATCTACATTTGTCGAAATATAATTCTACTTAGGTTGGTCGAAAAATAACGCACTCTAATACACGTTGATTGATAAAAGTAATCTAAATTAATGTCAATAAAAAAAATCATATTAGAAATTAATAACAAAAATACACTATTGATGTTGACAAAAAAACTCCTATTAATATCTATTTGAAAAATAACAATGACCTATAATAACAAAAAAAAAAACTTTAATGAATATAACCAAAAAATAATTACAATTAATTTTAACATAAAAGAAATTTCGCAAACACGAGTCAATTTTCACAGAAGTCAACTTTATAATATTCCAATAGAAGTTTTTAAATAAAGAGAAGAGGAACCAAAATTTAAGAGAAGAGAGAGTATACACAATTTTTAATTCTTACTTCTTTTTAGATAAAATTTGAATATATCTGTGATTAAATAATCAAATTATTCTCATAAAATTCTATAATTTTATTTTTTTAATTATTCATACAATATATTTTATTATAAAATATTTTAAATTCTTTATAAAAATAATTATTATCTAAAAATTTTTCGTTTAAAAAAAAATACTATTATTCTAGAATTATTTTATTAGTTCGGTTTTTGTTGTTTTTTCACAAAAATAAAATCAGTTAGCTAGTATTAGCCTTTAATAATTTTTATATGGCCCTATCCATTCTAAAAGTTAAACTTATGCATATTAGTAAATTATAAAATAAAAGAGAGATCTACAGCTGTTTATGAAAAATGAGAGAAAAATTGGCCTTTTATGCTGGTGATTTTTTTGTCAAACAAAAAGGAGAATAAAATATCATCTAATGTTACTTAATGTGATAATTGTTTTCCATATATTTTTTTAGTACGTAGTATGCATATTTATTTAGTAATTTAGATATACTCATTTTATTTCTTTTATATTTTTAAAGAATTGAGAAAACACAAAGAATTGATAGATTAGCATAATAAGGATTTAATACAACTCGAATTTATAAAAAGAAGAGATATAGTATTATCTCTCATTTTTTGTTTATTTACAAGAAGTAACGTGTTTTTACATAATACTTTTTTGTTATTGTAAATAACTGTCACTTACTGAAAAACATTTCTTATTGAAGATAATCTAATGCATATAAAATATATAATATATTTTACATGATAATAAGTTTATTGACTTTAATAATAAATATCTTAAAAGTAACATACACAATTGTAAACCAACACAGATAAGAGTAACATTAAAATAATTTCCTTCAATAACTATTTATAAAAAACAATTTTGATTAATCAAACCCTTAAATTAAAATTTCTTATTGAATAAATGAAATTTTAAAAAAATTTAAATGCTTCATGAAATAAACTTAATCTAACATATAATATTTAAAAATATAAATAAATATTGATGTGATTAATTATTAAGTCAATATTAAAATATTCATTTAATATACTTTTAGTTTTCAAAAACGATATTTTATTTTAGTTTGTAAAAAGTTTATTATTTTTTAAAATCACTTTTTTACTCCTACTATATGTGATACCAGTTAACTATTTACGAGTACGAAAATACTTTTTAAGAAATATACTTACAACTTTATGAAGTTACCCTAAACTTAAGAGATTGGCTTAGAACCTATCATAATATGTCAATAACACGAACGAATACAAGATCAGGGTGATTTTATTCTTTTGTAAAAATATTTATGAAAGTTTAAGAAAAATATTTTACAACATCTCAATAAATATTTTATCCATTTCAAATTACCTATCGCTATGAATTTTTAATTCATTTTAGAATAGTTTCCATTTTAAAAATATAGAAAATACTAAATACTTAGTTGTGTTATTTATCCCGTCAAAAACATTACGTGTCAATAAATATTTTCTACTCAACAACTTCAGAATTCCCTTTAATCACTTTTTATCAAAACCATTGTTTAATTTATTTTAAACAATATTTTAACTCGTTTAAGTGAAAGAATTTCAAGTAATTGATTTTATTATTTACATATGGGTCATGGGAGAAGAGGAAAAGAATTTGTTTTTATTTTACACATTTTCCTCCCAATTTTAAGAGGAGGAAACGTGGAAGGAAAAAAAAGTTAAAGATATACACTTAGTGTTAGAAATTCAAATCATGAATTTAAATATTACATTAAACATAAATAAGAAAGTTAAATTATATTTTAAAAAAATCACAAAATTAAAGATGATATAATTCATTACATGTGTCATGTACGTCTCATAACTATCACGGTACTAATATGACTATTAAATAATTATTATTAGGAAAGATCTTAATGTTACATTTTGTACTACTAATAATATCTATTAATAATTGTAATTTTCAATATTTTTATAAATAACTGCTATCTAAATTAGTATAATAAAATAAATACGTAAATAATTATTATTAAAAGGTAGATACAATAATATTTCCCTATAATAAAAGGTAGATAAGATGATAATTACGAGACCCCCATAATAAAAAAAGTTTAACTTTTTCAAAATTGTCTACGGTGTTAATTTTTACAATAGTTATTAAAGAATAGTCGCACAAATATTTTGATTAATAATAGCAACTATTATCAATTGTATTTTTAAATATATTTCGAGTCTTTATAAAAATATATGTTAGTTTAAATTCCACGCACTTTTCCCAACCATCTTTGTTTAGTCATTATTATTAATTATAGTTCGTTTAGTGTTAAAATAAAAAAAATATAACTAAGGTATATATATCAAATTAAGATAAATAAGCATTAAAATCAATTAAATAAAATATTTTAATATATAAAATAATTATATATTATTTTATTTTTCATTTAATAATTTATTTTTGATATTATGTTTTATTAAATATTTTACTTGGAGTTTATAATTTATTTCGAATATTAATTTTTGATATTTTATATTGAATCACTATAAAATAATTTTTAATATATCATAAATAAGAATTTTATCTTTAAAGATAGAAAGTAATAAAATATTTTTTGATTTTTAGAATTTATAATTGTAATATAAGAAAATTAAATGTAATTTAAAAATTATTCATTACTCCTTTCTTCTTCTATTTTTGTACATTCTAATACTATAAAATAAACTAGCCTAAATAGCTTTAAATTTATGTAAATATTTTTCCATCTTTACTTTAATCCCTTTAATGTTTTTTACTATTAAGTTTTTGAATTTTATTAGTTTTTATTATATAATAAATAACTAACAAGAATAAAGTGATACTTTTTCTGTAATAATTCATTTAATTTTTTAAAAAATACACTATCACTTCCCTTTATGGCAATCATTTTCTTAGATAAAACCGTTATGAAGAAATATTGTTTACTAAGAATGTAATGTTTTAAAAATTAAATCGAATGTATTAAATATTTTTTTATATTTTAAAATTTCAAAAAATTAATTCTGTTTCTTATATCAAATACTCAATAAACTTGACCCAGTAGAGAAAAAAAATAAACAATTTGGTTATTAAAAAAAAATTAGACATATTTAACTTGGTATTATTGTTTCTTTTTATTTATCTATTTACAAAAATAAATTAAAAATAATATATTAATTTTGAGAAGATCCAATGAATCAACCAAAACACAACTCAAAAGATTTGAGTGAAGTCTATAGCTAATCCAATTTTCACCATTTTACTTCTCTTTATAATGTAATATCCCATCTTGATTATTGAATAAAGTTCCTCAACTGTTTGATCCATCTCTTACGAGAAGTCAATTATTTGTGTCAAAGTATTTTCAATGCAATGATTATTTCCTTTACTTAACATAAATACCATTAACTCTTCAAAAAAATAAAAAATGTGCTACTTATTATTAAAATATGACTGTTAATATAAACAATATTATCCAAATAATTCTTTAACAAATAAATAATATATATATATATATATATATATATATATATATATATTTCTTGTCATTTCATAAATAAGTTAAAGAATGCTGACGTGTAGACATTCTAACTCACTAATAAAGAGACAATAATATAAATAAGAAAAAAGTAATCTTAAGTTGTAATTTAATGAATCTTATAATAAATCCTGTTATTCAAATCAAAGTTAATAATTATACTAAAGTAAGCAATAACTCTAATTAACTAAAAAAAATTAAATTCTCAATAAATGTTTTTTTTACATAAATTAAATTTTAAAATATCAACAATAAAAAACTGTTACAGAAAATTTAAAAATAAACTTTACTGTACAGAATTTTAAAATTTAATACAAAATCAAAAAATACCAAAAAAAAAAAAAAAAAAAAAAAAA
>Ga0209700_101009_pt1 | contig 56972 bp, 21 predicted proteins | sample SiratroredBW_FD_187528 | JGI IMG/M metagenome (GOLD analysis project Ga0209700, IMG submission 187528) | Root nodule microbial communities of legume samples collected from California, USA - Siratro red BW (SPAdes) (version 2) | ecosystem: Host-associated > Plants > Roots > Nodule | place: USA...
TGTTTTTAGTTTATTCTATTTATGGGTATTAATTGGTATTTGTAGAAATTCGGGTCAAGGTGGAGATTGTTATTATGACCCTCTATATAATGTAACTGACGCTCCTCTGCATAATATATCAACCACTCTCTCATTCTTCTTCCACCACTTTGCTCTTTTCTTCTACACTCACTTCCCATTCAAAGAAGCTCCAACACACACAGAAGCCCCCAACACACAGATCCAGTTTTAACAATCTATATCACTAAATTGAGTTTCTATAATTTTTAAAAGATATCTTTCAATAGCTAAAGATAATTATATCACAATTCAAATTGTTTATTCTGAAACCAAAATATAATTTGTATCTTAAAATATATTTATTTAGAGCACATATGCTAAAATACTTGTAATCAGTAACATAATATGTTATGTGATGTTCATCAATTTGCAGATCATTTACAAGCTACAGTGATAAGGCAGAATCTGTACAGTTCACAGCAATTAAAAGATCGTTCATCCCGAGCATTGCTTAAGTAATATGGATATACTCACCAAATATTTGTATTTACTATAGCTATATATGACCATGAATACGTATTTATGCAACTAATACCTTGTAGATTCACTATAAGAAAAATGGTCTAACTTCACTGTAAGAAAATTCACTAACCTGCAAAGATGATATGCCCCCCCAAGCCTTCAAGAAGTCACCCTCCTCAAGAAGCTTGAGTTGAGGCACGGTTGGTGAATGATCAGAACTTAATAGGTCAATGTGTCCCTCCTGAAATGAAGAATAAAACAAGTAAAAATCTGATGAGATCATAAATGATTAAAGTAAGATACTGCTTTGCATTTGAGGAGATGAAGTGTACCAATACAGCCTTCCATAATTTGGCTTTGTTGTATGCATCACGAATGGGAGGGGAACACTTAAAACGAGTATCTCCATTTGGTATCTCTTCAGACGAGAAAGCTAAGTAATGGGGACAAGTCTCAACACTTATGCTGTCACCACGACTTTTTGCTTCCTGTGCAATATATAAATGTATAAATTAGCTCTCATATCAATTGGCAAGTTCGATATTTTATTTTAACCATTACCAAGAGTTCATTGTCAACAGCACTGCACAATGCTAGACATACTAAACGATGAAAATAGCTTACAATACCTTGATCAGATCTAAGGAAGCACTTGAATCAGACAAGTGAGCAATGTGAACATGTGCTCCTTCTAAGGGACCACCAATTCTAGTGTCTTTCGTAACACCTAAAAGTTCTTTAATGGCTGCTTCCTCCCTGGAAAAGTAAAGAAGACACTTCATAATTTTTTATGGAAATTTCAAAAGAGCATTATGTCAATTAAAGATACATGGTATTGTTCTCATCCAAGATTTCAAATGGACTGCATCATAGAAAAAGATACTGGACAGATATTTCAATAGTTTAACTAATTTCACGTTTTGAACATAAAGAAGGAACAAGCATAACAAATAATTTATCTGGAATAAATTTGGTTTAGAGGCATTCTTGTTTAATCAGAAAATGAAGTCTTAAAATATATTACCATGAAGGTGGTCTAGTGTGGAGATAGGTCAAGTAAGTACGCGGACCACCTATATCAGGAAGCTCCATATGTTTTTTCGAATGTTGTTGAATCTCAGAGTGCACATATAAAGGCCTTTTATACTTTGCCAACACAGACAATCCCTCCTGAAAATTACATTGTAAAACAGTTGAACAAGGCCAAAAAGAAACCTACTCCTTTTTGTAAACATTACCCTAACAGGTCTTTCGAGTGAAAAGTAATGCGAGCAATAATAGTATTTCAAGCAATGCAACAATCCCATGCCATGTTAAGGAATTAGGTTTGACAATATAAAGAAGTGTAATTAACTGATTAAAACAAATTCCAGCTATAACTTTACATAGTTTATAAGGAATGTACCTTGATATGTTGAATAGTAGTCATAGGAAAGTCACTAATTCCTGAAGGACACATAAAAGCCTAAAAACACAAAAGGGCAACAAAAAGAGTTAGATCAAAAGATAACAAATATTGTCACACAGATATATGATGGTTTTGAATCATGGAGTTGATCCCAGTGAGTATGTCCTTGACCTCTAAGCAACTTTGCATAGTAATGCACAAGCTTTCAAATGGTTACCTTCAAACCAAGAACACCAGCACTTAAGAGACCTTCAAGAATACTTGTATTAAGTGCATTTTCAGGGATTAGGCCACCCCAAAATCCTGTATAAGATTATAAGAAAATTTCAGAAACTCAATAATCGTATGCTATGGCAGAGTTTGCTGGTCATACCAACATCAACATAGATTCTATTCTCTGCAGCTTCAAGCTGGAAACAGGTGGAAACTTATGTCAGTAGAATAAAAAGTTGTTTTATTCAACAGTTAACAATGAGTAACCAAGCAAATGCGACACCTCCAAAAACAGACTACACATACAGGATCAATGTTTAATTGTCTTGAAAAGTTTAAATGATATATATGAGTTGGAACTCCTCCTTCTATCACTTTGAAAAAAAAAAAAATCACTGTAAGAGGATGGATATTAGTTATTAGTTATTTACTTGTTACATAGATAAACTTACTACTTCTATAAAATATAAATGCAAATACAGGATCAATCACTGATACCTTAAGTTTCAGTGTTTCCTTAGACACAGTTGTTGGGTGATTGTTTAGAGGCATATCAACTACTGTAGTTACACCACCTGTTGAAAGTTGAAACGGTGTTGGAACAGATCTATGGAATGTACATGAACCAAACCGAATAAGCTGTGCATATCAACAACAGTTAACATAAACAGGACAACTATCATTAGGTAGAGATTGAAAGATTATTGAAGTTATCCACCAAGTTACATCTGATGAGGACTGATAAGTCATAACAAGTTGCTGTTTTCTTTGTTCTAAGCTTGGAATTTAAGCATCGGAACAAAGACTTACATTTTAGCTAAAGTCCTATCAATTTCTTAGGTATACTACTAATGAAGGAAATGTGTAGATCAATAGAGGAATAACATCTGCATACCAGCAGCAGCAGCTCTGGTACCAGTATCAAATCCTTCCCATGCAGTTCTTCCTGGTTCATCAAGATGTACATGTCTGCCAACGTATGTGATATAAATAATTAGAGGGAGTGCAACAGACAGAAATCATGTCCAAGATAAAAAAAAATAAACATTTGCGTGGAGTTTCACCGATTATGAACTCTTATACGATTATGAACTCTTATAGCCTAGAATTTCTTGTTAGAAATCCAAGGATGAGTTAAAAGTTTCATATTGAATAAAAATGAAAATGTCAAGTGGCATGTAAGGAAAAAAGATCCACAAACACATAGTAATGTTTTTGGTTGAATGTGATGTCATATTATCTTACATCAATAACTCATACTTCAAGACCCAACAATAGTTAGGGTCAGGAGAAGTATGCTGATATAAGATAAAAGTTTCCTTCAGTTGATCAAATATATGGTGCTCAAGAAGTAAAAATTAGATCATTGAATACTAATAATGATGATAACAACAACAAATAATAATAATTAAGATAGAAAGAACTTATTATGGGAGGAAGTAAATCCTCATTTTAGTTTCTATATTAATGATCTTTGCCAGCCTGCTACTTTTATAATGACTCATGCAACAATCTAATGGTCCCAAAGGAATTTTACTTATAATGATTGCTACTAAGTTTAGAGAGACAAAACTCAATGAAGAAAAGGACCACTTTTAAAATTCCATATTACAATAAGTAAGGACTGATACATGGAGTAAACAATGCCGATTTGTCATGTGAAAGCCAAGTCTTCAATAAGTCCTTTTTATTCTCTCTAACTTGGAGTTTTTCTTGGTTTCCCACTCTCGCTTTACCTATGATTATTAGCCTATCTTCCGTTGGTTTTTAACTATTTACCACTGCTTCTATTGGTCTTCTTCTCACAAGATCAAACCATCTTAGCTACAATATACTATATTTTCTTCATTAAGTGATATTCGTTCTTTCTCAATTTATAGATTCTTGCATTACTAAAATTATTATCGCACTTTTTTAATATTTATGTATGTAGAACATGCATCCAAAGAACAGAAGCAGATATAAACAATAAGAAGATGATTTTCACATCTTACACATCAATCAAGCCGGGCATGACAACAGCATCTCCATAATCAATTACTTCTTCATGCTTAGAGTTACCCTGCTTACCATGTCCCTCAATGACAGATATTATTTTCCCTTCTTTTATCTCCACTGTTCATGGCCCATAAATAAAAGAATCAATCAACACATGTAAATAGTGATAGCCTGGTGAAATATTTACATGAACAATTCAAATCTAAAACACCAAATGGTCCAAAGAAAATATGGTCCTCAGTTCACTATCAATGAATTCCACTAAAGTGAATCCTAATTCCTAAGATCTTCACCTGAACTCAAGTGTATCCTATCTACCCTTTATTTTAGCAGGATCTTAGAGAATGAAAATACTTATCTTGGATTTTTCCCCACAACCTCGCTTTTCTTTTTGTTTTACTACATGCATCTTCCACCAGAAGCAATCATGAACCTTACTCTAACCTCATGGAACAAAATGTAAAGAGTGAAATAAAAATACAGTGAACAAGGGTTGAAAAAGTAAAACCTGAACCAGAAATGATCCCTTGAGGGGTCACAATGCGTTTGCTAGTTATCCAGAAATGACGATGGTGAAGAAGGCTGCACTTATTCTGAGTCAACTGTGGCACAAAAAGTCAACAATATTCAACCCTCTTCACATAACATCCCACAACCTCTTCAATCTCAGACCATAGCAGTTGAGGGTATCATAAACAAAAGTCTCAAACTAGTCATAGTAACTATAGTGGCAAAAACCGAGAAAGTGAAGTCTTGTGCACAAGTTTTAAGTCAAAGTTGAGCTATTAAAATTTCAAACTGAAGCTGGTTATGCAGACATAATAATGAATCAAAAAGCATAAGAATGAAAGTGAATGGATTAGATTTTGGACCTTTACTTGAGGATGTAACTGTGCCCTGTAAGAATCCTGCAAGTAAAAGAACACTAGGAAGGAAACGAGGAATGTTAACAAAGGCAACACTCTCCACGCAAACTGATCCATTTCTCACCAATTCACCATTGTCATTGTGCTCTCTCTCTTTTTATAGTTTCATTATGGTACGGTTATAGCAGCAGACAGAACATAGTACACATGTCACCACCTTAAGACAAGGCCCGTGTCTTACAAATGTTGAAGTGTCGATGCCACAAATTTCACATTTGAATTCTGTTCTAATATTAACTCACTATTTCATTCTTCTAACTTTTAGAGCTATAGATTTGTCAGTTGAATTATTTTGTAGTAATTTTAATTTCTAACTCGTTAGTTTCTTTAAATTAATTCATTCCATTATTTTCTTTCAATATAGTTTCATGCATTAAAAAGAATTATTTTGTTGATATGGTTAATACTTTTAAGAGCAGCTTTAATGTTTAACTTACATTTTACTAAACTTTAAAAAACCTCTTCAATATTTTTTTAATGTTGAAACACAAAACTATAAAAGAATTCTGTTTTACTAATATTAAATGTCTAAAATAAATTAATGAAAAATGTGTAATATCATTTAAGCAACTCGTTTAATGTCTATTATGGATGAAAAATAATAAAATATTTTACGTTTGAAATGAAATATGTCATTCACTAAAAATCATTTAAGCTACTCGTTAAGAAATTATGTACTGCGATGTTCTAATAAAACATTGATATTTTTTATTCCTTCTATTTTTTTTAAAAAAAATAAGGCTTCTAAATTAAAATTAATGTTAAATAAAACTTAATTTTTTCGAGATTAATATATTATTTTTTAATTTATTTTATTTTAAAAATTTCACAATTGAAATTTAAATAAAAAACATAAATTTATTTAATAATTTAAAAATTAAAAATCTATGAATAAAAAGTTATTTAATTTTATAAATAAAAAAATTAGAAGAATCATTTTTAATTGTAATTAAGAGAAATTATTTTTAATTGAATCAAGAGTGTGACTACCACAAGGCCATCAAGCCAGCCTGAGGCTCCTTTCAGGTGATCGAATTCCAAGCCTCTATTTGTTTACATATTTTAAAATGTAATTTAAATTATTGGATGATAAATTTTGTTATACTATTTGTATTTTAATTTTTAGTAATATTATGCAATTTAAAAATATGTATATACATAAGTATTGTTATATATTATTTGAAAACTCCTGCAACTCCTTTAAAAAGTTACAAGATTGGTTTACATTTGTTTTTTAATTCAAATTAAAAATTGATATTAAAACTAATTTAGAAGTTAAATTTCCAAAAAAAAAAAAAAAAAAAAAAACTAACCCACAAGAAATGATGAAATTTTGTTAATTTGATTTTATTTAACATCAAATGTTATAATAAATATAATTTAAAGTTTATCCTATTGGTGCAAACCCAAAGATAAACAAAAGGTGGTGAAGAATAACGAAAGAGAAAATAGACTTGTATTCCTTTCCTAATGAGTGAATTCCACGTTGTTGAATGTCAGCAACAGTAAGATGTGTAGTGTTTCATCTTAACAGAGAGAACTGCCCCAAATAGCACCGTTCCTAAAAGTTAAAGAAAAAGGATGAATTATTCTATTTTTTATTGTTATTTTCACAGTATAAGATTGAGTTTTCTTAATTATGAATTGTTTAGAAGAATTATTGATCTTTAACTTTTGGAGATGCCCTTGGGAACCAATTAATGGCAAGTGTTTTTCTTTGTGTATAGCATGCTTCAATTTAATAGGAACATGTATCAAAAAATATTGCAATATAAGAACTCGTGAGTCAATCCTCTTCTGTGTCTTGCTTTAATTGCTTTTCGACACTTACTTCACACATCTTGTTGGTCTTTTGTTGAATATTCTCCATAATTGCATAAATAATTGGACAAGGCAATAATAATTTTTCTCTGTAATTGTATAAGCCAGTCCGTGACGTCCGAAAATTTTCTAAGTTAATTAAATATATTGGAATAATTGGTTATCAAAATAATATATATATATATATATATATATATGTATATATACACACATACATATAAGAAATTAAATTATTAAAAGGAATATAATTTCTCTAGTTTTGTTTAGTCTTTCTACTAATGCATGTATTATCACTTATGTTCATGCCAAATACAATTAAAGTAGTTCATATAAATTGTATATGAAATAATCATTAATTTTAGTATAACATAGATACATATACAATCAATTAAAACGCGTTTATAAATAATAGAAATTTTCAAAAATTCTCATTCTAAATTACAAACACAATAAACTACACTTGATTAATTTTTATTCAAGAATACAATAATTAAAAGTGCATCTCGATTATTTAAAACAACTTTCAAAAAACTTACATTAAATGTATTCCAACATATATGTTAACATATGATTAAGCAAAAACATCATAAATAAAAGATTTAATATATGTTAGAGTAGTTACTTACATATATTATAAATTTTAATACAGTAACTTTCTTTAACTTTTCACTAATCTCTTAATTTATATTATTAATGAAATTAAGATATCTCATTTTCTTAATAACTTTCATGTTTATCATTTAAATATATATAATACATCACTATGTTCATCATATAACTATATGTCACATGTATCTAATAATACAATTTATGATGTATACAATACTTAATCATCAATTATACGGACATTATATCAAGAGTCTCTCACTTAGTGATCAAAATTCTCTCTTGACGAGTTATGATACTGCCTGAGCAAAATTTCACTTGAGTGACCATACTTTCCAAGAGAGATTTCAAATAATTTACAATTTTTTTAATTCCGACTTAATTATTGTACGATAATAAAATTTATCATTCCAATTCATTGAGTTGTTTAGAGAAACTTTTTAAACAACTTTAAAGCGTGACTTGATCAGTAATTTCTTCGAACAATCCAAATCAATCCAGATGCTATATAACTTGGCACTGAACTAAATTTTCTTTTAATTTTCACATAAAACAAACCCCTTAGGAGAACCTAATTCGGCTTAGAACTTAATTTTTTCAAATCGAATATATCTTGCGGTAGGAAAGAATTATTTGCAATTGTGAGAGAGAACTCTATTTCAGGGTTCTAAACAAGACATGTTTTCACACTTCCTATCTAAATAACATTCCTCAGTCTCTTTACATAGGTTGTTTGATGTTGTTTGGTATCTTCGTTCTTCAGTTTCTTGTATTTTCTATTTATATTCCCTTGCAATTTGATAAGGATTATGTTAGCACGATGCTTATTAGCTAGGAAACATGCATATTTTTTTTATTTTTTTTGTATGTGCAGATAGGAACTCTAGAATTTGCAAAGTTGTAATCTACATTCAAGAAAAGTACTTATTATGTCATCATCCAAAACATCCAAACGGATATAATACATGCAAACTCTGAGAAGGAAAATGGTAGCTCAATGGCCGATGCCAGCAGCTACTTCCATCTCTTATTTATGCCTCCAGCGAAACTAGCATCTGAAAGATACCTGTCTACAACATGAACAAGGTTCACGATAAGCATCAAAAACTCTAAAAGAACCAAATGAAATTGAGTTGGGTTTGGAAAGTTATGGTGATCACCAATATTTAACTAACTCGTGGCTAGAATTTGGACACCACAGGCTGCAGGAGCATGCTTCCCATCCTTAAACACAAGATTTCCTCTCACAAAAGTGTCCAAAACTTTTCCGGATAACCTACTTCCCATGTAAGCAGAGAGTTCCTGAATACCAAACAGTCATTGTTTCACATATGGGATTTCACAAAAACAGGCAAAAATATTTTCTTCATAACATGAAAAATCATGCAATACTACCAGAATGTCCTAATAGAGTGGTAAACACTGAATGTTTATGAAACAGAGAAAAGCCTCATTTTTGTTTTTGTTAATGGTTTCTCCTAAAGGAAAAGGAGTCAGCAAAATAAATAAATAAATAAATGATATGATCTAGGGTGAGGAACTTTTTTTATTGTAGTTGGAGGAACAACTTGGTTCCTCTAGCATCTATTTTTCTCAACTCCGTGTCACCTGATCAACACTCTCAGAAATACCATACTAGTTTGAAATGATTTTTCAATTTTAACTTATGAGTAAGAAAAAGAAAGTCATAGACAAAATGAGTTTAATAACAGGGTAAAGACATACGTAATGTTTAATGAAAACAGGATAATTGTCATCCAGGTCGAACTCCTGCTCTGGTTGCCAAACTACAATATCAGCATGGTTTCCAACTTCAATGGTCCCCTGAAGCAGAAATGGAAATTTAGTCAGAAATTATTTTCTAAGCATATACGTTGACTTGACAAATGCACGAGTAAAATGTTCTAGTGTCTCGTCACGAAGCATTCTCAGAAAAAAAAATCACGTAACCAAATCATAGAGAATGAAGAGAAAACAGCTGTAGTTATTAGATATACTATACTAAGTCTGAGGCAAAGAAGGAAAGACCTTTGATTCTATCCCTGCAAGTGCTGCAGGTCTCTTGCTCCATAATAATGACAACTGTTCCAGAGTTAGTCCATATTTCTTCCCGTATGTCCACGTCACCGGAAGATTAAGCTACAAGTCTCCCAATACAACATCAGTTAGTCTTTAGGCCAATTACAGCATCCACAGTTACAATATAAAAAAAATAAAATAAAATAAATTCAAACTGAAAGTCTGAAATAAGGAAATTAGCACATGGCTTTCTGATTAAAATACTGCATCAATCATCCATCATGGTCCTTAAGGATGACTGCATGCTTTATTCTTACCCTCAAGCCATATACAATTGCCTTTGAAAAGCCACAGTTTTAGGGTGTGTTTAGGTAAACAAATTAAGCTTTTATTCAATAACTTCTTATCACATTAAGGGGGAGTTTCAATTTGCTAAAGAAAGTAAAAACAAAGTTCTGACTAGAATAATCATAGACAAAGATAGAAAGATTAGAAGGTGATAGAGTCCAAGGATTTAAATACCAAAGTTCCATATCAGGAACTAGTTGTCAAGAAAGGTGAGTAAGGATGAACTCTTGCACCCTATCAATATTTTAGTTGTTCAGTTTCATGCTAAACCTATTGAGCTCTTACATACTGCACGGTGATAAGGATGGCCATTTGTCAGGGCACATGCATAGGACAGATCCTTGGAAAATCACCCATCCCTCCCTTCCCACTAGAACACAAAATTATGTTACATTATAGAAAATACTCATTCATATTATATTCAATTGTTTAATAAGTAGATAAGAAACAACCCCAAGCATGAACATAAGATTCAATCTAATAAATTCAAAGATCAACTTGTCAGATTGATAATTGATTTCAAATAGGTTCATATTGTATTATTGAAGTATTAAAAATGGTCTAAATTCACTGCAAGAAAAATCATTAACCTGCAAAGATGATATGCCCCCCCAAGCCTTCAAGAAGTCACCCTCCTCAAGAAGCTTGAGTTCAGGCACAGTTGGTGAATGATCAGTGGTTAACAGGTCAATGTGTCCCTCCTAAAATGAAGAGTAAAACAAATAAAATAAAAAAACCGATGAGATCATAAATGATTAAAGTAACACAATGCTAGTTATTTGCAGAGAGGAAGCATACCAATACAGCCTCCCATAATTTGTCTTTGTTGTGTGCATCACGAATGGGTGGGGAACACTTATAACGAGTATCTCCATTTGGTATCTCTTCAGAGGTGAAAGCCAAGTAATGAGGACAAGTCTCAACACTTATGCTATCACCTCGACTTTTTGCTTCCTGTACATTATAAATGTATAACATTAGCAATCCAGTCAATTGGTATATTCCACATTTAATTTTAATCAGGCAACTCAATGAACACGGTACCTTAATCAGATCTAAGGAAGTACTTGAATCAGATAAGTGGACAATGTGAACATGTGCTCCTTCTAAAGGACCACCAATTCCAGTGTCCTTCGAAACACCAACAAGTTGTCTAATGGCTGCCTCCTCCCTGGGAAAGTAAAAAAGAGCTTTAATGATTTTTTTTCCGGAAATTTAGTGAGCAATATGACAACTAAAGATGCATGGTATTGTGCTCATCCAAGATTCTAAAAGCATTGCATCATACAAGAGTACAATGGATGGATATTTCATATTGCCAGGTTCTTTAAAAATATTCAGAAATATCTTGAGTTATGTAATCTACAATGCTCTAGAACAAGGGTACTTTCATCTTCTCAACACCCTCAATCACAGCTTTCACCCCCATTGTGCCCCAGATTTCTACACTATTTGGGGCTCCACACCTTGGCCTCACATAGAGGGCTCAAACCAAAGCCTTCGATGAGCTAATTCAGCTATGAAAACTTAAGATAAATTTAAGCAGTGCAGTATCCAATTTCATGTTTTGACATGACAGAAGGAACAAACATAATGAATCATTTATCCAAAATAATTTTATGTCTTGATGTAATGTTTATTTATTCAGAAAACAAAAGCCTTACAATGTCTTACCATGAAGGTGGCCTGGTGCTGAGATAGGTCAAGTAAGCATGTGGATCACGGTTATCATCAAGCTCCACATCTTGTTGAAGCTCAGCATGCACAACTATAGGTCTTTTATATTTTGCCAACACAGACAATCCAGCCTGACAAATACATTTTCTAAACAATTTAAAAATAGCTACATTTTCTACCCTATCAGATCTTTCAAGAGTGAAAAAAGCAATGCCTTAAGATCGCAGTATATCAAGCAGAGCAACAATCCCTTGCCACGTTAATATGAAAAGCAGAAGTGGGTATGCAAAGAAATATAAAGAACTGCATTCAACTGATTCAAAAAATTCCAGCTATAACTTCACATGAACGTACCTTGATATGGTCAATAGTTGTCATAGGAAAGTCATTAATTCCTGAAGGACACATAAAAGACTGCAAACAGAAAAGGGAGAAAAAAAAAAAAGCGAGTCAGAGTCGGACCAAAAAGCCAACAGGTATCTAATGGCTTGCACTCTGGAGAGAGAACTCGTATTATCACATACTTTGAAGAAATCATGTTTAATTCCAAGATGATGGGATGAAGCATGAACACAGAAATTCAGGAATCCCCAGCAAGATAGTGCAACACCACTTCAAAGATAAATACTAACGAGAGCCAGAGACCAAAAATGTCCAAAATCCATATATTCTCGGCAATAAAGTATCGTCAATGCTAGGTGAAGTATCTAATATAATAATTAACTTCTTTAAAAATGTTTAATCATAAGGTTGAGGTGGTGAGTACGTCCTTGACCTCTAGACCTCTAAGCAAAGTTGCAGCGGTAATGCACAAGTTTTCAAATGTTTACCTTTACACCAAGAACACCAGCACTCAAAAGATCGTCAAGAATGGTTAGATTAAGTGCATTTTCAGGGACAAGGCCTCCCCAAAATCCTGTATAAGATTACAAAAAAAGTCTCAGTAACTCCACTAATTATATGCTAAGGCAGAATTTATTTATTGGTCATACCAACATCAACATAGATTTTATCCTCTGCAGCGTCAAGCTGGAAACAAGAGGAAACTTATGTCAGAATATTAATTGCATGGAAAATTTCAAATGATGTATGTCAGAAGGAATTCCATCTGTCTCTTTGAAATGAAAAAATTCATCATAAGATGGATATTACTTGAACTCATATACAGGATCGATCACTAATACCTTAAGTTTCAGTGTCTCCTTAGACACGGTTGTAGGGTAATTGTTTAGAGGCATGTCCACCACTGTGGTTACACCACCTGTTGAAAGAGTGTTGGAACAGATCCATTTACTATGTATATAAACCAAACTAAATAAGTTATGCACATCAATAACATTTGAAATACATCACAGTATAACTATTATTAAGTAGACAGTGAAAAATGATAGTTATCCACTGTGTAACATCTGATAAGGGCTGATAATTTCATACAAGTTATTGTTTTCTTTGTTCTAGGCTTGAAATCTAGATGCACTAAAGAAGCATGGGAAAAACTGATTAAGATTTCCCCTGAAATATACAATGTATAAAACTAATGAAGAAAATACATATATATATATATAATAGTGGAAAACATCTGCATACCAGCAGCAGCAGCTCTGGTACCAGTATCAAATCCTTCCCACTCAGTTCTTCCCGGTTCATCAAGATGCACGTGCCTGGCAAAGTAAGTAATTCAGACAATCATGTTTAAATATACAATGAACCAGCTCGAGTTGATAATCAACTCTTCTAGTCTACCATTCCTACTCTAGTAAATTCTTGCATGCCCATAGCTATGATTATTAAACTATTCAACATTGATGTATGCAGAAAATGCATCAAACAACAGTGCCAGAATAAACAACAAATAAGATGATTTTTAAATCTTACACATCGATCAGGCCAGGCATAACAACAGCATCTCCATAATCTATTATTTCTTCTTGCTCAGACTGCGCCTGCTTACCATATCCCTCAACCACAGATACTATTCTCCCTTCATTTATCTCCACTGTTAACGTTCCACGAATAAAATCAATTAACACTGTGTACATAGTGATAGGCAAGTTTTACATGTACAATTGAAACAACAAACGGTCAACAGAAAAAATAGTCTTCAGTTAACTGTTAACGATTTGATGCTAGGGCCACTCAGGTGAGTCCTAACTCCTAAGACCCTCATATATCCCTCTTCTATTTCATCCTTCATTTTAAGATTATCTTAACTATTTTCTTGGATATGTTCTACAATCTCACTTTCTTTGTTAGTTCCCGTACACACCGACACAATCCTGCACTAAACACAGTCATACACAAAATCCCACAATCCTACTCAACACAAAACCCTTTACAACCTCACACAACGAAACGAAAAGAGTAAAATATAATAATCAAGGGTTAACGAAGTAAACCTGAACCAGAAATGATCCCCTGTGGGGTCACAATGCGTTTGCTGGATATCCAGAAGTGGTGATGGGGAAGAAGGCTGCACTGACTCCGTGGCAACTGTAGCACAAAAGGTCAACAACATTTAACTCTCACACCCTCTTCGATTCTCAGACAGGGACAGTTCAGATTATAATAACAAAAGTTCCAAACTAGTCAAAGCGACCACATAGTGGCAGAAAACGAGAAAGTTTTGTGACAACTTTGAAGTCAAAGTCGAGCTAAAAGGTTACTGGTTTTTAACGTTTGCCGGTGATAAAGCCATGATCTTGAATTGAAAAGCATGAGAAAGAACCAACCTTTATGATAGGATATAACTGTGCCGTTTGTGAATTCTGGAAGTAGAAAAACACCAAAAAGGAAACAAGGATTGTTAGCAAAGGAAACACCCTCCACATAAACTGATCCATTTCACACTCTCACTGTGATTGTGCTCCCTCTTCTTTGATACTTTGGTTCTTATATAACTAAAACTATGGAACGTGTGGTTATTACAGCAGACAGATGTTCCACACAGTACATGATTTTAGCTTTGAAGGTATATATCATATCAACTTCAACTTTGTTAATTAGCTTGTGTAAAAGATGGATTACCCAAGATAAACCAATACTTTAATGGCAAATAATAAACTTTTATTAATATGATTATTCAAAATCATGTGTGTGATTAATTTAATCTAGTAATGTAAATTTATGTGATTGGTCCAAGCCAAAGAACAAGACAAAGCCTCGTGAAGATTAACAAAAGAGAAAATAAAGAAGACATATATGATCAAATCCCTTTGCAAAATTCTAACTAGTAATGAATAAGTGGATGGATTCCACGTTCCCCGTTGTCAGCAACAGTACAACAGCGTGCACGTGGACCACCTCGGTGCCTGTCTGTTTCTCTTTATATTCTTATCTGGTTATGCTATTGTCACGTGTAATGTAACAGTATTTCAGAAATGTTATTTAGATATCATGATACAAATCCTATTAAATTTGAGACTAATGATAATGTTAAAACGGATTAACACTATCGGCCAATCAGAAAATTTATAATATAGGTAAAATTGTTTTATATTATCTGGAGTAATTTAAGATTTATGATAAAAACATTTCTTTTATTTAATTTTTAAAATTTAATTTTCACATTCAATTATCGGGGGAGCACCCCTTCAGGAGATCCAATGATTAAATGTGACAGATGTCATCCAACGAACACCGTTAATAAAGTTTATAAAACAAAACATTAATATTTCTTTAATAAATGTCTATATAATTATTTGATATTACTTAATAAATATATGATTATATATAAATTAAAATAATCTTAATAAAATAATGCACAAATTAATTTTCCCTTATCAGAAAATATTTTTAAATTAAATATTTGAACATGAGAATATATCATGAAAAGTTAAACAGAAAATATTTGTTTAATCAACTTCTGTTCTAGAATCTTAGTATTTAGACATTACATTAATCATCTAACTAGTCCAATTTGAGCTTGATAAAACTACAAAGAAAAATAAAATATTTACTAGAGATATAAAAAGTATAAGTCCAAAATTGGAGAAAGATAAAGTAATGATAAAATATGGTAATTTTAATACAAAGTAATTATAATTTTCCAGGTACATCATTTACGTGTAGGTATAATTTATTCTAAAAAATGGTTTCAAGAAATTATTTTGAGATTTTACACAATGGGTCATGAAAAAATCCTTTTTAAGTGAAACTGGTTTTATTTGATATGTTATCTTCAAATCCAAACATGATATGTTGCTGGGTTTAACTTGCCTATTGTGTATTAGCCTTGTTTGATATATTTATGTTATATTTTATATATTTGCTGTACTTCGAATAATTTATTAAAAATAGTGTAGTTAACTACAATTAAATCATATAATAAGAAAAGTTGGTGACATGCCAGTCTTCTATATTTTTTTATTTAAAAAAGTAAGTGTACTTCACTAATTTACTTCTCTGCTTTATTTAACATTAACTCCCTCACTCATTTCAAACAACAGGAACAAAAGATAATAATAAAAATATTTGTAATGAATATTTTAAATGTTTTTGTTTTGAAAATATGGTATAAAAACAGAATTCCCTCTATTAAAAACTAATATTTAGAATACACCCACTGGGTTGAAATATTTATAAAGAAAATAAACAATTAATAGATATTCTGCATTAAAAGATAGACAACTCTTGGTTGTATTTAATCTCTTTCTATGAATATTAAAAAAATCATTTAAAGTCGTATTTTAATTAAAAATACAGTTACAAACAATCTTAGTGTTGTACTGGTTAATTATAGAAAAAAATCATCTATGTATTTATTTGGTTTATTAGGTATTGTCTTTGCATATTTTAGAACCATGAGACAGGGTTCCCATTACACTTGTCTAAAGTGAGATAAACAAATTTTAGAGGATAAAGTATGATGATATTAATTAGAAAAGCAACTGTTATAATTACAGTTAGTTAAATCTTATTAAATATGTACCTGATTTTATTACAATATTAATTAATTGATTTTTTTAGTTTACAGTGTACTAGGAACTAAATCCTAAAAACATAATACATATTATTTATACTAAGTTAAAAAAACAAAAAAATAAAATTATATTATTTGTAATTACAATTTATTCATATTTCTTTAGTTTTGTGCTTGTAACAATTTATGTCCTTTGTGTTCAAATAAGACAAAGCAAAACATGTGAGATATCATTAATTAAACATAATTGCATTTCCAAAGATAAAAATAATTAATTAGTATTATTCAACTGAAAATAAGTCAGTGCTCTTGGTTCTTTTCAAATGAGATTTTTTTCTTCTAGTTAGTGCTGATAACTAATGCATGAATTCAATTACTCATCCATGGCACCATCCATTTTCCTTCTCCTAAAGGTGCATTTAAAACTTTCTTTATATTAAACTTCTCCCATTAATATTTATTATTAAATAAAAAATAAATGTATAAAGATTAATATTTATTATTAAATAAAAAATAAATGTATAAAGTATTGTCATTTTAGGCTTCCTAGTGTTGTAATCTTTACTAAAAAATTGCTTTAATTCCTTAAACAGTTATTGGAAATTAGCAGAATTCTATAATTTATTGTTTTAATAGAGGTTTTTTTAATAGCTCTTTAAAACTATGTAAATAAAAATTTTCAGTTTTTTTTTCTTGATAAGTTTGTTTAACTTGTTTTTTTATTTAAAAAAAAATAACCGATTCTAATATTCTAATTGAGAAACAATATTTTAAAATTTTCTTAATTTCGTCTTTTGAAACTGTTAATAAACAATTACATATTAGACATATATTATTCATAATCATTTTCTTAATTATATGTTTTTCTACTAATAACACCATCTCTAGTTCACAGCTAGATTTCACTTATTCAAGATATCTATTGGAACAACTCACATCACTTACTATTTTGTGATACTTTATACTTTTATAACTTTTAAAAAGTTTTTTCAAGCAAACATTACAATTATTGACCATTTTTTAGACATAAAATATCATTACAAATCAAGTTTCTGGTCCTACTACAAACTTGAGAATCACATAAACATTTATTTATCTAGAATCCAGAGTTGGAAGGATCAAGGAATCCTGCATGCAATGAAATTTAAGAATTAGCAAAACATAAAAGAGTTAGGAATATAATAACGAGAAAGAGATAATGAAGAATGGGACTTACGAATTACAATCGATGGATGGATCAATAAGGAACGGAAAGGGAATCTTACAGAACTGAGGAAGTAGTGTGGCTCTCTCATGCTTGACGCCTGCTTCAGCTACAGCTTTCTTGAGACAATTACATATGGATCTACGAACCTCAGTTGTTTTTGTCTCCGCGAATATTTTTCCTATGTTGCTGCAACAATTAGGAGGTGGTGTTCTTGGACCCAGATTCAACAAGAATGGCTCACATGGCAACACATTAGTTACAGCTTCATTACATGTTATAGCTTGCACTTCACTTCCAAATAACACCATGTTTATCAGCAACCCAAGAACTATCACTGTCTTCTGCCCCATCTTACAAAAAACTAAACCCTAAACCTCAAAAACAATCTGTAATAGACAACTACATTGGACATGTTAATTTATATTAATCACATGTTATCTCTTAGGATTGACTTTTTAAAATGCTGTTACTTTCTTTTAATTTTAATAAATGTGTTATTACTGGAAATTGCTTTTATTAGAAAGAATAAAACATTAGTGGAATCGAGAGGATACGTTTCTTTATAAAAGTTTATGTTTCCATAAATTTTATTATAACAGTTCATTCCAAGTTAAATAGAGTTGTAACTGCTTTTTTATCATATTTAATTATACTATTTAAAATTTCACGTTAATTGAGATGTTTATAATGACTGTATTTTATTATAAATGTCATTCTATATGAGCAAATATATTTTTTAAAAAAAATCACATTGTTTTAACTTAATATTTACACCATAAGATAAAATATATAGAAAGTTGGATTACCTCTCTATTATTCCTAACTAAATCACTTTAGAAATTTTCATCCCAACCACTCAATCAATATATTAGTAAATATTATCAATTTCATGAAATGCAACATAAAAACATTAATATGACGACTAATATTTTATGTCAAGAAAAATAATTAACAATATCTCAAAATTATCTGAACTGAATATTATTTTATATACAAATCAAAACTATCCAAACTGAATATTATTATATATAACAATATCTCAAAATTATCTGAACTGAATATTATTTTATATACAAATCAAAACCTTAAACTCTTACATGCTTATTAGAAGATGAAAAAAAAATAAACAAGAATCAAGAAGGTGAAAGAAAGAATCTCACCTCTAGAAAATTCCAAATTTACAAACCTGTGTATTCTTTGATTTACTTGTTAGGTATGTCAGGGAAGAAGTGAAAAATAAGTGGAATGAGATTGAAATAACAAGAGAAGAGATAACAATACTCTTTCACACTGAAAGAGAGAGAGAGAGAGAAGGATTTTACTAATAATAGCCTCATTTTTACCAAGTTAGTTATACACCTCTTTCCCTTGTTTATATTATTTTGCTGCACATAAGTCCAAATTTTTTTATATTTTTAATACTTCTCCAGTATACCATCTTTACTTATTTTACTTAAATATAAATATCAAAATCAAATAATATCTAAACTATTCCACAAATAAATCTTAAACATATTATATAAAAGCAAGTTCTTGCCGTTTTGATAATTTTTGATAAAAGTCATTTCACTAATAATTTTATAAGAAAACATTTTTATTGTAACATTTGAGTGACAAAGTTGAATTTAGTCTTCTACTTACCAACAACATAAGACTGTTAGGCATCTCCTTCATTGGAACTTTCATTGAAGACAAAATAACAGTTCTAAAATGGAATGGGATTAGAAAAAACAGTTCTTTATATACTCTTGAACATATCATTATCCTCCCATAGAAGGCTTTCCCATTCTTCCTTTTTCAAAGTAATTTTTTATTTTTATCTTTGGTGATTAGTTTTATTTTTTACATACTCAAAAAAACTTAAATTTATTTACCACAGGTATTATTTAACCTTCTTCCAACTGACCGTGATAAGAACATGAAAAAGGATAAATAATTTGACATGATAATATACAAACCATATTAATGTGAAAAAAAAATTGTGAGAGCCTAAAAGGTTTTCCATGAACCCCATATTTCAAGTCATAACAATAAAATACATTCTAATGAAACGGATAATTAACCAAAAGTAATTACCATTGTAAAATGTCTTATATATTATATATTACGTTACTCTCTCAGTTCATTAAAAATAACATTAATTACTTTTCTATTCTTTTGTACATTTATATTTATTTTTTATCAATTTATATATATATATATATATATATATATATATATTATTGTAATATAGAAATAAAATAAAAGTAAAAAATTGTATAAATATTTTATTAAGAAGTCAATAAAATTTGTTGAATTTCTTTATTTATCCAACCAAATCTTATAATTTATTTATTATAATTATAATACTTTAGAAAATAACTCCAAAATAAAAACTAGTTTAGAATTTAGTTTTTAAATATAAATAAGATGATCCCTTAAAAGAAAAAAAGAAAAATCTGTTTTTAAAAACCATCAATCTTTACTTTTAAAAAGATATTTAGATTCATTTAAAAAAAAAAAAACTAAACTGTTTCATTCTTATAAAAATCACTAACTCTTTTAAAAATTGATTTCTATTTTTTCTGTCTTCTCTCTAAAATACTATCTTCTTGATCAAATTGACTCTTTAGATCAATCATGGATTTGGATTTATACAGGTAGGAAAAGTTAATTGCATGTTTTTTTTAAATATTAAAGAAAAAAAATTAGTTTGAATGTTTTTAATAAATATTGTTTATTTATTTTATTAAGTATGAATTTGATCCACTTGAATTAAATTGAATAAATATTTATGTATGGTATAAATTGAATAAATATTTATGTATGGTATGATGTAGTATCAATGAAAAAGAAAGATATCACTAAGATTTGTTTAAAATGTGTATTTGTTTAAAAAATTATGTGAATTGTTTGTGATTTGATGGATACTTTATTAGTTATTAGAATCATAAATGAAAATAAATTACCAATGAGAGTTCAAGATGTATTTTTTATGTAGTGCTTATTTTATTTTTAAATATACAATATCAACATAGAGAAATATAGAATATTACAATAATTATGCATTTATTTGATATATACTATTATATTTAATATTATCTAAAAAGTTATAGTTACTCTTTAAGATCAATTATAATTGGACTATTCAATTTTAATTATAATTAATTAATTTAATCTAGTCTTAAATTTTATGAAATTCTTTTTATAAGTGAACAAATAATAAGTATATAAAATAATTGTAATATATTTTTATTTTATTTTTTATAAGTGTAAGATGATTCAAACGGGAAATTGAAAAAAAAAATAATAAAATTAATCACACCGGGAGGAACTTCAAATTTTATTTATTGGATTTTGGAGTTTTAGATTGAGTGGTTGTAATAATAAAGTGTGATCACCTCTCATGTCTTTGGTTTCATATCCTTTGCTTTTAGTTTGGGAAGAGAATTGAAGAGAAGAGGAAGAAAGATGATGCCGGAACATTGGGGGTCTCCCTGTGGACATCAATGCACCAACAAATACTCTGCACTCACCCAAATTCCATGTATTTTTCATTCTCAAATTTCAATCTCTTCTATTCTTTCTTTATTCAGTTATATAGTTTAAACCAATTTCGGTTGTGTAATTGTAGGGCGAGTTTTCTGCAAAAAGGGGTGCAGTTCAGAGGCAGAGACATGGGAGGAATGTGAGATTATTTTTTTATATTATTATTATTATTTTTCCTTCAAATTTGTTTTCATTCCCTTAAAATCTAGGTTATAGTTCTGTGGGTTGTGATTCTGCATCAATGCTAGCATAATATTAGTATGCAATTGGGTCTCTGAAAGTGGCCTGAGTGTGTTGCTTTCAACCTGTATATAATTTCAGCCATCAAAGTGCAATCTTTCAGTGGACCAGAGCAACAAAGTTTGCTTTTTAGGGGACCACGTTGCATAATTGCTCTCCAAAACAATGGTAGATTTTTTTTAGTTTAACAGTTTTTGAGGGGCACAATAATTGCATTGGTTGAGAGAAATACTGTAATTGGCAAATTTAATGTTTGAAGATCATTATCTTTATCTTTGAAGTCACTCGGTCAATCTTCTTCTTGGCATGTTCTGGTGAAGAGGAAGGATATGATTATTAGTGTGTCTTGTTTATAAGTTGATCTCACGGGGAGGCCGAAGTTTAACCCAAAAAATAACAAAATCTTGCTTCTGTATTTAGTCTCATGGACAAGACTTAAGTTCATTCCAATGGTTTTCCATGTATGCTCTATGAAATTCCAAAAGCATTAAACAGTACCCTTAGGGAAACTACTTAAAACATGCTAAGCCTGCATACTCCATTTAGTGAGTTGGTGTTTGTTCTGCCCTTCCCATATCCATGAAGGGTCTACAGTTCCCCTTGTAAGCTAATGGGCCTTTCCATATCCCTGGAAGAGTTATGTGCACTTGGTCAGTTGGTTGGCCACCAAAACATTTTGGTCCTTTGACTCTCTGGAAGCTTGACTTTTGCTCTGTATACTTTGTTCCGTTGTTACCTCAAACTGGTCAGATGGCCCACTTACCATTATTATTTTTAAAAAGGAAAAAAAAATGGTCCACTTATCATTATTATTTTTAAAAAAGAAAAAAACGGACAGATATTCAAGTCTAACTCAACAGGGTATGGCTTTGTCACTAGCTAGAGTCTTTTTCAGTTTTAGATTATGCCTGTGTTCCGTGAAAATTGTTGTGTCACATACCCATATGTGTTCCATGCCTCTGTATCTATAAACACGTGCCTTCACGCATTACAAATTCAATACAGAAATAGGAGCCTAATTCCTTTCAGCATATTTTGGATTACCTGACTATGTGTTAAACTTGTTATGAAAGTTGAAGTGGTGATTGTTGAAGTAGCTCTTGTAAGTTGGCAGAATTTGATTCGGATATCTGAATGATAGATTATTGGTTAACCAGGTTTGGAAGATTGCAATCTAATGTGCTACAAGGACCCTGTACTAAAGGACCAACAGTGGAGTGCTTATATTGATCGTTCCCCCGGTGCTGCCAGTTATTCAGCGGTATTTTCTTTTCTCTCCCATCCCATGCTTGTTTTACTGTTTTATTTTCCAAGTTCCCACTTTAGTATTTAGCAACTTGCAATGTAGTTCATTGTTGGTTTGGTTCATCCTAACAAAATTCTCTTTGATGGTTTCTCTTCTCACAACTCACATAATTTTAATGGTAAATTTTAATTTAACCCCTTAGAAAATCTCCTCACCAGTCACAGAAAACTCAGTCCCTTTGATTCTGTACATGTTCCCCTCATATACAAATGATATCACTCTGACAAGTTGTTGGAGCAGGAACATCAAACTTAAGTAGACTCTCTAAGCGTTGTGGCATTATTAATTCAATGGAGATTTATTTTAAAAATCCTTATTTTACTTTGTTCTTGTATTTTCATCATTCAAAATTTTATTATAGGAATGCGGGGTTATGGGATTCACATCATTTGAGGAAAGTCAAAACCTAGTTAATAAATATGCCCAGTTGCTGTCAGTTGCAACACTCTCATAGCTCTTAATGGCTAAAGATAGTTATTGAATAGTTTTGTTGATGAATTAATATGGTTAATCTCTTCTGATACAGGAATGTTTCCATGCTTGTGTATCTGGTTGCGGTTATAAGGTCAGTTTGATTTCAAGAACCTAGATTTTTATTAAATTGTTATGTTTCCCTTTCAATGTATCAATATATTTTCCCTTCATGCCTTCAAGCAGTTTTTCCATTGAGTACATGTAACGTAATATAATATAATATACTGACTCAACTGATGTATATGTTGTGCAGTTTGACGTGAAAAAAGAGAAAGTTGATGAAGTTACTCCTAGCGGGCGTCCAAAGCCAAAGCCTGCCCCAGTTGAGAAGCCGAGGCCACAACCCGTAGAACCGATTGACCTGTCTGAGGACGTGCTTGCTACTTCTGCATAGTGGAAACTGATTAACAAACAACCTTAGTCTTACAAAACACACACAGAAAACATGATAACCATTCTTTTACAGGCTACACTTTGTTAGGAATTCATTCTTGCATTCATCCATTGTATCGGCATGATTTTAAGGGCAAGTGTCACTGTCAATGCCTTTTATTTAATTGAGATTTCAGAAACCTCAGGTCTTCTGAAAAGAGGAGATATGAAAATTTTGGTAGTTGGATAACCATATGTTTACTGTCATGATATTCTACTTTCTTTGGATTTTGAGCAAATTAGAGAGGAATAGAAATTGAATTTAACGAAATTAAAAGGACAAAAATGAAGATAAACATAGTGGATAGAAATAAGGGAGGAAATAAAAAAAAAAAAAAAGTATCTTTTCTTAATTAGATGGGTGGAAAGAGAGTGCTTGAAGAAAATGAATTTTTACATGAAAAAGATCTTATACTAATTAAAAAATTAATTTTTATTCTATTATTTTTCATAAATAAATCTTATAATAATTATAAATTTTGTTATAAAAAATGATTTAATTTTTAAGGATATTAAACCGAAAAAAGAAATTGAAATAATATTCTCCTTTCATTGCAAGCTAATTTGAGGAAAAATGCTATTTTTGGGTATCACAAATTTTCTTTTTATTTTTCCTCTCAAATATAGAGGAAAAATTTGGTATTTTTTTCTCATTGTCTTTCTTTTTATTTTCTTCTATTTCATTTTTAACTAAACAGGCAAGAGGGTAAAAGAAAAAATTTCAGCTAGTTTTAGTTTTGTCTCTGATGACAATATGGGTTTCGTGCTTAGCAACTTAGAATTCTTCTTCAAGGTACATTGCACTGACATTTCAGCAGTATCCTAAAAATTGCTTAGTTGCATAAATTAGGTATTTGATGACTACCAATTTTCATAGTTGCTACGTAATGAATGCATTCTTGACTAACACCATTTGAATTACGAAATTTAATTTCCATAATCATCTTGAATGCATTCTTTGAAACTTAATTACATTATATTAGATCAGATGTCTCCATGGTCTTACTAATTTAGTTTATTAAAGCTTAATCATCATGCATAGTCAATATTATAAACTTCTATACTGAATCAATTAGAAATCACGATTGATATGATTTGTAAAACAAAAAAAACAAAAAATCAATTACAAAAATCTTAACTAACTTTGAAACAAAAAAATAACATCAACAAATATTAATTGAAAATTTTTTAATATTAATATTTTTGAATTATTAACTGAGTAAATTTCTTTATTTGATGATAATTAAAATATTAAAAAATTAACATTTTCTAAATTTGAATTATTATATTTAAATAAACTATTTCAAAAATAAAAAAATTAAAATAAATTAAATTCAAATTTCTATCCAAATACAAAGATTAAACTTTTCCAAAACCATTCAAAACTCAGCTTTCCGTAATCACCTTAATTTTGTTGGAAATTATAAAAAGCCTATACTAAAACAAATAAAAAACTTATATAGTTTTCTAGATTAACTAGACATGTTATCAATTTGGTTCGCTGATTAATCTAATTTAACTATAATTTTGTAATTTTGGTAAGATGAATTGAGTTTTGTTTGAGGCATCAAAATAGAATGGTATTGAATAAAAAGTTTATAAAATTGAAATTCGATAAATAAGAAATTATGTGAAAATGTAAATAAGTTTGAAAAATAAAAAAGCAATTGTTGTTGTCCAGGATCGAACTGGAGACCTTTAATGTGTAAGACTAACGTGATAACCACTACACCACAGCAACTGAGTTATTAACAAGTTAAATTATTAATTATTTAATGTAGAATCATCATTTTGGAAGCTACATACTATTGAGCACTAGAAAGTCTTTGTTTTTTGGCAATGTCACTAGTTTATAATTTGGAGTTTAATATTATATCGGGTATCCAACATACTCCTAGATTTTAGTGAGATCCAAATTAATGGTCAGTCACTATTATTTATGATATACTCAAATTAAGCTTTTAAATTAATTTAGTTTTCTATTAATTAATTAAGATATTTTTTAGGATTAAATTGTTAATTTTAGAATAGAGGTGATCGTATTTACGCGTTACTTTTTTCTAATTGCTTTATGATTTATTCTTATAAAACTTTTTTATCATTTCTAAATCTTGTGGCACCTATGTACCTTTTGTGTCTGTCCACTTTTAATACTAAGTTGAGAATGTCTCTGTTAAAGATGTTCCCATCTAAGACCACCCGAACAACACTACTACAAATCAAGTAAAAAGATATAATAGCATGTGTGTGAGTGTGTGTGAGGTGTGAGTGAGAGAGAGAAAGAAGACATGAGTGTATAAGAATTGAAGGGGAAATCCCAAAACAATTGTCGGCTAATGAACAAATGACTTGCTATTTGGGTCAAAAACTACATTACATTCTTCTGTTGCACATAAAATTGTCAAAAGTTGAGACATCACAAAGAGGGAGGAGGGGATGAATGATGTGTCTATTCATCTATTCGGCTTTACTGGACTTTCTCTTCATTCGGCTAAAAGGTCCAACTGTTCGATCCATGATGTACATGTAAAGGACCTGACTCCAAGATCTATAGCATGATAAGTTATCATAAAACTCTGGAGCAATCTCCTTCACCAGATGAAGCTTGTTCCCAGGAATTCTTGGGAAATCATGGTGCTCATTATGGTACCCCACATGCCAAGTCAGGTAATTCAGAGGTCCATAGTAAGAATATGTCTCCTGGTCAGGGTTGAACACATAATGCTCTGAAATGAAGTGGCCAGCCATTGGGTGTATCCCACCACCAAGAAAGGTAGAAAGTATCAAATAAGCAAACGATTTCCAGCCAAAAAAGTAGACCATTGAGACATCAAGTCCAATCTGAATGGAGAAGTTGATGAATTCCCAACAGCCAGGAGGCTTTGGCTTAAGAAAGAGAGGTCTAAGTGCATAAAAGAATAGCTGTAAAAAGACCCAAATGGTTTTTGCAAATACATTCTTCACTAGACGAACTTCAGTAAGACTAGGGACATCCATGTCAATGCCATCTACACCTTGGAAGCGGTGGTGCTCCAAGTGATACTTCTGGAAAGTAACTGACATGGGCACACCTATAGGGAGGTTAGCAAAAATCCCTAACCAACGGTTGAGGGACGGAGTTGAGAAGGCCAGGTTGTGACTCAACTCATGGATAGCCAGAAAGAGATTGTGGTTCAGAAATGACCCAAAAAAGTATGCTACTAAACATATCTTCAGCCAGCTAGCATCTTTAAGCAAAGCACCAGTAGCAAGCTGAAGCAAAACAACTCCACTGATCTGCAACACCACAAGTTTCAAACATTATTAATACACACCCTATCAGGTTGGTACAAACTTACGCATCCACCTAAAATACATTTCAAATCCATGTCCCAATCTAATATCATGCTCATATATTGAAGAAATACCACTTAATAGAATAATATAGTACAACCACTTATAATAAATTGTCAATGCACCAACAGTTTAAAGACTTTACATTGCAATCTAATCAAAAGTTGTCTGATAAGTGTGTAGAATTCTACATTAACTGTCTTAAAAGTCACACCTATCAAGATTTCAGATTAGTTGACAATGTAAATTTATACTGTATAGATATCAAATTCACCTTTTTTGTTTATTTTGAACATGAATGAATTGTGCAACTCGAATTTTCTCAAGTGATCTAAGTTGAATACATACATACATACATATAATTACCACGTCAATGTAGATTTGTGTTCAGCAGAGGCTCATCTCAGATACACAAATTGTGAGACCGATTGAAATAAGTTGAAAACCATTACCAAAGGGAGAAACAACAAAGAAGTGTGCAATCCGCCAGCCACACAGGCAATGCCAAGAGACATAGCGATATGAAAAACATAAAATTGGGAAAAATGAAAGAAAATGGAAAAGAAGAAAGCAAACAACAGATACTGCGAACATCGAATAATAAGAATGACGACAACCCAAAGGCCAAAAACACATGCAACAACAGCATTGAGGGAATGGGAAGGAACCCAGAAAAGAAAAGATTGAGATTTGAATGAAAAAGGGGAAAAGACGAAACCTTGAAGAAAGCGAAGTAGTCGGGGCCAAAGAGTTGCTTGATTTGAGGGTATTTGGAGAGGATCTGACGACGTCGTGAGGCATGGGGTTCGTCGGTGTAGGACCAGAAGAAGCCCCCGGCTACGACACCTTCTTGATCTTCTCCTTTACCCATTTCTTTCCACCCTCTCTCTCTCTCTCTTTCTGATATCTCTCTTTGTCTCTCACAGTAGATGGAAGAACAATGCATATATTTATAAGAATGGGAACGAAACTGGAAAATGACTAAGAATAGAGGGAACAGACATAACCATTTGTTTGCCCCGACAATACAGGCTGGAAAATTAGAGGACTGCCCTGGATTGGATGTAATGTAACCAATTAAACAAATCTATTTTTGTAATTAACCTTTTCTTAATCTTGTGGGCTATTATTCCTCCTTCTTCTTCACCCCAGGTTTTCCACCATAAGAAATTTCAAAACCTTTTGCCACACATATAACTCATGATGCCTTCTGCAACGGCTATAATTTATCATGGATATGGATACTGATTAGTTTAATAAATCTTAACCATTAATCATTTCAATTATTTAATATATTGTTAGAGTAAAAACCGCACTAGAATCAAACTTACCTAGTTACTCACCCTTGTTTTTTTTTATGTTTTTTCATTGTTTCATGTGTTTATTTTATTTTACTAATACATTAAGTAATAAAAGTTAAAATTTATTAAACAAGGTACAAAATTTATACGCCATATAAAACAGTTTCTTAGATTATCATGAAAAAAAAAACAAACAAATAACTGGATATGATGAGATTAATGAAGTTCTTTTATTATATCTGTCATCAACAAAGCTTGAATATGAGATCTTATTTAAAGATTCGAATCTGTAACAATATAATTACCATATATAAATATTTCCTTTCTTCCAATATGCGTGAATCCATGTTTACTTTCCAATCATGTGTATGTTTTCCGGAACCTCTTTTTTTTTTTAAATGTTGTTAGTACGTTTAATTTTTTTTTTTCAGTAAATAAAATTGCTTTTGAAGACACCAGTTCAGAAGACCTTAAATTTCAGTGTCTTTAGTAAAAGAGGCACTCAAATACCATCAATACCATGTTTAGATAGGGATTGGGATGCATCAAAGTAAAAATGAAATTTAGAAGAAATGAAATCACATAATTTCTTTGTACTTATTTCATCAGATTAAAATTAAATGAAAAAAATAAGAAAATATATGAAAGAGACCATTTTACTCTCCATTGTATATGCATACTGATATTATTTTCTCGATACATTTTGATCTAGTTCCATTATAATAATTATTCTTGCTAATTTTCATTAGGTTGGATGATATGTTTTACTTTCCTTCTGTTTATCAAGAAGCCCTTATTCACAAAAGGGTGGAATATGCTTAGAATATGTCGCCTTCATAATGTTCTTAATATCTATATGTACAATGGCAATTATCCGAAATTAGTATTATATCTGGAAGTTGTGGCTCTAGCTTGCTTCAATAACAAACCAACTTCTGTCCAACAGATGTACAATAATACTTTTAACTTTCATATTTACAAATAGCAAATGAACAACTTGCAGCAAGGCAGCTGCTATGAATCAGAGAAGTAGTAGGGTTGAAATTTCTTGGAAATTTCTTGTGTTTTGAAACACTTTTTTTAACAAACTCTTTCTTATTTGTTAGTTGAAATTTTATAACAATTACAAAAAATTGTGGATCTGACATGACTTTCTCTAATGATTTTATAGTTAAAGTGTACACTACTTGTGAAGAGAATTAGAAACACATTAATTATACTCATTTTGCTCCATTTCATGGCTATATAGACATTTTAGGTGGGATCCATGGAAAATTTACTCTTCTGACGCACAGAATATGGAAACAAACCTCTTGTTAATCAGTAATTGAATCTGTACAGGATATACATAGAAAGACAAATAAGCTACACTCACCTTCACCACCAACCCACAGTAAACACAGGGTGGGAAACTTCTTTGCAAGACGTGGGAAGCAACACTTCGACTCTATAAACTAAATTTACCAAACGAAATTCTTGAAAGGAACTTCCCTCCAACACCAGACAGCGAGTAAAACCACTCATCTTAGATGAGAGTCATAAGTGTCAAAAAGAGAGTCTGGAATGATCAAAGGCAGCTTATCTATGTACATGAAAAGCCTCCTAAGATTCTCCCTTGTCACTGTTGCCATGTCTACAACATCCCTACCATCAGGGAACACCCAGAGATCACCTGAGTTTACTCTCTTCAGACTGTCACGGCAAAAGGGGCATGACTGTGATCTTGTTCTCCTGCAAAACATTGCAAATTACAGTGATGTAATTTTTAAGTGAACAAGAGGACAGTAGAGCAAAGCACGCACTGGCAGGTACGATGATGTAAAATAAAGCTTCATGTACTTAGACATCTATTACAATGATGCCAAACATTAAATGAGAATCTGATCACAAATATAGATTTGGTTAGAGAGATAATCAGCATGAAACTAGCAATTCAATTTCCTTTTCCTATCACTGCAATATCATAATAGTACAGTATAAAAAGCTATTTCATTTCTCCAAGTTAAGACAGGTACAATAGTAGTTAATTAGTTAGTTAAAGGGGGTGAGTAAGACAAGTAAATAAACGGGTGTGGGTAGGAGGATATTCACACTATGACGTATCAATTGAGAGAACTAAGTTGTGAAAGCAGAAATCATTGGAGGAGGACAACTCTTTCTCCGATTTTTAGTTCAATTTCTTTAAATCAAAAAAATCAGTCTTCAAGGTCCATTCATTTACTCTTGGCATTCTCAAAGAACCATTTTCGTTCTCTAAAATCTCACTGAAAATTTTCCTTCTACATTTAGCAACTTCATCATAGATCCCAACCTATGTTAATGCACTTTCCGTCTTTCAAGTTCCTGTGTAATAACTTTTAGGTTGACAAGTACTTGGAGGGCTACATTCATACCAAAAATACAAATTCATGTTTACTGTATTAATATTAGTATCAGTTATGAATATGATACAAATACATCACTTCTGAAATATCCATACATCATAAACTAAGAATCTAGGAATATAGAATATAACCACCTTTCACAGCTACATGTTATTGACATAGCAGCTGCAATCAACTTCTCTTTAATTCATTCCCGTGTTTGCTACTTTTTAATCGAATACTTATATTAAGAGCAATAACAGAACAATCAGAATTGAAAACCCATAACTATATACAAACACAAACAAATGCATATAGTGCCTGTTATGACATCACATCTGCAGACACATGATTCTAAAAACAGGTCACTAGTGGTGAGACTGATTCTAGAGATTTATTGTATTTCCACAAGTGGGGATAATAAAAGAAAGAATTTTTCCAGGAAGGTTGACTAGAAATTTAATGTAAAAACACTAGCTTTGCCCAGTAGATAATGAGAAGAATGCAATCTTTTTTATTCTGTGTAATTTTATCATTACACCAAAATGGGGGAGCCGTATGAGATGAAAATGAAATTTCAAAAGGTTCTTTGAACCAAGTGACTACCATAACAGATGTCAGCTAAATTTGAAGGAAATTATGTGGAAGCTCTGTTATTCTATTAGACTACTTGCAAAAGTTGCCATGGCAGAAACCATCTTACTTAACATTGTCAAACAATTACGGCCCAAGCAAACTGAGCAAATCCAAAATCTACAAAAAACCCAAGCAGATTCAACAAATTACAGTTTACAGAAGTGACATTTTATGCAATACAGTTCTAATTATTGAACCAAATAAAAAACTTCCATAAAACATTTTCTCAGAGAACTAGAAAGAATCCAGAAGTAGAAGAAACAACCTCACAATTTCATACTTCTTAACATGAACAGTTCAGGACCATAAACAAGGAAATGTGAGCATCAGCGAGAGAAAGTACCATTCGTGGTAACATTTCAGGCACATGACATGGTTGCAGTCCGGTAACACAATCTTACTGTTCATCTCCATGCATATTCCACATTCTTCTTCCCTTTCAATGTCTATATCCGAAGGCTGTCTGTGCTCCTCTTCGTCTCTTTTCCGATACCTCTCCGAGCATACAGCCTTCTGTTTTTTATCCTCTGTATCAGTTACACCTTTTTGCAGTTGCAACAAAGAGGGATATATGACCGCTGATCAATGCAGAAATTCAGTACATCAGCATTTCATATAGACTAAAATGCAAACGAACTTGTTAAATGTTACACAAAAAATATAAATATACCATAGAATTCTCTAATACTTGCTTTCCTTTCATGGGTAGACATGGTGGTTGTCCCATCTACATACACCTGAAGCGAGAGAAAATTTTGACAATTGTCACCTCGACCAAATTTCTCAGTTTAATATGAACATCCAAAACCCAACCTCACCTTGTATATTAGGATTCTTAACAGTCCTAGGGCTCCGGCAAGATTGCAATCTGTCCATTGCACCAAAAAGAGAAATAGGTGTGCTGCCATACTGTATGACATTCTCATCTGAAGGCATGCACCGTCATATTCCCTTGGAAAATCTGATGCCCTACACACCCAATTGCATATAAAGTGATAAATATAAGCAAGAAGAATGGCTGGTGACAAGAGAAAAAAGGGAACCTTCCATTGAACACCATTCAGAACTCAAGTCTGTTATGTGTAGCCTCTCTAGACAAGTTTCTCTAAAGGCTCATCATAAACACAACAAACTTCAATATAATCAGAGGCTAAACCCCAGAGAATCATTCCCTAGACCAAGATAAACTTCACTCGTGATCATGATCCAATTATAAAAAAAAAAAAAAAAAAAAAAAAAAAAAAAAAAAAAAAAAAAAACACTATCAGAAAAAATAAATGAAGGTTGTCTGAGTCTACCATTTAAAAACAAAAATACAAACTTGATCACAAAAACATATTTTTCTTAAAGGGGTGCGAAAAATTAACATGAAATGAGTGATGAAAGAAAAAAAGAGAGAAACTAACAGGGTATTGGCATGGTGAATATCAGCTTCAAGCAGTTTCAAAGAGTCCTTGAAAGACCTTCCCATGGAACCTATGTACATATCTCTTTCTCTCTCACTCACTCACACTCTCTCCCAGTTCCAAACAAGATTCTAAACCCAACTCCGAAACCAAAACCCACTATAAATTTTCGTGCTTTCTCTCTCTCAACTCTACTATAGCCACATTCACTCTTCTTCAGAGCCATCACCAAAAACTTTCGGTAGGACACGTGGCGCAACTACCTCAAATATTATTCTAGTTGTGTTATTATTATTGTTAATTTATTATTAAATAATTAGTGATTAAATAATTCTTATCCACTTTACCTTATTTGTTGGCTTTAATAGCTTTCCCTCTACGCACCACTGATGGCTACGCATCCCCTCTCTTCCTCTTTGCCCCCTTTATACCTATTTATTTACATTTTTGCCACCCAATCTTTTTTCCCCTTTTTCTTTCTTTTATTTTTCTTCTTTTACGAGTTTCTCGTGCATACAATCCTTTTTGTCAAGTAAAAATCCCTAATGGTTGAAATTGGATTTAAAAAAAAGTTGGTCGTCCAAATTTATTTTAAAAACATATGAATTTGAGTTTAAGATAGGGTTTTGTAATATTTTATCTAAATAATCGAGTTTATTCTTGAGTCTAAACTTGTTTATTAACTAAACAGATAAATTTAATTAAATATTTAACAAGTTAAACTCAAATAATTTATAAAAAAATTCAATTCCTTTACAAGGAAAGACAAAGTTATCTTTCACTGTGTAGACATATTGATAAATATTTTTTAGTTTCTCTAAACATATAGGTATATTTTTAGTACTGGAGAACCTTTTTTTAAATTACTTTAATTACTTTTTATCATATATGATTGTTAATCAAACATATAAATAAAACATAATAATCATATCATATACCATAGCAAATATTTTTGACTTCTAACTTCTAATAATTTAAACTAGTTAATCTTACTTTGGGGCATCATGTTCGTTCTCTCTGTATAAAAAGTTTCGTAAATATGTTGGAAATAATAATTTATAATTTCTATGCTTTTGGTTAAATAATGATTTAAATATCTATATTTTTATATTCACAAATTTATTTTTTATATTGAAAATTATGTAAATTTATTATCCTTTTATCTTTGAGAATTGGTTATATTTTAAAGATTATAAATGAAATTCACATGCTTTTACATTTTGAGAATTATTTATTAATATAAATTTTATAGGAATGAAAAACACATTAAGTTTAAAAAAAGTATATATAGCACGTTAAGTTAAAACTTAAAAGGATTAAAATAAGAGCTTAACTTTTCTTTTCGACTTTCTTGAGGGCATTTTTGTAAGTCTGTCTTTTGAAAAGGTCGCAATTGGCGTCTGTCTTTAATTATCATTTATCTGCTTGTTTTTCGTTTTGGAGGATTCGAAGAATTCATTTGTTCTTTTTTTTTTATTTTGGATATTTTGTTATGTTCGATGTTTTGAAAATACTTTTTTAAAAATAATTTTATAAATAATTTTGTAAAAGTTACTCTTTTGTTACTAGTTTCTTTATAATGAGATATATTACTTATACAAAATTTTAAGTAATAATATTTCTTCTGATAAAAAGAAGAGGAATAATATTATCTTTATTATAAAATAATAAATTGTAAAAATAATTTTACTGTATACAAATAATTTAATGTGTATTATTTTAATAACTTTGATTAATTTATTATAGTACAACGTGAAATATGCTGTAATTAATGTTATATCAACTATTATTAATCTATAATATTATGATTAGTTAGCCGGACATGATAGTTAATTAAATACACGTAAACTCAGTTGTTCTTTAAGGTGATGGTCTACCGTAGGATTATTTTTGTAAACCGTTAGATATATTATTAATAAAATGAGTGGTAGATATCAATCACTTGGTATTGCTTGAACACTGAGTTGATTTTTTTTAATGGTCGAACTATTTATCAAAATCTTGAAAATCCAAATAGCAATGATATGATAAAAAGATATAAGTTTGATATTTAAAAATCTTTACATGTAATATTTTTTTATGATAATACCATGCTTGTTTTTATATATCGTAACCATTTGTGATTCGTCTTCTTCAAAAAGAGAACAAAAATACAAATAATTGTCAATAGTTAACACATAATATAAGTACAAACTTTATTAGCTACTCTTATCCATTTATTGATAATCACATGCTAGTTAAAGATGATTATCTACATTGAAAGGGACCAAAATTTGCATCCATCCATGCATGTTATGGAATGTTATTAATTTTACTTTTTAAAATAATTTTGACTCAATTTAAATTAAACATAAATAATTTAACTTTTATAAATCTTGCATTTTTAAAAGAGTTAAACCTTTTGTATTTTCTTCATTCGAATATTATTATGCTTGGGTGGTGCAAAAGTTTGCTAATTTTCACAATACAAACTATTACTTCACTCATTTTATATTTAGTTATTTACTATATAATATTTGAGTTCTGAAGGACATATTAAACAGTTGCATATGAAAAAAGTATATAAATGCTTGCTTTTTTTTTTTTTTTTCAAGTAATCTAACGGATAATGCTTAATAGTTTTTTTCCACAAAGGGAAAATAAAAGTAAATCAATCCGTGACTGAACATAATTAGGCAAATATCATGTCAGAAGTCAATAAAGTTTACGTTAATGAGTTTCTTATTCGAATACAAACTATTAACTTCAGAAAAAAAATATATAGATTTATAAATATTAATTCTTCGACTTTTGCAAGGGACCTCAAAAGAAGTTATCATTGTTTAATTCCTCAATGATTCATGAATCTTAATAAGATATTTCAACCACATTCAGATCTACCATCCCTTACTTCAGGACTATGAGGTTCCTCCCTTTCTTAATTAGTTGCAAATCTTAAGTTAACGTGTTAAAATTGTAAACAACAAAAATATCAGTCAAAATCTCAAAGACCAAAGTTGATCAAAATATATTTTTGTTAAATACGATTTCACACGCAAATATGTTTAACTAGACATTGAGAACATCATGTTATTCTAATATTTTTAGACCTACTGAAGGTTTGACAATATCCAATATTGTTTTTTATCAAATAAAATAGTATTAACCATGAAAAATATTTATATTAATATAAAGAAATTGTCAATTAAAGATCTTATATAAATTTATAATTCTTTTTATAGTCAAAGAAAATGTCTTATACTATGAAAAGTTATATAATTTGACCAAAGTAACTCATACACCAGAGTTAAGGTGCAAAATGATAAGAAATTGTCTAATTACTAATGGACAATGTTGCATGAAGGGTTTATCATAGCAACAACAGAAAATTCACAATTTTTAACTTTCGCACTTTTTCTAAATAAGATTCATGATATATATATATATATATATATATATATATATATATATATATATATATATATATATATATATATATATGAGAATATATTTAAAAATTTAATTATTAAATAAATAGCTTAAATATTTTTCAAACTACCACATTATTTTTAAACAGTTCTGATACATAATATGAACGATGATGACATTAAGGAGGTGTGTCTGTTATTTATGCATAAAGTCTAATAATATTTTAACTTAGTTGATTTCATAGATTATTTAATCTTTAACGATTATTCGTGCTTTTTTCTATTTTCTATTTTATAATTTCAGTTTTTTTTAAAATTTAATGTAATTATGTACTTTTATATTTTGTAATAAAAACATATACAAATTTGATTATTAAACAAAAACTATTTATCTATTAAAATTGAAAGACTGAAATTTGGGGGAAAATAAAAAAGACGAATTGTATATAAGAATTAAGGAAATTAAGTGAAAAAAAAAATCAAGATAAAACAGTGGCACAACCAAAGATTAGATAAAAATAAATAAAAAAGATTGAAGTGTTATAATTTTCAAAGTTATCATTACAAGCACATAATATCTAACAGTGTGATTGAAATAGTGTTTTTGAAGGTAGCAGGGTGTAATAAGCAACACATCTTATTAAATTATTTCAATCATGGAGTATATATAGGATTAGAATGCAATCAAATCCACCTTTTGATGCTAAAAGTAACTTTTGGGATATGTCATGAATCCACATCCATGCTAGCATTAATGGCGAACATGCTACAATATTCTTACCATGTGTTAAACACTTAAAATAGGGATTTAGAGTGATACAAAGATTAGATCCATTCAAAATGCTATCATACCATAAATTCATATCTACATCTTTAATTACCCTTAAAACAACTGATGTTTGAGGGAAGACCTACCATGGATATCCATATATTCATCCACTCCAAATTTTCACTCAGTTATTTATTTGAATTTAAAATTTATTAAATTTTTAAATATATAAAATACGATCACATTAATTTGATTCTTTGTCCTAATATATCAGCTTACACTATATATTGTAAATTAGTATGAGCACAAATTGTAGTTATACTCGTTCAAATCACTTTGGATGTAAAGGTCTGATTTTATATTAGTTTTATTTTATTTTCAATTCGAGTATTTTAACATGAATTAAATATTTATTTATATTTAAAATAATAGTACTTGTCAAGATTGCTTTTACTTTATTTATCATATTTATAACTTGATCACTATAAGAGTACGTAATTTTAAGTTGGGTTTTACCAAGATATCTTTATCCTAACATTGGTGAGATAACTTCTAACTTACTTAATTTTAATTAGGAAATGTTTTTGCACATCTCAATGTTTATCTTATATATGACATTATTGATCTCGATAGAAATAGTATTTTATTATTTTGGGTGAAAATATCATCAACTCATTTTTAATCAAGTTATTATTACTTCGTTCTAAATTGAAAAATTGCACGCTAACTCTCAATTAAGTCATTATTAGCTGGCTCCCAACTAAATAATTATCAATTAAACCTAAGTGAAGTCAATATTAAATTAACCCCGATCATGATGTTGCATCAATTGAGGCATTATTGATATAATTTCAATAAGACAATTTTTCTTAGTATCCATCTAAACATTTTTCATTCAACATCAATCTTAATAGATATAATTATTTTACAATAAGCCTTGTAATTAAATTGAAAGTACATCTAAATTAGTTATTACTAAAGATTTATTTAATACACTTCATTATTTCAATATAAAAACTGCACCTTGTTATTGTTATATAAAAAATAAGTTTATTAAAAACATTAGAAATAATATATAAACTATGTCAATATGATTTAACGTTCACTTATATCTTGGTATTGCTATTTACTAAAGAAAATACACCTACGTTAAGCCTATTATATGATACCTAACAGCAAATTTTAGAGAAGTCACTACAAAAACAGAACAGCAAAGAAAAAATAACATATTGGGTTTTCTTTTTCCACCCACAATTTTCAAAATGACCACTTTATTGTTTTTTAAGGTCACTTCCAGATTACCGATTCTAGAAAATTCCTGAACATGCTTTCAGAATTTATGAAATGAAATTTTTGAAAATTTTATAACACATGATGAGATTTTTAAAACCAAAATTTCAGAATACATAAAATAAATTCCAGAACAAACTATCTGAAAATAAGGTCATAATATATATAATATTTTCTAGAATTAATTTTTTAAAATAAATTTTTTAGAATAATTTTTTTTCATAACACGTTTTCTTTGTCTTCTTCTTCCTTTGTTGTTCTCTCTTTCTTTTTCTTTTTCTGCAATGTAATAGCTGTAATGATAACAACAGTGGTAATGTAGTGCAGCAAGGGAGGATCTTCTAATGTTTTTCTGTTAGTAGCAGGGGTGTAGAAAGCAAAAATCAATTTGTTGCTGTCAATGTCGCTTTGAGCCCATATACACTCTCATATAAGAGGAACTAGAGTTAGTCACTAGCGCACATTTAATCATAGCCCATATCTAATCATAGCTTTTTCATGGCTTGACAAAAACTGTCTGCACCCATCAAATATGACGCGCACCCTATCACACAGATAAATTATGAAAATACCTTCAGTTTTAATTTTTAGAAAATGTTTTCTAAAAAGTATTTGTTGAGATTAAAAAATATTTTGCAAAATACTTTTTGAAAATATATTCCAAAAAACCTTTTTTAAAATATAAATTTTGTATTTTAGAAAATGTTTTCCGAAATATTTCCGAAAAGTATTTTTCAAAATATAAGATTTCGTATTCCGAAAAAAAAAATTTAGAAACATATTTCAAAAAGTATTTTTCAAAACTTATTTTTATCATAAAGAGTATTTTTGAAATTTTAAAAAAATTATGGGATGCAGGTTAAAAGTGATGGGTGCAGGAAGTTTTTGCCCATGGCTCTCCCAATCATAAAGGAAGAGCTCCTCATTTCTGCACCTCATACTTCCTTTTCCCACCTTTACAATATAAGAAAATATAAATATGACCATATCATAATATTACGAGATCAATTCAAAAATATATTTTTATCACGTAAATTTTAAATTATTTAATTTAAAATATAAAGTTATATTACCTACCTATGTTTGTGCAAAAGATTACCTCATAATTACATATTTTTAGTCAATATAAAGTTAGTCTACGTCAGTTTAAACAGGCTCATACAATGATCAAAGGGAAATTATATTCTCATTTCTGTTTTATTTTTCTACGTTCATGTAGTAATACAACATCATGAAAATGTATTTTTGTTATATCTTGTTATGAACAAAACTGTTTCTATGAAGGTATTTTACAAAGAAAACATGAAAAAGTTGGAGGTGAACTTAACAAAAACTACTTAATAACAACTCCAAATTATGAATTTGGTTTTAGAATGCAAATCATATAATATGATAGTCAAAGAGATTTTAATTTATTATTTATGAGTTCTGTTATCTCACATCATCCTTAATATCATTTTATAACTTTTACTTACAATAACTTTATAGCACTTTAATTAATATTTTTTTTATCTATATATATAGAGAGAGAGAGAAAATTATTCTCAAAATAATAAAATAAATTATGTTTTTTAACTTAGGATGTTTTTTAAATCTAATTTACTAAATTAATATTAATAATAATAATAATAATAATGAATAGCATTCTAAAACAATATGTGTAAAAACGTGTATCTTTTCATACTTAGATATTTTTCTCTATGTGGATATTTTTCTCAATTTCAATTTTATTCTTCTGCACAGCCAAATCTTCTTGAAAGAGCAAGACTTCCACCTGGGAAGTGATGTCTAATTTTACTCCACACAAACTCCAGACAAATCTTGAAAAGAAAAGAAAAGAAGGAAACAAGACTCACTTACTTAAAGAAAAGCCTTGAAAAGGGGTTAGGTTTAGGGCACAGGAAAAGGAGAAAACAGTGAGTGTGGAAATATATTCAATAATTCATCAAGATAAATTTAAATAATAAATTAGTTCATATCAATAATGTATCATTTTTAAAATACTCATAAAATCAATTTAATACCACTACTTACTACTCAAGGAATAACATTTTTAACCGATGAGTACAAGTTATATTTTTAAATGATTCAATAAAAAAATAGTTATAATTTATTGATAGATTTCATAATAGTAAACAAATGTGTTTATAAATTAAAATTAATTTCTTTACAAATTAAAATGAACTTTTATAGAAACTAAGTAAAATAGTCATTGTTGTGCGTTGAGAGAGATATGAAGTTTCGTAAATAAAAGAGTTTTTATAAATTAGTTTATATATGAGATCATTTTATTTGTGGGAAAATATTTTCTATTTTAATTTATATAAAAAATTTAGTGTATAATAGAAATAAGAAAGAGATAAATTAATTTTTATACATATTAATTTGAATTAAGAAAATCCGATTATATATTTTGTTTTTTTTTCCTACAAAAGTATTGAAAGAAGGATAAAAATAGAGGTAGTAGCAGTAATTAGAAATATAGCAAAGTACTGAATTCCTTGAGAAATGCAATTTGAATTAATACAATTACATTTTATTAGGTGTCATTGAAAATGACAAAACTTTTTCTCAAATAAAAAGTCTGAAAAAAATAAATTATTGGAAGAATTGTGGATCATAAACTGTCTCATTCTGTACATGGTGTCTCTGAGATAAAATCAATGCCCTTGTCCAAACATAGAACATAAAACTCCGTCACGTCATTGTCTTGTTCATGAAATAAAACTAATCAAATACTGTATAGTTTTTTCTTTTATATTTTGTGGTAACAAGCCTAAGTGAGAAAAATCCATTCAACTTCTATCAAAAAAATATATGCAACAATGCAGCTTTTTTAAAGGGTAGCTTTCATCCTCAGCTTTTCCTCTATACTTTCAATTACACATTTTAAAGGGAACTTGTACCTTTTATATAACGTGTGTTTTCCTGATTCAAACATCAATAAATTTTACTACTTTAAAAACATTTTAAAATTTATTATTCATTTAAATTATTGTTTATAGGCACTTATATGCTTAGTAAGATATGAATTTTGCTATAAAGATATTTTAAAAATGCAGCTGTTTAGTCTATTAACAACATTTCATCTGCTAAGAAAACATCACGAAATTTTTAGACTATATTCCTTATCGGGGATTATTTAAAACCTAAATCAGTACACATTATTTCCTTTTCCTTACCATAAACTACAATGGAAAATGACCAAAAGATTAAAGAGGCGTTTTGATTTGAAAAATACTTTTTGCTTTTTTATTTTCTACTCTTGCTATTAAGTACAAGATCTTTACTGCATTTTTATTTTAGAAATTTGAGAAAATAAATGAAATAATATTTATTATATTCTACTTTTGCTATTTTATGTACAAACTTTTGAATGTAGAATGAAAATAATATAATTTTTTATAACTTTTTTTTTAAGTTAACCAATTTTTAATGATTTATTTTTTAATTTTAAAATAGTATTTGTTAATTAGTTTCATTAAAGTACAGTAATAATTGGAAGAACAAAAGTTACACTATGATTCCATATCACATTATCACATGGGATAAATTTGCTAGTTTTTATAGTACTGGTATTGAAAATGATGAATAAAATTATTTTAATTAAGTAATGTAACAGTCTTAAGTCTTCACACTTTTTCAATTATTTTCTCTAGATGACATAATATTTTTAAATACAACATGAACGTAAATGTTGTAAAAAAAATAACAAAATTGATTTTCTTTTGACAAAATGGAAGATAGTTGCAGGAAGGTTTCTATGGCAATAAATTACTTAAACAAACACACTAACGTGCTTCCTATAATCCATCCATGCAAATAAAGTAGAGAGGCACGTGATAGTTTCTTAAAATAAAACCTTATTATTTATTCTTTCCCTTAGGATCACTATTCATGTTGTTTCGTTTTTTATATTTTCAACTAAATTATTTCAAACTTTTTTCAATATTTTTAGCCATTTTTAATATTTTTAAACAAATTCATAAAATTTAATATTTTCACCATCTTCTTTTTATCTAGTTTTTATTCTCATACGATTAAAACAAATCTATAGCAGCATTATTTAATACCCAAAAAATCACATTATCATTCAATTTTAGAACATCATTAGTTTTGAAGAAATTTTAAAATTCTTATTTAAATTGACATAAAATAGTGCTAATCAACTATACGTATTTTCCAATTAAGTCAGTACGATCTAGTAACTTCATCTTATTACAATAATCATTCTAATATTGATAATAGTTATTGATATATTATTATAACAAAACTAAAATAGTACAAAGAAATTAAAATCAGTTTTTAAAAAATTAAAATAAAAATCAATTCGTATTTCTAAGTATTTTCATAATTAAAAAAATACATTTCAATAATTTCAAAACAAAATTCACTATTTTGTTAAAAAAAGAAGAGAAGTAGATAAACAAAGAACAAAACTGATTGAGATGTGATACCATAAAATAGTTCATACAAAGATCATTTCCCTCCTCTCTCTCATGATAGATTAAATCTCAAATCTCTATCTCTTCTCTCCCTTTCTCTCTCGTAGCTATGTAAATTGTTGTTGTACAAATATTATACAAGTAACATCTCTCTTGGATTAATCTGGGCGTAAACACAGATCCGTGCTACCTAGTTTATGTTTTGATTCTTGTTTTTTATAACAACAATTAGCTGAAGTAATATATAGCAGAGGTTATTTGCATCATCATGTATGTAACGTAGTAACTGTTAGCACATGGATTTGAGGTGGTCTCTGAAAACCTTCAACATTCCTTGGAAAGTAACGATACCCGTTAAGGTTCCATCTTCTTCCACAACCCACACGTAACTCACACGATGGGCTAGAGCCTGAATCATCACCGCCACCAGAGAGCTCCACCGGTAGCAAACGATCGCCTCAGACCTTCTCCCCACTCTCCCGGAGTACCCTCCAAGCTTCCAATTCTTCCCGGAGCAAGATTCTTCGTCGGAGGAACAACTAGAAGAAAAAGAAGACCATGAAGAAAGACCCGTTTCGTCGTGGAGCAGCTCCAACAGGTTCTTCTCCTCCACCCTCTCCTTCACGAGCTGCACCAAGTCCTCCGGCGGGCCGCCGCAGTCAATGTAGGAGGTGAAGTCGCCGGCGGAGAGCGTTGCCAAGGCGGGGACGACGGCCTCGTCGCAGGAGTTGAGCAAAAATGGGGAGATTTCGCCGACGAATTTTCCGTTGGGGTCGACAATGGCGACGGAGCTTTGGTATATGAGGGACAAGGACAAGAGGTCCAAAGCAGAGGATGCGGGGTCGTCGTAGCAGACTGCAAAGAGGTTTTGCGTGTCGATGATGCCTAAGGTGTTGATTGGGTTGGCTGCTGTTGGGGAAAACACACCAATTGAGTTGAGGAGGAATCGGAAAACGTCCTCTTGGGTGAGCCAACAATAGGTGGTGTTGTTGTAGTGGTGCAAAGTGTTGGAGTCAAAACATTCGAACTGGTTTTGTATCGGTATCACCAGGTTCTGCACCCCTTCGTGCATAACATCTATAGCCTCCACCAAACTGCAAACACACCAAACTTCACATAACTCAACGTGCATTCCAAAATTTCAATTTACAAAACCATAACATTCTGCCACAGAATTTCCCCTGTTCTATGCTCTATTCAGCAGTTACTTAGAATATCATCCAATTCTGATTGAAAAAAGAAGATAGAAAATTGGAATTAAGTTTGATTCAACTAATATTTTATCACACCTTTCCCTTTTTAGTTTGATAATTAAATTTGATATATGGTTGGATTTTATAAAGGTGAATGTTATAGTGTTGTTGTAGGTTGTAGGTGACAGGTGTCATCCGAAACGCGGAATGAAAAGTGAAAGGTGAAAAAGGAAACGACGTTAAATATTAGTAGAGTTAATTAATAGTAGATAAGAAGAAAAGCGTGGATGGTTAGGTTTTGTTGAATTATAGCAAGTCAAGAAACATAAAGAAATGGGAGAAGAAGGAAAGAGATACCTGGCAGTGGGTGGAAGGTGGCGGACGAGGAGGGGGGAGGTTGGGTGGAGGAGGGCGGAGATAGGGGAATGAAGGGCGGCGGAAGGGGAGGAGAGGTTTTGGGGTTTGGAGAGGAAGCAGATAATGTCGAGCATGCAAACCTTACCGATGCAGGTGCAGGTGCCGCATTTGGAAATGGTGGTTTTTGGGTGTGGTTGTTGTTTCCGAATGAAGGAGTGGTGGCAGTTCCAGACGGTGACGTAGTTGTCGTGGATCTTTTTGAGGGCGGCGAGGGCGTCGGCTACGGTGTCGGCGACGGAGAGGGACTTGAGAGGCGGTTTCCCAAGACAGAGATCGGATAACTCATGCCTTGACAATCTAGCTGCCATACACAGTCCAAGGACAATTTGCTCAGCTCAGGAAAAGAGAGAGAGAGAGAGGGAGAGAGAGAGAGAGAGATTTTGGAGATCGAGATTTGTGGAGAGAGAGAGAGAGAGAGACAGAGTTTGTTCTTTCTTTCTGGCCAAGAACCAGGGAGACTTTGTCATATTTATAGGGAGGTTGTTACCGGAATAGCCGGTAAAGCACGCATCCATACTGCGTCTATGTAGGGTTGGAGATATGGCCCCCACAACACCATTATATCTCACCCTCCCCAATTCTATATTATTACTTGGACCATTTATATTTTTTTTTCTTTTTTTTAATTTTTTTCTTAATTTCCCTTTATGTCATAGGTAATTTTATTTACAAAAAGATGAGACGAGAGGAGAAGGAAAAGAGTGAAAATTTCGATTGATGGAGGAAAGAAAAAAGAACATGAATTCACTAAATATTTTGACCAAAAGTATTAAGAAACATGTGAAAATCATGCAGTTATTGTAACATTATATTACTCAAAAGTAATATAATTTTATTTACAAAAAAGATGAGACGAGACAAGGAGAAGGAAAAGAGTGAAACATGTAGTTATTGTAACTATATTACTCAAAAGTAGTTTCATAAAAAAATAAGTCCCAGAAACATTTTATTTAATGTAAAAATATCAATTGACAGCAGCACTTCTCTAAAATGAAAGGACGTTGGTAATTGGCAAAGTGAAGGAGAATATTTTGGATATTTTAAAAAATGTGACGAAAATATAGGAATGACGAAGAATACTTATTTAGGAGAGAATGACGGAACCAATCGTGCGTCGTTTTTGGTCATTCTTCTCACGTTCTGGTTTTGACGTCGCTTATTACGACTGCCACACCCCTATTATTTATATCCATTATTATTTTTTTTCCCGATTTTGGGTTTTCCAAGTCTATTATTACTGTAATAATATTACTATAATAATAATAATAATAATTACTTTTGTTATTATTTTGGTGCCCCCACCATCTATAAACCATCACACAGTGGTACCATGTATGGCGTGTAGGTCTGGATCAGCGCCAGCTCTTTGACGTTGAATTTAAAACAAATGTACTGTAAAGAAGTTATTATTGGGCGCTTCTACTCTGAGGTAGTTTCAACAATTTCGTAATACAAGCGATCCACTATTTATAATTTCATTAATACAATCAATATCTTTCAATAAGTTTTACCTTAAACATTTAATCAACTATTACGTAAAACTTTTTCAATTTTTTTTTCTGAAAGTTTCTGTAGATAATAATTTTTAAAACAAGTTCAGTGCAAAATTAAAAACAATAAAATATAAACTAAAATAAAAAAATGAATTTTTATTAAATAGATTAGAACAGTAATATTAAATGATAGTATTTGTTTTCACAGAAAATGATAGTGTTTTTTATAACCGTTAATTGATGACATTTTTATTACATGACGACCTTTTAAGATTTTTTCTTCGACAAGAAACATTTTTTAATTTTGTTCTTATTTCTCAATTTTTTAAATATTGTTAAAGGAAATTATCAATATTTTAAAGTAATCTTATATTACAATGTAATACTAAAGTTATACATTCAAGAGGGTTTATTAATTATAAATTTTAATTATATAAATTAAATACTTATCTTTTATATTAAAATATGCTAGATCGATCCTTTATCATTTAATTAATGGCTATAACTCATAAAGATTCAATTATAACTTAAACTGAGGAATCTTCATCATCATGTAATTGATGCAACCCACAAGGGCTAACCCAACAATAAAATTGAGAAAGAACAGAATTTACCTCTACATCTGAAAAACTTTACCTCAAGTGAAGAAGTGGAAAATCTGCAAAGAATGGAGGACACTTATGTCATCTTTCAAAAAAAGTTGAGGAACCACTTTTTCAGATTAAGGAAATATAAAAGTGTGTACTTTATTAAGTTCAAAAGAATCTAAAAGTACTTTTACTATGAAAATAGAAATGTTTTCTTCACAATTAGCTCTCTAAAATTTGTTATGGTGCATTGAATTCACATAAGTACTTTTCACAGTATAATCTAAACATATGTCTGTATTACTGTTCACATATTTTAAACTTGAGTTTCCAAAACTCTTCTCGAATTTATGCGTTTAATTTTAATACCGCTACCCCATTTTTAACAATATAAATATACGAAGTTGCTACTAAAAAGATATTTTGTTCATGAATACGAATAAATCACCTAAAGTATATATTTTCTTCTTGAATCTGCCTCATCATTTGACAGTTCATATGTAAAATTATCATTCCGATTATAATTGTTCTATTTTTGTATTCTATGAAGTCTCGCAAGAAATATATTTTTTGTCAAGTTGGCACCTCCTGCAATAAATTTAGAACTTTACAATACGTGTTTAAATAACCAATATTAGAGTGTTAAACAATTCTAACCAATATTAGAGTGTTAAACAATTCTTAAGACTTGTGGTTAGAACACTCTTTTAAGATATTGAAAGTAAAACATTTCTAAATGAATACACCAATACTTTTAACACAATACTTAAGCGATCTTTTGCAAAATCATTTATTATTTCTAACTAATAATACATTTAGAGTAGTAGTATTAGTATTGCAAATATTAAAGAATTAATTCATCTTGTGCAATCACATAACAAATTTGTCATTTTATACGTTTGATTTAAAAAGAAATCCTGATACAAAAACATGTATTTAAAAGTAGTAGAACTCCTGATATATAGAATATTTTTGGTCATTAATGTCGTTCTTGAACAAACGTGTTGCTAATGCTGCTCTGAAGATCCTAGGCTGTATTTTTGGTTCGCCAATCGCCATGCTATAGAATTTAACGACATTTGAATGAAACCTCTGATAAAAGGTTTACGAGGATAACATCTAAAACTATTCTGAAAAAGAGAGTTGCTTGAAAAGTGTGATTTTCTTTAAATGTTAAAACTAAGCGAGAGCACAAGAAAGAGTCACTTTGTAAAAACCACACAATGTAAAAGTTTAACCAATGGTAAAAAAGAACCCCAACCCACTTGGCAGCACAAAATTGTTTTGTTATGATGATAAAGTACAAAACCCCATCCGACAGGCCACAACCAACAACATCACACTTGGATTTCAGAAGTTTGGTTCAACTAAAATTAAGAGAAGAACTCGACCCAACTCTTTAATCCATTAGTTGGTAGTTGAAAGTTTAATCCATGCAATTTTCAATACATCGCAACCACCAAGCTTGAATTAGCATGCCTTGAAAAGAAAAGAGAAAAAAATGTTTTCCTCCTTATAAACATTATAAATAAGTGTAGACACTACTTGAAGTTGTGCATGTTCCTTTAACTGTTAGGTGGGTGTTGAAGTTATAGGTTAAAGCATGAAAGTTAAGAAATGAAAATATCTATTGTTTATGGTCTGCGTAGCATTTGGTGTGGTGTATGGTAATTTTGGAGATTGATGATGAAAAGATGGAAAGTCACGTCACGTGTTATTATAAAGGGCACAAGATTTGGGACCAGGGAATCTTGACATGACTAGACACAAACAATTTAGTATTTGAATGGCTCCAAGATGCCGGTGCCTCCTTTTCTTGCCCAATCATTCTCCTAATATCGATTGGCACCACAGGATTCAATTTTAGTTTCAACTCTCAAAATTCACGAATGAAGGGAAAGGATAATAATCAGAAAGAAAGAATACACTGTAAACGAAAATTAAACTGGATATCTTCTGCGATGAATGTTATTGATAAAAAAATTGTAATTAATAAAATTATAAGATAATATTATAAATTAATTTTAATTAAATAATAAATTTATTATTTTTATTTTTATTAATATTTTGTCATTATTTTATAGTTTTGTTATTATTACTTTAATAATAATAGTTTATAGTTTATTATTTTTTATACATTATATTATATAATTAATCATTAGTTTATGATAATAAAAATATAAATATAAATTAATTTAACATGAATTGTTTATATAGAAATATAATATTATTTTAATCGATTTTAAAGGTTGTTCTTCGTAAATCTTTGTATAGAACCAAAATTCTATCTTGTTTTTATTTTTTTATTTTTCAATTTTTAAGTTTTTGTGTTTTTCTTCCAGTATATTCGTCTTTGCAAATTTAAGGTTTAGAGATTACTTTTTTAAAATTAATTAAAATAAATATAATTAACAAGCTTTTTGTAAAATTATCGAATACATCCTTTATCTATTTTTTTTTCCTATTTACTTATCAAATATATTCAAATTTTGAGTTAGATGTATTTTGAATCTATTAAAAAAAAATCACCTAAAGATAACACACAAAAATATTATAAAATACTTGTAAAAGGTCTAGTAACGAATAAAATGCAGTAATAAATCTGGATAGAAAAGAATAATGATACATATAATTGTGAAAAAAACTATACTTGTTTGAATATATAAAGGAATTGCATATATAAACAAATCTGTTCCTTTAAAATATTGTTATTATTTATCATGACATATATTTTTAAATGAAATCTAATGTAATTGGTTCTCTAAGATGAATTGTTCGAATTGAAGAATTTATCGTAATTCAATGTTTATAAGTTTTTGTAAATGGTATGAACAAAATTTTTAGCAGAGTCATGAGAAGACAAAAAAATAAAATAAAATATTGACATTAGTCACCTACCACAACTTTAAAAGATATGTGAGTTTTTAATGTGTTGGATTTGATTGTTTGTATGCATGGAGAATAAGAAAAATGTCCACTTGCGCATACAAGGATTTTGTAGAGGCAATCTTCACAAATCCACGATAAGTTTTCTCTTCACAATATTTATAAATTTAGCATATATATTTGGGAGTTGCTTTCAAATCATCTTAACGCGTTAGAATGATATTTGTTTGTTTAATAATGTATTGTAAGACTATACTTCTTTTATACGATTTATCATTAATGAAACCTCAAATAATATAAGATATCATCTTGGAGAAAACATTTATTTTAATTGAACAACGTCACAAGCAGAAGAAAAACAAATATTAGTAAAATATCACCACAAAATACCAATAAATGATATAAAAAAATCTTAGATGAGCCATTAATACACAATTATATATAATTAATATATAATTATATATAATTAATACATAATTATATATAATCCATCATGTAACTAGCACGTATAAAAAAAACTATAACACTCCATAAAATCAAAATCACATATCTTAACTATCTAAGACATATTTAAAATAAACATTTCATTAATATCAATTGAAATCAAAATCATATTTCAACAGTTGAAACTAAAATTATATTTCAACATTTAAGAGATAATAACTCTACTTTTAAAATATTCATGCATTGAATTGGACTTAGAGATTAGCACCTATCAGATAACCTCTTCTAATCCTGAATCAATACAGTTTTCAATCAATCTTAACCTCATCTGATAGGATAAATTTATATATATGTTCTAATTAGCTCTTTCAAACTGCAGTTTCAATTAAATGAACTTCCTTCAACTTACCACATAGTACTCATCATCTAGATGATTCTAAGGTATCAATAAAGTTAGAATATATTCTTTTGAACAAATCCTCAAACAATGTACACCTTATATTATTCTTACTTAATATTTTATTTCCTAAAAATATAAGTTTATAATGTTATTTCACGACAGTTATCAACATATCATAATCGCATCCTACTACTCATACATATTTTAATAAATTAAATAAATATCAAAATAGATAAAATAAGTACATTAAAAATTTATAGTAGTATTACTTTACTTCTGGTCTAAGAAGTGAAGTCTGACCTCCTCCATAAAATTTTAGGTTTTGAAAATTTTTCTTCAATCTCACACTACATATCTTCTAAATTAATCATATATCATCTTACAACTTACTTATCTAACTTAAAGATTCTTATTTATTAAATTATCAATTATACTCTAAATTACCTTTCTATTTCCAAATTAAATTTTTATCCATATCCTATAAATTGATTATATACCACGCATCCTACTACTCATACATATTTTAATAAATTAAATAAATATCAAAATAAATAAAATAAGTACATTAAAAATTTATAGTACTATTACTTTACTTCCGATCTAAGAAGTGAAGTCTGACATCCTCCATAAAATTTTAGGTTTTGAAAATTTTTCTTCAATCTCACACTACATATCTTCTAAATTAATCATATATCATCTTACAACTTACTTATCTAACTTAAAGATTCTTATTTATTAAATTATCAATTATACTCTAAATTACCTTTCTATTTCCAAATTAAATTTTTATCCATATCCTATAAATTGATTATATACCACTTTACAACTTACTTATCTAACTTAAAGATTTTTATATATCAAATTATCAATTATAACTACTACAAATACTCTAAATTGTCTTTCTATCTCCAAACTAAAATTTACATTTCAAAACACTTCTATCTACTTTATTACGTCTTTACCAACAAAATTAGAATCTTTTAAATTTTTAAAATAAAGCTAGCGAAACTTACAATCTTAAATATTTTTTAAGTTGTATTCTGTACCAAGAATTTGAATGGAGACTTCTAATAATCAGTTTGATAAAAAATGGAGACAAGATTTTGAGGCAAAGTATAAAGATAACTATAATTATGTTTGTCTAGATAAAGTGGTTTTTATTAAAAATGACTCTTTCAATTCTTAAAATTTTATTATATTTTGACCGTTAATTTTATTAATTAAAATGCTATTTTTTAATATTTTATATTTAGTATTTTATTTTTAATAAATAAAAATTTAACTGACTAATTAATATTTTACAATTATATTTTAAATAAATATTAAATACTGGGATCCATTACAGGAGTTAATAAAAATTATTTAAGATCTCAAAGTGAAATTTACCATTACAAAATAAAATTATTTATATATTAAAAGATCTTGAACTCTAGATAATAAAACATTTTGAAACCTACCAAATAGGGAAATACTAGCAAAAGGCTGTGCAAAATTTTTAAATAAATATGCTCTTCCTATTTCCATAAACTAAAATATTGTCATATTAAATCAATCTTTTGGGTGAATTAATATTTTAACTTTTAAGTCTTTGAGCAGATTAAGTATGTCAGATTGAAAAATAGTCATAACATGAATAAAATAATGAATACGAAATGATATAAAAGGAAATATTTAAATGAATTAATTATTCTATAAGCTAAAGTATAATACTGTCTAAGTAAGTCGTTTTAACTTTATTTTTTATGTTATATTTAATCCTTTAAATTTTAAAAAGTTTAATTTGATTCTTTAAAATTTCCAAACAATTTAATTTAGTACCTTTTATCCTATAACTACTAAAAATGGTAATGAAATTTGATGTTTTTTTTATTTATTTGATGCAACACGGAACCTATTGAAGTATATGTGTGATATCCCAGTCTTAGATTCAGTCTTTTCCTTAGATTAGGGTCTCGTTTGTTTGGTTGCTAAACCTTTCTGCGTTTTCTGCAATCGGAAAAATGGAGGCAGTAACTGCTCCAAAAACCTCGTTCACCGCCTTCCCTTCATCACACACCCCAAAACCCTTTCTCCGTTTCGCTCTCCCGTTTTCCCCACTCCCAAACGCCCCCTTACACTCCCAACGTCGTTCTCTCCAAATCTCCCGCGCTATCTCCGATGCCGCCGCCGCCAAATCCACCGCCGCCGCCGAACCCTTTGTCTCGCGCTTCGGCCTCGAGGAGCCGCGCAAGGGCGCCGACATCCTCGTGGAGGCGCTTGAGCGCCAGGGCGTCACTGACGTTTTCGCCTACCCCGGTGGCGCGTCGATGGAGATCCACCAGGCGCTCACGCGCTCCGCCACCATCCGCAACGTGCTCCCGCGCCACGAGCAGGGCGGCGTGTTCGCCGCTGAGGGCTATGCGCGATCCTCCGGCCTCCCCGGCGTCTGCATCGCTACCTCCGGTCCCGGCGCCACCAACCTCGTCAGTGGCCTGGCCGACGCCCTCCTCGACAGCGTCCCCCTCGTTGCCATCACCGGCCAGGTCCCCCGCCGCATGATTGGTACCGACGCCTTCCAAGAAACCCCCATCGTTGAGGTAACTCGTTCCATCACAAAGCACAATTACCTTGTTCTCGATGTTGATGACATTCCTAGAATCGTGAACGAAGCGTTTTTCTTGGCCACCTCAGGAAGACCTGGCCCTGTGTTGATTGATATACCTAAAGATATTCAGCAACAGCTTGCCATTCCTAATTGGGATCAACCGATTAGGTTATCTGGTTACATGTCTAGGTTGCCTAAATCTCCCAACGAGAAGCATTTGGAGCTTATTGTGAGGTTGCTTTTTGAAGCTAAGAAACCGGTTTTGTATGTAGGTGGTGGTTGTTTGAACTCTAGTGAGGAACTGAGACGTTTTGTTCAGCTCACTGGTGTTCCTGTTGCTAGTACTTTGATGGGCCTTGGTGCTTATCCCATTGCTGATGAGAATTCTCTTCAGATGCTTGGGATGCATGGAACTGTTTATGCTAATTATGCTGTGGATAGGTGTGATCTTTTGCTTGCCTTTGGGGTGAGGTTTGATGACCGTGTCACTGGGAAGCTTGAGGCATTTGCGAGCAGGGCTAAGATTGTTCACATTGATATTGATTCAGCTGAGATTGGGAAGAACAAGCAGCCTCATGTGTCGGTTTGTGCGGATTTGAAGTTGGCGTTGAAGGGGATTAATCAGGTGTTGGAGAGCAGAGTAGCTGGGGGGAAGCTTGATTTTAGTGGCTGGAGAGAAGAGCTGAATGAGCAGAAACGAAAGTTTCCTTTGAGTTACAAGACTTTTGAGGAAGAGATTTCTCCTCAGTATGCTATTCAGGTGCTTGATGAATTGACTAATGGAGAGGCTATTGTGAGTACTGGAGTTGGGCAGCACCAAATGTGGGCTGCTCAGTTTTACAAGTACAAGAGGCCTAGGCAGTGGTTAACGTCTGGTGGTCTTGGTGCCATGGGGTTTGGATTGCCGGCTGCCATGGGTGCGGCGGTGGCAAACCCGGGCGCGGTTGTGGTTGACATTGATGGTGATGGAAGTTTTATCATGAATGTTCAAGAGCTGGCCACTATCAAAGTGGAGAAGCTCCCAGTTAAGATATTGTTGTTGAATAATCAGCACTTGGGTATGGTTGTTCAGTGGGAGGATCGGTTCTACAAGTCTAACAGAGCTCATACATATCTGGGAGACCCCGCTAATGAAAAGACCATATTTCCAAATTTCTTGAAGTTTGCAGATGCTTGTGGGATACCATCAGCTCGTGTGGTGAAGAAGGAAGAGCTTAGAGCGGCAATTCAGAAAATGTTGGACACCCCTGGCCCCTATCTTCTTGATGTCATTGTGCCACATCAAGAGCATGTGTTGCCCATGATTCCTAGCAATGGAACCTTCCAGGACGTGATAACTGAGGGTGATGGCAGGACAAGTTACTGATTTCCTGAGCCAATTTGTCTTGATGGTGGTTTTTTAAAATTATAGTAATCTATTAGCTTTTGAAATTTTTTGTTAATTCCGGCAACTAAGGTAAGATAGTCTGCTTGTTTTCCGGACAAGGTTCCTTCCTTTCACTAAATACATGTATCCTTTACTGATAATCAGTGCTAGCAGTATTCTTTCTGTCAGTCTTATCTATCTTTAGTTGGTTGACGGTCACTGAACTGGATTGAAAATATCTTTCATGGTTACTTATGAGGAAAATACCGCAAATAAAAGTTTAGAAGCAAATTTCTTTGTACCAATGCAGATCTGCTTTCCGAATATGCATTTTTTTTTATTTATTTTTTAATTTTAAATAGCCGGAGCAATCAATTTTGAGATTTAACACACTGGAAGGCAAGAAAGTGAGAAGAAGGGGAAGGAAAGCAGCCAATCTTTCGTTTCTTTCATCGTTTGATATGACTTGTAAAGTGGATGAAGTTAAAAACTAGTATGGAATTTTGAAGATGGAAAACCCTTTCCATTTTTCTTGAAGTTCTGAATTTTTCTAGAGTAGCTACCAAAGATAAAAAGTATCACACGTTTTTTTCAAGTTAAGTGATATAAAATGCCAATGTTCTTGAACGCAAAATATACCATTAAGTCAAAAGTTAAAATAAATAGTTAGAATGAACTTTTGTTTATTTATGAGTGAAACAATTTGAGTATTATAATTAATTGTCCTATTTGATTTTGTTACGAAACAATTGGTATTACTTATAGCAAAATTGAGATTTATTATAATACATGAAATCACTCGGGTATTTTTATGTTGAAAGAAATTATGGGTTTTATCTCAAGATGGATGATTATAAGATAAAATGGCCTACACTCTCAGACTTGGATAAGTTGAATGATAAAGTCTTACGTAGTCATTTTTCAATAACTTTAGTTATTATTTTTTTAAAATATTTTTTTTTTAAGTTGGATATATTTGGAAACTCGAGATTAGAAACCAGAAAAGTCTGATTAATCTATTTATTAACATGTGCATTGTTAGCTTGAGTGTGAGGTTACAAATATTTAAGGATGTTTTTGAAAATTTATTCATGAATGTACTTAAGGATTCCATGTTTCATTGCTTAAGGTTTCCAAAGCCATACACATTCTAACATAAGGTCATTGCAAAACAAACTTTGAATCTGTCAATTAGCGTTTGAAAGGAGTCGAAACTTTTATAAGAGACTATCGTATTTTTAATATAAATGTGGATTTGTGTCTTGTACATTTTAAATTGTTGGTTGGGGTTAATTGTACCGCTACATATTTTAATAGTTGAGGTCTCCAATACATTTGGAGTATCTTATGTAAAAAGAAATAGTGATTTATAACTTTAGTTATTCAGAGTATCTTATGTAAAAGAAAATAGTGGTTTATGACTTTCGTTAGAGTCCTAGATTAGAATTTTTTTCTTTTTTTCTAAAGAATAACATTAGAAGTGACCAAAGAACCTCATAATTGTTTAAAGATACCTAACAAATAAAAAATGTACAGTTTCTTTAGACACATTGTCATCTTTATTTAAATTAGGTTTAAATAATATTATTTTTTCATTGAATTGAATCACAAATTCTTTTCTATTGTGTTTGTTTGAACCATTTGTGTCAATATATTGTTAAAGAGGATGAATTGTTATGAATGAAGTCTCTTTGGTTGCATTAATTTGGGAGGTTGAATTTGAGAGAATTTGTAAAATGAGATCCTAGCTCATGTAAGGGATAAAATGAGAAATTACAAAATAGTCCTTGTAAATGAGTTGAAAATTACAAATACTCTTTTCCACAAGAGTCAATTAGTAATTTTACAAATATATCAATTAAAAGAACAAAAGAAATCTCTAACATCTATCAAATCATTCCAAAATTTTTACAAATATTTCTTTCAAATCCCTTTAAATTTTACCAATTTATCCATTAATCCAAACAATCTTATCATCCACACACAATCCATTCAAATTCCATCAAATACATTCTCTTCTTTATGGTGTTAAGTTACCATGACAATCTTGTATTTTTTGGCTTTTTAATTAAAAGGTGGAGTTCATTTTTAAGAGTGTCTAATATGTTCTTATAAGATTTTAGGAAAGAGGTCAAGCTCAATGGTTTAATAGTTAGGGTTATTTAACTTTGTCTTATACCTTTTTTTCATATATTTCTTGTATTCCCTTTGTAGGTCTTTTATATGCATATCAATCTTCTTCTAATTTTTCTCTATCAAGCTTTCAAATTTGTTAATGAATAAGAAATTGTCTATATTTATATTTTTCAAATTAAATATTGTTTGAGTTGTGGTCATGATATTTAAACTTAAATATCAAAAGAAAAAAATTACTTTTAGCTCACTATAAATATTAAATGTTATTATCGAATTTGGTATGGTGAACAAAATGAGTTAAAAAAGAAATAATCTGATATGTATAATGGTTTACCTAAATTATATTATCTTATGTTTAAATTATTAAAATAGCTTTTCAATAGTATTTTAAGATAAAAGTAAAATAATCTTCGATTTTTAAATGATATTTTCTTTAGTGAAAAGAATATTTACTTTCTAATTTTTTTAGAAAAAAATAAATATTAATAAAAATTAATGGATTATATCTTTATCTTGATCGTAATGCACCGACATTTTTAAGTTTTAATAAATCTGAAATGTAAAAATATACAAAGTATCATTATTACTTTGATTCATTACTATCAGTATCACGATGAAATCATATTTTATGAAACAATAAAATATAATATTAATATTTTTATTATGAATAGTTATGCTTTATTTTTATCTGATAACAATGTATACATTTTTTAAGTTAAAGAAAAAATCAAGCCAATTGCTTTATTTTTTTCGGCATAAATTGAAATTTGTCAAAATTATATCAATCTTAAAATTTAATATTTTGTTAAATAATATTTTCCAAACTAGTATGAAGTATTAAAATTTAAAATCAGACAAAAAAAAAAAAAAAAA
>Ga0209700_101010_pt1 | contig 56963 bp, 25 predicted proteins | sample SiratroredBW_FD_187528 | JGI IMG/M metagenome (GOLD analysis project Ga0209700, IMG submission 187528) | Root nodule microbial communities of legume samples collected from California, USA - Siratro red BW (SPAdes) (version 2) | ecosystem: Host-associated > Plants > Roots > Nodule | place: USA...
ATATATATATATATATAAAAGGGTGTGTAAGTGAGTGAAAAAGCACTTGAGAGGAGTATATATATATAGAATGTAAATGATTAAAATTTATTAAATAATTATTTAACCACTTAAAAAAAATATGTGACTCTTTTTTAATCTTGATATTTTATGATTTAATTCAATAATTCAATGAAAGTGTTTCTTCACTTTATATGCTTCCATACATATGACCCACCTATACATTTTTAAAGGCTAAAATTCAATACCAAATATCACTCGTAAAGTAGTGAATAAAATAATAAATTACATAATATATATAGAAATAGTCAAACCTAATAGTTAGCAGAACATAATTATATAATTGATTTAATTTCTATAATGAACTCTACCTTTCATATTACGTTATCCCCTTCCTTGTAAGGATTATAATGAGTTTTCCCCTAAACGAAAACAAAAGTGAATAAAACATAATTCAGCCATGATTTACAATACAAAGAATCAAGAAATCAACAATATCAAGTAACAAGATAATTTCAAAACTGCATTAATGAAAAAATAATAATAATAATAGACGGCATGTAATTTAAATTGACCAACCAACCTTATAATTAACTCATATTAAACCAAATGATCCAAAGTGCCTAACTTACATTATTTTTTGAGGTGGCAATGAACTTAGTCTGCGTTGATAGTTAGAGTGATAATTGGTTTCCATAAATAATAATGAATGGACCACCACGTTCCGTCACACCACCAAAGTAAAACGTCACGAGCTTAGATTGACGTGACCACATATATAACACATGCAATTATCTCAACCATCAACATCCATATTCACAAGATCAAGCTACGACTTTGTAACACTAATCACACTGATTTCAAATATTCTAACGTGTAATATTTAACTATATCCAAATTCATCAGATAAACTTATTTGATTTTGTATTAATCTAGTTGCCCGTTCTTCGTTAATTGAGATTAGTTACCCCTAATATTATGCAAGTGCATTCACAACGATTTAAATGTGGAACATGCAAGCAAATGTCCCAAACAAATAATCATATGTATTAGATTAATTACGTGGCCAAAATGAAAAAATTAGTTAAAAACGAAAAGGAAAGTCCGAAACGAAAAGAAGAAGAGCATTGGATCAGATAAATTGGGTCAATTGGATCAGATATATTATGTTTCCTCGTCATTGTTGGGATTTATTTGATGAAAATAAGGTTGGAAAATGTAAGAAGGTGGCATGTGATGATAGAAAAGAATGACAAGTTGTGAACAAGATGCGTGGCTTCAAAGTATTTAGATTGAGATGTATACTTTTAATTCCCTTATACACATTTTTCTATGATTTAAACCTACGTACAAAGCATCTAGTGCATATTTCAAAACATAGGGTCATAATAAGCCAATAGAAGTAACAAAGGTCGGCAACAAAACCATCCACTTCCATCAGTTTCAACCCTGAAAACCAATTAGTTGGCAACACGTGTCAAAAGAACAAGGTCCAAGAGTAAAAAACAAAAAAAAAAACTAGTAGGTCGGTGCACTTCGCCATTTTGTTGTGATAAAACTCCTTCACCGTCAATACTTGAGGACACATCTTGATAAACCCTAAAATAAATGTGGTTTTAATGTCTAATTTCCGTGTAAAATTCTATTTTTCACTAACCCATATTTTTAGTCTCAGAGGAAAAAAAACAATGTAATATTAATTGCACCAGACTTTCAAACATTCAGACAACAATATGATGTCTTAATTAAAAATATAAAGATAGAAAAAGAAACTATTATCTGTTCAATGTTTTGTGGCAAATGATTACAAGATAAAAAAAAAAAAAAAAAAAAATCATAAAAATTCCAAATTTGCAGAAATATAGTTTGATCTATGTTGGGTTTGATATTGCATGTAAAGTGAATCAAAATAAATAACATACCACTTTCATATTTAATTTAAATGACTTTTGTACAAAAATCAAACCAAACAAAAATACACCATGATAAATTACATTTTATCAGTTTTAGACTTATTTCAATTATTTTAATGTATGGCATTTTCTCTAGGAGAAATCTAATTGGGAAACAACTAATTATTGCGTTTATTATCAGTAAATTCGTGCAAAGGAAAAAAAAAAAAAAAACAAAGACATTATTGGAAGTTTATTATATAAACACGAATGCATAAATGGTGGTATATTTTTGCGGGCGCTACGTAAAGTGATAACGTTTTGGGAGAAACTCAGAGGTTGGTTTATATATGTGTATACTCTTCTACTACTACAACTTTAAAGCTATGTTTATAATTATGGTATTTTTGTTTTCTACTTAATCCAAAATTGCTCAAATTTCTTTCACAAGCCACAGGAAATCATGTTAGAAACTTCCAATGGAATTTACAAGAAGGAATTAATGTTATATCTTGTAGGAGACTTACTAGTATAACCAATTTAATTCAGGCAAAAATCAAACTAAATAAACTTTTTTTTTTAATCTCATCTACATTTTTAGTCAATTACTTTTACAGAATTCAAATGCTTATAAAATATATTTAGTTCTGATCTCCATTAAAACTTAAAAAGATTATGTTTGACAAACCTAGTTAGAAATTGAAATTTAACTTATACCTGAAAGTTTGTAATTAGCTTATAAATTTTACGTTTTGAGATGTTTATAATTTTGGCTTTTTTAAATATATTTTATAATTTGTAGATGAATTATTTCAATCTCAATTTTTTTAGTTTCAATTATTGTTATTATATTATACTCTATTATTAATCTTATAATATTTTAACATATCTTTAATCAATTTAAAAAAAAAACAAGTAAAATTAATGATGCTACATCAATTAGTGTATTGGAGTAATAAAAAAAATATTATAATAAAGTCAAAATAAATACGTATAAGGAGAAGGATGAAGGGAAAGAAGTTAAATAAATAATAACTCAGAAGTACCCAGAAAAGGTTTAATAAAATATTTTAAAAATAATAATTGAATAAATATAGAAAATTAGAAGTTAATATTAAAAAAAAAACAATTCTTTACATGTACTTCTCCATTCTAAATGAAATATGGAGCGAAAAAAGGTTTTGAGTTAAAACAATTTGAGCAGAGAAATATGGCCGACCACCGCGTTTTGAGACAGCCTTTGGAACTTGTTGAGCAAACAACCTTAGTCGGTGGTTCAGTAAATGTGTGTCGTGTGTGGTGTGTGGGTAAGGAGTAGCATTAAGGTGAAGCTAGCTCTTCTGCTTCTTGAGCTTCGGTAGGTTGCTTCTGACGCCTTCTCTCGTCGCCAATCTTGGTTGCTTTGCGCGTTAAAATTGTGCAGCGTGTGGTGTAAACGGGAAGATGGGGGACACAGAACAAAAGGGTCCAGTTTCAAGAGAGAGAAGAAGGGTCATTTCGTTGCTTGCAGCGTTTTCCATCTTTTAACACCTCATTTTCCTCATGCGTGCAAGCCATTCTATTAAATCTCAACCCACCCACATTTCTTGGTTCTTAATCGCTTTAATTGCCTTTAAGATTCTGCATTCCCTCCTCTACCTCAACTTCATTGCTTCATCATCTTCTTTTCCTCTCTCCCACACACACCACAAAAATCAAAAACCAACCTTTTGCTCCATCGCCTTTCATTGTCCTTGTCTTCAATCACTTTCAAAGGCGTGAACTTTTCCTAAATCTCCATCTGGGTCTGTTTCATTTTGCTTATGCACGCTTTATAGTCTTTTTGGGGTGACTGGAATGATATTTATGTTTCTGATAGCAGTTCTTTTAAATCACATTTCTTTACTGTGAAAACTGGCCGAAATAGTAAATTTGGTTATCATTTATTTGATTGATAGGGTAAGGAATTAATCGCACGTGGTTCTGACATCTGAGTTCTGACTTATTTTGGTTATTAGATCATTTGAATCGTAGCATAATGGGGAGTCACATGAGCAAGAAGATGCCTGAAACTTCTTCTGTTGGCCTCGGCACCGAATTGCACTACAAAACTGAGCTGAGTTCTTATGAGGCTGCTTGCAAGCTTGATTCTGATTTGCAATTCTTTGACACCACACTTCATGCTAGAACAAATGAGGTTATCAATACTCTTGCTGCTGGTGTTGAAGTTCGAGCCCTTTCGTTTGAATCTCTAAAACAGGTCACAGAGTGCCTTTTGGAGATGAACCAGGAAGTTGTGAAGGTAATCTTGGACTGCAAGAAAGACATATGGAAAAGCCAAGAACTGTTTGAACTGGTTGAGGAATACTTTGAGAACAGTCTGCAAACTTTGGACTTCTGCACTGCATTGGAAAAGTGCCTCAAGCGTTCTCGTGACAGCCAGCTGCTCATCCTCGTGGCTCTTCAACAGTTTGAAGAGGAATCAGGGTTAGGCAACAACCGCTACGTGAGGACATTGCAAGAATTTAAAAATTTCAAGGCAGCTGGTGACCCTTTCACCGAAGAATTCTTCCAGATATTTCAGTCAGTTTACAAGCACCAGATACTCATGTTTGAAAAGTTGCAACTTAGGAAGAACAAGCTTGATAAGAAGCTCAAGTCCATCAAGTCTTGGAGGAAGGTTTCTAGCATGATCTTTGTGGCTACTTTTGCTGCAGTCTTGATCTGCTCAGTTGTTGCTGCAGCTATCGCAGCACCACCTATTGCGGCTGCAATAGCTGCTGCTACATCGATCCCAATAGGGTCCATGGGAAAGTGGATGGACTCCCTCTGGAAAAACTATGAAAATGCATTGAAGGGGCAGAAGGAAGTGATTAGCTCAATGCAGGCTGGAACTTATGTTGCTATAAAGGATTTGGATAGCATTAGGGTTCTCATTGACAGGCTAGAAATTGAGATTGAATCTCTATTGCATAATGTGGATTTTGCCATTGAAGAAGGAGCTGTGAAAGTTGCAATAGAAGAGATCAAGAAGAAACTTGGAGTGTTTATGAAGAATGTTGAAGATTTGGGAGTTCAAGCTGATATGTGCAGCCGTGATATCAGGAGGGCAAGGACTGTGGTCCTGCAGAGGATCATAAAGCATCCTCATAACTGAACACAATCTCATGTCATGTCTGATCTGGAAGTAGTAACTGTTAGATGGAGAATACACTTTCTCCTATAATAAATTTTCTAGATTTATAGGTTCATGTTAAAGGAATAATAACCAGGCATATTTGATATGCCTTGATTCTTTCATCTATTTTTTTAATTCATGTGATAAGAGTGCACTAATGTACATTTTTTTTTTTTTTTCATTTATGACTTGATTTGGCTCTTAGTTTGCTGAGGTGAAACTAAATTAAGAGTCTTTATATCTTGAAATACTTTCACAAACCATTTCAACAACCGAGATACTACGTTATTGTAGAGGTTGATACTCCAACCAACGTTAAGCTGTAAACGAACAAATACTTGCATGCCAAGTTTGACGTGAGCTTAACGGAACCTGTGCTTCATCGAATCATTTCTTTTCTCTCTCTCAGAGTCTTTGTTCCTGGAATAATCTCCCAGATGGTATCTTTTCATTATCAACCTAATATACTTTTTTTTTTCTTCTAGACAATAATTGTCCTTTACTTTACGAGCCCATGTTAGAATTTTGTAACAACAATAAACTTTCTTCCCAAATATTTAACACAAATATATAAATATATATATATATATATATATATATATATATATATATATATATATATATATATATATATATATCTTAGAACTGTTATAATTAAATTATAACAACCTAGTTTATTCATGCATCACGTGATGCATGGATACTTGTTACATGCAATAATAATTAAGTTGATATAAAAACGTCTTAATTTATTTGTTTTTTCAAAAGCGCTTTTACCATGTGAACAAAATATAACTGGTTGTTCATATAACAATGTAAAATTTATTCTTTAAATGTCTTACTTTTTCTGTAAACTATGAATTCTCTGAGAGTTAAATCCGAAAATATTTATTAACATATTTAGAAATAATATACAATTTATACATATTATCTTAAATGGGAAAAAAGATATTATACCTTCTTCAAGATTATGAGACCCATCTTAATTTTTATGTGACATGTAATTGTATTTTTTAATTTATGGAAAATTAATGATATATCTTATAAAGATCAGTTGAGTTTCTCCTTAAAGGGAATAATTAATGCCAAATGAGAGCAAACTTTGCCCTTAAGGAACTCTTGCAACGTGAAAGGGGCAGCATATCTAGAATTGGTGGGCGGTATCTTATAAGTTATAACTTCCTTTAATTCTCGTGGGAAAAATAATACCAAGTTGGAATTAATACGGAAGTGCTGATTGATAAATGTTAAAGGTGATAGAGCATAAGGAAAATGTGGTTTCGTTTTTTTCTTAATGTGTTGCCTTTCACTTTCTTACTTTAATAGAAAAGATATGGTAGTTTCCATTCACTTTATCCCAAATTTCCTTTAATAGTTCTTCTTAATGTTAGGCCAATTACGTTACAGTTGTTCAACACCATCTCTTTTCTTTTGTATGGTTTTGTATCCAAATCTTTCACTTTATAATCCTCTTGATGCACTGTGCTTGTGATTTCTTATTTGAGTTTATGGACTATTGATAATAGGAGGTGGAGGAATTGAAATCTTAAAGATTGACCCTTAACAAGAACTGAGAAGAAAAAGTTGTCCATCAGCCAAAAGCCTAAAGAACGTACTACATGTGGTACCTTTTTTAAGCTGCTTCCATTTTAGGATTTGTTGACAAAGCCCGAATTTTTTTAAAGCACATGCACCATTATTGGTACCCAGAGAAGGAGAAGGCACAGAAACTCATTTTGATGTCTTACCATCAAAATGCACATTTGCATGCTTACTACTTCCACTATATCGATGCTTTACTTCTCATACTTGTAACTGCACAGCCACCTATCTTTATATTTTTGTTTTGACAGGCGAAAGATCTTATTCAAATAAAACCACTGACACCGCACTTGTGTGGCAAGAACTTATTGCCAATTAGATACAAAAGGGTAGTATAAAAAAAAAAAAAAAAAAAAAAAACATAAGACCTGTGAAGTTGCAAATTATACTTTAGCAATGAGAAAAATAAGCCAAAACGTGGTAATATTAAGTCCAATACTTATATACTCAGCAATCATATAATTAACAGACAGTATCTTCCACCTATTCATGTATTTGAGAGTTGTCATCAATTTGATCTCATCTTCAAAAGGCTAAGAATGGGCTGTGGCCGAATATTGAAATACGTGGCTGGAACCAAATAAGCACATACTAGAGACACATAAAGTTTAAACCAGACAGAGTAAAAACTGTAGTACAAGCATGTGCCTGTCACGGTAACAATTGTCATACAATTCAAAATGCTCTTGACACTAGAGAGGTCCCTCTCTGTTGCTGGATCCGGAAACTGGCCTTGAATTTGAAATTTGGAAAGTAACTGATCCTTCAACTGGAATCTATTTATCAACCAAGTGGACATTTCACTTTCAGATACCGGGATACTATCTAGGGGGATGCGGCGAATATGAATATGAACTTCAGAAGGATCCACCCCAAAGACATTGTCCAAGAAAGAGGGGCATCGATTTTTGTAGCCAATGGTCACATCATAAACTGAATGACAAGTTAAAAGAATTTTAGTGGCAGGATGATATGATCAACAATTGTTACACTTTCAACCTTCTACTGATTTGATATCATTGCAAATAACAAATTCTATATGTCATTGTAGACTAGTATATTTTATTGACAAATGCTAAAAAATATAGACAGATGACAATGCTGCACATTTCGCATCAATAGTACCAAAAGAGAAGAACAAAGTAGCGCACAAACAATTCTTGAATGAGTACAAGGACTAAATATGAATAAAACTAATGTCAAATACTTTACCAATAATTATATACACAGGAAATAAAGACAAACAAGATAACCTGCTGTAAGAGATTCCCTCAACTCTTGCAAGCAAGCGCAGAAGCCCTTTGTCTTTGGAAGTAAAACATTTTTCAGAACTGGTAACCCATGTTCAGCAGCATACTTTTGACTCCGAAGGCACTTTTGGTCACTGCAAGAAGAAAATTTTAACAGAACACACATACAGAGTTATATATGCTACATCAACTCAAACTGGGAGTGAAGATTGTTTAGTTTGAAAGTAACCATTTGAAGAGTGGTGAGGTGACAGCATATTTTCCTAACTTTTTCTATGGATGTCTCAAGGGAAAAATAGCATGATTCTCAACTTAAATAAACCTGACTTTTTATGCCAGAATAGCAATGATCATAATCAAACATACTTCACAGTGTATCAAAGATTTAGCTGATGATTTCCATAAGGTTGGTAAAAAGAAAAGGCATTGGCAAGTGTCTTACGTAAAATCAGTGCCTTCTGGGAAAAGAGCAAGCCAGAGAGGATCTTGCGGATCCTTGAATGTTGAAAGCATATGGCGCATGATTGACTCGTCTGCCTCCCACTTTCTTTCCACTGGGATGAACTCTAGTATGTGAAACGACCAACCAAAAACCGGAAGTCTCATCAAGCTGCTCTTAAGTATATATTTTATATATCCAATGCATCCCTTCCTCAAGGCAAGGTCCCATAAATACATCCAATCAACCTCAGTTCTATGATTTGCGATCAGTAAGATCCGTTCTCTTGAAGGAACATCATCTCCAGAAAATACAACTTTAGTCTTGTTGATCTTTTCAAATAGAAAGGGCCACAAGGAAAGCCAGGCTCCAAAGAAAAAGGAAGTTGCTCTCCTGCTGTAACGGACACTAAAAAGTCGAACTATAACAGCACTTATGAAGCCAAAGAACACTAACATTACAAATGCTGTTGAAAGCAGAACCAGTAGACACACCAGACCCCTTAAAATCCTCAATGGTGCTAGAGACTTATACTTTGCTCCAAAACATGAACTAGCAGGTGTATGAACAGCCATATCCTATATCAAAAGCAATCACAGAATACAAGAGGAAAATACTGCACTGCTTCTTCCAGAACTGCCTCCTTGATCAATTGATCAAATATGAGATATCAATAATCCTGGATTGGCAAAACAGGATACCTTCACAAAAGAATTGCTCTGGCAACTGGGTTTCTTGCAATGACACAGACAAAAAACAGCTGGACTCTGCCAGCTGTTTTGTCCTTATAGTTGATGACTCAATTGAGAGAATTTTTTTGACAATTTTGGCACAAAATGAATGCACCTGGGAGAAAGTCGAGGGTATCATATCTTTACCTTGAAGGATATCGAGCATCATGAAACATGAAAGTGGAGAACAAAAGAAATCAAAAAAAAGAAAGCCTACACATAGCTAATAGGAGAAGAATTTCAGTATACACAAAATAAAAAATGGCAAGGTACTATTACTTGTAATAACTTGACTAAAAAAGGATCAAGGAGTAAATAAACAGTAATCTAAAGAAAAATCAACCTTTCCATAAAAACAATGTAAAAGGGAAGCATATGCAACGAATAGATGCCAGAGTAACATTCTTTTCCAGCTGGGTTAAAATAATTCAATTGTTTGACAACACTATGCACTATACTATAGGAAAGACAATCAAACCATCCAGCATGTATGATGTGTTAGAGTAGCAACAAGATAAGTCACTTATAATGCAAAAGGGGTTTGCTATGTGGAAAATCAACCAACTTTGCTATCACAACAATAACACCACTGTTTGGATAAGTCATAAGAGGAGAGTGTGGGAGCATGAGAGAAACATTTGTTCTATATCCTAAAGACATGATGCACCAAAATCGGGATTTCACCACCAACTGAGACACAAACTACCATCTAAACCTATGACTAGACAGCATCTTTCCTTGTCATTTATTTCTGGTGATCCTTGCAACAAGGCATCATGGAAGCCCTTATGTAAGTCAAGTCAAACTCCACCCAAATAAAGACACAATCTCCCTCAATCTCAACATGCGGTAACATCAGAAAGGGAACAAAAACATAAACTTGATTAAAACAGATAAACGTGTCATGCCTCCAGCATCCTAGCAACACATAACATTATGGTACCAAGTATGATCACAGCAAAAAAAACACAACCACTTGGAACACTGTTGACGATACAAAACAAAACCACATTATGCAAAAGGGTATTTTTCTTCTTCTTCTGTTTTGCCATCTTAGAAAACGAGGGACAAAATGGAGGAAGCCTCATTTCCAAAAACCTTCCAGTTGCTGGTGGGGCAACACACAGTTATACAAGCTCGGATCTTTAGCAAGAGAAAAGCTTATAACTTTAGAAAATAACACTAATCTCTTACAACGTTGGAAAACAACAAAACCGCTGAGGTGTAATGATGCAATGAGGTTGGACATCCTCACCTTTGTTCAATGTTGTGACATTTTTTGAGCCCCAGAAAGCTACTGAGTGAGATCAACAAAACAGAAGCAGAAAAGTGAGGTTTTGGTTGAACAGTGAGATTGGATAGGAGTTAGGAGTAAGGTCTAGAATGTGGGTAGGGGAGTGTTGTTCTTGCTGCAATAATAGTACCCTCATCTCCACTACTGATGCTTCAAGTTCAACAAGATACAAAGCACTGTGAAAGAAAAGGCTCCAAAATCTATGAAACTACAAAGCATGCCACCTGCTTTTACGCTACGTTTTAATATTCCAAAGAACTTTCCTTCTTCCCAAGACACTGTTAAGCATTTTATTAAATAAATTTTTTTCTCCACTGATCCCATATATTCACTTAGGATTAGAATAAGATTATTTTGAAATTCGTATTGTGTCTAACATTTTTAATTATGTTAAACACTTTTTTGTAGAATATGTCTTTCCTCTAAAATTTAAACACGTTTTTTTTTATTTTGTTATGTGCTTGATGATCTTAACAATAGAAAACGATACTTTGGAATTAATGGAGACTGGGTAACAAATATGATGTTTGTTTGCAGTGAAAAAAAACTGTTTTGGAAAACGTTAAAATCTTTTTGTTCTTTTAACAAAATGCTAACGCATTGTTTAGAAAGGGGTCTTCTAGTTGGTTCTGGATAATGGAGTCGGTCGAGTAAAGTCTACATTCTTTTCGAGTTTTTAAAGAGTAAAAAAAGAAAAATAAAAACTCTAGACTCCAAAATATATGTGTTTTATATTTAGTTTAAAATATATATATATATATATATATATATATATATATATATATATATATATATATATATTATTTTTTTTATATATATTTTTTTTATATATATTAAAATATATATATATATATATATATATATATATATATATATATATATATATATAATCGTTTTTTAATATAAATTTGTTTTTTGATAACTTTTATTGTTATAGAATACATAATCTTTTATAGTTATATATATAATAATTAATAACAAGAAAATTTTTCTAGCTGTTTTATATATTTTGTTACCAAATTCATCTTTATAACAATTAATGAGGAGTTATTTGTTGTAATTATTATTTTTATATAATTTTACCTTTATAATAATGAACACACGAATTTTTTTTTTCTATAACTATATCCTTTTGTTCGGAGTGTTCGGGTTGGTTGGTAAAAATTATAGAAATTCATTATCAAATCTACTAAAAAAATTATTAGATTTTATTGAGTTGGATTTCTAAAACTTTTTAATCTATCCAAATTTATTCTTAAACGGGTTGAAGAAGAGGTTAATTGGGTTAAAATCTTGAAAAAAAAATTGTAATTCACAAGTATTAACTAAATTTAAAAACAAAAATGTAATCTTTAAAAAATCAATTTAAAATTGCATGTTAATAAATCAAGTTATAACAAAAATTCCTAAATTAATTTAAGATATTAAAAAGTTATAATATCATTTATCCATAACACAAATATAAAAATATATTTTGTATTACTTTTCAATCAATAAAATCAGTTCAATCTAATTAAATTTAATTGAATGAAATTGAATTGTCTAGTAACCCGACTGAATGAACGCATATTGTTATGAATTTTACTTTTTTTAAATATCTAACAATATATGAGTTAAATAGTAATTATTTTCAAGTGTTTAAAATTATAAAAGTTAATATAAAAAAACCACTCTTATGATCTTTTTTCTTCAATGGTCTTTTTGTCACTTTCATATAAGTTTTAGTAGTGATTTTTAATTTTAACAATTGTCATAATATTTAATTATTATATATTTTTTTTTACTTTTATTATGATAAAAAAGAGACAAGTAAGTATATTTTTATATTTATACTGATTATAATTATTTAGACTATTTTATTTTAATGACTCAGGATTTAATATTTATATTAATTTTAATTTATATATTGAATATATATATATATATATATATATATTTATATATATATTTATATATTTTTGTTATTTTCTAGATTTGTTATGTAATTTATAATTTGAATAAAGGTAGTATTAAAAAAGTGACATGCATGGCAAATTTGATTGAAAGAAAATAAGAAATATAGTACTCTAAAGTAATTATGTGTTATTTTAAGTAGGTGAATATTTTTTCTCATTTGTTTTCTAATGTTGTATAAGAGTAAATTAATAATGTAAAATGTAATATTAGTTGTTTAAGCTAGTTTGCCTTATATAAAGGATTAAGAATAATGTTGTATTTCACTTTTATTTTTTAAATATTTTATGTGTATCTTCATAAACTTGATATTTCATAATTATATATACAAATAACTTTATGCGTGTATATTACATCTTGATATTTGCTAGAGTAAGAGGTACTATTTGTTTCTTTTAAAATTTCATACGTTATTTTAGTGTAGTTTTTATTTGAAAAAGTTAAATAGCATATTTTGTTAGTTTAAAAAATTTCATATAAGTAAACAATCACAACATATTTATTCATTTAAATACAAACGATAATATCTAAAAAATAAAATTCTTTTTATGAATAGAGTGTACTTCGTAAAAAGGAGGTATAAAGTCTAATATTTTTATCTAAAGATAAATCAAGCATATTGATTTATTAACCATTTATTTAAACTTTAATTTTATTTTATCTGGATCTAATAACTTTAGTGATGTAATAATAATAATAATTTGTTAAAATTATTAAAACCACTTTTATATTTATAAAGTATTACGAATAACAATTTAGATGTCAAAATAAATAATTAATATTGGAATATTGAGTTTGACTAATTATTAATTATTTAACATTTAATACTTGAATATAATTTTTAGAAAAATGTTAATTTTATAAAATAAGATTATTATCAAAATTTCTATTTGGACAAATAAAAAACAATAAAAAATCTCGTTAGAACAATTATAAATAATAATATTATTATATTTATTTCATTCTTATCTTCTCTCTAAATTTGTAAGTTTTCTTGTATTTCATATATATATATATATATATATATATAAGTTATTTGTATAAACTTATGAGATAATAGTAAGATAGATAAATGTTTGTTAAATTATATTCTTATGTGTTAACTTTGTAAATCATATATATAGTAAAATCAAATTATGATTTTTCTAAACTTTTAGAATAATTCCCCAAATAATATTAAGATAAAGGAGATTATTTACATTAAATTATGATTCATGATTTGTTTTATGTTAATATTATTAATATTTTACTTTGAACTAGTTAAAATAAGTTTTTTTTTTTATATTGTTGTTGACTTTTAACATAATATTAGTTAATCACAACAATATTAACCATTTAGGAATTTCATCAAAATTTTGATTCAATAAATATTTATTCTCCAAATTATAAAAGCTTAAGATAGAAGAGAAGAAAATAATAATAATAATAATAATAATAATAATAATAATTTATCCGTAAATAAGGGAGTGACAACGTACCAATTATATTACAATTTAAATGCATATTTTTTTAGTATATAAATTATGTTTGAAATTTGCCATAAATCATCAAACAGAATTATTTTTAAATACTGACTACATACATTTAAAATACATTAAAATTGAACTTATAAATAATGATAAAAAGATACATTGATATTAACTCTTAAAATAATTATGGTTTAAGAAAAAGTACCAAAGGTATTTTAGAGAGTAGCTAATTTAAACTATTTATTTAAAAAGATAATTATATTTAATTTCAAAATAGCCACTCCAAAATAAAACCTTTTTTTTTAATCTCTCCCGTAATATCGCAGTGGACTCGAAGAAGTAAACTCTGTAGCCCAAGAAACGAAAAAATAAAAAGAAAAAGAAAAATAGAAATAAAAAGGAAGTAGAAGAAGAGAAGCAAGCAAAGGAAGCATTTTTCTGTGTTGTGAGCAACCATCTTCAAACCCCTCTTTCTCATTCGATCACATTGAAATGGACATTGATTTCAAAGACTACCAGTTGCGCTGCGAGCTTCGGGGCCACGAAGATGATGTAAGATTTATCATTCAATTCTTCATGTAAAATCCTCAAACTTCCAAAACTCAAACACCGTCGTTTCGCCTTTTTTCCATTTCAATTTCAATTTGCATTGATGGGTCGAATTCAGGTTCGCGGAATATGCGTTTGCGGCAGCGAGGCCATAGCGACGTCGTCGAGGGACCGCACGGTTAGGTTGTGGTCTCTGGACGGAAACCGCAAGTTCGTGAGTTCCAAGATTCTGTTGGGGCACACGAGCTTCGTGGGACCTTTGGCGTGGATTCCCCCGAATTCGGAGTTTCCGGTTGGTGGGGTTGTGTCTGGCGGCATGGACACTCTGGTCAATGTCTGGGACTTGAACACTGGTGAGAAGGTTCATACTCTCAAGGGCCATAAGTTGCAGGTCACTGGCATTGCGTTTGATGAAGGGGATATTGTGTCCTCTTCTGTTGATTGGTAGGGTTTTCGGTTTTATTTTAACAATATCTTTGATTCTAGTTCTTTTTCTGTTTGCTTGAATTCGTTGTTTCAAAGTCTCCTAAAAGTTGGAACTGATTTTGCTTCAATTTTGATCCATTATTTGCACACTTCACTGTTGCGTAGTACTCTAGGACGGTGGAGAAATGGGCAACCTGTAGAGACGTGGGAAGCTCACAAGGCACCAGTCCAAGCAGTTATAAAGCTGCCATCGGGAGAGCTTGTTACTGGTAGGTATAGTATAGTATAGCTAATCGTTAATTCGTTTATGTCAGGATTTTTTTTTTTTATTATCTTTTTGTCAGTTTATAGTAATGATTTAAAGGGAGAATTTATACTTGGGGTTCTGCTAACGTGTATGTGAGATCTTGTTGCTTTTATTTTTTGGAATGATTTGGAGTGCATTAAGTTTGTCAAACTTATGGTCTCACAATTTTAGGTTCAAGTGACACTACTTTAAAGCTTTGGAGAGGGAAATCTTGCATACATACCTTTGAAGGACATTCAGGTTTGTTTTACTGATTTTGAACATGCATGTTGCATTTTAATCTTTTATTTTTTTCAGAAATTTACATTTGTTTTTGTATACATTTGTGTGTTATAATTTGTAGATTTTCCTCGTACATTTCTTTTTGCGGTGAGGAATTTAGAATTTGATGTTCAAGTTTAATATTTGCTTGACATATTTGTGAGTGGATTTTATTTTTAGAACATTTTATTTTATCAAATTGGTTGTTTTCTGCAAATATGGCTCGTGTTTTCCAAATAAATGAAGGCCAGAGAGGTTGTAGGTTTGTAGCAATTATGCTGCCCTGGTAACATGTTTAAGCAATCATTTTATATTCTTTGATGCTGTTATGGACTACATCCCTCCTACCTGTTGTTGTTAATGTCACTGCCAATGCTGATGACCTTTGAGGAATGTACAGATACAGTTCGTGGGTTGTCTGTGATGTCTGGTCTTGGAATCCTATCTGCATCCCATGATGGGTAGGTTCATTTCTGCACACACTCCCCTTTGATCTAATTAATGAATCCCTGGTTGTGCTTCAGAAAATATATATATACCTTGCTTTTCTTGTTTTTATTGTCACAGTTCTCTTAGATTATGGGCAGTAAGTGGTGAAGTGTTAATGGAGATGGTCGGTCACACTGCCATTGTTTATTCAGTTGATTCACATGCATCGGGACTTATTGTCAGTGGTAGCGAAGATCGTTTTGCCAAAGTTTGGAAAGGTAATTACCTCTTTATAGCTTCTCGTGATAGAGATTATATGGAATATTATCAGCATATATTACTTCAATGGCCCTGGTTCAGTTTTAGGAGTGCTAAGTGAGCCACACAATAATGTTGGTGGTTGGTCTTCAGGAAGTTTAAAGGGGGGGTATTTTTGGAGGGCGTGTGTGTCTCCTATTGTTTCTTATGTTTAGGAAACTACCGATTCTTCTGTTAATCAGTTATATTATATTTCATTTGCCATAACTTTTACAATTCACAGGTTCGGGTTTATGTCAATATACACAAATTTTGCAACTTCGTTTTTGAAAATATAAATTATCTTTTATAAGAGTACACGTTTTATTTTGTAGTGTCATATGAAGAGACCTTTCTCTTTTATTTTCACCATTCAACTTACCATGTGCATGAATCTTCCAAGGTTTTAAGAAGCTCAAAGGCATCAGTTTTACTTCTCGGGCTATTGTTTCGGTTTTTTTGCCTCAACTTATGTATCTATGGTTTGAAATTACAGGCTTTTTTCTCTTGAAACTTTTTCAGATGGAGTTTGTGTTCAGAGCATAGAACATCCTGGTTGTGTTTGGGATGCAAAGTTTATGGAAAATGGGGATATTGTGACAGCATGTTCAGATGGAGTAGTACGCATTTGGACTGTAGATCAGAATAATGTTGCTGAACAGCTAGAGCTTGATTTATACACTTCACAACTTTCTCAGTACAAAGCTAGTAGGTATGTTTTGTTTATTTGGTTGTCATAATGTGCTTGCCACTCCCTCTTCACTTCAGTTTTTCCTTTTGTTGTCTGTCCATATTGTGAGTTTCTTAACCAAGATTTTCACTTGACTCTGGAAATATATGGTTCATTTGTCCTTGGTGAATGCATGGCTTCTTTTTCTTGTGAACATTTTACACCTTGTAAATCCTAATATTTTTAATTTTTAAAATTTTAATCTATCTATTACGTTATGTTTGGATTAGCTATGTCTTGCTATTGTTGGTGAACTTAGCTTGATCTGTTTATTTTTGCTAGGAAGAGGGTTGGAGGATTGAAATTAGAAGAGTTACCAGGCTTGGAGGCATTGAAGATCCCAGGTATAGTTTTAACTGCTTTTTCTTCAAATGCCCTACACCCACCATTTGTTTCTTCTTTTGGTGTGTTGGGATTGGGGTTGGGGAGACAGATGTAATTTGCGAGTGATGGCATTACATTGGCTGAAGATTGACCACCTTTTGTAAATCAAATGCTATTTCCAGTTTTGAATCTCTTTCCAGATATGAGAGCCAAGCTTGATTGAATGAAATTGTAGCATTAAATGAGTCATAACTTATAAGTTTTCAACAGGAACAACTGATGGCCAGACAAAAGTAGTCAGAGAGGGCGATAATGGGGTGGCATATGGATGGAACATGAGAGAACAGAAGTGGGATAAAGTAATTCCCTTTGTTCTATACAACTTTTAGTTTCTCTGTTTTGTGTTTCACTTAAACTGTCTATTTCTGTTGCCTAATTCAAATCCAAGTTGCAGTGGCAAATGTAGATGATATTATAAGATTTTTTTTTTTACTAACAATTTACGTTTACTTATAGATCGGTGAAGTTGTTGATGGACCTGAGGAATCAAATCGTCAACTTTTTGATGGTATTCAGTATGATTATGGTCAGTTTCCTTTGTTTCCCTGAACATTTGATTAGGTTTGCCTTCTTCAGATTCATTTCTTATACATGTTACCTGTGATGCTCAGTGTTTGATGTGGATATTGGTGATGGTATGCCTATCCGCAAGCTGCCATACAATCGATCAGGTATGCCTTTTTACCACCAGGCAGCATGTTTAAACCTGACTTAATAATGAACATATTCACTTTCTTGTGCCACATTAGGAGAGGTTGTCTTCTTGTTCTATAAATGTTTTGGAATAGTGACTTTAACTGACTGATTAGGGTCAGTAGAAACATATTCGTAATTATTTTATTAGTTCCTTTTGTATAATTCAATCATGAGAACTTGGAGAAGTAGATGGATTGATTCATATTCCATATTCCACTAGATAATCAGGATTGTGTAACATGGACTACTGGGCCAAGTTATCAAAATCTGTTATGGTAGATTGCATCAATTTCCAGAAGTGTGCATGTGTGCTACTTGGTCAATATACTAATAAAAAGGAAGCAGTTGTTTTGGTCTGTCCTGTATAGAAAAAAGGAGGTGTGGTAGTAAAATAGCACTCTTATTTTTGTTTTCCTTGCATTTGATTTTTGCTTATGCTCTGAAGTCACAGTACTTTTAAGATAGTAGAGAGATATTTATGAAGAAGAGAATGTGTCAAGCTTTTCAAAATCTTTGTCCTTTATTTGTCTGTTCTTTGATGTGAACATACCACCCTCTTTTATGATTGGTTTAATTATTAGGACCTTGGAAGATAAGGGTTCTAAGACATCATTTTGATTACTTATACATTAAGCTTTATAGGAAACTTTATTGCCATTTTATGCTTTAAGCCTTCTTGTCACTTGCAATTGTTTGTCTTATTTGACCCATGCTAGATGCTACGGATCAAACTTCTTCCTAGTTTATGCCTGTGAATGAAAATTTCCGAATAATAAATAAAACTTTAATATCTCTCCAGATAATCCATATGATGTTGCTGATAAATGGCTACTCAAGGAGAATCTTCCACTTTCTTTTCGTGAGCAAATTGTACAGTTCATTCTTCAAAATACTGGACAGAACAATGTTACTTTTGATACTTCATTTCGAGATCCCTATACTGGCTGTAAGTATAATGTCTGTTAAATAAAAATAGTTGATGGTGGTCAATGACGTCCATTATCCTTGTTGTCCTCCTTTTTTTACTTGATTGTTTTTTTTTTTTTTTTTTTTTTTTTTGTTTTCTGTTTCAGCCCATGCTTACGTACCAGGACAACCTTCTCATTTGTCTGGTAATAAAAATTCAGCTTTATGTTGTCGTTCGTGAGTTTCATCACGTTCATCTTGTTTGTATCACGTGCTTGTATGACTCATCCCAATTACTTTTCTTTATTTATTTTTAATGACAGATAACTCTGCAAAACCCACTTTCAAGCATATTCCTAAGGTGTGCTTTCATGCCCTTTGTTTTGGATGTTGGTGGTATATTTTGTCTTGGGGAAATACATTTCAACCTGGAAGTTCTGAAGTCTGGAAAATGCAAATGATCTGTTTTTCCTTTTACTTAGTAGTATTTTTTTTTTCTTTTTTACTAAAATAAAAATTTCATTTTTATTTTTTAACTTGGCTTACATGATCTGTGGGTAGTTAAAGCCTGGCTATCCCTTTGTTTTGGATGTTGTTGACATATTTTGTCTTGGGAAAATACATTTCAACCTGGGAGTTCTTAAGTCTGGAAAATGCAAATGATCTGTTTTTTCTTTTGCTTAGTAGTTTTTTTTTTTCTCTTTTCTATTGAAATAAAAAACAATGCATTTTTATTTTTAAATTTGGGGTACATGATCTGTGGGCAGTTAAAGCCAGGCTATGTAGCAAAGTCCTTAGTCCCAGCATGTTGTATTTTGTGTCCTAACCTAAATGTAGGTTTATAAGATAATTAGCACCTAATCTGGTATGTTTTGGCATAAGGAATTTGCAAATTTTTTACTTTGCTGTAATGGTGGTCTATGTACCCTACTGTCGCTGTGTATTTAAGTAGGGATCCCTTTATTCCGTACACACAGAATATTGCTCTAGATGGAGCTCAATTCGAAGAAATGACTATTATTGTTTCATGATGTGACCCTTGTTTATTAGTTGCAAATGGGGTTTCACTTTAGAAAATTGGTTGCAAGTAACTCTAACGTTTTGATATCATTGTAATTTGACCTTTACTTGCTATTATTATTATTAGTTTATTTTTACTGCTACTATTATAAGAAGACAAGCAATCAGACGGCCAGTATATCATCTTTATAGAATGTTGCTCAAAGGACAAGTAATTTATGATTCCGTTTGGATGTGGATAGTGTTAAAAATAGTGTAATAATTTTTTTAACGTAATTTCTGTGAGGACCTTTGTACTTTTTCCCTGAGTTAATCATGTAATTTGATAGCTCATACCCGCCTTTTGCTTCTGTTGTCAGAAAGGGATGCTTGTTTTTGACGCAGCTCAGTTTGATGGGATCCTTAAAAAGATTACTGAGTTCAATATTGCATTACAATCTGACCAGGTAGATATGGTAGATTTTTTGTTCCTCGGTTATTAATTTGTTATACATACTGTTAAAATCATATACTTTTGGTAAAAGGATTTTCAAAGTTGCGATGGTCAGGATTGGGGATTTTTTTAATCTTCCATATCTGCTTTATCCACAATGATTCAAACCCCAATATGCTTGTTGATGATGATAACTTAAAATGCCTTTTGATGAAAGAGGAACCGTACATATGAACTATGTGTAAGAAAGAAATAATAACAATAAAGCTGCATGTCTTAGCAAGTGGGCTTCAACTTTTAGCGAGCATACATGGATTCAAATACCGGATGTGCTGTGTAAAATGGTTCTATTTTTTCAATCTCATGCAGGAAAAGCAGAACTTGTGCTTGACTGAGCTCGATGTTTCCAGACTGGGTGCCATTGTTAAAATTCTGAAAGATACTTCACATTATCATTCTAGTAAATTTGCAGACTCTGATATAGACTTGTTACTGAATCTGCTTCGATCATGGCCTATTGCAATGATATTTCCTGGTTAGTTATTGTCTCTTGTTGCTCCTTTTTGTTGTACTTCAAGAAATTTCCATTACTAATTTGACAAAACCATTGGTATTTCTTTCTTTTTTCATTTTTTTTTGGTCCTCACTTAAATCAGTGAACTTCTCAAGTCTTTAGGAAAATGGTCTTCCTTACTTATTGTGCTTTCTCTATGCAGTCATTGATATCATAAGGATGATTGTTCTTCATCCAGATGGGTCTATATTACTTCACAAGCATTTTGAAGCAGAAAACGGTATCAATCTTGCCATCATTTTGTTTTCTGACATTAAATTATGATAGCAATCAATAGAATCCCATTTTTTTGGTTTGAAATTGGTGTGAACATTGAGAGAAGTGAGAACCACACTAGAATTCCGTGCTTCTAGTGTGAGAGTCAAGTCCCATACCTTGCAATTGAATCCTAACATCTTATCATACTTCCCTGGTACCAGTGACCATGTGGGCTGTCTGTACACTAACTCTTTGACTAGTTGCAAGCAAGTAAACATTGTAATGCTAGTGGTACCACCTGACACTGCTTGTTTGCAGTTGAGAGACACTGAAAAGATTTATACCAATTAATATATACCCTTTCAGCAGTTACCTTAGTAGTTAGTTACGTTTTCTCTCCCTTAGTTTTGTTCCTCTACATTGTGCCCCTTTCAATCTCTTCTATTATACACTTTGGTTATCCTTGTGTTTCTATCAGAAATATGCACGAGTACTTACTCCTTGATCTTGGAGCATATTTTCCTTTCTCTACCTTTCTATTGGTGTGTAATCTTTTATTGATTTTCTCCTGTGTTATATCCAGACATACTATTGGAAGTGATTAAGAAAGTCACTGTAAATCCAACAATTCCTGCAAATCTGTTGACCAGCCTCCGTGTTGTAACTAATCTCTTCAGGAATTCGTGCTACTACAAATGGTTGCAGAAACATCGTAGTGAGGTTAGCATCTCTTTGCTGTAATTTTCTTACTTGGAATTTTTGAAGGATTTTAAGAACTGCTTGGTAGACTAACATTAGTGTAGAAATTTTCTTATACATTGTGGTTGATATAAAGGATTCATTATTTAACGTTGTTAAGAAAAAAGGATTCATAAATGCATACCTTCTGTGATGAATCTGGAACTTTTCATTGTTCCTCTGTTTTCATGTGTTTTTAGTGATTTTCATTAATTTGAAGATATACTTTTGAATTTTAAACGTGTCTTTTGATAATTTTTCACAATTCTCACTAACAGTATCAATTCATTAATTCAATGACTTGGACTATTTTTTTCCTTAAAAAAATTCATTTCTGAAGGATTACAATTCTTTGTTCATTTTTTCTTGGGCAGATACTTGATTCTTTCTCAAGTTGTAGTTCATCTCCAAACAAAAATTTGCAGCTATCATACTCTACCTTGTTACTAAAGTAAGTCCTTTTTTTGGTACAAATAGTCTAGTATTTTCTTGACTGAGTTGGTGCACATTGTTCTGAAAAAAACACTATATCATCAGTTATTGTTATTTGGCTCACATAATTCCACTATTAGTTTTTCATCTAGCTTTACTTTTTTATAATTTGTTTGTTTAGCTTTTGGACATTGTCTCTCTCTTTTGGTTGTGTTAATTCCAAATAGAAGATACAGTCTCTATGTTCAGGTGCAGAAGTTCTTCAGCGCTTTCTGGTTTTTTAATACCTCTTCCCCACTCCAATAAAATAAAAGAAAGATTAAATGAATTCTATTATCATTTTGGGGGAAAAAAATGGAAGAAGGGAGGGTAATGCGTATGTGGATTTCTTTTATGCTTGGTGTGTAACTCTACTATACTTCACCATCCTGCTATAGACGCAAAAAGTGGTGATGGCTTTTAGATCTCAGTTCACATTTCATCATTGCAGTTATTTGCCTTTATAAGTGCAATATTAATGGTCCAGAAGTTGTGCAATAACTATATATGCCTTTATATGCAATAACTTTTTCTTGTGTGATCCTCGCAGTTATGCTGTGCTGTTGATTGAATCAAAGGATCAAGAAGGTCAATCTCAAGTTCTATCCGCAGCTCTTGAGGTATGTCTTATGCTGTTTTTACCTAGCTATGATAATCACCACTACATCCCCAAACCTTATCCTACTAGGTAAATTTGACTTTGATCAATCCCGTTAGTCTCTGTCAAAAAACAAAATTTCAATAAAATCATTTAGGACAAGGTCTTTTAAATTGTTCATCCTTTTTGTGCAATATTCCTTATACTCTTCTACTCTCCCCCCTCTCACTGTTGGATCTATTATTCCTCTCACATGATCAAACTGCTTGTAGGAGAATCTGTCTCCTCCTCAGTAGATGCTTGTGCTTGTAGGAGAATCTTTGGGTCTATTATACTTGTCTTGTAGAATTTTCCATCAGGATTTGAGAGACTTTGCAACTACAATGACACCTAAAACATTTGTTCATGTCATCAACTGAGATTGAATTATATGTGTGCATCCCCATCAATATTATATCTAAATAGTGCAAATTTCTACCCCTGAGCAATGCTAATTTTTTGTCATACTAAACCTGCATTTCTTATGCTCTGCCATATTCCCTTAAATGAAAAACCTCCAAATTCAAAGCTTCTCCACACTTGAAAAAGAAGGAGCTAGTCAGTGTTGCTTTACATTTTGTACGTGTCTGGATTGTTCAAAATCAAATATCCTACTTTTAGATGTTATTATTTCTGAACTATGCATTTGTTTTTGTGCAGCTTGCCGAGGATGAAAATGTAGCAGTTGATTCCAAATTTCGCGCTTTGGTTGCTGTTGGATCTCTGGTAATTTTAAATTTCTATCTGATGTGTCCGTTGTCTACTGTTGCGCATCAATTCTATTTTTATATGGAGGATGGAAGGGGTAATGGGATAAGTCTTTTGTTGTTGTATAGACTATGGAAGTCAAGATAGTCTGCATTTGTGTCTCAACTTTATGACACCACATGATTTTTGCTTATTTGTTACAATTTACTTTTTTTTTTTTAAACTCGACGTTCCAATCCATTTATCACCCTATTCTACTTTGCTACTCAACCTATTTGCAAATTGTTTTGGCTGCAGGTTTGTGATTCATATACTAGTCAGTGGGCAACCTTTGTCTTAAGACACCAGATTTACTTGAATAAGAAATGACTTAATGACATTATGTTATTATATAGTATACTAAGGGTCTAGAATCAAAATAACACTTAGTTTATTCCGAAATCATGAGCTAACAATTAAATGAAAAACATCCTTCTTTGTGTGTCTAAATATTAATATGTGCAGACAATCCATGAATCTGGGAGATCTAATAATGAAGCTTATTATTCAATAAAATGTTGCATTAGACAATTTATTTTTTTTTATAATAAACTCGTGTGCTTCGAAGCATATCTGCTTCTGAATTGCTTCACTCAAATTTTCATTTCTCTAATCTTCTTCAAACAGATGCTTGAGGGTCTTGTCAGAAAAATAGCTCTGGATTTTGATGTTTTGAACATTGCAAAAGCAGCTAAGGGTTCTAAGGATGCCAAGATTGCTGAAGTCGGATCTGACATTGAGCTGTTAACAAAGCAGAGCTGATTTGGTTTTCCGCTCCTCCAAATAAAATGAAGGTAAAAGAGGAGTGATTACGCTCATGTTAGTGCCCCGTAATCAGGCACACGCACACGGGGTTCCTTTTTTATTGTTCTTGGCATTGTGTCTCTGGGGGTGAGGGTCAAAGCATCTTGTCTACAGTTCTTTGGAAACAGATATTATTCGGTGTACAGCATTTCTAAATCCTTTTCCAAATTATGTCGCATATATATTGAATTTTCAGTTTTATTCAAAATTCAATTTGGTAGATATTGTATTATTTTCATTATCTACATATTCACTCTCTATTCTTTTACTACTGTGAGTCCATCATCATCAACATGGAAGATAGAATGGAAGTATGGCTCGGGGTAAAATCATTTACATAATCTGTGTAATATTCGTTCTTAGTAACGAAGTTTCATATAAAATAAAATTCATAACCATTATTAAATTATCAAACTTCGTCGTTAGTTCCTGCCACTGGGGGGCACTCTTAGAACACGTTATTGTAGTCATGCTTAGATTTACGCTGTTAATTCATTTTCTATATTCGCAGGATTACTTTTTGTACTAAAAGGATGTCAGCAACCGATATCATTGTTTAGAGTGTAAAACCGACATCTTTTTCAGTTTCAAAACAAGGAGCTGTTTCATGTTAGAAGATCCTTTGGAAGTGACTCAGCAGCAGTAAACCAACAATTACAGATTTCCACCGCACCTCCCTACTGAGACAATTATAGTTGAGAACCCATGAGATGTTTTATCAGATAGGTTGTGTAAGCCAATTAAGTAATTGAGGTAACAGGGAATTTTTTTCTATCATTTGCTTTAATATTATGTTCTTTAATACTTCCATTTGGGGACGTGAATCAAGTGAGTGCTACCAGCGTGTTTTTTTTTTTTTTTTTTTTTTTTCCTATTTAAGAACACACATCGAACATCTACGCACGTTTCAAAAGTCATTTAAGCTTCGTTTGGTTGGGAGAGTGGATTTGAAGAGATTTGAGTGGATTGTGTGGGGATAAAAAGGTTATTTGGATTAAGGGATAGATGGTAAGATTTGAAGGGATTTGAGAAGATGAATTATGAAAGTTTGGGAATGATTTGACATATGTTATAGATTTGCTTTTATTTTTTTAATTGATATATTTCTGAAAATACTAATTAACCCTTGTGAAATAAGATGGTAAAAAATTAAAATGAATTGGATTAAATTGGTTTTAATATAAAAAATATTACTAAAATTATTTAAAACATATCTTCTAAATTATTTAAAATTAAACATAAATCCTAAATAATACAATAAAATCACAAATTTATTATTCTATTAAAATATATAATTTAGTCTAAATTATAATTAACTGAAATTTGTAAAAAAAAACTCTTACAATCTAAACTATTTTTTTTTATTGAAATTTACTGTTGTTTTTGTAAGTATAAATTATTTTTACATTTTACTTAAATTGAAACTTTTAAAGTTATTAGTCTAAATAAAAATAGTTTGCAATGTTTTTCGAATTTACTTTTTTATTAATTCTCTTACTTAAAAATTTAAATATTTTTTTACTATATTTTTAAGAGATTAAATACAAATTTTTTGAATTCTTATTTTATTTCTCTAAAAATATTAATAAGTTATAATAAAAAGTATATAAACAGTCTACTTAAATTGACTAAAACAAATGAAAGATGTACTTAAATTTAAAATAAAGAATGTTAATAAATAACATTTAATTAAAAGTAATTATTCAAAATTAAATATTCTTATTAACATATACATGATACCATTAAATGTTATATATGTTTAGAAGAGTATTTGGTAATTTCCACCTCATCTATGAGGATTATTTTGTAATTTCAAGTTTCATCCCTTCAAATCTCTTCATGTTAGCGAAGATGCCATCATGCAAATCCGTCATCATCCATCCTCTCAAATTAGGTCAACCAAACAGGTTTCATCCCCTCAAATCCATTCTCTTGAACACATCCTCTCAAATTAGGTCAACCAAACAGGTTTCATCCCCTCAAATCCATTCTCTTGAATAGTAAATCTTCTCAAATCTCACTTCACCCAAACAGACACTTAATGTCCATTTTGTTCAATAATGGAAACTAACAAATGTTTAAATACGGTTTATACACCTTGATTTGTTAATAGTTAATGAATTAAGGAATATCTAATATGTTTTTATGAATATTTACGAAGCATTACACATAATGTGTATAAAAATATAGAATAAAGGTATTTAAGGGAAATCAACGTCATAAATAGAAGATCGTTTTAATGATAATTCACAAATATTTCCTGATGATAGAAGACAATCCAAAATTGAATAAAATTGGAAAAGGCAATTTATGATAATCAAATAACGGATTAAAATATTAATTATTTTCATTTTGAAAAAAAAAAAGTTATATGTGTTGATTAAGGAAATTTATAACAATTGTTTTATTTTCAATGGAACACTTTATTTTGTTATGTAAGGTTGTACTCATTTTTTTTAAAAAAGAATCATTAATTTGTAGGATTGTACTATTGATAATTTTATTTGTTATTTTTTAAAATTATTATTTACTGACTTTACAAATTGTCTTTTTTTATCAGTACAATCAGTTATCTATTTTAGTTACTTATAACTTTATATATAGCTTTACATTTTACTTTGTAAACTGCATTTTTTTTATCTGGTAGGTTAAAGAATTTGATTTTTAGAGAAGTCTTTCTTTTCAACCACACTTTAACTAATAATTTTCAAAAGTCGGTAATTAAAGTGATTGATACTTGTATTTTATTTTTCCTCTCTTTTTTGGTTTTAAATTATTTTTAAATTTAATTTCTATGCGCTGTTATATTAAATATAATTTATTCTTTTTATCACGTTCTTTTCTATAATACATTCTCACAATAAAGGGATTAACTCACTCCAACACAAACTCTAATGTAATTACGTATCTAACCATTGAATCCATGATATCATCTTAACAATGATCACTATGCAAAATTTTATATAATTCGAATTTTTATATTAAAACATAATTATGTTTGAAAAACTTACTTTTTTGTTACAGAAAAAATTAGATTAAGAAAAAGGTGTACTACCAACCTGAATACTAATAATAATAATGTTTATCATTTTATATATTATATGAAAATATCTAGTGATTGGATAAAGAAACTGGTGTGGTCGTTATGGGTGACACGCAGAGAGCTAAACACGAATCCTCAACACACAGTCTTCCCGAAGTTTGGATCAATGAAGGCTTTGAGTGCCATAAACTCCACAAATCCATGTCTTCCCAATACCCATTTCCTCAAAGTCCCAATCTTTCACCCCTTCTTCAAATTCACTCCATTCTCACACTCATACAGCACCCATGCCCATGCTGCAAAGAGACCTCACAAGCTTCCATTCACCATCAGCTGCAAGCTCAAAAGCTCCCAAGATGTCAAAAACAAAGGGAAGAGCGTGTCCCAGAAGATTGTCTTATCAGAAGCTTCCCCTCCACCACTCACTGAGGATCATGCCACCAATTCTGACACTGGGGATGTTCCACAAAGCTCAAAGCAAAAAAAGGAGGGCCCTTTTGGGGTGCTCTCCATGTTCAGAAGAAAGACTCTGCAGATTCTGTCTAGTTTGCCATTGGCAATTGCGGACATGTTCGCTGCTGCTGCTTTGATGGCTTTGGGTATGCATACATGCTTCACTTTTCCTCTTTTCTTCTTTTATATTACTATGAATTAACCACATGCTACTATGCTTCAATCATAAGTCATTGGTATGTATCAAGTATCCAAACATATCCAATACTTTTCTTCATTAAACATTGTCAATTAATTAAGAGAATTTTAGGGAAAATATACTTATTGCACCATTCAACTAAAAATATCTTACAACAAATATCTGAGAAGAAATTTATGAATAGTGATGTAGGGAGTGATTTTGTATTTTGGGCAATGTAAAAACTTTGTTTTTATTTTTAATTTAGGTTTGTAATTATATATTTAAAGTGTCATTTTTTTAAAGGTTTTTACTTTTATTTAGCTTTCATTTTTAAAGTTTAAGACGACATTAATTATTCTAATAATTTATACCTTTATCCTTTATCTAATTCGTAATTGATTTAAATATAGAAACAGAAATAATAATAATAATAATAATAATAATAATAAATATAATATTAAAATCAAGAAAGTTTGTTGTTGATTTATATTTAAAAAGGAACGAAATGAGTACCGTTTTGTAATTAAAAGTAAAATCAAAGATTAAAACATGAAATGTTTACTCGAAACAAACAATTGGTGGTCTTTGTGAATTCATCGATGCTTGTCATGATGAAACCAATTCCTAGAAGATAATTCATTATTGGTTTTCTCCAAACGTCTTCAACTTTTGTTGCTACATATAAAACCATGCGCTTATAGTATCATCAAATCATAGACTTTTATACTCCTCAAAACCCAATTATTTTATTGGTAGTGAAGTTCGTGGGAAATCAAAATGTGCTCTGTATAAAAATTTGTCACTATTTAGAGGATTGATGATGAAGCAAAAAGCTCCTGAAATTTTTGGCTGATCCTATTATGGCATAAGGGATACTATTTTAACTTTACATACTATCACTTGAATTTTTTGTGACTGCAAAATGTGCTTTAGTATGATTACAATGCCTTAAACCTATCCTTCTATGCCAGGAACAATTATTGAACAAGGTGAAGCCCCTGACTTTTATATCAAGAAATACTCTGAAGATGATCCTGTGTTTGGATTTTTTACTTGGAGATGGATTCTGGCCCTTGGTTTTGATCACATGTTTTCCTCCCCTGTATTTCTTGGAGTGTTGGCTCTCCTGGGTGCATCCCTCATGGCCTGCACATACACAACTCAACTCCCCCTCATCAAGGTTTCAAGAAGGTTTGTTTCTCACTTTTCTGTATCCATAATGCCTGAGTTGGGAAGTTTCTTTTCCACTGAAGGCTTAAATTGTTCCATAGATGGTCATTTTTGCATTCTGCTGAGGCCATACGCAAGCAAGAATTTTCAGAATCATTGCCAAGAGCATCAATCCAAGATGTTGGTACTATTTTGATGGGAGCTGGATACGAGGTTGTAGTTCCCCTACTCATGTTCAACTATTTGTTTTACCTTATATCCTTCACAATCAAACATTCCATGGGATACATTTAGTAAATGAATTTTTATTAACCAAAAACAGTAACAACATAACCTTATTCCACTTAGTGAGACTGGCTACATGGTTCACATATTGGAGTCAGCTAAAGGCCAAATTATCAATAATATACTTACTCGTTGTAAGATCTCTACCTTCAATGTCTTTCTAGGTTTCCCTCTTCATAGACTCAAAAACCATGCAATACTCTTTTCACTAGTGTGTCTAGTGATCTTTTGCAGATGTTAAGACCACTTTAACTGATTTTTTGCACATGACTGTTCACACATCTATCTATATTAACATTCTCATCCTTGCTCTTCCAACCTTTTTTCTGTTATGTTATCCGTTAAGAACCCAATATTCACTACCATAGAATATTACTTCATTCTTATAGTTACTGGCCAACATTGAACTTGAATATTTTTGGGCTGATAAAGCGTAATTTTGGATGATAGGTATTCTTGAAAGGACCATCTTTATATGCCTTTAAAGGACTTGCAGGTCGGTTGGCCCCTGTTGGAGTTCATATAGCACTGCTACTTGTAATGGCTGGAGGAACTGTTAGTGCTGCTGGGAGCTTCAGAGGTTCGGTGACTGTGCCCCAGGGGCTGAATTTTGTTGTAGGTGATGTTCTGGCTCCTTCCGGCTTTCTCTCTTATCCAACTGAGGCTTTTAATACAGAGATTCATGTCAACAGATTCTACATGGATTATTATGAGAGTGGAGAGGTAAAAGAGATTTTGGTTATCTATGAAATTGTCATAATGATACTTGAATATTGCAATTGAACAGTATCCCTGAAATTTCAGCATGGAAAGGACAGTAAAAATGTTGATTCTTGGTTTATATTACAGGTTTCACAATTCCACACTGATCTTTCCCTTCGTAACACGGATGGGAAAGAAGTAATGAGGAAAACAATCAGTGTAAATGATCCCTTAAGATATGGTGGTATCACCATATATCAGACAGATTGGAGTATTTCGGCTTTGCAAATTCTTAAGGATAATGAAGGACCGTATAACTTGGCTATGGCACCTTTACAGATCAATGGAGATAAGAAGCTTTATGGTACTTTTTTACCAGTTGGAGATATTAACTCTCCTGACGTTAAGGGAATGTAAGTTTTTGGAAATTAGGTGTGATACCAAAACATTATCTTCAGCTCTTCTCATCCCTTTTACTTTCTTGTGTTGTGTTGAATTTTAGATCTATGCTTGCTCGTGATCTACAGTCAATCGTCCTTTATGATAAGGAAGGAAAATTTGTGGGAGTTAGACGGCCTGATTCAAAGCTCCCAATCAATATTGATGGCTCAGATATTGTCATTGTTGATGCAATAGGAAGTAGTGGCTTGGACTTGAAGGTGGCACCTTAAACTCAAAACATTGTATAGGTGTTTAACTTTGTCATTAACTCATTGTTTTATTTATACAGACTGACCCAGGTGTGCCACTTGTATATGCTGGATTTGGTGCTGTAATGATCACTACTTGCATCAGCTATTTATCTCATTCACAGGTAACATTGTTTGACATTGTCCATTTTCTCTCCATGTGATAATGGCGTTTATCTGAAGAAGAAACCAGTGACAATGACTGTTTGCCTAAATAATATTGCTATATCATCTGAACATGTCCTTTCAAGGAAATATCAATGTAGCAAATACATTTTGAACAAGTAGCATGATTTATATGACTAGGCTAGGACTGAAAAATAGCATATGATTGACCTGTTAATTTTTTTTATTGGTCAACTTACAGATATGGGCTTTGCAAGATGGAACAACAGTTTTCATTGGAGGAAAGACTAACAGAGCAAAGATAGAGTTTCCAGAGGAGATGAACCGCCTACTTGATAAAGTCCCTGAAATTGTGGAATCAACTCTATCTAAGCAAGCTGATAGCATTAGTGGTTAGCTTATGGCTTGAGACATCAAGATGGGTAAAGTTGCTCTTCAGTTGGATGACTGCAACGTATAATGGATTATTATGATCAATTTGGATAAATTCGTTGATTAACACTTGCACAAAAGAAAACAAAAGGTAGAATGAATCAAACTTATAAATTAAAATCAACCTATACATCTCCGGCTTTTTACAAGTTTTTCATTACTTTTTTCAGAAGTCGGGGATGTTTTGGTTGATTTTATCATGTTGAAGAAGTTTAACTCATTTTACTTCTTTATTTCTTTTTCATCAGGAGTTATTGCAAAATTTATCCAAATTAGACCTGTATAGAAGTGATAAAGTATTTTGGCATACAAATACATAAACTCTATCAATGAGGTACCCTGTTAGCTGATCAGCCATGGATTTTACAAAAGCTCAGAAGGATGCCTTCCAGAAGCAACTCAAGAAAACTTTTACAGCTATATTGCATGACCTTATCTAGATACACTCAGTTCAACATACATGTATTCCTTCTATTTATAGTTAAATTAATCAACACTATGTCTTGCGTTAGTTAGGCTCCTCATTTTAGTTGAATAGAGAATCAAGTTGAATTTGAATTCTTTTTTCTTATTCGTAAACTTGGTCTACAAAATATCTCAAAACTCACAAGGAAAAGATTAATAGATTAATGCAAGCTGCAGAGTGTGAAGCTTTTTTTTTGAAATTTGATTAGTCCATAATGTACAGGTACTGCAACTGCATTAAGTTGAACATCTTTTCTTTTCAATTTATTATATTAAGTTATTCTCATGTCATTTGGAATTACAAAGACTTAATACTGATCAGAGATGTATTTATGTTACTTTTGAATTTGATTAGTCCATAATGTACAGGTATTGTAACTGCATTAAGATGAACATCTTTTCTTTTCAATTTATTATATTAAGTTATTCTCATGTCATTTGGAATACAAAGACTTAAAAAGACTTAATACTAATCAGAGATGTATTTATGTTACTCTCCGTATTTATTTATGTTACTCTCCGTATAACCAAAATGTAGAGGTCTCATGACAACATTTATAAGATTTCTGAACTTTTGTTATTGATAATAAATTCAACAACAGCTGGGGCTGTAGTAACTTAACTCCTATGAAATAAATCCCTCGTTCCATGTATACATTGACAATGTATGTATGCAGACCTACTCTACACAAGTTGCATAGCTTCTTTTCGTTTCAACTCAAAAACCTTGATGAGAGCATCTTCAACAGCCTGTTTGAAAACCAATGATGCAAATGGTATTAAATGAAATTGAATAGAATATGAACACAAAAAGTGAATCACACGGTATCATTAGAAATTTAAATAACACAAAGGTTGCTTGCATCAGTTATTTCATTGATACTTAAATATCTGAGTTGGAAATAAACAGTAAGATAGTTTAATATGAGAGATGAAACTACATTTGCTACAGCTTTACAAAATGCATAAGTATGCTGGAGAAATCCAAAAAAATGAATAAGAATGAAAGGCTACAAGTTACCTTGTCTGGAGTGGATGCACCAGATGTTACACCAATTGTTATGGGACCTTCTGGCAACCAGTTTTCTTTCTCCACTAGTTCTCCATGCTAGTCCAGTAAATACATTTTATTAATAATTAGACTAAGATGAGTAATAACTTTAACAAGGTATAAATCTCTTATGCATGCTTACATTCAATTTGTGTGCTATTCTGTTTCCTGGACCAATTCTTTGATCACTGTCAATCCAATAAGAAGGGATGCCATATTCCTCAGCTATCTCTTGCAGGTGTGATGTATTGCTAGAGTTCCATCCACCAACTACTAATATGAGATCTACACCTTGCTCCACCAGTTTGTACATAGCATCTTGTCGTTCCTGAAAGAAAATTCAACTTAGCTGTTGGATAGACAGAAAGCTAACAAAACTGAATCCTAATTATGTCATGAATATATCATGTACGCTGCTAACTAATAACTAGTTTGACTTAACAATCACAATAGACAAGGGGAGTGAAACCACCTGTGTAGCATCACAAATTGTGTTGAAGCTCATGAAGTGTTCGTTGACCTTTTCCACACCATATCTGCGCATCATAGTCCTCTCCAGTAGTTTTCCTGCAAAATGATGAGTAAAATAAATACCACAATGACTGATTTGAGATTAGTTACTCACACAACCTCCCAAAAAAAATACAAACCAATCTCTTCTGTCTCTCCCTTGAGCATAGTTGTCTGATTTGCAATTCCAGTTTTTATTAGGTCCTTGTCTGGATCAAATCCCTTAGAAACAGCATATTTAAATTTCTGCACATAAATAAATAAATAATCATGATAGTGAAAACCACAGGGTTTAGAAAGCAAGATTAATCACATGATAACAAAACCATACCTCTAACAATGCTTCTTTTGTTGAACTGGATCCATTAAGTTCACCACCCAGAATATAGTCACAAACATATTCAGCCTGGATAAAGTAACAGTCATACAAAAATTACAACAAATTCTTCAAGGCATTCACCACACAAAAATTGAGCATAGCAGTAACTTAGGACAGACCTCTGACATATTCTTCACAATTATATATTTTCCAGCAAAAGAAGCAGTTGCCACAGTTTCCTCATGGGAATATTTGCCGTGAATTACTGAGGTATAATCTCCTTGCTTGTGCTTTTCAACAGAATTCCATACCTTAAAAGACAATTTTTTGAAGAACCAATCTCAGTATTTGGTGATACAAGACAAAATATATATGAATTGAAGTTATACAAATCAGCACAATATCAAACCATCTACACAAAAGAGTACCTTTGCAACCCATGGACAAGTTGTATCAACAATCTTAACATTTTTCTCACTCAAAGTCAACATCTCTTCCACTGCTGCTCCAAAAGCTGGCAATACGACTACATCACCATTGTCAATAACATCGAACTGTTTAGAACCTTCTTCCACAGGAATATTCTTCACTTTCATATCCTTTAGCCTCTGTATTAATAATTTATGAACATTAGAAAACAGTATATACAAGAAAAAGGGCCACAGTCAACCATCAAATTCAGGACATGAATAAACCCTTTTACCAACTTCCTGAACCGAATGGCATAACTTCAAACTACCTATTAAAAAAAATCAACATAAATGATAATGAAAGAAAATCCAAACAGACCTGAGTAACGGTAGGATTGTGGATTATTTCATTGGTAAGCCAGATTGTCTCAGTAGGAAACTGTTTTCTGGCCTCATAAGCAATTTGAACAGCCCTCTCAACTCCCCAACAGAATCCATATGCTTCAGCCAGCTTCACAGTGACATTACCCCATGTATACTCGAACCCATTTTCCTTCAAAGTCTTAATGATGTCACCTAAAATCACAAAAAATAGAACAAATGACAAAATCACTACACAACAACTAAGAAATCATAGCATGCAATTAAACAGCAGCATGACTTAGAAAAACCCCCAAAACAATTAAAAAACTAAAAAGACTCCATTTTTCATGAAACGTAAGAAAACCGTCCCACCTTACCAACACAAACCAACAATGACTTATCCAATCTCTCTCCCTCCATCTAACTCGGAACCGAAAAAAAACGCACACCCAGAAAGAAAGCACCAAATTTTTATATACAATTCGATTCAAAAGCACATCAAAGAAGTCAAACACTAATTCTGAACTCGATTCAAGAAACATACTGGTGTATTCGCTATTCATGAGTTGGAGGGTCTCTTCCTTGTGCCCAAAGCCTTTGCGGTTATAATTCTTACTCCGAGTAAGGTTCTTCCGAAACACCTTCGGGTTGAAGTCGGAACCCACAGCCGCAGAAGGGGAATCGGCGGAGCATCGGATGGAAAAAGGTTTCTGGCACCGGATTCTGGTGGGATTTTCCGGTAAAGCGATGTCCGTACGTGAAGCAGGGAAACGGCAAAGTTGCGTAGAGAAAGCCATGACAGATAGCATTACAGAACTTCAACCGAACACAACAATGTCTCAATGTACTTCACTTTTTTATGGCTGCAAACTCCTCTTCCCTGTTTTATATTTCAACTTTTCTTTATTTATTTTATTTATTGTTCAAAGCCACCTTTTTTATACTATTATTATATAATGTAAATATAATGGAATGTAACAAGACTTCTTACACTTCATTTTGAATTTTATTTTTTTATAATTTTTTTTTTCTGGTTCGGTTGCAGTTGTTTTCTGTAGCTTATATGATGCTGACCATATATTCAAAGGAACCTCGATGCTCCCGTGACCAACAAGGTCTTAATATTTTATCGTTTCCTAAATTTATAAAGAAAAAAGAAATCTCTTTCATGATTTTAATTTTCATTATGATATTTATGATAAAATATTTGTGTTAATTTTCTTTGTTTAGGGTTATTAAGAGATGCATTGAGACAAATTACACATCCCATCTATCTTTTCGATCTAGAAAATAAGCCTTAATATTTTATATAGTTAAATCACGAGTATGGCATTTAAATTAATATATTTTATAATATATTTAAAAGAAATAATATTATTATGAATATGATATTATGTTATTAAGGATATTAATCACTAAAATTTATTATTAATAAATAATTGTGGAAAAAGACAATATAAAATATTAAATTGGATTAAATGAGGTGAAACTGAAATTTAAGTAATATTAATACCCAATTAGTCTCCTGTTCTAGATAATGTGTGTGTGGAAAACCATTTAAATCACTTTCAAAGGGATTTTTGGCATTTTAAACAAGGTGGATTGTGAAGTTACATTGATTGCAACTGATTACCAAACACACCTTATTCAATGGTTATATCTCACACACACATTTAAGTTGAGTTTTTAAATGGATAAATTAAAATTCCACATATTCGTTTTTTATTACAAATTGCGGGATTAATTGACATATTTTAAATTTAAGGTAATTAACAAAAAAATAAGAACATAAAAAGATTACGATGATATTTTTTCTCACATATCTTTTTCCTTAAAAATATAAAAAATATAAACATAATTCAATTATTGATGTGTCATTTTAGAAAAAGATTAGACATCTCTAATTTAGGATTTCAAGAAAGTTCTCAGAATAACAAATTAGTTTTTAGTTTAATTTTCATATCGAAGAGTGGTGAGTTGGCTACCACCCATACTTTTACAAAAACTCTAAATAGCTCTTTTCTTTTTTTTTCTCTCTCAAATAACTTAATCGATAAACAAAAAAAATACATTAAAAATAAACTTGAAGTAGTGAAATTTCATTATCACTTAAAAAAGTGTGTCAGTGAAAAATTTTTTGCTAACACGTGTAAGAGCTCCGTACAGAGTACTGTTCAATTGGATAAGCACAGGCAACAGTTGAAAAAGTTGATTTATTTTGCTTGGAAACAGCTTTTATACAATTATTTTTTTACGCAATGGAAAATTTAAGTTTAGAGATATTATTTTACTTTTACAACTAAATAAACAACTTTACGAGGGATTCTCATAAATTATGTTCGATGTTATTTATGTTTTTGTCATCCCGTACAAAGTTTAATTGAATTATTTATTTTAAATTAAATCTGATTTCATTAAAATTGGACAATATACAAAACTTGATAAATTAACGTAATATATTATTCTTAACATTATACATATTTACCTATATTATAAAACTAAAAGAATATGCAAATATAATTAAAATATCTTTTATGGTATATACTTCAAGGTAAATAATTTAATTAATATAAATATAATATTAATTTCTTCATTTCTACATATAAAAAAGAATAACTCCAAAACCTAGTCCAATTTAATGGGACAAGGACGTGTCTTCATGTATACCAAGTGACGTGATAATATGAGCAAGATTATAAACATAATTTATTTTATAAAATATCAGAAATTTAATATTTTTTTATTTTTGTAAAAATGTTCTTCCATAAAACTTTGACATTAAGTTAAATTAAGTAAAAAAATATATATTTACCACAGAGAAAGTCAAAGTTAGATTTTTTTTCTTTTTTATTTTGTTGACCGACTGCGTAAGATTATATTTTAAATCTCATTAGGGTTTTCAAGATCGGGTGGCTTAGACTCTATTCTGTTGTTGCGTCTTTGACTATTATATAAGAGTTCATACTTTCACGAATAATTATTTAATTAATATATTAAAATTCTTTCACGAAAGTATTTCATTGTTGTATTTGTAATGTAATTTTATACAAATTATCTATTATATTTCTTTAAGTTTTTCCCATCTTAAAAATTTAAAAATAACATATAAAAAAACAAAATTTCCTTTAAAAAGTGAAGGAAAATATGTTTTATATTTCAATATTTCTAGTCAATATGTGTCTTTTATTGACTGGAAAATATTGTTAAGAGAAAAAATGTGAGGACTTGGTCATTCTTGACTGAAGAAATACCCTGGATTAAATAATTATTATCTCTTAACGAAGTCAAAGTTTCCTTATTTTTTTATTTTGATAAGATATTTGTAGTAGGTATTTGAATTTAACCTCGTATGGTACCTGTATAAACTATAAACTGTTTGCACACAGATATGTCAGGTTTGGTTTGGCATAAATACAAGTTGGATATTTTATGGATGCAAACTCTTTAACTCAGGTTCACACAGCTTCTATATCACCTACCTTTGTGATACAGACAAAATATATATAAAATTGTATCTTTCCTATTTGTTCACTATTTATGAATTAACTTATGTGACCAGATCTTCAAATTTTAGGTTGAAATATTTAATTTATTTTAATTTATTGTTTATTATTTGTGATTTTTAGCATTGCAAACAAAGTAGATAAATATTTAAAGAATAAAATGTTGAATAACCAACTATTGTGAATGAAATCAAGTACTATCAGTGAATAGGTTGATATTGTTTATGCAGTTTATATTGTGGGAAACGTGTTTTTTTTCATTACGAGAGTATAAGTAATTATCATCTCTTTATTTGATGCTGATGCTTTAACATGTTATAAATATCTGGATTTGTGTGGTATAACTGTAATTCATTACATCAATTTCTAAAAAAATATATATATAATTAAAAATCATTTCAATATATTGAATTGTTAGGAATAGAATTTAATATATTGATTTGTTTTGTTTTTTAAATATAAATTATGGAATAGTTTATAAAACATGTCTTTTTATTCATAAAAAGAAATGTGTTTAGTGATTCTTAAGATCAATTTTGATTAGAGTGTTTAATCTCTTAATATTAATTTTAAAATTTATTTTTACGAGATAAATGGAAATATTTATTTGATGATATAGATCTTAATATGTGGATTATTTATATGTGATATTTAATGTTAGAATATTTATTAAAAATATGAAGAATCGGTCATTAATAAATATTATTGATTTTCATTTATTAGAATTTTATAGTTATTAAGTCAAACTTTGGGATAAGGAAAAAAATGTGATTATTTGTATATTGAGGTGGTTAATGTTGTTGTTGGTAATGACTTTAAATTATCTATCTTTTCTAAGAGATGATATTATTGTTCTTAATAATGACTTTTATCGGAAAAACAATTTAAACAATATATGTAGTGGTATTGATGATTATTAACAAGTTTTTCACATATACTACATGTTTTTTTTTATGGTGACTTAGCTCACCCATTTAGTTTGAATCTTTCAACTTTTTCTTTTCTAAGTTGTTTATTATGGATAAAAACTTGTCATGTCATAAGCATAAAAATGTGAATATTGTATAATTTAATCTCCCTTTATTGCTCTCATCGCAGTTCCAAATAATATAATAATAGTTATAGGTTTGTTGCTTGTGGAAATAATTCCTTGTAAGGTGTTGGTAGTATGTAGAATTTGATTTCTAAAATGTGAGCGGATATATTATGAGAGAAGACTTTTAAATCATCCCGTTTGTCTGGTAGATTGCCTAAAAATATTTTTGTAGTAGTTGGAAAAACCAACTGAAATAAATTATGGTTATGTTAGGATTAAGTTTGAGGCCACAAGGGTTTCGGTTTAGTCCTTTTAGTTTACACTTAATTTTTGTTAGTTTTTGTCATGTGAGACCGCAATGGAATGCTTGAACGGTGTAGGTTATTAAGGTGTTTTTTCTAAATTTTAAAAAAAAGTATAAACTTACACATTACTATTAATATAATATACATTACTATTAATATAATATATAAATAGGTACAATCCTCACTTCTTATATATTATAAAATTTAATTATAGATAAACTCAATTATTAAGAATATGAGACTGCTTAAATGATAAATTCTTTTCCATTTTAAAAAACAAGAAGTCTCAATCATTGAATCAAAAGATACACTATTAACATTAATATATAATTGTTTTGTTATTTATAGATGTACACTCAGATGGTGTTACAACTTAAAAACTCATGAAAATTTGAAAAACTATTAATATATATATATATATATATATATATATATATATATATATATATATTTTTCACTCATTATAATCATATAAATTAATACATTAGATTATACAAATTTTAAGATTGTTATAAAATAATTGTCCTATTATATCAAATTGAAAATACATTTTTAACATGTTTCAGAAGAAGTCGAGCGTAACAAATTATAATACTTTACTTATTAAATTGTCATCTGTTAAAAAGTTACAAGTTAAATAAATTATCTTTTAACAATGATGATTATATATAATAATAATAATAAATCCTAGTTAAAACTAATAGTTAAAAAAAACTACTTATACCATTAGTATTATTGGCAACCAAAAATATACAGGAAAGTCGAACTTTATACTAGAAGTAAACTATGTGGATAAAAGAATAATTTGCAAATGTTTCTTATTTAATACGTACAAGGAAATTTTACGAGTAAGAAAAATTGTTAGTATGTTTTATGGTTACAACATAGTGCGATTTTTCATGTTAGAAATGGACTTTTTTCCAATATTTTAAACTTAACTTATAAGAAAAACTTTAATCATATTTTGTGGTTGTAGTTTAGTATTTTGAGAAAGTTAGAAAACAAAAACAAAATTAATAACTATACATATGAAAGAATTGCGCATAGATATTTTATTGGTTTCTACCAATCCAACTTTTGTCGACATTTCAAATAATATAAAAGCAAATGACTCTAAAACCTAGTCCTATTAATGAGACAAAAGCTAGTCAGGTGGGTTGTCCCTCCCAATGGAGAACTTTCAAAATTCTAACAAGTGGCAGTATTATTCAATTTATATTTGTAATTTATTTTTAAAACAGTGATAAATAACACAAAACTAAAATTTCATCAAAATTTTATTTTTCCTTTTCTATTTTCTAAAAGTATTAATCCATAAAACTTTAAAACTAATCGTTAAATTAAGTAAAAATTTCCCAGAGCGAGAGATAATGTCAAATTTAGATAATTTGTGAAATTATTTTTTAAACTTTGCGGCGATTTTCCTTGGTTCTTATTCTTCAAAAGAGATCCGATGGCTCTGACTTCTTTTTCAGTGGCGGCGGATAGGATTCTTTCTTATGCTTCTTCAAATTTAAGTATGCAAATTATTATAGTCTAAAAATAGTTGCAATTGATTTTAATTAATTAATGTTAAATTATTTTTTGACATAAAACTAATGTCAAATTATTAAATATGACTAAACTCGTTGGTAGTTTAGTTTGCGAGCTATATAATTAAAGTCTTGATAGATGATCTTTTAAATGCAAACATAACTATGTGATGCTTCAAATTTATTTATCTAACCACAATTCAGCGAATGCAAGGGGTGATTAATCTAATGTTAGACAATTATAATTTAATTTAGAAAAATTAGAAGGATAAAATATAAACAGTAGTATTTACTATTTTCTATTCGACTTAAAAGCACAATACGTGCTTAAAATAAACATAAATGAGAAATATAATAAAAATAATAATAATTTAAGTTAACCTGGGTTGAAACATACAAATTACTGTTCTAGAAGATAAAACATTTTCACCATACTGATGTATTAGTATAACGTAATGTTATTCTCCCAAAAATACGTTAACTCCGTTGAATTAATTTTATGAACAGAAAGATTCTCAATCTTGCAATCACGTTAATTCCGTTAAATTATTTTTCAGTAACAACAAATTTATAGTAAATATATGATGTTGTTGTATATACCTAATGTTCCATTTACATTATCTATGCCCGTAGAGATTATATAATTATATACATAGATTTATTATAGTCCATATATATATATGCATTTCTTACTATTTAAATATTGTTTAGACTTTTCAGTTAACCAAACAAACACTGTTAATTAATGACAAACTTATGAATATGATGACCATAAATCTCATTTTGCCTGTACATTCATGAAACACGTGTTTCACAACAAATTTAATACTATTAGCATGAAAATAAGTAACATATTGGAACAAATATAAGTTTTCTCAATAATCTATAAAGTCAAACAAGTTAAGAAGAATAAGTAAATGACACAACTCATTATTTAGACTCCAAAAATAATTTTCAAGTTTAAAATTACTTTTTGTATTCTCTTGAGATATAAGGACACGACTCAGAAATATACATCAATAAAAACTAAACGACAATTATTCACACAAGTAACTAGACAAGTCAAATCATTTCCCCAAATATAATTAAACAAAAGGAACAATTTCCTACCAAATCAAAAAGAATTTTTTAATGCTTAATAAGAATCCAATAAAACATTAAGGTTAGGAAAAGGAAACACTACACCAAATGTGGATGACCAAAACTAATATGTGAATACATCATCATTTCCAATCAATAGTACAAGAATATTTTCTTTACCACTTGAATACCAACCATCTTCTCCTCCTCAAGTCTTCTTCTTTTTCACATGGACAGATTTTTGGTGAAGTAAAAACACTTTTTCTAAATAAGTATTTTAATGATAAATTTTGCATGTACACTCATTTCATGTACCATAAATAAATTTATTGTTTAAAGTTTTGTATTTTGATACAAATAATTTACAACCTATTTTATTGTATTTGTTTGAGTTTGAGTCTATGATAAAGATGAAATACTAATTCAGAAAACATATTAGCTTTTAAAAAATGTAAACGAAAAAAAAAATATTTCTACAATATTATTTTTATACAATAAACAAGAATTGTATATTCTGATATTACCTAGTATAATAACAAATAAATAAAATCTGTTGACTTTCTTGAAGGATTCAATGCATGTGGTGTGTGATTCACAAGATTTTAGAATCTGTGAAGAGTTTAATGTTGTGGTGCAGTGGGTGCATGGACGGCGTGTGAAGCAGAAAGATGTTGACTGAGGATAATGGAAACATGTATAAAGAGGAATTCGTGGAAACAAATTAGTTTTCGAGACAGTCCAAGAGAGAGAGAGAGTAGAGCCGTACGAGGTTGGAACATATGGCCACCCCACTCTGCTGCACTCCTCTGATTGTGACACGCACACTTCCTGTTCCTCGCCTTCATTTATTCACCGTAACCAAACCATATCAGGTCTCAACTATTCAAAACTTCTATAAACTATTTCAGATTCACTTTTAAACCTCAATATTTGTATCATCATTCATCAACTTCTAATATAAATTTAATCCGAGTTTAATATAGGAGTCAGTAATACTATGGCTCTATAAACTGAGAATGCTGGATGAAAAGGACAAAACTGATTCATGACTAACACAGCAACCATTCTAGGATGAAGATAGAGAATCTCACACCATGGTAATGGTTATGTATTTGCCACTTTGGTCTCATTATCGCCTTTCACTCTCTTCAACTTAATCCAATAAACCATAAGGTAGAGTGCCAACAATTTCAACACGACTCTCAGAATCATCATTTTCATTTTTTTTTAAATTATTAAAAAGACATTATTATCACAAACATCAAACAAGTATTTGTACAGAATAAATGATTATACTGTTATTATATAAAACTATATACTTTTTTTAGTTATAGAGATTTTTTATTGTTATTTATTAATCTAAATATAAGTTTGTTTTTTTTTATAATAAGTTTGTTTAATTTATTTTGTTGTCCTTTTTAAACACAATTGACCCTCGTATTAAAAGTAGTGTAGAAACAATATTCTAGTAGTTAAATTTGACTATCTTTTATCCATTATCAGAAATGTTTCACTCATTAAATTAATTTTAATAATTTATTAAAATTATTATGAGACATCACGAGTAAGATTGTGTCAGTACTCTCTAAATAATAAAATTAATAATAAATAATTAATTAATAAATCTATATTTTTTGTGATCCATTTTAATTACACATACATTATCATTATTTACACTTTTTTTTTTATTATAAATATTTATTCTATTATCAATTTATCATTTTGTATGTTTGTATATTCGTATGGATTTTTATGTATATATATATATTTTTTTTTTCTTTTTTATTTTACTAATTCTATTACTCATCTTAACTACTGAAGTAAAATTGTGTGTACCAAATTTTAAAAAAAAAAATGTATGTATGAGCTTAAAAAATGTATGTATGAGCTGGCTCCAAAATAATTTTTCAGGAGCTCATAATAACTTTCCCATCATAATAAAAGCTTTTGGCTTTTCAACTCCAAATGTCAACTGTAGCAAGACAACGAAAACAAAACAAAATAATAGAGATGTTTGTGGATTATACAGGGTCATCAGTCACATTTCACTAGATGCTTCTCCTAGATTTGTCTGAGGGGATGGAGAAGAAGATGAAGTTCACCATTCCAAATAATTTGATCTATCATTGTCCAAACTGAGTGAAAGGTAAACTTCAAGACAAGTCATAAAACTAATCCTTAATTCAAAGTTTAATTGTAGTTAGAGTTTATAACTCCTTTTTAGGGTATGTTATACCTCAAAATCATACTCAAATATTGTTTGGCAAGTTCAGTTTGTATTTGCCAACTACTTGCACTAATTATAATATTCTTTATGACACTTTTATAGTCCTCTTGTGTTAACTATAAATAAAAATTATTTCTTGTTAAAAAAAGAAGCTAACTCAATTTTAATAGATAAAAAAAATTACATGTACTTATATCATGTCATAGAATAAATATTAAATTTAACCTAATTTTATAAAATCAATTTATAAAATAATATTTTTACTTTATATTGTCATTTCCTTATTTCTTTAATCATCTTGAAATCTCAATCTAAATTTTTATAGGAACTCTAATTAAAACCATCTATTTCTTTCCTTCATAAATAAGACAATCCTTTCCAAATCCAATGGGAATTGATGCTAACATATTTTTCAGTCTTCACAAGAAATCTTAATAATTGGCATAACACCATGAAAGAAACTTTTTTTAGTGCCAAATAACAACGAATATATATATGTTAACTTGAGTAACAGGACCAGGGAAAGCGAATGGTATATTATTTGACGGCAAAATATTGTCTGTTTTTTGCGTAAGAATCTCAGTATTGAAAAAAAGGAATCTTTTTTATTGTGTATGACAAGGGTGGTTTTGTTTATTTTTTAAATCATTATGTATAATTAGTGTTGACACAACTTTTTATTAAAAAAAGTATTATAAATGTAAAGCTGATAAAAATATATATTTATAATTTATACTTCAAAAACTTGCCACCAACATTTTTTAACTAAAATATCTCCTTCATTACACCTCTTGTCTCAATGAATATCTGAATGTGAGTTGATACTGTTTAGGTATATGAAATATGAAAAAATATGACAAAAGAAAGATTAAAAAAATGGTAATATTTATAAAATAAAATGCTAAATAAATTATAATTTATATACTGAATATAACTTATGATTCATAATAAACATAAAAGTTGGGTTTTATATATCTCAGTATTACACATATATTAAAAAATATAACTAATATATGTATAATAATTTTAAATAAAACATATAGGCAGTTTAGATTTAAGAGAAAGGTAGCAAATTTAGAAAATAAAAATAAAAATAAATGGAGTATACAGGTAACTGAGTTTTGTTATTAAGGATGGAAATAAATATGAATTAATTTTTAAAATTAATTAAAAATAATATTGAAATGAAAAATAAACACTAAATTAAATATTTTGAAAATTAATTTGTGACACATGGTGTAAATTAAATAAGACACGTTTTTCCTCTAAGATTGAGAATTTAAATGTATGTTATAATAATTAATAATTGTCTTATAATAAAAGACAAAAATAAAAAAAATAAAAAATATATACATACATACATTGTTAACTGATCTAATATCATTGCATGAGTTTAATATAGCTTATTTAATATCAAATTACAACAAATTCTTCCTATGCACACTTAATAACTTGAAAAGAAAAAAAAAAAAGGTAAATTTATCAAATTTTTTCAAACAATTTTAACAAAATACACTAATATATAAACAAGAATGGTTTATATTACAAGTTAGGGTAATATTGCATAAGAACAATTTCTTTTAAGGTGAAAAAGACAAAAACTAATTTATAGTCAGATTTTTTTAAAGGTGGCCGCTGCAAAAAAGAACGGACTCAACTAGGCTCAAGATAGCTTTCAGCACCATTGTTTTTATTTAAGTGTCCTTGTTTTTAATCTTAGACAAAGGAAAAAAATTGTTTGTACAGTACTAAATAACCAAAAATTTCTCTTTTTTTTTGTCTTGGTAAGACCACCGAAAGCGAGTGAATGAGATCGAAAGGTGAGCTGGAGTAAGCTCACGTTCTTATCCATAAATAAAATTGAACATGCAAACGTAAAAGAAATACTAAAAACAATTGATGCCTATAAAGTGTTTGATACTTTTTCCTTATTATGAGTGCCATAAATGAATGTAATTGGGGAAGCAGTGTTGGTTGAGCCTTGTCAGAAAAATGTCCATTGAAAGATAAATCACCCTGCTCAAGATTTTTCTTGGTAGAAACAATTCTCTGGTATTGGAGTGACCACCTTATCCTTTAAAAGCTCTGTTAAAATTAGGTGTGCTCTCGATTCTGCAGTAAAAAAAAAAAGTTTAAACCATAGTAACATACAAAAAAGGGTCTTTACTTGGAAAGAGTGGCTGGTCCATTATCTGATATTGTATCTATATGTGGTGCCCACGTCATCTGCAGCAGATGTGGATACTGATACAATTGGTGCTTCAGGATATGGTGAAGTGGGAGGGTTCAACTCAGGATATCTGCATCAGGTAACAAGCATAACAAGAAAGAAATTCATCAAGAGTTCATCAATCTACAATGAATCATAGCAAGTTAATTTTGCACTTGCCTATAACATACTTACCTAGCTTGAAAATTAACACACTAAGCTTGCAATGCTTAGAAAAAATGAAATTCATTTGGTTTTATTTACTAGTACTATGATACTCTTGCTTGAAAAAAAAAAGTTAGCATTATTGACGTGTGTTTGACACCAGACCCCCAAACAATGTTTTTTGTTGACAGTGCTACATTATGGTTTCCTTGAAAACATCAATACGCGGCTGTATTTCAGGTCCCTATGACAGTCCACTGGGGCCAGTATTGCTTCTTGTGCCTTCCTTTTTCAAAAGGGTGCTCTCTAAAACAAACCTCAAGCAGAATTAGGCAATCCATTAAACTACTTTATGGTCTTAATATGTGAATAATCACTAGTGTTTAACTACAAACTACAACTATGAAATTGTTGCACACAGCTAGGACATGAGAAAGTTTTCATATTCACTTGAGCATATAGCTTCAGGGAGGACAATTATGAAGTTATTTACTTTTGCAACAGTTGCTGCAAGATAGAGAGAACAAACAATTTGCGTTTCTGTGTTTTCAACTTTTAGTACAATGTGAATTAATCATTAACTGATTAGGCCAGACTGGTTTCAGTGTTAGTGTTTGTTTTAGTGTTCAAGATTAAGGCTTAACAAAATTTGACCCATTCACTGATAACAATTTAAAGCTTCTCTATAGATGGGCTAAAACTCCAAAACAATCTGTTATTCAGAACAGCACATGATTATTCCATAACTTTCTTTTACCTTGATCCCTCCACTAGTACTTGCAAAACCAAACTTCAATTTTGTTCAATACTGTGCGTGCACATATTTATAAAGCATGTCTATTTTACACAAGATATTAGTCATAATTTTTTTAAGTAATTAGTTATCTTATCACGCTACCTAAACTATTTTTCAATTAATCAAGAAACATATTTTGGCAGAGGGAAGAAGCAGCATTTATCACCTGAAGCTTGAGCTCTGGTACATATATAAGTTCTGTAATACACATAAGAGTTTCAAAACCTAAAAATATAAAGGTGCAAAGTCATTTTGCTATCTATATAAAAGTGCATAGAGAAAGTATAGAAGTGCTTAAAGAATGCGTCTAAAACATGTAGAAACAAAAATTTATGCACAAGACCAAGCCCAACCGAAAGAAAAATAAATAAAATCAAAAGCCATTTCAAGCAAATAGACAAAAACCCAATTAAATCGAAACATCCAAGAACACTCATTTTGATTTATCCAAATCATTATCTAGTTCAAAATAAATATAAATCATCAAACACCTATAAGGCAATTTGTACTCAAATCAAACATTCTAAAAACTTAAAAATATAGATTTAAACTTAATAAAGCACAATCTGTTCACTTTTTTTTTTAATTATACCTCATTTGACTTAGCCATTACAAATGTTCAAAATCAATAATATATTTATATAAATCAAACCAACTAACTAAATCAAGTAGGTTACTTTCAATATTTCAACATTTATACCATCACAAGTAGAATGTAAATATAGTTTAAGATAACTCCTCTTATCTGGAAATTACTTCTATTCTGAACAATTGTTAGGGATGGTTGAAAAAACACCAAAATTCCATATATTTAGAAAAATATAACCAATTAAAGTCAACAATTAAACTAGTTAAGGAGATTATTTTTCTCAAATAACCAATCTAATAATAAGTTTTAAGTAAAAAAAATTAAGAGATTTTTGAAGTGTTACTTTAAAATGAAACATGATCAATTCTAAAAACTCCAAAACACTTATATTACATATCTGATTTAACAAAAATTGAGAAATGAAGTAAGAAATTTAGAACAACGGGAGGGAGGGAAGGGGAGTTAGAGAAATAAAGGACAAAGAAACAAATGGAATTAAAAAAGAAGTGGGCTTTGGCCCATGTGTTACAAGGATACCTCATGAAAGGGGAAATGTTAGCATGGGAAAGAGTCAAAATTATTTTTAAACAATATCATTAACTTATTTTAATTTAGATCATGTCAGTTTAAAGATAGCAATATAAAATTATAAAGAATTATTTATTTGACTAAAATTGGATTTAACAATAAAATAAGAAGTCTTTTATGTCAAACAATTATTATCAATAATCTATAAAGATTATGGAAAATTTTCTAGACTCACAAATATATGGAAAAGGCTGCTGTAAAACCAGCCACTTTCTCCCTACACTGTGTATGCCAGAGTAGTAATATTGCCTATATAACAGATATCAAAATATCATGCAGAAAAACTGTGTTACTCCTTCTGAACAAGTTATAAGGATTAAAGAATAGCCAATTTATTTTTTCTTCAACAACACTCTTGTCCCTTTTTGTAATTTAAATTTCCTGTGTTGCAATTTACATAAAATAAGAAAAAAGTATCACTTTTCTTGTTCATTTTGTTTAATTTCATCACAACATTGTTATTTCTGAATAAATTGGGCTAATTTTGTAACACTATTGGTGAATATATGTGACAACTTTTCTGTAACCTTCTTGTTTCTATGTAGATGGATATAATAACTTTAGGCATTAGATTTTTTCAAACCACATAATTGAGAAAAGAAAAGGGTTATGGTGTTGTTGTGAAATCTATGTGATGATACCTCAAGGAGTCACAGTTGTGGGGCAGGGGCAGAGATATCATATCCACAGAGAATAGAGGATGGCATTGGTGCCAGTGAGAGAAGATAGCAATGGATAACATGATCAAAACTAAACTTCACAAATCCCCTTCTCATTTTCAATCCTCCAAATCCTTCTACCTGTGCCTATGGAGGCCTTCTCCGTCACCCTAACCACCATCCCCTCCTCTTTGTCACATAGAGGGGCCACTGAGAAAGCTTGTGCCCATGTTAACCTTTCCCATTTCACAAGGTACCCTTGTACCACAAGGTCAACAAAACACAAAATTCGTTGCACCAGAACTCAAGCTTCAGGTGATAAATGTTGCTCCTTTTCTCTCACAAAATATGTTTTTTAATTTGGAATATAAGTTTTTTGTTAGGCAGAAGTTACTTAATTTTGTTCCAATTCAATCAATTTTAGACTGAGAATCAATTCATAAACCTGAGATCAAACATGTAAACTTTAATCTGAAATAATTTTTTTTTTTTTTTTTTTTTTTTTTTTTTTTTTTTTTTTTTTTTTTTTTTGTGAATCTAAACATGCACCTTGTATACTAGGTTCAACAAAATCTAGTGTGGGTACTGCTGAGGGGATATCTGAGAAAACGGATTCCAAGGATGACAACTTAGTATATGTTGCGGGTGCTACTGGTAAAGTTGGTTCACGGACAGTGAGGTAGGTTTATTAGTTGTTACTCTGCATTTTCCTTTCAAAATCTTAATCTTTTCAAAATGCTAAGTAATGGTAGTCTCTCTCATACAGGGAGCTGATAAAGCTTGGATTTAGAGTCAGAGCTGGAGTGCGTAGTGCGCAGAGGGCGGGTGCCTTAATTAAGGTGGCGTAGTAATTAATTATTTGAAAAATGTTATGTGACTAATATCTTGTGTAAAATAGATGTGCATTAATACATGTATGTGCAGAGTGTTGAACAATTGAAGCTTGATGGTGCAAGTGCAACTGGAGGGGGACAAGGTAAGGCAAGAAAGTTTTGAAATCAATATGTTTTGGTTCCAACAACAAAATACTGGTGTATTGAATAACATTGTTTTTGGGTTTTAGCCCAGCTGTAGAGAAGCTTGAAATTATGGAATGTGATTTGGAGAAAGCAGATACAATTGGATCGGCATTAGGCAATGCGTCAACAGTGATATGCACCATTGGTGCCAGTGAGAAGGAAGTTTTTGACATCACTGGACCCTTTCGGATAGATTATCAGGCCACCAAAAATCTAATTGATGCTGGTAACAAAGAACTTTCACTATCTTATGTTTAAATGCCATGTGCATTCTGTATGTTTTGGTCTTTATTTGTCTTGGCATTGTTTGCTGCTCCAATTTTTTTAAGCCTCAATCTTAATCTTGATCTAAACACTAAAACAAATACAGATACTGAAATCAGCCTGGCCTGATCAGTCAATGATTATTTTTGTTAATTCATATTGTACTAAAAGTTGAAAACACAAATGTAAAGTTTGTTGTCTGTACCTTGCAGCAACTGTTGCCAAAGTAAACCACTTCATATTGGTTACTTCACTAGGAACGAACAAAATTGGCTTCCCTGCAGCTATCCTCAAGTGAGTATGAAAGCTTTCTCATGTACTGTATTCAACAATTTCCATGTTTGTAGTTTGTAGTGAAGCAGTAGTTATTGTTCACATATTAAGGTCATAACGCAATTCAACTGATTGCCTAATTCTGCATCTGAAGTTTGTTTTGGGGAGTCCTTGTTTGGAAAAGGAAGGCAGAAGAAGCACTGGTGGCCAGTGGACTTCCATACACAGTGAGTCATTATGAATCCCTCATACTAATTTCACCCAAGTGCAGGGTTGTATTTGACTAATTATTTTGTCAATCCTCAGATAGTGAGACCAGGAGGTATGGAGCGGCCTACTGATGCTTTCAAGGAAACTCATAATATAACCCTATCAACGGAAGACACTTTATTTGGCGGTCTGGTGTCAAACCTTCAGGTACTTACATGTGAAATGTTTTCTTGTGTATAGCTATAAATTATGGTAGGCATATGGTACATGTTAACTCTGATTTTCAAACTAACAGTACCCAAGTACTGATAATAAATAAAAGTAAGTGAAGTTCGTTTTTCTAATAATTGCAATTCAAGAAAAATGCTTTTGTGTGTGATGGAATGTGATTACAAGAAGCTCTCAGTTTTTTGCTTGAAAATTGATACAAAAATAGTATTACTAAATGTTATTCTTATTCTACTTTCCTTTTGGCACTCTTCTAGTTTGTGATTATATATTTTCTTGGTATGATCATTGCCAATCTAATTTCATAAAAGCAAGTTACAATGCATTGACTGGAAATTGAGGATCATGCTAATGAGTGTCCTGAATGAGAGTGCGTTAGTAGAATCCAACATTACAATTGCTCACAAAACCTTTGTTCTTTTGATTCCTTAACCACTGGATATGTATTATCATTGTCCTTCCCATAATCCCCACCCTGAATCTAGTAGGTAATGTATATGTATAAGTTAAATATGATTGCTACCTTAACTATCTGCTGTGTTACCATAGAGTATATCTGATTACGAATATGTATGCACTGACGTAAGTGCCACCACTTTTAATTAATCCATGCTTGTTTGATTCTTGTCTGCACATACAGAACAATATATATAATATTTACTGCCCCATGTTGCTTGTATGCTTTGAAAATAATTTAAATATGTTGGCAGTTGTTGTTGCCTCTTATGAATATTAGTATGTGCTGTTGATTAAATTGGTAAATAAGTTCTAGCAAGTGCAAACTTAACTTGCTCTGATTCATTGCAGATTGCTGAACTCTTGGCAGTCATGGCCAAGAATCGTGATCTATCATATTGTAAAATAGTGGAGGCAGTTGCAGAGACAACTGCACCACTGACTCCCATGGAGGAACTTCTTGCAAAGATACCTTCTCAACGCCCTTACATTTCTTCACGCAAGGTACTTCCTTCCTTATATAGTCTTGTACATTCTAAAGGGATGGTTGAATCTTGAAGCATAATAGTGGATTTCATCCTGCTTATCAGTTCAACTTCCCACTGAGGGTGCTGTTTTTTATTAGCCATTCTACCTTGCTATTGCTAACCAGTGATATTAGTTAATTGTTTATTGGGATGGTTCAGGTACCAGACATTCCAGCGGCTACTATTCCAGACCCTCCTGCTAATGTTGTGACTGCAGAACCAAGTGTTGTCACTGAGCAAGAAACTTCACAACCTAAACCAGTGGCTATTCCAGATCCTCCTGCTAATGTTGTGACTGCGGAACCAAGTGTAGCCACTGAGCAAGAAACTTCACAACCTAAACCAGTGACAAAACAGCCACTTTCCCCCTATACCGCGTAAGCAAATTGCAAATTTTCCCTAAACAACATTGAAATGTTATGCAGTGAAATATTTTACTCTTTCTGATTAGGTAATAAGGATTAGGACACAACCAACTTTTCATTGTGGAATGTACATGCATAAACTAATACGATGCATATTTTATCAGCTATGATGATTTGAAGCCTCCATCATCTCCATCGCCATCTCAGCCTGGTGGTGGGAAACAAGCAAAGATCAGTGAGACAGTGCCAAAACCAGACATTCCAGCTGCTATTATTCCAGATCCTCCTGCTAATGTGACTGCGGAACCAAGTGTTGCCACTGAGCAAGAAACTTCACAACCTAAACCAGTGGCAAAACAGCCACTTTCCCCCTATACCGCGTAAGCCAAATTGCAAATTTTCCCTAAACAACACTAAAATGTTATGCAGTGAAATGTTTTACTCTTTCTGATTAGGTAATAAAGATTTAGGACACAACCAACTTTTCCTTGTGGACTGTAGATTCATAAACTAATTCGATGCATATTTTATCAGCTATGATGATTTGAAGCCACCATCATCTCCATCACCATCTCAGCCTGGTGGTGGGAAACAAGCAAAGATCAGTGAGACAGTGTCAAAACCAAGTGCTTCAGATACTCCAAGAAGTGTGCCAGGAGTAGATGGCATCACTCAAGCAACATCTTCATCCAAAGTGGAGAAGTCTCTTTCTCCTTATGTAGCGTAAGCTGCCTTCTAATTTTGTGCTTATATTTTAATACACATTACTGTTTTTCTTGCCTGAAAGCCCTACCATGTGTTTCATTCTTTGTTAATACACATTAGCACCTAACCTTATGTAGTTTGGTTTTCAGCTTATGTCAATTCTGTCACTGCCCTCTGTGATTTTGTTATGTTTTTTGCCTGAGGCCATGTTATGCCTGCAGATATCCTGACTTAAAGCCTCCCACTTCACCATCTCCTAATGCACCAATTGTATCAGTTTCCACATCTGCTGCAGAAGTTGTGCCACAGATAGACACAATATCAAGTAATGGAACACCCCCACTTTCAACTGCAGATGAACCAAAGGAAGAACATCTCCCCGGACCCAAGTCAAGACCATTGTCACCTTATACGATGTGAGCTTCTTCCAACTTGCCTTCAAATTTTCTTGTTTCTTCTCCAATGACTCTTCATTCCTTGTGTAAGGCATGCTGAATAATTACAACTTTTATTCTTTTATCAGTTATAAGCTATTTCTGTAAGAATTCCTTTACTCCAATGATATTTTCAAGTTGCTTAAGATTCAATATATGCAACCCTATTGGAGTTGCTCTTAGTTCACTCTTGTGGTTTCTTGGAGGTAGTGTTAACATTCATTGAAATGAACATCCAGGTATGAGGACTTGAAGCCTCCTGCATCACCATCACCTTCCTTCAGAAATTCCTAGGAATTGCTTTCCTATTCAACCAGACAAGGTTAGAAATGCAAATTATAATTATTATATTATAGTAAGGTTTATGCTTTATTTATACTGTGGAAGTTACTGGACACATAATTTTGATAGAACTATGCGGCAACAACTCTTGGAGGATCAGCATGGTCACTCAAATATGAAGAGAATCATTTCTGGGAATTTAAACTTTCTGCAGTGTCATTTATTTCTTTATAACCTTTTTGGCTAAACCAACAAACACTATTGCTCCTTTTTGTAATATATTTTCCCTATGTTGCAATTTAGACAAGGAAAAGGTATCACTTTTCATGTCCAAAAAATTTATTTTTATTATTTTCATGTTCAATTTTATTTACGGGTAATTAATCGCTTTCCGTGGTCTTCTAATTTGGATTTGAAAAGGATTTTCTTATTTATCAAGGAGACAAATAATATATGCTTTTAGTTATTTAGTACCTAGGAAAAAAAATCGTGTTTTTTGCCATTATCACCCTATAGGTGTTTTCGATACGTAACATTATCCTAAATTGTAATATCGAGCATTTTCATTTCCACGTATAGGGATTTGGCAAAAAAATAAATAAAAATATTGATTGAAAAAATTGGATAAATTTTGTAAATATGAAAATAGATGAAAATAAGTCTTTATCATGTTTAATATTTAGGATATCATAGAATTCACTGTAAGACATATTGTTCTTATATTGGTATTGATATTTTGAAGGTTCAAGATGCATAGGGTCCTTCTTACCTTACACTAGTCTTATATGTTTCATTTATTTTTCTAAAATATTAATGTTTTGTGTATAATATTTTGAATTTAACTCTTCTGCTAAAGCAATTATTAATTTAATTTTTTCTCCCTTTTTTTTTCACATGGCTCGTCTATAATTTACATGTTTTATACCTTTTTTAAAAATGATTTAATTCCTTTTTAAAATATTCTATTTTACTATATATATTTATATATATATATATATATATATATATATATTTATATTTTAATTTTTGATTTAAAAAGTTGTTATACCCATTACAATAGTCATCACTTGAGTTTTAGACTTTTATTTTAAATGATTCAAGAGTCACTGCAAAACTGACCTTCATGACTACATTTTTTTACAAAGATTATAAATTCTAAATCAAAATAAATTAAATACTTAGCACCTATAAAACTGTTAGGTGAATTTAATAAAATTTTGTTACTTTTGTTTGTAGGTCTAAATTCAGTAAGCGAATTATGATCCGTTGAATGTATTCAAGTCCGGAAGTAATATTGTCGAGTGAATCTTGTGTAAGATTTTTCATTTTGTAAAATTTTCAATTTTTTTTCTTTAACTAAAACAAATTTCCAACCAGTTTTAAATGTTAAATACATTTACATTAATTTGACCAATTTTAAGTATACAAAACAAATCCAATTATAAAATGAATTTCAAATATTTGTTATCCCATTTTATAAAAATCTAGCTTTCTCAATCAAATTTAAAACATCAAACTTCAAATATTTCATACTATAATTACTTAAAGAAATCTCTTCATACTTATTTAACCATGTAAAACTCACATGTTTTTTCAATTAATAAAAGGAATCTCACCATAACAATGCTAACCATCTAACAATTCTAGCAGTTTTGCAAACCATTATTTACAACTACTTAAAATAATTAATTATATAAATATACTCTTATAATCAAAATTTACCATCCAATCTAAAGTGAACATCATTGTATAATAAAATATAAACACTCATCAATTTAGACTAAGTTAGCATTCAGTACTCCAAATATTTTCATCTTAACTTAACATTTCATGCATTAATCACTTATTAACCAAGTTCATAATACTAATACTTGTAAAATTAATTTTCATTTCCTAAATTCTAAATCCTAAAATTTAATTATTCTAATAACTTTAACAAATCTAATTTTAAATTAGGCTTATCAAGAGTTTGAGACTAATTGAACTTGTTTGGACCTCAAAAAAAATTTTGAGCCGAAATTCAAAATCGGAAAGAATTTAAATTTCAAAATTATAAGACCTCTAATTTTAGAAATTGTATAAAGTTGTGTAAAATTGATTTTGGACTTTATATTTTGGACTATATAAAATAGGATTTTGGATCTCATATTTTAGGCTAAGTAGAATAAGATGTTGAAGTTTGAAGCTTGTAAGAAAAAGTGGACCATCACCTTTGAAATAAGCCTCTTAGAAGGTGTCACTTAGGAAAAATGAATTCAGAAAGGTCTCACATGCCGTTCCAAGTAGGTGTCACACAGGAGCTTCTTCTCTAAGTTTTATTTTTTCCACTTGTCCACCTCTCATTGAAGATTGCATTCTCTCAATGGAGAGGATCCTCTCCACTCATGGCTTGTCACTTGTCAAGTTATTGTTGGAGAGTTTTTGAGAAACTTGTAAGATAAGTAATCTTTTAGTCTATAAATAAGAAGTTTGTGTAATTGAAAATTTAGACTTATTAACCAATCTTTGTCTCTTTTCTTTTATTTAAAATCTATCTTTAAAATTGTCTCTTTTCTATATTTGGTTTTGTTTCTTCCTAAATGTATTGGTCTAGTCTCACACCTAATTACTTCAAATTCCATCTCAAACACTTTAATTCATTCCAAAACATCAATTTTTTCATTCCATGTACTTTAATTTCCGTTCAAAATATCAATTCTTAAAAAAAAAAACACCATATACTTTAATTTCCATTCAAAATATCAATTCTTAAAAAAAAAAACACATTCAACACATGTAATTAAAATTATATCATTTAAAAAAACTATGATCACGAAATTAAATATGTTGTTACAATCCTAAACTTATAAATATTTATTTTTATCAATCAATATATATATATATATATATATATATATATATATATAAAATATTATATT
>Ga0209700_101013_pt1 | contig 56948 bp, 32 predicted proteins | sample SiratroredBW_FD_187528 | JGI IMG/M metagenome (GOLD analysis project Ga0209700, IMG submission 187528) | Root nodule microbial communities of legume samples collected from California, USA - Siratro red BW (SPAdes) (version 2) | ecosystem: Host-associated > Plants > Roots > Nodule | place: USA...
TGTTTGAGAAGATTTGTATTTGGTGGACTTGAAATTAGGCCAAGGTGGAGATTTGTTGATTTTGGCCTAACTTCAAGTCCCACATCAGTGGGTTTATTCTTAGGGGGGGAGGTTGTGAGTTATAAAAGAACTCCTCCTCCTCCCATTTCAATGTACCAAAACATTCTCTTCTCCCTTTTAATAGAAGTAGTGCCATTGTGTGGTTCCCGGAGATTAAGCTATTTGCTGAACTCCGTTCAAAATTTTTTTTTGTCTAGTTTCTCTATTTTTAATATTCAATATTATTAGGGGGAAATCTCAACATTTCCCAACAATCTCAACCAAGGTTCCAAAGAATATCTCTATCAAATCTTCCAAAATTTAAAAGGATTTCTTCATCAAATATACATGCCAATGCCATCTCCATCAATTTCAACTAATCAATTTCAACTAATCAATTTAATGAGTACAAAACAAGTACACCAACCATTCTTAATTATAAACCAGTACAAAAACTATTTTTGATTTTCACACAAGTACACCAATTATTTTTAATTTTTACGAGTACACTAACCACTCCTAGTTGCATTTGTCTTAATTTTCCTTTGAGATTAATATCTTTCAAAAGAAAAGAACACTCACAAATATCATATAGTAATGTGTATGACGCAACTGGTGCAATTATATATACACATGTATGATTATATATATATATAGCCAAACTTACTATTTTATTATTATGTATAAATTTAAATTATCATTGTAATGGTTAGTCAAAATAAATGAGTATATATGTAAGAGACCATTTAATTTGCTTCAGATAACACTCATTTAAATCCTCAAGACCACTAGCTACATGTAATTTATATTAGGAAATTATATTTCTTTAGTTTAATTGTGGACTATATATTTATATAATCATATTTGTAAATCGTTCTTTATTAATATGGTTTTAATGAGTTATTTAATATAGTTTTAATGACCTGGTTTAATGGGAATCATTTTCTGAGAGGTTATCAGAATAAAAAGGGAGGTAAAGGGTTGGTTCCCAATATACCAACATCACAAACTTGGTGGTCTCTTACCACATCAAATGAGTTACTCTAAAGTCTAGCAAGAGGAATAATAAGAAAGATTTCCGTTGAGGTTGAGGAAGATTATAATCCTATCCTGTCTTTCATCTTTATCCATAGATTCAGGTATGTGATTCTTCTATTGAATTATGACTCTCAATAATTTAACATGATGGCTAAATTCATTATTCAGAACATTTATTTTGTAATTTTCTATTCATTTAAATTCCTAGTTTACAAAATAATGTCAGATATAAGTCAAATAGATTAAAACATGAAGTGATGAGAAGTTGAGGAGAAAGTTCTTACACAACATAACATGTGTAGATGTGCAAACTTGGATTATAATCCTGATCCATTATTTTAGGTTTTCTTGTAAATCTAAGTATCTAAGTAGTAATTTAGATCGGATGTTAGTCTTTAATAAACATACTTAATATGGGTCTTATAAGACACATAAATTGATATTTTATTTGTTAAACATCTTTTGATGTATAAATTTACGTGTAATCTAATATTTATTGTTTCATGTATTTTTTTATTTTATTGAAGTTGGATAATTGTGGGTTTCTAATAATTTTATTCGTTAGAAATTTATTTCAATAACTTCTTTTATTTTTATATGTATTGTTTATGAAGTGACATTATATAGATAAAGAGATATAAATATAATTACAGAAACATCTTCTGAAAGATAATATACTTTATTTAAAACTTTCTTTATATATATATATATATATATATATATATATATATATATTTATTATATGTATGTTTTAGTTATATTTAAAATATGCTACGCACAAACCCTTTGTGTGTTAAAATTGTACTTGTTCACATTATTAAATTCTTATTTAATTTTTTTTATTAAATATGATGTATTTATTTATTTAATGGTGTAATTATTGGATAGAAGCATGTGAGAAAAAAAACTTAATTATAATTACAAATATCATCTCAAAATATTTAAAGTTTACTAAATAAATAAAGAATCTTTGAAAATGGAAAATAAATGGAATTGTATTTATAAGAATTAAAATAACATTAATAGTTTGTCAGAGTTGCTAATAAATCAATAGAAACAATTTTAAGAGAAACATTGTTTAGAAGAATTAAAATAACACTAATAATTTATGAGAGTGCCTATAAGAAATTTATGCAGTTTAATTTCTGTAATGGTTTCTTGTTGATAAGTTAGAGTTTATTATCTATAAATAAAAGTTCAACTTTATTACATTCAAATGCGTTTTTAATTCTTAGAATTTTTTTTATTTTGATTTTGATCTTAGAATCTTAAAAAACATATTTTAGTCTCTATTTTCTTTTTAAAATACCAAAAATTTGATCATGGTATATAGGAGAAACAAGTATTAGCTATATAAGCTAAAGTTACTTTGAAAAAACTACAGGAATGAAAAGTATTATTTTTAATTTTAAAAGTAAAAAATTCAAATAAAAAATCTGTTTTCTTTTTCAAAAACTAAAATACCTTTATTAGCCCTTTGGAACGACCATTGCATTAAAGTCCGTGAACTTGTTGTCAGTTATTCTTTATTAAAGGATTGGTATCCAGCTTATGAATAAGACCTTCCTCATAGTAGTCGTGGAAATTTGACTGGCTATTTTGAAAAGGTCAAAAATTATTATATGATATGTATATATTTAAACTTTAAAATATGTGTGATGAAAAATGCATTGTAAATGTTTACTCATTTTATCTTTTAAGAAATATTATATATCTGATGAAAAATCCATCGTAAATGTTTAGTCATTTTATCTTTTAAGAGTATCATTAGAAAATTAACATGTTGTAATCATACTCATAAGAAAAAATAATAACAAATAAATAAAAAAAAATCAACATATCAAAATCTAACAAATAAAAAATATTTCCCAGCTATTAACATACAAAGAAAATAAAGAGTCTACAATATCTTGAGAAAATGATCAAAAAGTTAAGTTACATTGATCAAAGAGATGATGATGGTAATCAAAGTTAAGTCACATTGATAAAAAAGACGATGATGATGGTAATCTTGAGGAAGAATTCAGAATTAGGCGCATGATATTATGTGATTTCAAAATAGCTTATGAAAAAGAAATATTAATGCTAAATAAAAAAATCTAGAGTTGCATGGATTCAGCAGGGTATATGAACTCTAAGTATTACCATTCTTGATTAAAGTGACGTATGGCAAGTAATGAGTTTAAAGGATTAGAAATTGAAGGGGTATAGTGTGAGGATCCACAAAGTGTGAAAAGGGCAGTGATTAAACATTTTGAGTACAGATTTGCTGCACAATCGAGAGTGTGGCTAAGTATTGATGGGTGCAGTTTGCCTCCACATTTTTGAGGTGGAAAATAAATGGTTGTGTATTGACTAGGAATAGTGGAAGTTGTACGTCAGTGTGAAATTTCAAAAAGTTTGGATCCTGATGGGTATAACTTTCTTTTTATTAAAAATAATTGAGAGATTTTGAAAGTAGAAGTTGTAGGTGTAATCATTGATCCAAAACTCGGGCTATATATCCTAGAGGATGTAACACATCTTTTATTATTTTGATACCCAAGAAAGTGGAAGCTAGTAATTGAATATAGGTATGTCTCTTGGGAATATGATAGATATAGATCAGCTGATAACAAACAATCATGGTGATGAAAAAATAGTTAGGTTTTGAAATGTTAAGTGGGTTGGGGAGGTATGACTAAGGAATAAATTTTCTAGATTATATTCAATTTTTCAAATAAGGACAACTAGATATACGAAAATAAGTTCACGGTGAATGACACTGGAACCTTAACCAGAGAAGATATAGATTCATCTAAAAAAGAAATTAGAATAAGAGATGTAAACTCTAATCTACGAAAAGAAATTAGAAAAAGATATGTACACTCTAATATCACTCTAATATGAGGGGTAAATGGAGAAATGATAGTCCAGATACTTAGATATGGTTAGAGGATAAGCTAAAAACATATAGAGTTAAGTTAGGATATAGAGTGTTGCATAAAACTTATAATGAGGTCAACACACAATTTTTGGAGCAACTATGGTGCCTTAAAACTACTCCAACTGTACAATCTTGTGTATGAAGAACAATGTTAGACAAATTGTCAACCATGGACAATCCCCGGGGGTATAGATTGGGAATCTAATGTGCCATCTATGTCTAAACCACGTTGAAACTGTCCAGGCCTGTTCATTGGATATGGAGTAGTGCAAAATGTGTGAGACAATTTTGAAAACTGGATGGGAACATGTTCACTTAGACACAATGCATTAATTTCCAAAATTTCAACCTTACGAGACTTAGTTATAGTCAAGATCTATTGCGGAAAGAGACGTGGGCAGCTCTTATACGGAAAGTTTGGAATCATAAATACAAGATAGTTTTTAATCTTGTAGGTGAGAACAACGGTGGTTTAATCTTTTTATTTTATAAAATAAAAAATAAAATTATAAATAGAACTAAATATATATTTATTGAGGTTACCGTCCGTTTAATATATATATAAGAAATAGATACTAAGAATGGTATATGTATTGAGTGGAAAAGTCGAATGGTATCATAGCCTAAATGATATCTAGCCAGAAATACTTCTTTCCAAAAATCTAAGTACATTATATAAGAAAAGAGTGAGTAGATGAGAGAGAGAAACTCTTTATCATGGATCAACCATCCTCTTCAAATAACCCTATAACTCTTTCCTCAAAAATCACTATTCCAGATTCCTGTAAAAAGACCCTTTCCTCAAAAATAGGAAATCTTATAGAATTCCAACATATTCCAGAAAAATCCCAGATCGAACACTCCTTACCTCCTCTTCTTACTCCCTATAACGTCTTTCGACGAAACAAATCAGAATTTCCATGGATCTCTTCCATAAAGAAACTGATCTCTACACCAAGAAAAGGATGTCGATAATACATCCAAAGCTCTCGAATGGATCAAGTAGCACTACATGCTACTAGTGTAGAACAGTATGTAGATCTGGAAATCAGCAAAGAACTTATCAAACAATGGAAGGCTCTTGACTATGTAGCCCTCCATCTCGGAGCCGTTAGGCTAATGTTGACCCTTCACGGAAGAAAAGGACTCCCAGTCACCGCTAGAGTTACACTAATAGACTCTACATACCAACGGTATGAGCAGGCTGTGATAGGAACAATTTTGACGATAGTTAACGCTGGAAGTGTTGTCCTTACAATCTTTCCCAACTTCAACGTACAGCTGAGGGATCCAACTCTTCCCAACAGATTCAAGGTACAGGTACAACTTGTGGGAGCACCACAAGATGAAGCTGCCCTTTCAGCCACTTTACACCACCAAATCGTCTACAGGATACAAGATCATTGTTTTGATCTTCCTGGAGAAAAAGAATTTGAAGGAAATGCCCTCATGGTCCTAGCCGCAGAAGATTAAGAAACTCCAACTATAGTCCAAGTCCCCAGACAGATACCAAGGGAAGAACTCAAAAGGCTTATTCCTACTGAATGGATAAGCAATTATGAGAACTTCAAGAAAAAAAGAAAAATAGATAGTGGCCACAAAAGCCACTTTCAGAAGAAATTCAGTTGATGGAAGCGTCAAAACCACTTTTAGATGGAAAGATGAAGGGATACCAAGAATCCCCCTCTAGTTTTCCACACGATGATGATAACATTGGGAGACAAAGAAAGAAAGATTCCAGTTCACTCGTTCCACCACAACGGATGAGCCATCTTTTCAGATAGGTTAAATGGACATTTCTTATGGGATGTAGATTCGTCTATGTCTGAACCAGATTGAGATCACAACTCCGACTCAGAATCCTCCTCAGATTCTGATGATGAGGATGATCTAAAAAAGAAGAAGAGGTGTAAGCCACCTCCCAATCCAACCAGAAGATTCGAACCTGACAACAGTCCGTGGGTAGGAATCAGGAGACCAGCAGAGCCTCTACCCATCTACAAAGAAGGACTCATAATCCTCAGAAAAGAAAGATATCTGCCTCCACCGGCATAAGCAAATCTGATCACCTGGCCCTTTCCAAAGAATTGCTCGAAACTTTTTAAGGAAAAGAAAAGACTAGCAATCCCTTGCATGATGTTCACAGATGAGGAGTTCCCTCCTCTAGAAAGAAAAATTGATGCTGAAAAAAGGGTTTCCATAAAACCTTTTATCCAACCTACAGAGGTCCTCCCAGATGGAACATATAAACCGTCTACCTAGGCAGAAGAAGTTTTGAACTGGCAAATCACAAATTCATTATCCCAGAATAACCTTCTAAGGGTTATTGAAAGAAAGGTGGACAAGCTAACAGAAACTTTCCAGTACCAGCTCAACCAAATGTCTGAAAAAGTCCAGAAATCTTATTCTGAGACAAAACAAAAGATGAAGTCCTAGAAAAAGAAATGGAGAAAACTGCTGAGAAAAGTTTCGATGAAAGCACCAGAAAGGAACAAGAATTACAAAAACTCAGAAAGCAAGTCTCTGAGATTGAGGAGTACGTGAAAACAATTGCAAAACCTCCTCCTCCTGAGAACATATACTTACCATTCCCATTTCACCACAAAGGCTTCTTACAAATACAGTGATACAACATCCTGTAAAACCACATTTCCTACCACCAAATTTGCCAGAACAAACCATCATTTTTGGAAGAAAAAATAAAGAAAAAGTAGTGGCCATTTCTCAGATTACACCTCAGGAAGAAAGAACTCCTGAAGAAAAGCCATTACCACAACTGATGGCGACACTCAAAGAAGAAGTTTTTGCTGCCAAAAACTTAAAAGAAGAATATGAGGGAGCCTCAGATACTTCAGAACCAGAAGACACAGAAACCTCATCAGAAAATAATTCTGAAAAAGAATTTGCAGATCTATCAAAAATATTCATTGCGTCCATGAAGAAAGCCCCGGAGCATCCACCTCCAGATTACACTCACAGGAGGTAAACACTCCGCCACAAAAAATTGTTGGGACACCACTATTCTCACTAGATAATATCCCACCAACACAATGGAGAAAAAAGCTTCTTGATTTCAAAGCATGGAAGGATGCAAAAATGATAGATCCAAATGCTGACAGATACCGAGTCATCGAAGAATTTTGTGCCTGGATGACCGGAACCCTGAAAGAATGGTACCAAAGCATAGGTACGGTAAATCAAGACCAGCTCCATCGATTTGAAAGCATGGATGCAGTAATCTCTGTAATTCATTTTGAGTTCCTTGGAAATGTTGATATAGTGAACAAAGATATCCGAAAAGAATATTTCGAGATGAAGTGTTGTTCTTTAAAACTCAGGGACATTGAACGTCATTTCCAAAGAATGCAACAAAGGTTTTACCAATTGAATGACTACAATGATCCAAGTTTGAAGAATACATATATAAGTTCACTTCCTGAGGAAATTCAAGGAGAAATATATAGAATGCTAAACATTCAGAATAAAGAAATTACTCAGCTAACGCTTGGAGAAATTCATCAGATATGCATTGTTGCATTAGACAAATTATGCAGCCAACAACAGCTTCTTGAAGGGATCATGAAAAACCAAAAAAGGTACTCCAAAACATGCAAGAAAAGGTACTTAGAGATAAAATGTAAGAAAAAGGACTGTTCCTGCAAGAACAAGTCCTTTTCAAAAGGAAGGAGTTTCATGAAACACTCCAAGCACAAGAAAAGATTCAAGGGGAAAAGAAAGGTAAAGTTTTTCAAGCCCAAATCTTTTTAAGGAAAGAAAAAGGGCACAAAGTGTTTCATTTGTGGAAAGCCAGGCCACTTCGCAAAATCCTGCCCAAATAAAATAGAAAAATCTGCAAGACTTGTTCAGACTCTACAGATCACAGAAGAAGATGTGGAGTCACTCTACAGTGAACAAGAATATCCAGATACAGAAACTGTTTTTGGCATTGATGTCTCAGGAGATGATAGCTCAGGAGATGAAGGACCAGATGAATCCAGTGATGATGAAGAAGATTGTCAACACCATTTTCCCATTCTTTTGATGAAATAAAAAAGGTAGAAGAACAATTTCTTATCTCCAGACCCCCCCGCCAAACATAGAAGTCCACATCTTGCCCGTAAAGTATGAAATCCTGATAAAGGCAATAGCGTTTATAGACACTGGAGCTTCCAGGACCATGATGAATCCTAAAATTCTTCACCCAGAATTTTGGGAACAAAAAGAGTTCCAGTTCAAAGCAGCAAGTGGAGAAGTCTTTACGACTGAACTGATGACCAAGAAGAACATCGGAATAAGATTTTTCCAAACTGTACCATCTACACAAAAGTCATAGGAACAAACCTCCCACGAAAAGACATACTCATCGGAATGGATGTTTATACTTAGATCATAGGAATGAAGTTGCTTCCGAACGGAATAAGATACAAAGGTCATTTTAAACCGTTCAATCCTCTGATGAGAATTTTCAGCTTATCATAAATACCCCCTGAGTATGAAGAATTCAAAGAAAAAATTTCAAAGATGTGTGCAGATAGCCATGATCTATTCCGATACCCAAAACCGCTCTGGAAGAATGAAGAATTTTTTGTTCAATTACCTTTCAAATTAATTGAAGATATAAATCCAACCAAGGCCATCCACTCTGGAATGACCCCAAGTGACAGAAAGGCCGCATTTGAAGAATGTCAAAAACTCTTGAAGCAAGGACTTATTGAACCAACAAATTCTGATTGGGCATGTCAAGCTTTTTATGTGGAGAAAAGATCACAGGGGAAAAAAGAGACTTGTCATTGACTACAAGCCATTGAACCTATTTCTCAAAGATGATAAGTTTCTTTTACCCAAGATATACACCCTCTATTCATATATCACAAATGCTTTCATCTTTTCAAAATTTGACGTAAAGTCAGGTTTTTGGCAACTTGGGCTAGACCTAAAAGACAGGTCCAAAACTGCATTCTGCATACCCAATGCTCATTTCCAATGGACTGTTTTACCTTTTGGGCTAAAAGTTGCACCTTCACTATTCCAAAAGGCCATGACCTGAATTTTTGAGCCCATTTTAACTTCCTCACTGATCTATATAGATGATATCCTACTATTCTCCCCAGATGAGAAAAGTCATAAAGAATTATTAGAAAAATTCTACTAGTTATGCCACCAATATGGCCTCATGCTTTCATCTTCAAAGTCTCAAATAGGAACTACAGAAATAGAATTCCTTGGGATGAAATTCTCTAGAGGAAAGTATTCTCCTCAACCACATCTTGTAGAAGAATTACCAAAATTCCCTGAAAAGAATTTCACTACCAAGCAGATTCAACAGTTCCTAGGCATTTTAAATTATATCAGAGACTTCATCCCCAAAATTTCGCATCACACTTCAAAACTTTCAAAAATATTGAAAAAGAATGCACCCCATGGGACCAGAACAAACTGAAGCAGTCAGGACATTGAAGGAGATTGCAAAGAATCCTCCTCCACTGAAGATTCCAGGGGAAGGAAAAAGGATTTTACAGACAGATGCTAGTGATCATTACTGGGGAGCAGTTCTAATTGAAGAAATTGAAGGACAAAAATTTTACTGTGGACATGCCAGCGGACAGTTCAAAGTAGCTGAAGCTCACTATCACACAACTTACAAAGAAACCCTGGCAGTAAAGTATGGAATTCAAAAGTTTGATTTCCACCTCAGAGGACATGTTTTTGAGGTCCATTTGGACAATTCATCATTTCCCAAAATGCTTGAATTAAAAAACAAGATTCCTCCAAGTCCTCAGATCCCCCGTTTGAAAGAATGAGTTTCCAGGTATGACTTCACAATCAGACATATCAAAGGAAACAAAAATGTGATTCCTGATTTCCTCTCTAGACCCAAAGAAATCTCACCAAAACCTCAACAAAACCAACCGAGAGAAAATACCCTTTCACGGATACTCATGAATATTCACTGATCATGATGAATGAACCCACAAATAGAGGATTTTCCTCTCAACACCTCCATGATTTCCCTCCTAAACTACTAAAGATCCAGCCAATCACTCCCTCAACAATCAAATCCTTTGCAGAAACACATATGTTCCACTATCTTGCCATAACCATTCAAGAACACTAGATTAAACCCAAACCAACTTGGTTTAATCCCGCCGCTCCATATTTAAACATTTTTCCATTTTTGATGGATGAAGAGTTTACAGAATTTGACATGTGGTATTTGTGGTGTGCTACAACCCTATTCAAATATCTTGTCATATTCCCTACTTTCAAGCTACTTGAATACCTTACAGATCAAGCAAGTAAAAGCACCCTGCTTTGGAAATTTCTCTCATGTATTCTCCCATGTTATGGTGGAAGGAACAAATTGATAAGGAATTATCAAAATACAATGTTTGGAAGTTAGACCAAGAACAGGCAGATCGATTTGTGTCTATCTTCACAATTCACAGACCTTATTTCAGACATTCCAATGGACATCTGTACACTTAGAATCAAGCTCTGGCATATGCTACTTTTCCAGATTTAAAGATATTCATGAAGCCAGACAACCTTCCTTTTTGGAAAGAGGAATTAACATTACATCTTCATGAGATAAATGGGTTCAAGATAAACCAACAACCAGTGTCTTCTAGTTGCAATAAACTGAGAAATCTTGATATTATATGTTCTCCAGATTGGGAAGTAACTTCAGAAGTTTGGAATGAAGAGTTCAGACAAGTTCATATGGAACAATTTCCTCCAAATAACACACCCATTTCTGAATCAAACCTTCTCTGGCAAGATTTGCAAAAGGACAAAACAACAGAAGAAGAATCCTTCTGGAAAGAAGAAAACTACACTCTAAGAGATGAGACCATTTGACAAGATTCTCAGGACCCGTGGCCTGATCCAAGAACATGGCCACCCTGGCCTTCATCAAAAGATGAACCGGATGAGTCAGATACACGAGGATGAAATTTGCTCTCATCCATAAAGCATCAAAGGACAGACAACAGTCACTGTAGACATAGAAAAGTGTCCTTGTAAAATAGTGCTTGCTACTTTATGTCTTTCTTATTGTCCTTATGTTATTAGTGTGTCTAAGATGAATTATTGCTGGTTTGTTTGTTTGCGAACTCCTTTGTCTATAAAAGGAGCTTTGAAGTATGTAAGAGGCATCGACCTTTTAACATGAATAATATCAGTGTTCAAAATATGAAGTTCTAAGTTCTCTCATTTCTCTCTCCTTTTCTTCAAAAACTCTGGTCTTATGTGATGTAATTTAGAGAAAGGAAGGAAGTATTTCTTGGGTTAGTCTAAGACAATGTGTATGCTCTACACTTGTCTCTTATGAGAATCCTATGCATCAAAAACATGTCTGAACCGATCTATTTAATTTTTCTATTCGTTATGTATACTGTTCATAGAAAGTGAGGTGCGAAAAAGTAAGCATGAAGCTGAAAAAGTAACAATAAATACTATAAATGGTATATGTATTTCATGATAAAGAGACTTCGGTACAGTGAGATGTTAAGAGTTTGACTAATGCAGAATAAGATGGGATAAAATAAAAATATCTTATATTTTTTTTACCTTTTTTTTATAGTGTTTAGATGAGACTAATAGACTGAAGATTTATTTTAAAAATAAAATAAAATGCCCTTATCAATGATCATGTCGGTGTCACGTGATTTAGTGATTATGATGAGATAAATATTTATCTTATTAAGTTATGTCGGATAGTATTCTCTAGCCTCGTCTAAATCGATCACTTCTAGATCGGTTAACATATTCGAATTTGCAATCATGTGTTGGTTTAAATGGTCCGTCCTTATATAATACAATATAAGATATGTAGCTATGATGTAATTAAAAAAATTACTTTATTGTTAGAGAATATTATATTAATCTATATTCTATCCATTAATATCATTAACGTTTTTCCAAATCCATCATAAAGATAGAGAAATCCCAAACCATACAATTTTTTACACCATCTGTCGGTGGCCTTTCCTTTGTCCCATCCATTTTCATTCTGCCTTTGCCCTTTGCATTCAATAATTGATTCAATGTTATGCAATTACTTTCATACCCTCTTTTAATAATTTGTTTTGTTATGTATTTCAGTAAAATCATACAAATTTTATCATGTGTAGTAAATATTTCAATTAATAAATTATATTACAATAGTACATTTTATAGATTGATACTATTTGTTTAAAAATTTTAAAATATCATAATCTTTGAATCAAATCACCATCATTTATGCTCCCAAACTACAAATCCACCCCATGTCATCGTTGAAAGCAAATAAATCGTCACAACTAAAATATAACATTATAATATACAACAATAATTTTTGAAAATAGGATACAAAAGTAATTTGTTAGAAAATATCCATTATTTATGTTTCCCATAGCAAGCACGTTTGCCTCATTTCAATTCAAGAATCACCAACCATGAAGGCAACAACTTTCTCTGAATTTCTGCTCCTTTTTCTGCTTGCCTCTTGCTTGACATCACTTGATGGATCCATTACTGACCCAGATGAAGGTATGATATAAACATAATAAATATATGTTTTTTTGTTTCACTTGTATCGAATTATGTTCATTGAAAAATTGTTAGAATTATTGTTTATGAAATATTTATTAAGAATTTAAGTGAGAGTCTCAGTTTCATGATAAATATAAAAAAAGAATTAATATAAAAAATATTTACAGATATATTAGTTTAAGATTTTAAATTGAAAATAATAATATAACTTTTATATGAATTTTTTTACCTTAATTTATATTTCTCTTAAAGATCCACCAATGTTATTACGCATAATTTATCTTCAAAGAGACATATAAGTAGTTTTTGGGAGAAATAAAAAATGAAAAATCTTCTGATCAGAATTCCGGTAAAAGATAAACATAAATTTCTGTTGTTTCATGATATCTAGTAATAAGAGTGTCTGTTTGATACTAGTGACTTCGTACCAATTTTTCTCTCAAAGAGTATAAATATATTAGGAGAAGTAATCTTGGAATTTGTTGTTAAAATCTGTGTTATTGCCCTTAAAATTGTGTGTGCAGTGCAAGGTCTTAGAGATATAGCTAAAACACTTGGAAAAAGTGATTGGGATCAACGTAGATCCATGCAGTGGAAATCAAAACTGGACTTCGCTTAGACCTTATGATCCACATGAAATTCGGAAAAATAATGTCTCCTGCAATTGCTCTATTGACAACTTCTGCCATGTTATTAGCATGTAAGCTTATTTTCATTAAAAATACACATTTTAAAAAAAATATTTTATGTGAGATGGAAGTTTAATATTTAGAATTTTAAATTTTATGTCATGATAATATATTTCAATAATTTTTTTTTGTAAACCTCAAATTTTAAATTTATAATTCTGAATACGATTTGTACTGATTTTGAGTCAATGTTTAGTTAAATCAAATCTACAATTCTACAAATCTAAGTTTTTCTTTATTTTTTATAACTATACGTAGATTTTCTTTATTGTCTTAAAGTTATATTTTTTTATTATATTTTATTTTTTATAACTATACGTATGTAAGTATGAGTCTAAGTCTCATATTAAATAAAAATGAGTAAATTGAACCGTATATAAAAAGGAACTTGACTAACACCTTTGATTAAATATTCCTCTCTAATCACGGTTAATAATTTTGACGTACTCTAAGTCGCCTAAAAATGTTTCTGTATATTACTTGTTTAAAATTACTATGAAGTCTTGACTGATTCTATGATTTTTATTTATAAACAAAGATATAAAGAAAAAGAATCGTATACTCGTTATTTTAAAGAGTTGGAGTTCAAAGTGTGAAATTTGATTACTAATTATGTAAGGAATAAGTTCATTTTTATAGACTACTTCAATCGTGGTTCATTAACTTATTATTACCTTAATCAACGTAAAGTTGGATTTGATAATTAATCTTAATTGTAGCATAGTATAAATAACTTTTTATGGCAGATGCAATTTATAATACGGTGTAAACACCATTTATGAAGATAAATTTTATTTTATTTTATCAGATTTCTAATTATTCTCAAAATTTTCGTGGTAAAAATATGAACAGTAATGTCACAGGGCAAAGTCTTCAAGGCAGTCTTCCACAACAACTGGTTGCGTTACCCTACATTCAAGATATGTACGTGAGACACTCCTATACATGAACAATAATATTAACTAATATTTTATATTCAATTAATTAATTTATTAACTATTAGCATATATGCATTAAATTTTTCATAAATTGATCGATGAGTTAAAAATTAGAAAACAGAAATAATAGTAACGTCATCTCACTGGTAGTAAAATCAAACAGCAAGATATTTAGATTAAATTTATTTTAAATATTTAATAGAACCAACAATTTTAATAAAAATTCAATTAAAAACATAAATTATAAGATACTTTTAAGTAAATGAAAAAATTATGACAAAAATAAAAAGTGAGAAGAAAATTTAGAATTTTTTTAATCATCTCTCTTATTTAAATTGCTAGTATATTATGTTTCATTTTGATTTTGTCACTTTTTTTGAAACAGTGACTTCTCCTTCAATTACCTTAACGGTACAGTTCCTAAAGAATGGGCAATCTTAAAATATCTCAAAATCATGTATGCTTTCTCTCCATCTTCCATTTTCGGGCTTTAATTTCTTCATTATTGTTTAGTTCACTTGTTTTGATTTTGTATGTTCTTTTAAAATAATCTTTCATTATCATTCTTACGATAGCTTTCTAATATTGAAATATCATTTTTTGTGTTTTCTATTAATTTAATTTATTTCTTATTATTGATAAAAAAACGATAGTTCTTTAGGGATGAATCGATTAAGCGGTCCATTCCCTGAAGTGCTGACACAAATCACCAATCTTCAAAATCTGTGAGTTTTTTTTTTCCTTTCATATCAATTGTAACATTTATAATGTCTTTTGAATTTTACAAATATATATTACTATCACTTACATGGTTTAAATTCAATAGGGGTCTGGAGTCCAATAATTTCTATGGAAATCTTCCTCCACAACTTGGGTATCTTCCTCAGTTAAAAAGATTGTAAGGCACCCCTTAATTTCTGTGCAATGTAGACACCATCTATGTTATTATTTATAATTTTCAAGGTGGCAATTTAATTTCTTGGTTATGATATACCATATTATCATTCATGAAGCAGTAAAATTCATATCTTATTCATCCAACACAACATAAATGTATTTATACAATAAATGGTGCATGTAGCTACCACGTAATAAAACTATTAAAGAAGAATATGTTAAAAGTATATAAACATTTTGTACATTACACATATTTTATATAAACATAGTCATATTCTGTAAAATATTTCCATCTCCCCATTTTAGTATGGAATATAAGTGTATGAAGTTTTACCAACTTATATAAGAAACTTAGAGAAAACTAATATAAACAATTTCAGAACCTTCTTACATTGAAATATACTATTATGCCTTATGCCTTTAGTAAAGTAAATAAGCTCAAATCTTATTAGTACATTTATTAATAGATGTATCAAAATATTAAGTTTGAGAAAAGAATGTAATCTTTTACAGATCTAGAAAATTAGATTCGATTCTTATAGAAACAATACCAAATCCAAGACTAATTGACATTGTTTAAAATGAAATGCTCCATCAGAGAATGAAAAAATAAAATAAAAAATTTTAAAGATGTTCCCACTTTTATAAAAGTTGTTAAAGGTTGTATAGTTTTCTTTAAGTTACATATTACATAAGACAAATGTATTACAGTAGATTAATTGGACATATCAATAGAAAACCTAGCTTCATGATCCATGATACAAGTGATATAGTTAGCAGGTTTATCTGCACTTGTTTCCACATGTGTTTTATCCCCTTAATTTAACTCATCTGGTTAGACATAGCCACACTATTATATAGTTATATAGCATTTATAGGATGTATTGTAAGGAATTTTGTAAACTGAAAAACTTGATTTGCAAGAGCTCGAATTGCGTTTATGTTATCCTTCTTCATAATAGAACTTCTTATGATGTTCATTTAGTAAACTTCACTTTATAAGCTGATTCTGTAAGGTTGAGTTAGATTTAAAGTCCACTTTTGAAATATTATTAGAGTCTATCCTAGCAATATTGTTAGGCCTATCAGGTCACCCACTATCGGACCATCCTTAAACAATATAGTCTCACACACGAGTTGAGGCGTGAGGGGGTGTTTGGAGATCCCACATCGACTAGAGATAGAGCCTTTCAATAATTTATAAATAGGTGTAAACCTCACTTTACAAGCCGATTTTGTAAGGTTGAGTTAAACTTAAAGTCCACTTATGAGACCATTCACCCTCACTACTGCTACACTGCTACCAATTAACTTCAACCGTACCTTGTTGTTGTTGCACCTTTTTGCACAACCTTCGGCTACTTGCGAAAGACAAACCACACAATCCCCATGTACAACCACTAGTAGGTTGCTGATAAAAAAAAGAAAGAAACCACTAGTAGGTTGAATTAGGGGATACCCTATTTGTTGGATCAAAGACCTCACCTGAATACAATCCACTTGAGGTTAAGCACTACTAACAATAAAATTATCTCATCGTAGACCAAGTCAGAATGTAGCAGTGCAATGATCAAATATGCAATTACAAAACTATTTTACTCATTTAATCGAAGTTTTCAAAACTCTTCTCTAACCTGTTACAACAACCTATTACCTCTAATTGCCCTATAGTAGCCTACCCTACCCATGATCTTCCCCAATACTATAAGCCTACCTAATTATTAGTATTTTACAGCGTTTTTAGGTATTGAATTGCGTAGTAGAACTCGTTAGAATAAGAGAAATTTACTCTAGGGATTTTATATCTCATACATACCCATACTTTTAACTAAGGTATACAAAAAATTTCTTCACCATTAACCTTTCCCTATTTAAAAATAATTTTATTTATTTGACTTCGTATCTCCTTTATCAGTGCTACCCAAAGTCCCTTCCTCACCTTATTTTCGTTTGCATTGAGTTCCATGAGATGAAAGTGTTGGAAATAATTCTTAGGATGATAATATCTTACTGATCATCTATCACACATATTCTAGATTTTTAGCACTACTTTAAAGTGATAAATACATTGAGTTGAGTGACTGTTTCATCTTTTTATTGGCATAGCTTACATGGAGTTCCCTGTCCCCACTCCCTTATACTCTAGGTTTACCTTTGCTAGAATTTTATCCAACAACATTTTCCATATAAAGTGTTGAGTTGAGGGAAGTGCCTTTATAGTCCAAAGGGATTTAAATAATTTAGAATTTTCCCTTGCATAATTATGCTGCAAAGCACTGTATGCAGACTTCACTAAGTAACTTCCTTCCTCGTCTTCTTTCCATACCCAAGTATCCTTAGATACTATTTTCCTAAATTGTTCCATTATTACCATCATGAATTGTTGTTCTTGAGTTTTCTAGAAAAAATCTATTTCTCCTCCAAGTTGTATCATTCTAGCCACCTCACTATGATTTTCTCCTTACAATTTGAGATAACATACACTATAGGGAACCTATTATGTAGAGGGTAATCTCCCACTCACTTATCTTTCCAAAATCTAGTTTTTATTCCATCTCCTATTGATCACATTACCTTATTATCAAACCAATTACGTAGTTTGCCTTCGCAACCCACTAAGCCTATGTCTTTCCACCACCATAACTGATTCTTAGCTGTTGTGTCCACATTTAAGTTCCTTCACAAACAATACTTAGAGTCTAAGATATCCTTCTATAGTCCTTAGCTTTCCTTACCAAGTTTCCACTTCTATTTTGCTAGTATAAATATGTTGAACTTTTCTATATCTTTTATGACAAATCATCCTTCCTCCTTTGACTTACATAACTTTTTCCATTTAATCCATGATATCTTTCTGCCTTTAAAATCCCAATCCCATAGAAGTTTCCTTTTTTACTTTTGTTATAGATTTACATACACTTTTAAGAGTTTTATAGAAGGATAGATAGAACAATGGTAGAACAATGATTACTGACTTAATGAAACAAAAACTTCCTACAAAATTCGACCCTTTCATTTTTTGAGCTTATTCCTAACTTTTTCTAAGACTCATTGTTATAGGAATTTCTAAGTATTTAAAAGAAATTTTCATATGGTTGCAATTTAAATTCAGTGAATAGTGATACAATGCATCATTGTCATCCCAATAACTCCTATTTGACTTTTGTTAAAGTTACCTTAAGACGAAATAACAATTTAAAGCTTCTCAAGTTATATAACCACTATGTTTTAGTGCTTAGGTTCACATAGAAATAAAGTGTCATAAGCAAAATGTAGTAGGCTCACCTTAATACCATTTCTTCCTATTTTCACTCATTCATATAGATTTTTCTTGATTTCTTGTCTTACCATCCCTCCTAACCCTTTTGCAACTATTAGGAATAAGAAAGGTATCATTGGGTCCCCATGTTTCAACTCTCTTGATGGCTTAAATTCTTGTGTTGGGCTACCATATACCAGGATTGAAATAGTAGATGACTACATACAAGCTTTTATCCGTCTAATCCATTTACTACTAAAGTTTAGCCTGCCCATTATATAGTACACAAAGTTTCAATCCAATAAGTCATAGTTTTTTTGGTAGTCCACCTTTATTATTACCCTACTCTTTCTTTTCCTCTTTCATCCACCGCTTCATTCACTACCAAGATACTATTTAGTAGGAGTCTCCCCTTTATGAATGCTGACTAGCAAATGTTAACAATTTTTGTTAGTACTAGTTTAATCTTATTTGCCTACGATTTAGCAATAACCTTATATATACAATCAATTAATGATATAAGTCTAAACTCATCCAAGCTAGTAGCACTACAAGAAAGAAAGAGTTAAATTATTGATGAAATTTTATTGACAGAATTTTATCTGTCGATAAAATATCATTATCGATAATTTTATATACAGATTTCTGAGTCTGTTGGTAATCACCGACGGATTTACCTTAAATTCGTCAGTAAATTTACATACAATCAATTTACCGACAGATTTTGGATATTTTTAATAAATTTGTTTCTCGGTAATTTTTGGTTTTTTTATAGTGTAGGATTTTCCTTCTTAGGTACTAAGGTTATAAATAATGAAGTGCAAACTGTATGAGTTTTAGTCTCATATCCTCACTTAAATTCCTGTCACTAACATAGTAAAAAATAGTAAAAAAAAATAAAATAAAAGAAAAATATAAAGTTGAGTGAAAAGTAATAAAATAAAATAAAGACTTATTTCTTTAGAATTGTTTACTCTTTAAAATGGATTGATTGTACACATAAAATTCATTACATAATTTCTTGATGTCACAGGCTACTTGGCTCTAACACATGAAATTCATTACATAATTTCTTGATGCCACAGGCAACTTGGCTCTAACAATTTCACAGGACAATGGCCTGAAACATTTTCCAATCTCACTACATTAACAGATGTGTAAGTTTCCTATTTTTATTTTTCCATCAAGTCTTCTCATTGGATTGAACTATATTTCTAATCCATTATAATCATAGTGAAAGAAAAACTGAAATTGAAAATGATTGTGATTTTAACATTTTATTATACTATTAATTTTTTTTAAAATGCATATGCTCACCGTGTTAGAATTAATGACTGCATTCAAGAAGAAATAAAATTAACTTATAAAGAGTTGGAAGAATAATTTTATTTGAATTAAAATCTTTTAAAATAACACACTTTTAAGAAAACATATACTTTAGCCACAATAGATATTACTTATATTGTTCTTTTCTTTTTTCATTAGCATACAATTAAAAGTTTAATATGTATGAGGTAAGAAAAGATAAAAATATAAAAGAATTATAACAGTTTACCTTTTTATAAAAGGAATACACTAGTTTCTAAAACAATATCTTATTGTACCAATTCATTAGTTTTAAAGTTTTATAAGAATCTAAAAAAATCAATACATAAAGAACTAAATATTAAACCCTATAAGATCCCTGGAATTATTTGAGAAACTTTTTTCTTTTTTTATACTTAAGTACTAAGAGTATTCTGACCTAGATATATACATATACACTTTACACGTAAAGTATATAAGCTCTTTAAGTACCAAGAATTCTGTGTGGCTAACCTCCCGTCAACATACGATTACACAAACAATTATCAATATATAATATCCCTTCAAAGTTACTAATTGATATTGTTAATGCGGTCCCCATGCTCTTCAGGAGTTCCTCAAACCATCTGGACTGATCTTTCACCCTCCAAAATCCTATCCTTGTTATGTTCTAGTTTGCAGCCAAATTGTTAGAGTACATATTACAATTTGTGTTGGTTGCCCTTCATTCCATGCATACTTTTATTTTGGATGATGGTTGTTTTTGTTAGTAGATGTAATATGTCATATTTGCTCATGACAATCCTTGTATTTTGATAAGTTCTTTTTGCATGATGGACATATAATTCTCGTCGTTTTTCTTCTAACATCTTCAACTTGCTTTCCACATCTGTATACCGGTTAGATATTTGTTTTTGAACTACAAGTTAATTTATTTTCTATTTTTGTTTTTGAATAAGTCTTTAATTAAAAAAAAATTGTCTTAAACATCGTAATAATTGTTATGTAAACATTAGGATAAAGTATTTCAATTTTTTCTTTTTATCACTACTCCTAAACTTATTGGGAGTAATTTCACTAAGTTATTTTTCTTTTTGTAAGTATTATAAATATAAGTTGTTCTTGGTTGTAGAGAAATAAGAAAAAATAACAATATATTTTTCTTCATACATTTTTTTTCATTTTCTTTCATTTTCATTATTTTATCTTCTTCTATTTTGTAAAACCAACAATAACCAAACCCCTTATTCTTACCTTCTACCAATTCCTTCTCCCTTATTTACCATTCCTACTATTGAATTAAAAGATGAAGAATTTAGCTACCTTTGGTAGCCATTACAAATCAATGAAAGGAAGATTGGAAGAGAAGAAAAGAATCTTGATTCTAGTCGTATGCCTCCGTCCTCTAGGTCTTGATGTTTTACAAAATCCTAAAAACCTCCTTTTAAACTCGGTTTTGGGCCTAGGTTAAGTGACTTTTCTCTTGGTTTTTTTTTTTTATTTTAAACTTTTTATTTTTTTTATTCATGAATCTTTCAATCTATCATTTTCTTCATTCTTTTATACCTGAAATTTCACAATAATTGAGATTAAATGATTTCCTTTAACTCAGGACTCAACATAAATTTAGATCCAAAAACTCTAAAATTGGGAGTAATTACTATTTTAAATAATACTTAAACCCACAAGTACTCAATCTTTCTCATGTATAAAACACTCAAGATTGATACTTATCAATAATATATGGAAAAAATATTACTTGGAATCAAGGACAATCTCAGTTTTGGTGAATGGTAGCCCCATAGAGGAATTTAGACCCTAAAGGAAATTAAGACAAAGTAACTCAATGACGTCATTTCTCTTCTAATAGTAGTAAAATGTCTAGTGGATATGGTTGGGGAAGCTACTAGGAAAAACCTCCTCCATAAAGTGAAAGTAGGAAGGAAGTGTGTCGATACAGTTTGATATAACACCTTATTCTTTTATGAGCCTTACTACCATAATATTATGGTAATAAAAAGACATTTTGCCCAATTTTAAAATGATTTTTAGTTTAAGGGTGAATTTTCGTAAGAGTCAAATAGCTGTAATAGGTGTGCCCAAGGACGTGCGATACCAATATTCAATGATCCTGAATTGCAACCAGATATCAATATCATTCAAAAACCTCAAAATAACAAAATGGAGGAAGATAAGAAGAGTACATTCTCCCCTCACTTTCTTCAATACACAACAAATTAATTTTCCCATTGAACAACAAATTGATTTTGGTTCCTTCATCGGAGGGTTGTTTCTCACATAACACAACAAATGAATCAATCTCACAGAACACAACAAATTAATCAAACAACAACAATAAAACACCTTACCTTACAAAAGCACCACTGCAAACTCAACCTCACCACTCTCGCTGTTGAAGGTTCCCCACTCCCGTCGCCACCCCCAACTGCCTCCCCAACCACAAACACTAGACCCTCAAATCCCTGTATCCACCACCAACACAGAAAATCATTCCAAAGAGAACCGAAAATCAAAACAAATCCAAACCCAATCATGAGCTTACCTCCGTCGAAGGTCCTCTTACTCTCGCCAACGACCACGAACACTTCCCGCAGCTTGGAGCTCATGCACACCTCAATGTCAAAATGCAATCAGTGAAAATGACCCTCTATACCTAAATCCAACTTTCTTAAGTGCAATAGAAGATTAGCTGTCTATGGAGGTGATTTTGGAAGCTTGGAGGTGAAATGTGGGAGCTGCATGAAATGGGAGACCGCCGAGTGAAATGTTGGAACCACGTGAAATGGAGGGAAAAGAAACCCTAAGATTTAAGAAATCTATAGCGTCGACCATGGCCCACGCAAAACCCTAACTTAACTAGCGTGGGCTCTGGCCCTTGCATCCTCAGCTCAACAATAGTGTGGACTCTGGCTCACACAACCTTCTTTTTCTATTTTTTTATTGACTGAATATATCTGTAGAAATCCATATCAAACTGTTCAGCTTCTTCAATGAATGTATCTGCACAAAGCTAATTTCTATTTCAAACATGATTTTTATTTCATATATATATATATATATATATATATATATATATATATATATATTTTTTTTTTTTATTTTTTTTATTTTTTTTTTTTTTGCTATTAAACAAATATTTTATTATATTATTAAACAAATATTTTATTATAATCAATTCAAACAATAACATTGTATTGATAAATACAAATTTTATCATCAAATTCTTTTGTGTTATATTCTTATTATATCATATTATTAATATTCAATATAATTATATTTAATTTTTATTTAATTTTTTCACTTTATTCTTTATTACTTTATATTGTGTTGTGTAATTACAGTTTTCTTACCTTTCATGTAAGAAAATAATTTCAAAAATATTAAAAATAATGACATTTAACATATTTAAATTTTCTTATTTTAATAATACAATACAAGAAATTTAAATAAATAAATAAAATTAAATAAATCTAACTCAAAATAGGCTTTAATTTATTTAATTTTAACCCAATAAAGTTTAACTAAAACATTATAGTTTCTAAACTTTTTTTCTTCAACTAAAATTTGTCTCGCAACATTTTCACACATTACACTTCAAGTTGTTAACTTAATTTGCTTTAACAATTATTCAAGTGGATTGAATTAAATAAGTAGCATTATACTTAAAATTTGATTCAATTACTTAACAACTCGTTTAGTTTATTAACTAAGTTTTTTAAGCTAATAAGCCATGTGACTCTTAAATTAATCTTAATTATGAAGCCACTAATTGTTTTCTATTATTATATAGATTAAAAAGATTTGCTTAAATAATATGTAGTTGTTTACACCATTTGTAGTGTGAAAAACATTATACTAATATGCACAACACCTTTTGTAAGACCACTCTAAAACAATGAGGAAACCTACTAAGGTCCTTGCACACAAATGAGTTGTTGGACAATTAATTAATGGTCTTTTATTATGTGGGGCATCTAATCAACATATTATCAACCAGGTGTTGATTAAAAAGATTAATTGATTGTTGAGTATGATCCATCACTTAGTAAAGCTCCAATTTCACAATCCAATCACAATTAATGGAAATGCTATCTAATCTAATCTATTACTCTACACTAATTTCAAATTAAAAGTATCTTCTGCACCCATTTTAAATAAAGAGTCTCTTATGTTATGTTGATATGTGCATTTAGTAAGCATGTCTTCCTCTTCCCCTTTTTATCAAATTGTAAAAATCAGTTCATTACAACATTTCTAACATACTTTCTTTTATTGCTCTTATTTATTTATTTTTTGACAAAAAATATTATAACTTACATTTAGGAAAATATAACATATTCATACCTTCATAACTAATAGACATACTAAATTGTATTTTAACAAATTAAGTATCATTTACCATGTTATATTTTATATTCACTCACATCTTATACTTCAACTATCATATTTTATGTTTCAACTATCATTTATTTATATTTTATTATTCAACTATCATTTATTTATATTTTATGATTCAATATCATTCATTTATATTTTATGATTTAACTATCATTCAATTAAATTATAAAAGTTAAGATCAAATATATTTTTTATTTATTCCATCAAATTATTAATAAATAATCATAAAAACTTTTCATCGCTTATTTATTTACTACATAACTTTCATTATATTGTAATTTTTTTATTACTTTGATATTTTCTTCTATATAATTATACAAAAAAAATACTACACAAAATTTAAAATATCATTAAATTCATAATTTTTTTTAATTTATTTAATAATAAATTTCATAAATATTTTTTAACTTATTTTTTTGTTTATAAACTTATATCTATCTTTTTTTTCTTTTCTTTGTTACCTTTTTCATTACTTTTACATCTTACTAATAAACTAATAATACTCATTTCATATTATATTTTTTAAACTTTACTTTTTCTACATTCAATTTAATTCTAGTTATATTTTTTAACTTATTTTGTTGCCTCCTCAATAAAGACACAAAGAGAAATTTTTTATGAAAAGATCGCGTGGCCAGACTCACACTAAATAATTATTTTTTTTTATGTTTTCCGTTTTTGTGAGTCAAGCTGACACAAGTATTTTTTTTTTTAAAAAATTAGTTATGATTTTTGCGCTGACCAAACCGTCACTTGAGATTTGACATAAAGAACCCATACTTTGATGCTAATCCAACATTTTCTTATAATATAATAATAATAATAATATAAATAAAAATAACAATAATAATAATATTTATAATAATGATAATAATATTTATAATAACAATATTTATAATAATAATAATAATATTATGTATAATAATACCAATAATAATTATAGTACTTATAATAATAATATTTATAATTATAATAATAATATTAAACATATTTATAATCAAAATAAGATTTATAATAATGATATTGATAATAATATTTATAGTATTTATAATAATAATATTAATATTTATAGTAATAATAATAATAATATTAATAATAATAATAATAATAATAATAATAATAATAATAATAGAATACTAATAATAATGTTTATAATAATAATAATATTTATAATGATAATAATAATATTTATAATGATAGCATAATAATTATCTTAACATGAGAATAAATTTATTCTGGTTTGATATATTTATAGGTTTTGTTGTAAGGTGACAGAAAATTTATTCTAGTTTGATAATTATAGGTTTTATCAAATTGATACGAGGTTTTCTGTTCAAGTCCTATTAAATATACTATATTTTTATTTGTAATATAATATATGACCTTTCTCACATCAAAAGAATTTTCGATGTAACCTTAATTTGATTCATGTAATTCAAAATAAAGCATTAATATATTTATCAAGATTTCACCACAAGATTATTATAGAAGATTTTGTATTGTATACGTTATAGAATTAGTACTATTTTTGTTTGGACTTTTTAATTCGTTTCATTACATTTATTTTTCATTTTTTCATGTTTACTTTAACACCAATTTGCAGACGTCTTGGCGATAATCAATTTTCCGGAAAGATACCTAGTTTTATTGAAAGATGGACAAATCTCAAAATATTGTGAGAACCATTTCTCCAAAAAATAAAATTTAATTTTACTTTTATGGTTCATTGATCATATATAACCATAAGTTTTGTTTGGTCAGAGACATTACAGGGAGTGGCTTAGGAGGGCCATTTCCATCTGGATTTTCATTCCCGCAGACCTTAATCAGATTGTAAGTATGGTGTTTATTGTTCTAACTATCACACCAAAATTAAATGTTTTTTCTTATGATATTCTTGCAATGTATTTGTTTCATTCCAAAAGCAATGGAGATTTAGTCTTTTAAAACATATCAGATTGAATTAGTTTCTTTTTTATTTTCTAATTTGTGCACAAATACATTATATGAATATGTTTATTTTCAGCAAACAAAATAATATCTATTAGAAGAATAAGTGTATTTAATTAAGTGACATATTTATTATTTTATGAATTTAAGTAAAAAATATAAACTACAATTCATGCAATAACATGGAATATATGTTAATTCGAGAGAAAAATAGAGGGTATGTTATTTTTTTACTTTCAAAAAGTATTCTTTTATTTGATAATTTTAAAATAAAATAGAAAATGAAAAATTCGATTTATTTATTTATTTTTATAAGTATTTTATAGTGCCTTTACTTTTGTTTCAAAATACTTTTATTAATGCCCTCACATTGTTAAAATATTAATTGCAGGCAAGTTACGGACTTAAATGGACCCGAGTCAACTTTTCCATTAGTTAATTTAAGACAACTGCAAAGATTGTGAGTATATTCTTCTCCTTATTTTCAATATTTATTTTGATCTCTTTTATAAAGCCTAAATTAAATTTAAACAATTTTAAACATAGGAGTAGTGATGTTGCTTACTATTTAAAGAGTAAACTACCTACTTATTTGTTTCATTTATAAAAAATTTACTTCGAAATTATTGATTACATATCTAGTTATATAATTAAATTATAATATAAAAGTGAATATAAAACTCTTCTTACCAGTTACACTTAAAATCTATTTTTTTTTAAGATGATATTAAAATTTTTTAGAATTTATCTTAATTAAATTTATTGAACGTGTGACACCATTATTAGGTTCTTTTAATCCTATGTTAAAGATGTCTATGTTCGGTATATTACATTAACTAAAATATACCAAACCAGTTTCACAAGTAAAGATAGGCTTAAATTCTAATTTCTTGTTGATAAAAAATAATTTTACTTTCTTAAGTTTGTTGAAACACTTACATTGACTTGAAATATGTAAATTATAAATATATGTAATTTCAAATTTTACCTTATTAACATTGGTTAGACTTAAATTTCATTTTTTTTTTAATACGTTAAAGACTCATTCAAAAATTTATCCTACTCAAATATGTTGAATCTCATATCATCCGTTATTAAGTTTTATCTAGTCTTATATTACCAACCTCAATGTAAGAGAGTGTGTTAAAAAACTTATGTCAAATTATAATATATACATTCAAATCTTATCTTATTAGAGCAATTATGGAAAATTATATTATAGTTAAATTTCAAATTTTTAAAACAATTAATAAACATATAGACGACAAATATAATAAAAATCTACACATTTTATAATATTTTACATTTTTCTATAATATCAGATTACATTCTTTAATTTAACCTACGAAAGTTTCACAAGTAGACCGTAATATTCAATTTTTGTTTCATATATGATCCACCTTTATTTTAATTTAGTATATCCAAATACTACATGCTAAATAATAAATAAATTTCATGAAAATAATATATATGTATAATATGCTTTAATTAAATAAAATTTACCCTTCAAAGTTAAAATATATAACTAAAATATGGTTTGATATACTAATATTAATTGAAATAAGTGACAACCAATAAGTGATATAAGATTAGAGTGTACTATTATTTAAAAATAAACTATATTAAGAAGAAAAAACACTCTTTTTGTATAGTTTAAAGCAGTTTTTTCGGATTATAAGAAATTAATATGAATACAAATAAAAGTGTGACATTTATTTATTTATTTTAACTTTTTACGTTACGTTGTTGCATCAAAAACAAGAGAACCGGTTGCTGCTGGTAGGAACTGTGAATTAAGAAAGTTGTATTTTCCATTGTTACTATTATTATAGGCATAAAATTAATAACTTACCGTGATTATAATTTCTAAAAAACAAATAATAGTAAAGACTGACAAGATATAATAAATTTCAATTTATTTCATATTTTTTTTTTTCAAAAACTGTCTCATAATTTTATGAAGTAGAATTATAATATTTAACTATTCTGCAGGATATTAAGGAGTTGCAATATCAACGACCAAATACCAGAATATATTGGAAACATGACAAGTTTGAAAATTTTGTAAGTGCTGATTCACCATTTCTTCACTGTCATGTTTGCTTCAGATTTTTCTGACCACAAACACCAAATATTTTGTTCACATGCACACTGCTGGATACCATCACAGCTCAGTCAAATTACATTTGTGGTAGAATACAAGAAAAAAAAATTAATATACATGAAATAATAAAGTTAGCTCCTACATAATTCTATAAGTTTTATATAAAAATATATTTAATTTTTATTCAAAATTAGATTTACAATAATATGTTTAATTTTATTTAACCTAAAGAAGCAATTGTTTTGTCCCTGAAAAATCTTTCACTACCATTAAGTGATTCATACTTTGTGCCTGAAATAATCAGTCATTGATTATGCTCCATAAATACATTTTTATTACACTAGGTGATTAATATCACATGTTTAACCAAATACAGTAGCATGATATACTCTTATTATATTTGAATGTGCTTCCTTTTTATTAGCATTCATTGACTTGCAAAATAGTTTTTATTTATTTCAGGGATCTCAGATATAACAAATTAAGTGGAAAAATTCCAAACATCGAAGGACTGGTAAACGCCACTAATATGTACGTATCCGAATTTTTCAATGAAATATCTTCACAATCTTTGATAAAAAAAAATCTATTTTTAATTTCAAACATTAATATGTATATTATTATATTATTAAAATGTTGTTCAGGAGTTTTTTTTTCTTCAAAAAGATGTCAAGACATCATTTTTCTTTCTTTTATAATGACTATAAAGTTTTTTTTTTATAAGTAAAGAAAATAAATTCTAAAATATGTTGAACAAAAGATTCCAACATAATATTTATACAAAAGCCTACCTACTCCATACCTATGTGATATAGCTTACAAAACATGACCCTTAAAAATCTAATTATATGTCTATATCATCCAAAGACATCGTACAATTCTGAATAATACATTTCTGTCATTAGGCAAATGTGTATACTCCTAAATTTCTCTTTACCTATAGTTCTAGGCGTTCCCTAGTCATCCTTTCCCTACTCACTACATGTGATTAACCTCAGCTCTGATATTTGTTGTTATAGAGAGTGTTGGCTTGCTTTTTCTATTTCATGGCATTCTCTTTGACCTCGATATTTGCTTTAAACTTTTCTATGTTCTAACTGAGATTTTTATTTGCTCTTGGTTAACTTAAATTTGAGTTAATTTTTTCTCTTTATTCCAATATTTTTAAAGTCAGAATCTCAGTCCATCATCATTTGCCCAATCTTTGAATATTAACTCACATGCATGATTTTGTGATTTGGTTATATTTTAGATTTACTGTGGTGATATCAAATTAATGGTACATAATTTTAAAATTTGATTAAATATTTGGATTTACTGTTGGGATATTGAATTAATTACACCATAAGAGAGGGGAGGAGTTATGCACTAGGGATTTAATTTTTATCCATTTTACGGAGATATTTGGATGGACCATGGGGCCCAAAAAATATGAACCAATTCGCTTTGCTATACACACCCCCTTCTAGGCCCAATTCGCACCGTGTGTTAGCACAAGAAGGGACACAAACTCCCCAACCTCAAGCTGAATAGGCAAAGTGGCTTTGTTAGGCATATAACTTTCTTTTTTCATGACATCTTTTACACGTGGTTTGCTCTCAGTGGTTTTCTAAAAATTTTCTGGATATACCATCCCGTTGACTTATTCGAAAAGTGCACCGTGTCAAAAGTAATATAGTGAATTTTGAAATACGAGTGTCGATCCCACAAAAAACAGTTTCACTTAAAATTCTAGATTTTACTACTCACTAAGTATATAAAATTGGAGAATGATTTTGTTCAAAGAACATAAGAACATAAAAGAGAGATGACATATTAAGTTAACAAGTAGCAAAAGTGCTTTGAAATATTTAGTTAAAGTATGGGATTGAACTTTATCTATCTAACTCATCTATATTTTGGTTTGATAAGAACATATAATACTCATAACTACTCAATATTGATGGACATATAAAGATCATTCATACTGATTTCTCAAGCACGAAATTCATAAGAAAATTTTCTAAATACTGATTCCTCTACTATCTAGTAAATTACCCATCATTAAGAACATATTTTATAAAGTAATCAATACATTGAAACATATTCTTAGCATTATAATATATTGACTATTCTCATCTAGGTCATATTCTTAGAAATACTTCGTAGTTAAATCTAAGGATCAAAATCAAGACTCTACTGATAAGATAAAATCTAGCAATATGCATAAGATGAAAATAACAAGATTGAGTAGAAATTGAATATTATATATGAATATCATCAAAATACATATGAGTTCAAAAGATTACATTCAATCCCAAAGATGAAGATTTAGCTAGTCATGGTAGCCATTACAAACCAAAGAAAGGAAGATTGCAAGAGAAAGAGAGAGGAGCCTATGCTAGGCTTGGAGTCATTGTTGCATTTCGCGGCTTCTAACTCTTCAAAACCTTCTAACCACTTCAAAAAAAAGACAAAATCTCCTTCTTAAACTCATTTTTGTGCCTTGGGTTAGTAAAAATCAACCCCTCTCTAGACCAATCTCGCTTGAGCGAGCTCGCTTGGACGAGCCAGCCACTACACATCCTTTTCATTCTAGATAATTCTTGCTCAAGCGAGTCATTCTTGCTTGAGCGTGTCTTTACTTTCATCATTTTAATTCTTTTCTTCATGCATCTTCCAATCTTTCATTTTCTTCATTCTTTATAACTTTAAATTTACACAAAAATTGGAATTAAATGGTTTCATTTATCTCAGAACTCAAAAGCTATATTTGGATCCAAAAACTCTCAAATTAGGGACAATTACTATTTCAAACAACAATTAAAACCAAAAGTACCTAAGTTTTCTTACGTACAATATACTCAATTTACAATTATCACATTCGGAAGCCGACTTTCATTGATTTGTCATTCAGAGAACGAGTGAGGGTTATACCCTTTCAGAGGTCGAGTAAGGGTTATACCCTTTCAGAGGTCGAGTTTCGACAATCATATTTATGGACTCGCCTTTTGATAGTAATATGTATAGACTCTCCCCTTGGCGGTCAAATGTTTGGACTTGCTCATCGACAGTCAAATAGACTCGCCCCTCAACAGTCGTATATATAGACTCACCCCTCAGCAGCTGCATATATAGACTCGCCCTTCGACGGTTAAGTGTTTGGACTTGCTCCTCAACAATCAAATAGACTCGCCCCTCAACAATCATAGGTATAGACTTTCCCTTTGGTGGTTAAGTATTTGGACTCACTCCTCAGCAGTCAAATAGACTCGCCCCTCAGCAGTTGTATATATAGAATCGGCCCTCAACGGTCAAGTGTTTGGACTTGCTCCTCGGAAGTCAAATATACGCGTCCCTCAACAGTCGTAAGTATAGACTCGCCCTTCAATGGTCAAGTATTTGGACTCGCTCCTCGACAGTTAAATAGACTCGCACCTCAGCAGTCATAGGTATAGACTCGCCCTTTGGCGGTCCAGTGTTTGAACTCACTCCTCGATAGTCAAATACACTCACCCCTTAAGAGTCATATATATAGACTCGTCCTTCGGCGGTTAAGTGTTTTGAGTCGCTCTTCGGCAGTCAAATACACTCGCCCCTCAGCAGTCATGGGTATAGACATGCCCTTCGGCGGTAAGTGTTTAGACTTGTTACTTGGTGTCCTTCCTTCTTTTTTGCTTCATCGGTTTGACTTTCGGATCCAAGGATAAATGGTGACACGAAATTAGGATCTATACTCTGCATGTTAGCAGGTGACCATGCAAAAGCATTCATCTTCTTCTTCAAAATCTGGAGCAGATTTTCATGCTCCTCCATCTTTAACTTGATCCCAATCTTCAAAGTTTTTCCTTCGGCCACTTTTACTTCTCTCACCCCTCCTACAGGCTTCGGCCCCCATTCTTTATGAATTGGCTCAAATTTTGTTTCTAAAACATTCGGCTCTCTTGGTGTAGGGTCCACTCTTGTTTTAGAGGCAGTTTTCATAACATTTTCTTGCCAGCTTCTGGTATAGTCTCAAGGTTACCACCTTTCCGTCGATTGTCAAAAATTTCACCATCAAATGTTTTGAGGACGTCACTACTCCTATGTAGATGAGGAGGGGGATTTCACCACCATGTATTTGATTATGATGGTGCTTGTAAGGGTGCCATCTATAAATGTAGTCCTCAAATCCACATAACCTCTATCCTTCACCCGTTTTCCAGAAAACCCTACCAAAACCCCATTAAAACTTTGTAGTTGTTCTTTTGGTATTTGCAGTCCAGAAAATTTGTCTCAAAACATCACGTCGACGGAGCTTTCTTGATTAATCAACTCTTGATGTACATTTCTTCCCATTAGTACAACTGATAATATTATGGGGTTGTCTTCGTATGGCACAACACCTGTCATGTCAGCTGTCGAGAACATTATGTTAGGCACATCCTGAATTTGTCTTTTAGCTATAGTTAAAACTAATATGGAATATCTCTTTCTTCTCTAGATGACAACCCCTCTTCTCGTGAATCCTCATGAAATGATGTTTAAGTGTCCTATATTCGGTCGCTCATGTTGTCCATTCGCCGAGCCACTCGGTGGCATACTTCCAGCCTTTCTATTTTTCGGAGTTGACTCTATATAGTCATCCAATACCCCTTCCTCATCCAATTTGGCAAGCTGTTTTCCCGAAGTGAAACAATCACTGGTAGTGTGTTCCTTAGTTTGATGGAAATCACACCATTCACGCATGTTATGGCCCATCAACCTATGAAAGGCTTCGAGTAACCTTAACCTACTCACCACCTTTAGATCTTTCAATATCTCCTTTCTTGTCACGTTAAGCTTCGAGCAAACAAATTTGTTTCTTCCAGCCTTCAGAGTTCCTCCACTCATTGGGGCCTAAGCGGCGTAGGGCACATATCGTGACTTGTCTCTCCTGAATATCACTCACCCTCCATGCTTTCTTTTTTCGGAGTGATGATGATGTTTGATTAAATAATGTCTTTTCCCTACCCATATTTTCTTCAAGACTTCCTCTGCCTCAATATGTGTAGTGGCTCTCCTATATACCATTGCCATGGTTTCCACCTTATCCCGTAGAAGAGACTCGCTGAAAGGATTTGTTCGCAATCCCTTCACAAATGCATCCACAAACATCTTCTCATTCTGTGGGTTAGTCTTTATTATGACGCCGTAGAAACGACTAAGGTAGGTCCTTAGTGTCTCTCATTCTTGTTGTCGTAAATCAAATAAATCTGCCATTTTTGGAGGCTTCACTTGATTAGCAGCAAATTGCTGAAGAAATATTTGCAAAAACGTGGCAAACGAATCAATTGTGGCCTATGGGATCCTACTAAATCACTGAAGTGTTGTTCTAGTGAGAGCACCCGTGAACATTTTACATCAAATCACATCAGATCACCTTAAGATGAGCATTTGCGCCTTGAAAGTTTTGAGGTGGACTTCCGGATCGCCCATTCCTAATTAAGGAGCCATTTTTGGCACCATGTAGTGAGGGGGCACCTGTTTCTCTATGATCCACTGTCAATCCGCTAACATTTTAGGTACTCCAGATACTTTGGTTGCTGCATTCAACTCCTTTTCTCGCGGTGCGCACTATAATTCTTCATTTGCTTTCTATAGTTCCTCATGTGCTCTCAAAGTTTCTTCCATCTGGTGACATGTCTCGTCTTCCTCTTCTCTCAATCGTTCGTGCTCAATGTAATCCTCTGCTCTCCCGGCTCTCAATTCTTCCGCCTACTTTATAAGCTCTTTGTTGCTTCGCTATAACTCGTTCATAGTTTCCTGTATCTACTGGAGAGTGAGTGCATCATTATTCCCTCCTTGAGGCGCTGTTTGTCTCTAATTTCTCATCCTCCCTAGAAATCAAGTTTCTAGAAGGTTTTTAGTGTATGATCTTTTCGATGTGGAGGTAGGAAAGTTTTACCCAACCCCACGGTGGACGCCAATTTATTCTAGCCACTAAGGTTTTTTATCACTCTTGGCTAGCTGATGCGTGCTGCCGAACGCGCCCCAAATTAGACTAGGAGGCTAGATTTTACAATATAGCTAACCTAAGTCATTCTTTCAAGGACCACTCAAATATTCTCTTAAGCCACTAGAAATATAAAACAATAGCACGAGGATGAGAGGGAGGTTGGGGTTGACAAATATTTAAATTCAACATGGAACTTAAACAGAAACATAATTGAAACATAATAGAGAAATTCAAGTAATGAAAATCAATCCAGCCTCTTTTTGGTTCCCCCAAATCCTTCATTAGCCACTAAACACAATTTGAAATACATTTGCTGGTTAAATAGACCAAAATTCGTCCATCTATTTAGCATCCCGAATACTCCGCAATCGTGAAGCATGTCATCGAACATCTAGTGTGCCAAACCAATGCAATTGCATGGTGAGCAACATCATCGATTCGACTTAATTTTGATTCTGGAATTTCATGACACATTTCAATTGGATTGTATTCGTTCAATTACAGAGTCAATCCAACCATTAAATCCAATAATCAGGTTAAAACAACATGTGAACAAGTAATTGAGGAAAGAAATACAAAACACGAACCTAAGGATTAATGAAAACGGAAGAACCTTTAGGAACCAGATTGAACAAAGTGGTTAGCCACTCGTCATCATGGTTGGCATCCCAATTTAAGTGGAAGGAACACAAATTGAGAGAAAATAAATACAGAAGTGAAAAAGAAGCAAGCAAAGGAAATTGTATTCAAAATTTTGTGTAACTGTTGGTTGCTGTCCTCTACAACTCATTGTTTTCACATTACAATATTCAAAAAAAAAATTAACGACAAAAGGTGGCCCAGACCTACCTCTATGTTGCTCTAATTTTACCAAAAAAACACAATTTCGATCCCAACTGAATTTGGTGAAATGACTAAGTTGTCCTCAATTAATTATTTGTGTTCAAAGTGTTGTCCAGATTCCGTATGCCAACTTCAAGACTGATTTTATCCTCTTTTTTGTCTGAATTTGGTCTTGGGCCCTCTAATAACATTTTTAGATCTTTGAGTTATCTGCAAAACAACATAAAGATTAAGTTAATTCAAGATGTGTAGAAAAAGTTATGGACAAAGCACAAACCATTCTCAAGTTTGGAAAAATTCTAGAAATTTCATCAAATTGAATCAAACTTTCAATTCAAGACCAATTAGCCCAAATACAAAACAATGGTCCAAAACCTATTAATTAATAATTTATTTATTATTATTCTTATCACTGTACAATAAGAAAGTGGTTAAATTAAATAAATATCACTAGTCCAAATCTGAGTTATTTTTTCTCTTTTACCAGTCTTGTATTTATTTATAACTTTCCTTCTGACCTCTTTAAGGCCAGAATTTCAACCCATAATCATTTGCCTAATCCCTGAATATTAGTTGACATGCATGACTCCGCGATATGATTAAATATTTTGAATTTACTATCGTGATATTAGATTATTGGATTTTTAGATTTGATTAAATATTTGGATTTATAGCCGGGATATTGAATTAATTACAAGTACTATAAGAGATCAAATGGGTTATTCGTTAGTGATTTAATTTTCACCCATATTACGTAAGTATTTGGTGTGGACTATGGGACCCAAAAAATACGAACCACTTTGCTTTGCTATACACACCCCTTTCTAAGCCCAACTTGCACCCCTTCCAGGCCCAAGAGGAAACACTTTCAAATAACACATTTAGCTCAACTTTAAAGCATATTTTGAGATAGAACATAGTAGACTCACATTTTGGCTATAGTTGTATACCAAATAATCTTATTCTACTATGTTGACAACTTTTCCAAGTCCCTCAAAATTGTCAATTGCTTTGTTCAATTTAAATTCATCTTGTCTCATCTTCTTGAAAAACACCAATTAAAAGCTAAATTTTACAATTGATTATTTGCTAGATAGGTACCCTACAATTCTAGTTTGTAATGTTGTCTCCTACGTGAAAGGAGATGAACCTGAAGTGTACAAGATATCATGATTGGATGGAGGAGAGAATTTAATGGAATTTGGTAATACATGAAGAGGGAGGTATGTGGCAATTTTGGCACGAATATAGGTGAAGATAAGTTTTTAAATGTGGTAGGTAAAGAGGAGACAATGGAGGTGGAATTTGAATTTTGAGATACGGGTGTTGGAATGATTTGTATGTGATTTGAGGGTGTGGGGCCAGATGGTCTTATGCATGTAGGGATGGATGTTGGAGAGAGAGAAGACGTGGTTGTAAGTGTAGAAGAATAAGAAAAAACAAAATTTTCTACAAAGTGCACGTGTCTTAAGGTATATAGTTTTTCTGTTTTAAAATTGTAACACTAATAAGCACTTTAAGATGAGTTGTAACCTAAGAAGACGCATGATTAAGATTTTGGGAGAAGTTTGTTATGAACGTACGAGACCAACCAAGAAAAACAGAGACATACGATTTATAAGATAGGCTATAGTTTTAAGAGCATAAGACCAAAATGAGATGGGTAAGGAAGGATAGTGGAGAAGACAACGAGTAGTCTCAATCAAATGACGATGTTTTCTTTCAGAAAGTTCATTGTGTTTTGGGGTATAAGGGGAAGTTGTTAAGTGTGTTGTTCCATGAGTTTCAAAGAAAGACCTCAATTTAATATATTCACACCATTGTTAGAGTAAAAAAAATTAATTTTTGTATTTAATAGATTTTCAACAAGTGATTTAAAAATTGGAAAAATACGAGAAACATCAAATTTATGTTTAATCGGATAAAGTCACACACATTTTGAAAAATGATTAATAAAAATGACATAATAAAAATGACTATTTATTTTGCGTCAATAATAAAATAACTTGCTTGTATCAGGTGCGGTAATTTGAGGAAGATAGTTTAATGGGTAGTTGAGTTGTTGTGACAAGTTCCACAACAGAGTAAGTAGAGGGAGTAGTGATGACTATTGATAGGATCGAAAATGGGAAATTAAGCTTGAGCTCTGATACCATATAGAAAAATATAATTTTTATATATTGAGAACATATATCGTACAAATATGTATATATATATATATATATATATATATATATATATATATATATATATAGATATACACACACAAGGATTTGTTCCTGATTAATTGTGACAGAAAGATATATACAGGATGACAAATAATTAGGGGATAACATATGTTATAATTAAGAAATAATATAAGCTATAACATAATCTATGATTAAGGGTGTGTTATGATGTATGTGCATGATTTGTGGTTGATTGTTTCTGGTGAATGGAGAAAGAGAGTCTACTCTTAAATTGTCCACATCACCCAATGTCTAGAATCTGCTCCTTAAGTGGATATGTTGAGTTGTCATGGTCAGTGAGTAGTAATTGGGCTTCGCTTGCATGTCTAGGTTCAATGAATTTCCCACTTTCTCCATTGACTCCTCCATAGACTTATCCGTTGGCACCATGTAGTACTTTCCTAACACCCTTCCCACATTTTAGTTTAATTTTTATTTTTCATCAAGTTTTCTCTTACCTAACTTAGAACTTACATATTTGTGTTTTCTTTATAATGTTTGACTCTGCTATTGCTATCCTCGACCGATCCCACCAGGGACTCCCATATCCTCCATTCTCCGAGAACTCTATAGTTTCATTTTCCTCCTTCTTTAACACGAGTTCCAACGTTCTCACTTCGAGCTAACTTTCTTCCCTGATTCTATGGACGAGTTGGTCTCAAATAATATGTATTCACTAGATCCACTTATGCATTTTACTTCCCTTTGCTATGAAGATCTTCCTCAATAACAACGTTATACACTATGCCATTGATGACCCTTTTCTTCCATACTTGACAACCAATAGGCATTCTTTTCTTTATCTTAACATATTCCTGTTGGCATGAAACTCAAATACAATCAGTTATATTCAGGGGTGTGCACTTTTGTACTTTTGTTTAGCAGGAATATGGATGACCAGTGATTACTACTTTTAATTGTGTGTTTTTAATGTTAATTATAATGTTAATTATAGCATAGCTGTTATAGGTAGAGAGATGATTTCAAAAGTCTATTATGAGATTATATATTGTACTCCATGGTTTACGAAAAATTAAAGCAAAAGAGCAATAAAGCAGAGATATATTCTCCAGAACAAAAGTTTAGTCTGCTCTTGTTTTTTTTTTCTCTCCAAGAAGAAAATTAAAAATTCCTTGTCCTCTGATATCAAGTTGGTATCAGAGTTATAGCGAGTGTGATCAATAATATGTCATTACCTTGATTGACAAAGACGACAAATTATGACAATTGGAGCATCCAAATTAAAGTCCTTCTTAGATTTCAAGATGCTTCGGAGGTGGTATAAGAAGGTTTTGAAGAACCAAAAAATACCACGGGATATACTACGACAAAAAAAAAGAACATTGAAAGAGACAAATTCGAAAGATAAGGCAGCTTTGTACATGTTGTATAGAGCTGTTGATGAGTCCATTATTGAGAAGATTGTTAGTGCATCAACTTCGAAGGAAGCATGAGACATCTTGAAAAGAGTATTTTTCAAGGGTATCAATCGAGTTAAGCAGATGCGTCTTCAAACTCTATGAGATGAGTTGGAGGCCATGAAGATGAAGGATTTAGAGGATGTATCTAGTTATATTACTTGTGTGTAAACAATAGCTAATAAACTTAAACACAATGGAGAAATCCTCACAGATGCAAGGATTTTGGAGAAAATTCTTCGATCTTTGATGGATGACTTTGAAAATGTTGTATGTGCAATTGAGGAGTCAATAAATTTGGAAGAGATGACTATTGATGATCTTTGAGCTTTTCTTAAAGCATATGAACAACAGAAGAAGAAAAAGCAAGAAGTCTCAGAGGAAGCCTTACAAAAGATGACCATCAAGAAGGATAAGGTGATGTATGCACAACACAACTGAGGACATGGAGGTCTCAATTATGGTTGTAGCAGAGATCGTGATAGTGAAAACAATGAAGAGAGAGGACAAACAAACTAGCAAAATTGGAGTGGAGGAGGACGTGGTCGTGGAAGAGGTGATCGTTCTAATAATCCAAATGTTGAATGATACAATTGTAAAAAATATGGACATTTACGTAAGCAATTGCTATGCAAAGAAGAAGGTGGAAGAAGATGCAAACTTAGTTGAGGAAGATGAAGGGATCCTCATGATGGCTAATGAAGGCATCCTTACAAACAATGACATGGTGTGGTATCTAGACACTAGTGCTAGCAATCATATGTATGCGCACAAACATCTCTTTGTTGATATACGAGAGATAGAAGATAGGCATATGTCTTTTGGAGACTCAACGAAGGTCCCAATCAAAGGTAAAGGAAAAAAATGTTTTTCCCAAAAGGATGGAAAGACAGGTACTATGAAAAAGGACGTCTATTATGTACCTGACTTGGAAAATAATATTCTTAGTATAGGATGATTACTGATAAAGGATTTTCGGTTTTCATGAAATACCAGATGTTGCACTTGAAGGACAAAAGTGGTAGAATGTTTGCATGTGTAGAGATGACAAATAATCGGATGTTTAAACTCAATCTAAAGATAAAGGTTCGTCCTCCTAGGCGTGAATGGAAAGTAAAGGATGAAGAAAAAGTTTTTAAAACGTCCAAAGCATTAGAAGTCCAGATAGTAGAGATGAAACTTGTAAAAGAATAAAGCAAAGGTTGTGACTCATGTGATGAAAGATGGATTTTTCAATCCTCAAATTGGTGAAGAAAGTGAGGTGGTTGTTTCGAAAGAGGAAACCATTCCTAGTGCATCAAGAAATAAGGAAAAGATAAAAGAGACAAGGCATGGAAATTTGAGAGTTTCTACTGAAATTAACAATGCTCCAACATTAGGTATGGTTTGGTCAAATAATAAACATTAATTAACTGCGAAGAAGAGTACTTCAAGTGAAAATCTTTTGAAAATGATAAAAGTGAGGAAAACCATTGGACATGGTTTCAGTTAGTCACTCCATGGATATGACAAATTTACTTATTGGTAATAGTAGAAATAGTTCAATAACTTGAAGGAGATTATTGGAATAAAGGATCAAAATGTTTGAGTTTAAGGAAGAAATTTGTTGGCATTAAACTCAAATACAATCAGTTATATTTATGTGTGTGCGTTTCTGTTTAGCAGGAATCTGGAATTATTACTTTTAATTGAGTGTTTCTAATGTTAATTATAACATAGCTGTTATAGGTAGAGAGATGAATTTGAAAAGTCTATAATGAGATTATATATTGTACTTCAAGTTTTATGAAAAATTAGAGCAAAAGAGCAATAGAGCAGAGATATATTATTCTCCAGAACAAAATTGTGCTCTCATTTTTTTTTCTTTCTTCAAGAAGAAAATTAAAATATCCTTTGTCCTTTGTTATCAATTCCAACGTCTACCACAATAATGTAGCTTCATTGATTAGCACCAATGACCTAACAAGAGCCACCAATTTGCTTAGACAACGTTCGTTCCAAAGAGATAGTGGCAGCTCTCTACATTTTATCCAAAGAGATATTATTTTCCATGTCCAAAGAAAAATTAAAATTTCCAACAAATTTGTATTCGTGAATAAAATGTCATTACTAAGTTAATTTAGCGTAAAAAAATTTAAGTGTCAATTTATCGACAAATTTAATCTCTCGGTAATTATCTATGAATTTAATCAAATTGTATCAATTCTTTTGTGAGATACCCAACGTTCTGGTAGCTTTGATACTATATAGAGAAATATAATTTTTATATATTGAGTACGTATATCATATAAATATGTACGAGTATATATATATATATATATATATATATATATATATATTACATAATTATTTGTTCTTGAGTAATTGTAATGACAAAAAAATACAAAAAAGATAAGTATAGGATGACAAATAATTAAGAAATAATATAAGTTATAATTAATAGATAATATAAGTTATAGTTAAAGATATTATAAACTATAATTAAATGTGTGTTATAATGCAGACATATAATCTGAAGTTGATTGTTTCTAACGAATTAAAAAAAAGTTGACGGTTCAATGAATTTTCCACATTTCTCTATTGACTTCTCCATAGACTTATCCGTTGTCACCATATGTAGTACTTTCCTAATACCCTTCCCACATTTTAGTTTAATTTTTACCTTTCATCAAGTTTTGTCTTACCTATCTTAGAACTTACATATTTTGTGTTTGTTTAATAATGTTCGACTCTGCTACTGCCATCCCCTGCTTCCCGACTGATCCCACGACCAAGGACTCCCATGTCCTCCATTTTCCGAGAACTCTATAATTCCATTTTCCTCCTCCGATAGACCGAACATGAGTTTCAGCATTCTAACCCCCCACCCTGCAATTTTTCTATTACTCCAACATTCCGTTTACTACTGAAGATAGTAACACAATTTATTTATTACAAATGACTATAAAGTGAAGTTTACTTATTTTAAAGGGATAGTATAAAATTCATTTGCCTAAAATATACCACTTTGATGAGTCTATTCATTGTATAGATATTTTACTGGAAACTTGCTCACTGGATCAAGAAATGAGTGGAGACTACCTTACAAGAAGATTAAGTCCATGTGAGTTATTTATTTTATTTTGTTTCTTTCTAATCAATACTTTTAGGCTTCCCTAGATCAAATTATTGAATTATTCTTCATGGTAAAATACACAACTTTTTTACATACTATTTTCTTTACCACATTTCACTTTTTCTACACAGAGATCTTTCGTACAACAATTTCAGCAATGATAATGAAAGAGCACCAGAATGTCAAGTTGAAAAGAAGTAATATTGCATCCATGTTCATATATATATTTTTGCTATTTCATGAATTTATTTGGGACTAATCTATGTCTTATATATGCCTAGGAATCTTTTTGCAAGCTTTTCAAGTGAGAATAACTCGTAAGTTTTATTTCGGATACATTTCACCTTTATCAAGTGTAACTTTTTTTCTAATATTTTATATAATAAATAAGTAGATGTATTTTTTTTTTTATAAGAAGCACATACTTCTTTTTAAATGTATTGTAGTTACTAATTTATTTTTATATCCTTACTCCATTGTTAATTTTTTTTTATGCATTTTTTAATTTTCCTATGCAAGTAGATATGTTTATTAACTTATAAAGAACATAAGTAACTGTAATGTAAAAAAAATTATGATTTTAAATATAAATAATTTTATTAAACTTAACTAACACTTTAAACCATTTCACCTTTTTGTACTTCTCATTTATATAATTTTTTGTAGTTGAAAATAGAAAGCACTTTAAACCATTTTGCTGGATACACTGTTTTTATAACTAACTTTGTGTTATCGTTTTATTTAACAATTTGGCCCTTTAACCACGTGGGATATATATATTTTTAACTATTTTACTTTAATTTTTACAAATAATTTTTTTATCTGATAAGCATCATTACTTTCTTCACAACTGTGTAATTTCTCACTTAAAATAACTAATAAATTTTAAATTATTTTCTTAAAATTATATATCTTTAAATTGTATTATTTAAATTAAAAATTACAGATACACCGAAAGCTTGTGTATTTACGCTAGTAAAATATAATTTAAATTCATGATATATTAATTAAAACTTTTAATCACTTTATTTGGTCATGACTTGATGAATCACTTATTTATTTCTTGTGTAAAGAAAGAGAAAGAGTTATATACATATATATATATATATATATATATATATATATATATATATATATATATATATATATATATATATATATATATATATTACTATAGTGAACATTTTTTTGTTTGAGTTGGATATGCTCTTACTTGTTTAGTCTCTTCCATTTCTCTCAGGGGACCTGTTTCTTGTATAAGGCCCAGTTGTCCTACGCGTAAGTTGTTCTAACAACTAATTTTTGTAAATTGTCTATCAAAATTTCAGTGTTCCATTAGTATTTGAACCTGTTTATGCTTAAATTTGTCTTATATAAACTTGAAAAATTAGAAATATGAAACATGTGTCTATGCTATGCAAGTTATATAACGGTCTGAGTTGTAAGAAGAAGAAGGAGTTCCAAATAAGAAAATAGATTTTGCCAAGAAGGTTCTTTTTTAGTTTGTGAACACAGTCACATTTGAAACAAAGGTAGAGTTTTTTTTTTTTTTTTTTTTTTTTTTTTTTTTTTTTTTTCATATAAACAGAACCCAATGCAAGGAATTTATAGCAGCTCTCAAACTAACAGAAGGCTAAGATTGAGTTTGATGAAATAATATGGGTTTATTAGGGAAGTATTATTAATTACTTTTTTTAAATGAGAGCAAGACATGTATAAAAATAGAAAAAAAATTAAGAATACACCTTAAATGAACTTCTTTTTGTTGTACTTTAACCCTAATTATTTTTGGTAAAAGAATAACTATATACATAAATAACAATATTAATGATACAAATATGATAATTTAGAATTAGAAAAATGAAACATATGAGCAGTCTATCAAGAGGTGTAAGATAGATATTGTCCTCCTTTGTGAGCATGAAATATAAGATCTCTCTACCTAAAAATTATTTATTTAAATTCTAACCATTTTTTTTTCTTTTCTTTTTAGCCTTTCACTCCTTCCACATAAATTGTGGTGGAAGTGATGAGATAAGCATTGGAGATACAAAATATGATCGTGATTTATCTCTTGTATCTGAAGGAGTAATTGATTGGAGTCTGCCAAATTGGGCAATTAGCAATACTGGTTTCGTATTAGACACTAATACTGAACACGAAACAAATAGATACGGAGTACAAAATATATCAAGGCTTTCCATGTCTGGTGCAGAAGCTAAACTATATAGCACTGCAAGAATTTCTCCCCTTTCTTTAACTTATTATGGATTTTGCCTGCTAAATGGGAATTACACAGTAAGACTCCACTTTGCTGAGATAATGTTCACTCATGATAACACTTACAGAAGCCTAGGTAGACGTGTCTTTGATGTTTACATTCAGGTATGAGTTACTATATTTTTCACAAACAATTTCTCACATGCGTAAGCAATTCTTTTTGCTTTATTCTATCTACACATCCATTAATGACATGATATTTTATAAGATCAGTGATATGTACCATCTAGTCAAAGAACAAATGATTATTTTTTTCTCAAGTAATTCACACATGACACACAATCTACTATCTAGCTAATGCTATTCCCCTATAATGCAGATTGTTTATTATTATCAACATGCTTCTCCTTGTCTACCACGTACATTCCTCATATCTTTATACCACCATGAATCATGTGTTTTGTCATTCCTAACAATTAGGCTCATCCATGACCTATAAGATCGGAGAACACCTTTCCACATACTTTTCTATTTCTAATCTTCAATTCCATTTGGCTAAAAGAGCCATGTTGAATAACATTAAATGCTTCACTCCAAGTTCTATATATTCTTTTAGTTTACACGCATTCCCACTTAATCCTTGCTATCATCCTACCATTACTTTTCTATAGGAAATATCTCTAAAACTTTCTAATTATTTTTTTTATCAATCATAAAAAATAAAATTAATGGAAGCACTTAAAAAGTGTTCCAACCCTTATGCATAAAATAACAGTTATGGTTCATCATAAATACTAAAATAAGAACTATCCGTTCTTAGTCTACCTCCACACTAAAATCCTTGTGTGATCAGTACCCAAAACAAACTCAAAAGAAGCTTAAATAACATTCACAAGCACTGCCTATACACATACTTACACCTACCATCAGTATAAAAAAACATGGACAAAAAAGATAGCATGAATTGGAAAAAACATCAAAGTTCCCTAATGTAGTATCTAAGGCACACTCCAATTTATGATATATCAATTTGTTTTTTCCTATTGTTTAGATCAAGATGTGAGCCTGCCCTTGCAACTTCATCAACTTCCAGGCCATAACTCTGCAATACATTTTTAAACTGAGCTAGGTTATAAGCTTGATACATGTTCGAAGATACAAATGAATTTAAATCCCTGCGTCAACAGAAATACCATGCTAACTCTTATTTAATAGACATTAGACACATTCTAGGATTCAAACACCAATCCAAATACGAAAAATTTACCTTACCCTCCCATACTTCCTATGAATCTAATTCCATGTATTAATCCGAGCTGCCACATATACCTCCTCAACATCAAAATTTTTATTCCTAAATAGAACATTATTTCTACCTTTCCAAATGTTCCAAACCAAACCCATCCAAACTACTTTCCACATCAAATTACATTTAGCATTTAAGAAAGGGATCTCAAAGCTAAGGAAATGTTCCTTTGCAACTAATGGTGAATAGAATGAACCTTACAACCCAAGAATCACACATATTCCAAATTTTGCTGGCCTTTTGACATGTAAACAATAGATGACTAATAGTCTCCTCTTGGTTCTGACAAAATACACACATGCCTAAATACCTTCTTTAACCAAGTTTACAACTGTTTGTAACTTGTCTAACAACACTCCCTGAGAAAAAACTATGCAGATGGCAGTGCCTTTGCTGTCCAAAGTTCCAGGAACAATTTATCATCATCCCTCATATCATTCCTTATCGACTTAATTGTGTAACTTCCATTTTTATCTCCTAACCAAAACCAATTATCATTTAAATTCTTCTTTGGCTTACAAGATTCTAATTTTTGATAAAAATCTTGAACTATTGGTTTTTCCCATTAAAACCAATTTCTTCTCCAACTTAGTTTCCATTCCCGCAAGTTTCACACCACAATCCTGCCATACCCACTTTAGCCTCTTTCATGCATGAGTTTGCATACACTCTAGAGTATCTATTTTTTAAGCCCCCCTGACCCAATTACTTATTCTTCCAAAACGATATCTTTGTCCCTGAACCAAGAACCCAATTTGTATTTTTGTGGAACCACAAACCTTCCAAACCTACTCCATACAGTCTCCTAAGGTCTTTCCACCAACTAAACTCATTTGATCTCTCACTACAACTATTTAGGTTTCTCCAAGAACCATATTTTGATTCTAAAATTTCTTTTCACAAACCTTTTTTCCCTTATCCTAACTGCCATTTCCACTTTCCCAAATAAAACCTTATTGAAGTTTTTTAATTCCAAAACTCCCAATCCACCTTCCAATTTAGGTTTACCCAAATAGGCGTTATAAAGAATGATAGCTAGAAAAGTTGGAGAGTTGTTCTAAAAATTTTTCTCGAGCATACTCTACCTTCAAAAGAGATACTTTCCATTCCATCTTGCAAATCTCTTTTTAACTTTCTGCACTACACTTTCTTAGAACTAATATCTACAGGGATTTCCCCTAATTCAGATTCCCAGGTGTATGAATAAAAATATCATAACTTTTTCAAGATAGCAAATATTCTTTCCAGATTATGATTCACTATTCTCGCTCTCCCTAATTTAGCAAAATTAAGTTTATGTCTTAAAGCAAGTCACAGACCCTTGAGAATGATTGTTAGTATCAACAGGTTTGAGTTTTTCTTTAACTTAAAAATAATGTATCCTAAGAAATTGAAAGATATTGATCAAGTTTCCTATTACTCCTACTTTGATCCCTTCAAACATTTGTTACTTCTTGTCACACTATTCTTGCTAAATCTTTAGTTGCTATAAGAAACAAGAATGATGTTAATAGATCTCTTGCCTTAAGTCTTTTAATGATTTTAATTTCTCTATTAGACTATCAATAACAAGAATTGAGATTTGTTGGTGATTTCATACAACCTTTAAAACATAATCCACTTTAAACTAACACCTAATTTTTCGACCATATAATTGAGGAAATCTCATCCCATCGAATCATAAGTCCACTACCTTGTTTGCCACTAACACAATATCTAGTAACCTTAGGTTGGACTTTCTTTACTTTATTTGACAATGCTTTTGAAATTATCTTGTACATATACTTCCAACTAGAGATATAGATATGCATTCTTCCAAATCTTGGAGATTATTAGTTTTAGGTATTAGTATATAAATCTTGCATTACTTTCTTTTCTTTTGGTCATTCCCTATTCTGTGGAACGTATTAATAGCCTATAAAATTTCTCTTTTGGTAGTCTTCTAAAATTTATTTATGAAACAAAAGTTGAAACCATATGGGTCAAGGCTTTGACTGCTTTTGCAATTTGACATCGATTTCTTAATTTCTAATTCCGTAAACTTTCTTATTAACATTATATTATCCTCTTGTAATATCAATAAAAACTCGATATTTCTCAACTTAATATTAAAACCTCTCTCACTCGACCTATTCTCATAAAACTCTTTTAACTACTTCTACTCTTTTATCTATATCTATAACATGCATATATGGAACATGAAAGAAAAAAGAAAGTGATTCAAGGATAATTTTAATGTGTCACTGGTGTTTTTAAGATCGATCAAAATTAAAAGTGTAATGCCACAAAAGGTTAATAAACCTAAAACTAAGGAAATTAAGTCGATAAATTTAACGTATTTTCAATTTAAAAAAAAATTAACATTCCAAACATTAATGTGAAACCAAACATCCAACAACATTGGCTAAATTTATCATATTTTACTTTTAGTTAAGCTTTCATAGTATACAGATAAAAATATAAGAAGATAAATTGAAATATGTTAAACCACATTTTTATTTAGGCTCATGAAAAGATGATACAATGTGGTTGAACTCTATGTGTTAATTAAAGAGTAACTTTTTACATAAATAAATTCTAGAACCAGATTGTGAATGAAATATAATGCTTTATATGAACCATAAGTTGCATATTTACTTTATAAATATATAGAACAATAGTAGATAAACATGATAGTTAGAACTTGGTTACCTGAGTTCTAAGTTCAAAATTCAACTTACTAAACAAAATATGTTCTACACTGTATCTGGGTCCATATGTGAGTTAATTTCAAGAAACACTTGAGTTTGAATGTGGAATAATGCAGGGAAAACGAGTATTAAAGGATTTCAATATAGCAAAGAAAGCACATGGAGCTCGAAAGGCACATATAGAAAATTTTACTGCTTCTGTGAGTGACACAACCTTAGAGATTCGTTTCTCTTGGGCAGGAAAAGGGTCAACTGGTATTCCAAAAGGATCAGTATATGGCCCTCTTATTTCAGCAATATCTGTCACCTCTGGTGGGTTGTCTTTTCTTCAAGTTACATTTCTTTTATATAGTTAAGCATATTGTCTCATACATATTCTTCTGATCACCAATAGATGACTACAAACCCCCATCACCACCAAGACATAAACGGGTCGTGGTTCTCATTATGTTTGCAACATCGATTATTCTGATCTTGGTTGTTGGCATACTTTGGTGGAGATTTTGCCTTAAAAGTAATAATTCATTAGCTAAAGGTGAGTATGATGCATATATTATTATTTGATTGGCAAATTTCCATGACTGAAACATATTTTGGAATTATCAAAACTCAAGCATATTTGTTATGCATAAGAATCTAACAATATATCTAGAATCAGTTCAGTGAAAGGAGTGGTGTAGTTAAATATGTTTCCTTATCTAATTTAGGGCATGCTTACTATGGAAAAGAAAATGCTTACTTTTCAAAAATATTGATGATTTGAATCGATGCAGAATTCAAGGATTTAGATTTGAAAACTGGTTTATTTACCTTGCGTCAAATCAAAGTAGCAACAAATAACTTCAACATTTCCAACAAGATTGGAGAAGGAGGATTTGGTCCTGTATATAAGGTATCCGAAAAGTATATTTTCTTCTGAATTTTGTGATTGATTTATTGTAACTCTTGAGATTATTTAGTTATTGACTTATTTCATTTTATAAAATGTATTTGATTCCTTAAATGTAGGGCATTTTGTGGGATGGCACAATGATAGCAGTCAAACAACTTTCATCTAAATCAAAACAAGGAAACCGAGAGTTCATAAATGAGATAGGCTTGATCTCAGCTTTGCAACACCCTTGTCTGATTAAACTTTATGGTTGTTGTGTTGAGGGAGATCAACTGTTTTTGGTATATGAATATTTGGAAAACAATAGCCTAGCACATGCTTTATTTGGTAAATCATTAATTTATATGTTGAACCTTGATTTATATTTTATCTCACATTGCAACTTTATTTTGACTAAATATTTCCATTTTTTTGTAATTTGCAAAGGTAGTGAAGAACTAAGTTTAAAATTAAATTGGCCAACAAGGCAGAAGATCTGCATAGGTATTGCTAGAGGTTTGGCTTTCCTACATGAAGAATCAAGACTCGAAATTGTTCACAGGGACATCAAGGCCACTAATGTGTTGCTTGACAAAGAGCTAAATCCAAAAATATCTGATTTTGGTTTAGCTAAACTTGATGAAGAAGACAATACTCATATAAGCACTCGAATAGCAGGGACCTAGTTAGTTTTTCCTTCTTTTGTCATTTTGATTTTTTCTTTCCAGTTTTTCTTAAAAGATCTTGTGGTGTAAGTATATCTTATCCAATGACAACTTGCACAAAATTTTAAAAAAGTAAACTAAAACATAATTCTTTTTAATGATGTGATTATGTAATTCCATTTTGCAGTGGGTATATGGCTCCTGAGTATGCAATGCATGGTTATTTGACAGACAAAGCAGATGTTTATAGTTTTGGAATTGTTGCCTTCGAAATTGTTCGTGGAAGCAGTAACACAATTCACCGACCAAAGGAGGGAACAATGTGTCTTCTTGATTGGGTAATTTTATTTACAATTTCATCTATTATTCTTTTGAATCTAAAACCTTAATAACATAATCTAATCATCCTTTTCTATTGTAAGTGTCATACAATTTTTGTCTAGTGTCACTCTATAATAGCAATAGTGTGATGAATGTCTTTTGATATCTCACACAATGAGAACTGAACCAAAATCAATATAAGAGAATGATATCACTTTCAATCCAAAACCTTAAGATATTGAGTTTGTGAATCTTCTTTTTTTTTTATATGTTGCTCAATAATCTTATTTTTATTCTGTAAAACTTAGACTCACACTTGAATACCTAACAAAATATAAATTCTAGATTTATTGCAAAGACCCTCAATGATTTTTCCTTTACAACTCAGGCACGTGTGTTGAAAGAACAAGGTAAATTAATGGAGTTAGTGGATGAAAGACTAGGTTCAAATTTCAATGAAGAAGAAGTAATGGTGATGATTAATGTGGCTCTTCTCTGCACCAATGCCACTTCCAATGTTAGACCCACCATGTCTTCAGTTGTAAGCATGCTTGAAGGCAAAAGTCTTGTTTCAGAATTTGTTTCAAATACAAGTGAAGTAATGGATGAAATGAAGTTAGAAGCAATAAGACAATACTATAATCAAATAGCAGAAAGGGAGATAACGGTGACACAAAGTCAAAGTTTATCAATTGAATGGCCTTCATCTTCATCTGCTGTTGATCTCTATCCAATTGAGCTTAATTCATCATACCTGGAGACAAGGAGATTAAAAGATTATATATAAAATGGTAATTAGTCTTCATAATTTGATGTATTTGTACTTCGAATGTTTATTTCTAGAGTCTTGTAATCTAAATATGATACATACCCCTTAGAAGAGAAGACACAAATGTTTGTTCTTTTAAATTACTTTTAGGTACTAATTGTTTCTTTCTTCTAATCATGGATATCTAAAAGAGCAAAATTCAAACTTTTTTTTTTTTTTTTATCTAGTCATATACCATACCATACAGAAAGAAATATAAATAAGTTGGTCCATGTCTAATTAGTTTTGTTTTTACCTTTTTCAAATTTTATTGCATTAAATTCTATTTTGTCTTCCACTGCGAAACATTTATGAAAGAGGGTTAATTTGAAAATTATTATTAAGATAGTTTAAATCAAAATTATAATTAGAATTATGAAAAGTTTATTCATAAATTGTAAATTTTGTTTTCTATATATAGATCATGTTGTTCTTATTTGAGTATGTAAATGGGATTTATATATTAAAAAAAGTGTCTTAATTAAATTTTATTTTAATTAAAATTCATTCACTCAAGAGAATAAAAAATGTAACAGAAGATATTGTTAATTTTTAATTGGATTTGAATTTTGTTTTAATCAAAATTTTATTCACACGGAGAGAGTAAACAAGTGTTATCAGGTTGAAAAAGTTGAAATTTATATGTATCAATTTTAATTAGACAGTGTTATGACTGGAAACATAATAAGTAAAATTTTAATTACATTAAGATTAAATTTTATTTAAACTAAATTTATTTATCCAAGAGGATGAACTATTAGTGCAATGATAATATGAACACAAAAAATTGTTATTTAAAAGTTTTACGATTTTATTCAATCTACAATTTTGTTGTGTGACAATCATATTTAATATTTGAATAAAAAATAGTATATAAAATCTACTATCCTATAATCTTATTATTAAAATGTTGATTTTAACTTCTTTAATTATTGTATCTTTGAATATTATCATATGAAATGAATTTAGACTATTTATAGAAAATAATAAAAACACTTTAGAATACTTGATACTTGTAACTTCAATGTATTATTTTATGATGAATGCATGTGCAAGCATGTGACATGATTCAATAATGCTACTATATTGATCATTCTCAATCACTCCTTAATTAAAAAAATAATATTTTTTAAAAATAATTAAAATATATTTTAAAATATTTATTTATAAAAATAAAATTAAAAATATTTCAAAATAATTTATCAAAGAAAACTTTTTGAGACTTTCACAAAATTTATTTTGTAAATATATTGGTAGGATCACTACAACACCACCAAACTAAACAAAGCGAATAACACCAAATCAAAAGATGTGTAAATGAATGGAAGTAAATGTATTTGTGATTCACTCTAGCACATTGCTCTAAAACCAACTCACTTGGATAGACTCTTCTACACAAAATTAATAATTAATTGGTAACCAATAAGAATTATTAACTAATGACCCTAATTTACTAATGGAAAAATGGTTATTTACATCGTAGTTTTTATGTCAGGCCTCATTGATCATGACATAAAAAAAGTTTGGTGGCAATTTTTAAAATAAAACGAAAGAGTTTTCGTCAGACCACATAAGGTATGACCTAAAATTGTTATGCAAACCATTTTTTTATTTATCTTGCGAAATGATCGACACTTTTTTCTTCTTCTCCCTAATTTTCACCTAACGATTGCTACGAAGAGGTTGTGAGGCTTTCATACTGGTTGTTTCACTTGCTTTGTTAGTGTCTTACATTGGTCATTTCTATACGACTAAATTGAATATCCGTTGTTCATTGAGGTTAATGGTCTAAACTTCTCATTAGTATTTTTAAATTGATGTCGTAATTGTTTTTGGAGATCTTAATTGCATAAATGTCTCTATTAAATTGTTTTTAGTTACTCTTGATATTGCAATCCTGTTGTGTAGTTTAGATTTATATATTTAAAAATTTAATATTGAAATGAGTTGTTAAAATTAATTTATTAGAATGTTTATTAAATGTTTAAATTCAGGTTTGAAACTTACGAATGGAAAAAATGAAAAGGACTTAGGAAAAATTATTTTATTCCTTAGATTTAATTATTATGTCAATAATTTGTTTATAATTTTAGAGACTAAATTATAGATATTTTATATTTTAGGGAAATTATAGGGAAAGTTTAAATTGATTATAAAAGTAAGATGTATTTTGTGAAATGATTTAGTGAGATGGTTACTTTTTATTGTCAAAATCCAATTTCGTCCGGACAAATAAAATTTTAAAAAATTAAAAAATATATATAATTTTAAAAAAATAATAAAAAGAGAGAGAAGATAATAATAAAAATAAAAATATTGATGTTTTGTTTTAAGCCCAACCCATTAGGTATGTCAAACATAAAAAGGAGGGAGTGGGGTGTTTGCTACTCACACTCCGCATCTCCATTAATTAGACTGCCACCTTTGCTCTCTCTCTCTCTCTCTCTTTCATTCAGCTCTCTCATGGACATGCCCTGCACCTTCATAAATTCATACATGTTTTCTCTCTCTTTTCATTATTACACACTCTCTCTTTCCTCTGACACATTTAATCTCATTCACTCATAACATTAATATCCATTCTCTTCTCTTTATTCTATTAATTACTGTCATGTCACACGTCCACTCTCTATGCGTTCATTGTCCCCACATCACCATTAGGGCACGCCATTCACTCTCCCCACAATTACACTCATTCACTCTAATAACTCTCTTTTTCCCACGATGCTCTCTCTGATACCCCTTTACATTTCTAAATGCAAGCGTATCTTTCTCCTTCTCACGTTGCACCCCCATTAATCTTGGAATTGTAACTTGTGTGCCACTTGTTTGCTTTGTCTATCTAAATTGAAGTTAATTGAGAGTTAGGGTAATTCATTTTCAATAAAGAACAATGATGGGAAAACAAGACTGAAGAGAATTAAAAGGTTAGCAGAAAATATATAAAGAGAGCATACACACGCAGAGCATACCCTAAATACACGTCAATTTCGCTGTAATGTTAATCATATACACAGAGGTAATACACTGAACATGCACCCAAAGACCAATTATACTGAGTTCATATAGATTACGTTCTTATTGGAGAAAACATAAATAACAGAATAAGGAAATTGGAAGAAGGAGAATTAAGAGTTCGTGAAGTAAAGTAACAAATAACTAGGTTCTACAATAGGTATGTATTTTCATTCTGTTTACTTGTGATTGTTTTTTTTTTTTTAAATAAATGACTATGTGTTGTGTTTTATTTTAGTTTTCTTGGCATTTGCACTCTATTGTTACCAAATTAAGCACTTTAAATGGAAATGGAAGTTAAGAAATCCGTGGTAAACACAACAACTTATCAAATAGTTTTAATTTGTGTGTCAAAATCTGATATTACATGATTCTCTTCAAAATTCACAGATTTGTTATTGTTTCGTAGGATACTTAGGAACTGTCAAATTAATGACCAATTACCTCCATATCTTTGGAACATGACAAGCCTAGACTCTATGCAAACCTTGTAAGTGTTCCTTCATGCAATCTATTTCCAATATGAACTCTTCAATATAATTTTCTAGTATTAATTTATATGTTAAAATACTAGCTATTAATTTAAAATAATCTATCGGAAACACTATCTTATCAAAGTAATTGAAAAGAATAGTTGAGCTAGCTCCAAGAATATAGTTTATTCAATTTTTCTTTATATTTAATTGAGTCATACTTGTCAAATATCTTAGATTTTGTTTGTATCAAGAAATACATTTGACAGGATAAATTTGAGTTGATTTCAGATGAAAATTGAGTTGTTTGGATTAATAGAAAGATAATAAGATTTGAGTAGAAAGTTATAAAAAATTGTAAATGATGTAATGGATATAATTAATAAAATAATTTTTTAATAAATAAAATTATAATTTAAACTAATTTAAAATTAATATAATTAATTTATTAAATGTAATTAATAAATTATTATTGTCTTATTGATGAAGTTATAAGATTATTAATATTTTAAAATAAAAATTAAATTATTAATAATATTATTATTATATTATATAATTAATTATATTTATTTTATTATTATATAAGTATAAATATTAACATATTAATAATAAAATTAATTTTTTAAAAATTTTGTTTTCCTTCAAATAACCAACCGCTTATCTGCATAAAGTCTACAATAACAATTCTTCCTCATTTTATACTCTATTAATATTTTATCTTTTGATTTTGTAATTTTATTTATTATTCATATATTACACCAAATCAGTTTTAGAATGATATTACTGTTTATCTTTACATCCTATTTAACACAGTTTTATATAATAAAATATTACATAAATAATAAAATAATAATATATAAAAATATAAAATATTATATAAATAATAAAATAATAATATATAAGAGTGTTAAATAAAAAAAGAAAATGAATAATGATGTGAAATCATCACCATCCAATCAGTCTTACTAACCAAACGCACTCTTAATGTTCAGTAAAAAAGAAAAATCTTAATACTTTATTATATCTTTTATTTAGCATTCTTAACTTGTTTTGGGTGATATTTCTTGCAGAGACGTAAGCTTTAACAAAATAAGCGGAGAGATTCCAGAGACTTTTAAAACCCTATCAAAACTGACCTACATGTAAGTTAATTTTAGTTGTTGGTTGGCGTGGAAAAAATATACTTTTATTTATTTTATAGGTTTAAATATATATTTTTGTAATTATTATATTTCTCTGACAATTCTTAATTATTTTTATCTTTTTTAAGCCTAAGAATTTTTTTTTTATTTTCCTTAAAACACTACCTAAAAACTTTGTTTCACTGTTTAAAGTGGATGTAAACTATCTTTGAAACTTAAAAACAAAATAAAAAATAAACAGGACAAAATATCTGATAATTTATCAGGAAGAAAAACATATTAACTTATATTTTAACTTTATTATTTTTGTAATTAGCTGACCCTAATGAAATAGAATTTCATGAGCAAAATTGAAATGTAAATTGAAGTACATTGCTGCAAATGTATTTTTTTTATTGGTTTGGTATTTCTGTAATTATCTAACATTATTTCATCTATATTTCAAAAGTCATCCCTCCATATTTAGACATTTTTTTATGGTGTGTGACAATACTAGCCAACTAGTAAAATTCAAATTGATACCCAAGTCACTCATTAATCAACACTGCATAACTTTATTACATTTTTACCCCTCATATAATGTGTTTTGGGCACATTTTTTTGGATACGGTGCTCATTTCAGCTTGGGCATTTTTAACAGTATCTTAATAACACAATTTCTTAATTTTTCAAGAAAATATTATTCTGATTTTAAGGAGAGTAGAAAAGAAAGATTATGAGATTAATGATGATTAGCTTAGCATTATTTGAAGTTTGACTTGTACATAATTGACTTTTTTAATTGTTTATTAGATATTTTACTGAAAACCTTCTTACTGGATCAATACCTAAGTGGGTAGCTGAATCTGATGGAGATATGTGAGTTCCATTTCAAATCCTAATTTATGCTTTCTTGATTTTAAATAGTTTAGACATTCTTTGTTAATTGGATTGTGTATACTAGCTTACTTTTTTATCAATAAAAAATAATTTAAATATATAATTAATGAAATATTTGGGTACTTCAAACCTTATGCAACACTACACATTAATGCAATTGATATAAAGTATCTATGTATGTACATCCTTCACCTGGTTTGATACATAAGTAGTGATGTATTTGTAGCTCCACATTGAATTTTATCATCATATCTTACTAGTAGATGGTGATCTTTAATTTTACCTCATATCTTCCTTCTAGATAACAAAATTCCCATAGCTAGAAAATTAATTCAACTATATTAAACCTATGGATCCCATCATCAGCATTTCATACTTGACTTGGCCTACTAATTATTAATCCAAGCATTACCATTGACACTATAAATTTGTTTATATTGATTGATTTTGTGATGCATTTGGTGAAGCTCTTGCATGTATAAACATTTCTTGCTTTACTACTGTTTGAATAAAGTGACTTTTATACCTACATGCTTCATCTTGAAAGAATGGATTTCTTCAAATTTGCAAGACTGCGATTGGTTTTATCTTAGTTTCTGAAGTGCATTTTACATGTATTCATAGAGATCTTTCATATAACAACTTCACCGATGAAAACTCCGAAGCATGCCATCCAGGAAAAATGTAAGAACTGAAACATTTTATTTATTTTTTTCTGTAAATTTATCAAGATATTTGTATTATTGTTACTCATATCTTTCCTGCTACAGGAACTTGAACTTGTTTAAAAGCTTCCCAATGAGCCAAAAGTAAGTTTTATATATATATATATATATATATATATATATATATATATATATATATATATATATATATATATATATATATATATATATATATAT